>ENA-UONY01002451-UONY01002451.1-human-gut-metagenome-genome-assembly--contig:-CS9-NODE-2451-length-13078-cov-4.652615_pt1 | contig 13078 bp, 10 predicted proteins | sample MGYA00242465_ERZ724012 | MGnify/ENA metagenome assembly ERZ724012 | reverse complement strand
CCTGCTGCTGCGCAAAGGCGCAGTCTATTCGACGACCGCTTCGGCGCTGTTCCGCGCCGTGCCGTCGGTCTACCTCGGCTCGGCGATCGTCGCCGCGCTCTTCATCCCCGTCGGGGAGCTGAAACCCCTGCTGTCGTTCGACGGCGACATCGTCTGCTTCGCCTACCTGATGGCTCTCGGCCGCTTCGCGCTGATCCTCGGCGCCATGGACACCGGAAGTTCGTTCGAAGGCATGGGCGCAAGCCGCGAAGCCCTCTACGGCGCGCTGGTCGAACCGGCGCTCATGCTCACGGCCGGCACGCTGGCCCTGCTGGCGGGCCACACGTCGTTCGCCCGGATCTTCACCGAAGCGGCGACGGGCGACCTGCAGTTGACCGTCCTGCTGGTGCTCACGGCCTACGTGCTGGTGAAGATCGTCTTCACCGAAAGCGGCCGCGTACCGGTGGACGATCCCCGCACCCACCTCGAACTGACGATGATCCACGAAGTGATGTGCCTCGACTACTGCGGCACGGATCTGGGCATGATCAAAATCGCCGGGTGGCTCAAAACCGCGGCGCTCTCGATGCTGGCGGCCGACGCCGTGACGGCGGCGCTATGCCCCCACTGGTGGGCCGCGGCGCCGCTGGCGGTACTCCTCACCGGACTCTCGGTCGGCGTGGTCGAATCGACGCAGGCCCGCAACAAACTCTCGCGCAACACCACATTCATTCTCACCATCGCGGCTCTGGCGGCTCTGGTTTTCTTCACGGGCTACCTGCTGCAACTAAACATCAGCATCCAATGATACTCCCGCTGGTCATACTCTACGTCATCACGCTCGTCTATCTGGCGATCACCGAACGTTTCCGCAACTTCGCGTCGATCATCGGACTGCAGGGGTGGATTCTCTTCGCCGTCGCCCTGCTGCGCCTGCACGCCATCAATCCGCTGGAACTGATCTTCATCGCCATCGAGACGCTGGCGTTCAAGGCCCTGCTGGTCCCGGCCATTCTCTTCGCCATGATCCGCAAAACCAAGATCAACCGCGTACGCCGCTCCGGATCGTCGCAGTCGGGTTCGCTCCTGCTGTCGCTCATGGCGCTGGCGGTCAGCGCCTCGATCACCTACTACATCGCCGACTCGGCCATCGACCTCGTCTTCTTCGGCGTGGCGTTATACGCCCTGCTGAGCGGCCTGATCCTGATCGTCCTGCGCTCGCGCATCTTCTCGCACATGGTCGGCTTTCTGGTGATCGAGAACGGCGTTTTCCTCTTTTCGATGGCCATAGGCGTCGAAATGCCGCTGCTCATCAACATCGCCATCCTGCTCGACATCCTGATCTCGGTGCTGATGCTGGGTATCTTCTTCACCAAGATCGACGGCAAGATACACGCCGACGACGCCGATTCACTCACCAACGTAAAGGACTGACGCCATGATATATTACCTGATCGCCAGCATCCTGATCGCCGCCGCGGCGCTCTTCGCCCGGACCAAACGTGCGGTTCTCGCCGCCGGCATACTCTTCTACGCCGTTCAGATCGCCGCCGCGGGCATGCTGCTCTGGGGCGGGCTTTACGACACGACCTCGGCCGCATTCTTCACCTTCGACGCGCTCGGCACGCTCTTCTACCTGCTGCTCGTCGTCGTCTCGATGTACGTCTTCGGTCACTCGGAAGCCTACCTGCAAGGGGAGGACCTCCGCTCCTACCGTCTCTATTTCGCCCTGCTGATGCTGCTCACCACGGCCATCGCCGGAGCCTATTTCGCCAACAACCTCGCCGTGACGTGGATTTTCCTCGAAGCGACGACGCTCTGCTCGGCGGGCATCATCTACCACCGCCGCACGGCGCAGGCGCTCGAAGCGGCGTGGAAATACGTCTTCGTCTGCTCGACGGGCATCGCCATGGCCTATCTGGGCATCCTGTTGCTGGCCGCCGCGACCAAATGCGAAACGCTTTCGTACGAAGCCGTCGCCGAAGCGGCCTCGTCGGGCAACCCGCTCTACCTGAAGACGTCTTTCCTGCTGATTCTCAGCGGATACAGCTGCAAACTGGAACTGTTCCCGCTCTACACGGTCGGCATAGACGCCAATTTCGCAGCCCCCGCGCCTGCTTCTGCGCTGATCTCCACGGGAGTGGTCAACGCCGGATTCCTCGCGCTGCTGCGCGTCTACAAACTGCTCGCCGGAACGGAGGTTTTCCCGTGGGTGCGCTCGGTACTGCTCATCGTGGGCATTCTCTCGCTCGGCGTGGGCGCGCTTTTCCTGCGCCGCACCAACAACTACAAACGCTTCCTCTCCTACTCCACCGTCGAGAACATGGGCATCGCCGCCATCGGACTGGGCATCGGCGGCATCGGCGTATGGGCGGCGCTGTTCCATGTATTCTGCCATACACTCGTCAAGAGCAGTCTCTTCCTGCAGATGGCCGTCGTACGGCAGGTGTACGACAGCTACCGCATCAACCGCATCGGCGACTACATCCGCATCAACCGCGTCGGGGCCGTCGGCCTGCTGACGGGCATGGTCGTACTGCTGGCCTTCCCGCCCTCGCCGCTGTTCGTCTCCGAGCTGATGATCCTCAAGCAGGTCATCACCGACCGGAACTGGTGGCTCGTGGCGGGACTGCTGCTGCTCATGTGCATCGTCATCTACTCGTTCGGATCGCGTCTGATCCGGCTCTGCTACCAGCCCAATCAGGACCGTCTGCACCCCTCGAAAGCCCACAAGGCGCTCTCGTGGTCGGCCCTGTCGCTGCTCGCGGCCGCCATCGTGCTGGGCATGTGGCAGCCGGAACTTCTGCAACGGATCATCACCGAAATCGCCGCGTTATGAAATATTATATAACCGATAATACAGCCCCCGCCGTACCGCTGTCGGAAATTCCCGAAGCGTCGTACGCCGAATTCTACACCGATCAGGCCGCCAAGCTGGCCGACGCGCGTTACCATATAGCCCACTATTTCGCCCTGCCGCTCGGCGACCGGCTCCGGTTCTTCTGCCTGCTGCTCGACGACGCGGAGGCCAAGGTGCTGATCGCGTCGCACGCCATGGAATACTACGACGAGCAGGAACTCCCCTCACTCACGGCCCTGCACCCGCAGGTGCATCCGTTCGAGCGCGACATCGCCGAACGTTACGGCGTGCGTTTCGACGGCATGCCGTGGCCCAAGCCGCTGCGTTTTCCGTTCGACCGGTTCGACCGCGGCAGTACGATGGACAACTACCCCTTCTACACGATGGAGGGCCGTTCGCTGCATGAAGTGAACGTCGGCCCGATTCATGCGGGAATCATCGAACCGGGCGCATTCCGCTTCATCTGCAACGGCGAGCAGGTGCTCCACCTCGAAATCGCGCTGGGATACCAGCACCGCGGCGTCGAGCATGAATTCGAGGCTACGGCCAACCGCCTGCGGCAGATGTGTCTCGCGGAAGCCGTCGCGGGCGACAGCGCCGTGACCCACGCCGCCACGTTCGCGTCGGCGGTCGAGAAACTCACGGGCAGCGTCCCCTCCGCACGGCTCGGCGTCGAACGCGCCGTGGCACTCGAACTGGAACGGATGGCGATGCAGATCGCCGACACGGGCGCGCTCTGCATGGACGTCGGCTACCAGCTGGGGCAGGTGGCCTGCGAAGCGCTCCGGACAATGACGATCAACACCACGCAGGCGTGGTGCGGCAACCGCTTCGGCAAGGGGCTGATCCGCCCCGGCGGCACGAACCATCCGCTGACGGCCGCAAAGGCGGAAACGATCCGTCGCAACGTCGCGCAGATCGCCCGCCGTTACGACGAAGTGCGCCGCGACATCAAGTCGTCGCCGACGCTGCTGGCCCGCTTCGAGCAGTGCGGCATCGTGCCGCGCGAGGAGATGCTCCGCATCGGCGGCGTGGGTCAGGCGGCCCGCGCGAGCGGCGCGGCCCGCGACATCCGCGCCACGCACCCGTGGGGCGTTTTCGCAGGAACGATCCGGCACGAAAGCATTGTCAAACGCCACGGCGACGTGATGGCGCGTCTGATGGTGCGCTGCCGCGAGGTGCTGCAATCGGCCGGGTATATCGACCGCCTGCTGGCGGACTACACGCCGGGGAGCCTGCCGGCACCCGATTATGCCGCTCCGCCCGCACCCGATTCGCTCGCGTTCGGGCTGGTCGAGGGATGGCGCGGCGAAACGTGCCACGTCCTGCTGACCGACGCCCAAGGCCGGATCGCCGCCTGCCGCATCAAGGACCCCAGCCTGCACAACTGGCTGGCGCTGGCGCTGGCCGTGCGCGGCGAAGGCATTTCGGACTTCCCGATCTGCAACAAGAGTTTCAACCTCTCCTACTGCGGGCACGATTTGTAAAGACGAAAGACATGATACTACCGAAAATAAAAGTACTGCGCAGCCACGGGAAACAATACATTCCCGATCTCGACGCCGTCGAACTGACCGAAGAGTTCCGCGGACGGCCCCACCTGACCGAAACCCCGGACACCGCGGACCTCGAACGGGCAGCGGCAATCTGCCCCACCGGGGCGCTGACCACCGCGCCGCTCTCGCTCGACCTCGGCCGCTGTCTCTTCTGCGGCGAATGCGCCCGCACGGCGCCGCGCAACATCCGCTTCACGAACGACTACCGCATCGGCTCGCCGACGCGCGAAGGACTCGTCGTGCGGCCCGGCGACAAGTGCGTGCGGTTCGACCCCGCGGCCGTACGGCCCGAAATCGGCCGCTACTTCGGCCGCTCGCTCCAACTGCGCGAGGTCTGCGCCGGGGGCGACGCATCGGTCGAAATGGAACTCAACGCCACGGGCAACGTCAATTTCGACTTGGGACGTTACGGCATCGGCTTCACCGCCTCGCCCCGCCATGCCGACGGCGTGGTGGTGTCCGGCCCGATCACGGTCAATATGGCCGAAGCGCTCCGGATCTGCTGCGACGCCGTTGCCGACCCCAAAATCCTCGTCGTCTGCGGCTCGGAAGCCTGTTCGGGCGGCCTGTTCGCCGGCAGCCGCGCCGTGGACCGCACATTTTTCGATACGCACGCCGCCGATCTCTGGCTGCCGGGCGCCCCGACGCATCCGATGACCTTCATCGACGGCATCCTCAACCTGTTAGGCAAGAAAAAACGCGAATGACCATGCAACGACTCCGAACGATTTTCGCCTCGTTCTTCAAGATCGGGCTTTTCACCTTCGGCGGCGGATACGCCATGCTGCCGCTCATCGAGCAGGAGCTGATCGCCAAGCGCGGATGGATCGAGCACAAGGAATTCTTGGACCTGCTGACCCTCGCGCAGTCGGTTCCCGGACCGATCGCCATCAATACCTCGGTATTCGTCGGCTACAAGATGCGGGGTCTCAAAGGTGCCGTCGCGGCACTGCTGGGCAGCGTCCTGCCGTCGTTCGTCATCATCCTCGCAATCGCCCTGATGTTCGCCGACATCCGTCACAATCCGGTCGTGGACGCGGCCTTCAAGGGCATGCGCCCGGCTGTCGTTGCGCTGATCGTGGTGCCGGTTTTTTCGCTCGCGCGCGGCATGCACTGGTCGATGTTCTTCGTCATCGCGGCGGCGGCCTTCGCCGTATGGTATCTGGGCTGGTCGCCGATCTACATCCTGATCGCCGCGGCCGCGATCGGCATTTCATGGACGCTGCTCATCACTAAAAAGGCAAAAAAATGATCTTCTGGCAACTCTTCGCAAGCTACCTCAAAATAGGGTTCTTCGGCTTCGGCGGCGGATACGCCATGCTCTCCCTGATCCAGAACGAAGTGGTCGTACAGCACGCATGGATGACCAACGCCGAATTCGCCGACATCGTGGCCGTCTCGCAGATCACGCCCGGCCCCATCGCCATCAACTCCGCGACCTACGTCGGCTATACCGTCGGCGCACAGGCCGGAAACGAGTGGTGCGGCATTCTGGGAGCGGCGCTGGCGACATTCGCCGTATGCCTGCCCTCGCTGACGCTGATGCTGCTCATCACGCGCTTCTTCCTGCGGCTCAAGCAAAATCCGCTCGTCGAAGGAGCCATGAAAGGCATGCGGCCCGTGGTGATCGGCATGATCGCGTCGGCGGCGCTGCTGCTGATGTTCCCCCATAGCAAAGCCCCCGACGAGCAGAATTTCATCGACGGCTGGAGCTGGGCGCTGTTCGGCGGCGTCTTCATCTCTTCGGTCAAAAAAGTGAATCCCATGCTGTTTAGCGCCCTCGCGGCCGCGGCGGGAACCCTTATCTATTACGTATTCTGACCCCGTCCCTCTCCTATAAAAACGGCCGGAGCGCATACGCCCCGGCCGATGTTTTCCCAACAGTCGCCGATCACACCACGGCGACGACCGCCGCACCCGCCAGCAGCAGGAACAGGAAGACTCCGAGACACAACAGCCCCAGAACGGCTATGAACGTGCCGATACAGCCCCAGCGCTGATCGCCGCCCGACAGCGGATCGGTCAGCAGGGTGATGATCAGACCGACGAGCGGCGTGAAGATCAGGCTCAGCAGGAAAGCCAGCCCGAAGCCGATGCGCCGGCGGCTGCCGATGATACCCACCAGAACAGCCAGCAGGCAGCCGCTCAACAAACCGAACAACAGAGTCAGAATAGCCATAATCGAAATCTTTTAGCGGATGAAACGGTAATAGGTCCCCAACGGCAGCTGCTTGCCTGCGCGGTCGGTGAAACAGAGTACGCCGTACTGCTCTTCGCGCCGAAGGCCTGCCGCACGGCGGTACGGGCCAGCGTGGACGAAAGGCCCATCGAGTAGAGGTTCAACACGAGAAACGCCCCCTGCGGCTCCAGCAGCTGCGCGCAGCAGGCGAGCATCTCGCAGATATTCTCCTCCAGAATCCACTTCTCGCCGTTGGCGCCGCGGCCGTAGGCCGGGGGATCGAGGATGATGCCGTTGTAGCGGCTGCCGCGCCGCACTTCGCGCCGGACGAATTTGAGCGCGTCTTCGACGATCCACCGGATGCCGTCCAGCCCGCTCAGCTCCATATTCTCGCGCGACCACGTCACGACCTGCTTCACCGAATCGACATGGGTCGTCTCCGCCCCGGCGGCACGCGCCGCAAGGCTCGCGCCGCCCGTATAGGCGAAAAGGTTCAGCACGCGGGGCGTAACCGGTTTTCGCGGCGCAGTCCGGCCCTTCGGCGCCGCTCCGGACAGAACGCCCTCGGATGCGGTTGTGGCCGGAGCGCCCGCAGGAGCGGTTGTGTCCGGCATCGCATCCGGCGCCTTTCCGCCCGCAATCCCCATCGCAGCGGCTCCGCCCGACGCCAGCGCCCGGCAGTTGTCGTAGATGAAATTCCAGTTGGCGGCCTGCTCAGGGAAGATGCCGACGTGCTTGAACGAGGTGAGTCCCAGCCGCATGCGCAGCCGCATCCCCTTATAGGCGTAATCCACCGTCCAGCGCGAGGGCATTTCGGGACCGAGACGCCACTCGCCGCGCTCCTCGCTGCGCGTATCGCGCAGAAAGGAGGCATCGGCCGCGCGACGCCACTCCTCCTCGGAGAGCGTCCGCCGCCAGATGGCCTGCGGTTCGGGACGCCGCGTAACGTAACGCCCGAAGCGTTCGAGCTTCTCGAAATCGCCCGTGTCGATCAATTCGTAATCCCCGAAAGCGGGTGTCAGCTGTTCTTGCATAAAAAATCTTCTTTATTTTATCGTCGGCCTGAGCAGGAAGCGGAACGTATAGTCGCCGTAAGGCACCCGGAACCGCTCCTCCGGCAGTTGTCCCCAGCTATCGATACAGCCCAGTCCGGACTGCCGCAGATCGAAGTTCACGAACGTCGCGTCGCGCGCCGTGAGCGTTCCCGAATGCTGCTGGGGCGGGAAGTTCGACACGTCGAGATCGGCCGTCGCATAGGGCAGCGCCGATGCCGAGAAGGGAGCGTCGGAGAGGATCGTCAGCCCCGTGCCCGAACTGTCGGCCACGGTCCACCAGCGCACGTCGCTCTTGGTGCCCGACTCCTGCGGACGCACATATTCGTCGTGATACTGGTCGGCGACACGCTGTTCGTAAAGCCCCAGATCGGCCGACGAGAGCCGGTCGGCATAGTTTTCATGTTCGCCGCGGCCGTAGTAGATCACGCGGTCGTAACGCGCCGGCATCGTGAGCGTCATGCCGTAGCGCAGCAGGTTGGGAACTTCGGCCGACTTGTCGGCGGTCATACGTTCCGTCACCTCCATTTCCCCCGCGCCGTTGATCCGGTAGGTCAGCGCCAGCGTCGCTTTCACGGCGGGAAGCTCGTAAAGCGCTTCGACGACCGCCACGCCGTCCTTCACGCCGGCATCGAATTTCGTGAGTTTCAGTTCGGGATTCTTCCAGACCGCGAGTTTGCGGTCGAGCTTTGCGCCGAGGTCGTTCTCGGTCGGAGCGCGCCAGAACTGCGGACGCAGCTCGGCGCCTTCGGCCATCAGTGCGCGGCCATCGACGTCGTAGGCGCTGAGGAAGCCGTCGCGCGAGAAGAACATCTCCCACGTCTGGCCTGCAACCCGCGTGCCGCGCTCCCATGCAGTCACCTCGACGGGACGTTCCGACACAGCAAGGCCGAACCCGGCTTTGCAGTCGTACTCACGCACGACGAACTGCTGCTGCGCCGCCGTATGGCCGATGTCCAACAGCGGCTGTTTGTTTTTCAGTTTGTAGGCCACGTTCACCAGCAGCTCCTTGGCCTGCGGGCAGAAATCGGCGGAGGTAAAGCCCAGCGCATAGGTGCGCCGCTGCCGGGGCGCGACATCGAGTTCGCCAATACGGCCGGCCTTCACGACCCGGCCGTCGGCGACCAGTTCCCACGTCAGTTCGTAATCGTCCAGCCCCACGAAGAAGTTCTCGTTGTACACCTCCACGCGGCCCTGCGCCGGATCGAGAAGCTCGGTCCAGATATTCTGGTACTGCCGCTTCACCTCATAGGCGTGCGGATGCCACGTGCGGTCGGGCGCGATGATGCCGTTGCAGTTGAACGAATTGTCGGTCGCGTCGTAGTTGTTGAAATCGCCGCCGTAGAGGAACGACACGCGGCCGTTCTTTTCGTAGCGGGCAAGTCCCTGATCGACGAAGTCCCAGATGAATCCGCCCTGATACGACGGATATTGGCGCACCAGCTTCCAATAGTGGTCCAGACCGCCCATCGAGTTGCCCATGGCATGCGCGTATTCGCACTGGATCAGCGGTTTGGAGGGGTTGTTCTTCAGGTATTTCTCACACTGCGCATAGTCCCAGTACATCGGGCAGATGATGTCGGTAAACGCACCGTCCCGATCGTACACGGCGCGTTCGTAATGCACCGGACGCGACGCATCGTAATCCTTGATCCAGCGGTAGCAGGCCTCGAAGTTGGGCCCCATACCCGCCTCGTTGCCCATCGACCAGACGATGACCGAGGGGTGGTTCTTGTCGCGCAGCACCATGCGCTGGTTGCGCTCCATATGGGCCTGCGCGAAGGCGGGCACCTTGGCCAGCGTCTCTTCGCCGTAACCCATGCCGTGCGACTCGACGTTCGCCTCGTCCACGACATAAATGCCGTACTCGTCGCAGAGTTCGTACCACTGCGGGTCGTTGGGATAGTGGCTCGTACGCACGGCGTTGATGTTCATCTCCTTCATGATGCGGATATCCTCGATCATCCGCTCGCGGCTCACCACATAACCCCCGATCGGGTCCATCTCGTGACGGTCGGCGCCCTTGATCAGCACGGGCTGTCCGTTTACGAGCAGCTGGGCATTCCGGATCTCGACCGAACGGAAGCCCACGGGCTGCGTCACGGTTTCGGTCACGTTCCGCCCGTCAGACACGTCGATCCGGAGCGTATAGAGGTTAGGCGCCTCGGCCGACCACTTCGCGGGATCGGCGACACGGAAGAGACACCCCGCTTTGCCGCCCGCCGGCCTGATCTGCTGTTCGGTCACCGCCTCGCCCGCCGCATCCAGCAGCGTCAGGCCGACCGATTTCACGCGCGGGGTCGTCTCCACTTCGACGTGCAGCTGGGCGTCCCTATAATCGGCGTCGAGCGTCGGGGTGATGCGCACGTCTTTCAGGTGCGCCTTGTCGCGGGCCGTCAGCGTCACGCCGCGGGCGATGCCCGAAAAGCGCCAGAAGTCCTGATCTTCGAGGTAGGTGCCGTCCGACCAGCGGAACATCTGCAGGGCGATCAAGTTTTCGCCCGGCTTCACGAATTTCGTGACGTCGAATTCCGCCGCAAGCTTGCTGTCCTCGCTGTAGCCGACGAAACGGCCGTTGATCCAGACATAGACGTTCGACGTCGCCGAGCCGATCGAGAGAAAAATATCCTTGCCGCTCCACGATGCCGGCACCTCGAACGTATGCCGGTAGGAACCGACATGGTTTTCGGCGTCGGGCACGTGCGGCGGATTGTTCTCGAAATTGCCGCGCCACGCATAGCCGATATTCACGTAGAGCGGGTCGCCGTAACCGTTCAGCTCCCACATCCCCGGCACGGGCATCGCGCCCCACGACGCATCGTCGTAATCCACCTGCCAGATACCGGAGGGACGCTCCGAAGCGTTGCGCACCCAGTGGAATTTCCACACGCCGTCGAGCGGCATGCTCTCGCCCGCCGCAAAGGTCGAGTGCATCGGCAGACGGTTGATTTCATTGACGGCAGGGTCCTGCCATTCGCGGCCGGTCTGGGCCGAAGCGGCCAACGCGCCCGAAAGCACCGCCGCAAGGATCAAGAGAGTCTTTTTCATCGGTTATGGTTATGGTTTTGGTTTCGCAGTCTCTTTACGGGTGCAGTCCACCAAGCTCATTTCGCAGCGGACGCAATCGAATTCCAGCCGGTAGCGGTTCGCGCCGCGCTCCAGCCAAAGATCGCCCTTCAGCCGCGGCCGCTCCTTGAGGCATTCGCCGATTTCGCGGCGGATGCAGTAGGCCGAGCGCATCACCCGACGCCCGGCGGTCGTGGCCGCGAGGTCGAGCCCCCGCTCGATTTGCCGGACGCCGTGGTCGCGGTAAAACGCTTCGGCAAGACGGTTGGTGACATTCTCCTCGGCCGAAAGCGTCTCCGACGGATACTCCGCCGCGCCCTCAGGCAGAATCCGGTGCTCGACGCCCCGCGCCAGCCGGGCCTGCAGCAGGGCGGCAAGCCCTTCGCGACGCAGCTGCGACGCCAGCGACGCCGGAACGAACCATTCGGCTCCCTGCACCTCGGCCGAGCGCACCGCAAAAATCGTATCGCCGCTTTTCATGGCCTGCGTCCGCAGGGCGGCGGCGTTCGCTTCGGCATTATTCGCAGGTTCCAAAGCGATGCGGCGTTCGGCGACAGCCGCCACCCCTTCGCAGTCGGTATAGCGGAACGTCACCCCCTCCGCCGACGCCGTCACCACGGCCGCGGCCGGAATCACGCGCCGCGTACGGCTCCGTTCGAGCAGCTGGTTGAAGCGGTGGTCGTAATTGCGGTAGACCTCGCATCCCGGAGCGATCCCTTCCATACGGTTGGGCGTCACGCAGTCGCCGTCGGCAGCATTGACATTGGTTCCGACCAGTCCGCGCGGCGTCAGGAAGCAGATGCCGTCGCCGGCAGCCAGCGTATGCGCCCGGTCGAGCCGGAAACGGGTCCTTTCGACGTGCGTCACGCGGCCCGCATATTCGCCGACCGCCTTCGGCGTGTCGAACGACGCCACGCCAGCACGTTTGCCCGCAAAGAAGTATTCAGACTCCCCGCGGGTGAAACTCTTGGCCGTATCGGGCGTGAAGTCCGCGACGCTTTCACCGGCCGAAGCACGCCGCAGGTGCGGCCGCACGGCCAGCGCATCGTCCACCGCGCGGCGGTAATAGGCCACCGTATTGCGGATATAATTGATGTCTTTGAGACGCCCCTCTATTTTCAGCGACCTGACGCCGGCATCCAGCAGCTCGCCGACGTGTGCCGAAAGATTCAGGTCGCGGACCGAGAGCAGGTGTTTTCCGGCCAGATAGGTGCGTCCGCAGCCGTCGGTCAGATCGTAGGTCAGGCGGCACGGCTGGCTGCATGCGCCGCGGTTGCCGCTCCGCTCGGACATCGACCGCGACAGAAAACAGCGGCCGCTGTAACCCACGCAGATGGCCCCGTGGACGAAACACTCCACTTCGGCGTTCGTCGCGGCGCATATCGCCCGTATCTCGTCGAGCGACAGCGCCCGTTCGAGAATCACGCGGGCAAAACCGCATTCGCCTAGGAAACGCGCCTGTTCGGGCGTCATGTTGCACACCTGCGTCGAGGCGTGCAGCTCGACCGGAAGATCCATCCGCCGCAGAGCCATGTCCTGCACGATGAGCGCATCGACCCCGGCCGCGATCAGCTCGCGGGCCTGCCGCTCGGCGGTCTCCAGTTCGTCGTCGTAAATCAGGGTATTGAGCGTGGCATGCACCCGCACGCCGTAACGGTGGGCATACTCCGCGACGCGGGCGATCTGCTCCGCGCTGTTGCCCGCCGCATGGCGCGCCCCGAACTTCGCACCGCCGATATAGACGGCGTCGGCGCCGTAATCCACGGCGGCCACGGCCGAGGCGTAATCTTTGGCGGGAGCCAGGAGTTCGACGGTTTTCACGAATGCGGAATTTTGCACAAAAATAAGACAATTTCAGGAATTGTTTTGTAATTTTGCCCTTCGAAACGCGAAAACATAAAAATCACCCGATACTATGCTTACGATAAAGCAAATCCGCGACGACAAAGAGGCTGCCGTCCGCCGTCTGGCCAAGAAGGGCGTGGACGCCGCGCCCGTCATCGAGAAGATCATTGATTTCGACGACCGCCGCAAAGCCGTCCAGCTCGATCTGGACAACACGCTGGCCGCCCAGAACAAGGCCGCCAAGGAGATCGGCGCGCTGATGGGCCAGGGCCGCCGCGAGGAGGCCGAGGAGCGCAAACGCTTCGTCGCCGACCTCAAGGAGAAATCCTCGCGCCTCGAAGCCGAACTGAACGACGTTCGGCAGGAATTGCAGGCCGCCGTCGTTTCGCTTCCGAACTTCCCCGCCGACATCGTCCCCGAAGGCAAGACGGCCGAGGACAACCTCGTGGTGAAACTCGTGGAAAACTACACGACGCTGCCCGAAAATCCGCTGCCCCACTGGGAGCTGGCCCGCAAATACGACATCATCGACTTCGACCTG
>ENA-UONY01002450-UONY01002450.1-human-gut-metagenome-genome-assembly--contig:-CS9-NODE-2450-length-13096-cov-10.721800_pt1 | contig 13096 bp, 7 predicted proteins | sample MGYA00242465_ERZ724012 | MGnify/ENA metagenome assembly ERZ724012 | reverse complement strand
TGAATACTTCATACGCTGTTCCTCTCTTTCTTATACTTCTGAATTATCATTGTTTTCTGGTATGATAAGCTCACACCAAAGCTGTTCTATCTGTTCACAAGACAATCTGCCATTTAACCAGTTGCCAAGTGTAACAACCATTCCGTCCTGCTCATAGTAGAGCCATTCCTGTGTTTCGATGTTTCCCTCATACACGATAGTCACATCAAAATCAGGCATAAATAATCCTGCCTCCGTATCCCAGATACAGGCAACTCCCTGTCTGAGTGTCAGATTCAGCCTTTCGACATACACAGACCAGCCGCTTACGACAATCTGAAAGTCATCATCAATCTCTGCAATATCATCCTGAGTGTCGATCAGCTCCTCCATTTCCGATACAGCTTCTTCTATCTCCCCCAGTCGGTATCTCTTATTCATCTGCCGCCTCCTTATATCTGCACCTGACAACAAAACGCATTGTTCCCTGTCCCGGCATTCAGCATTTCACTTCCGGTTTCTTCCATTACCGGGTATCTGATATCTATTCCCGGTATCTCAATAATGCCGATGATACTGCCTTCTTTAAGAATGGCTTTCTCCTCTTTACTAACGGTGGTTTGCTCTTTCTCAACCTCTGTCCTTTCATCCTGCTTCTCCTCCAATGTCTGCTCAAATTCATTTATGAGCTGGTTCGTGTTTCTCTCTCCGGTTGTACACCAGAAAAAAGGGACTGCCATAATGGCAATCCCTGCTGTAATCAGTAGTCCTGCGACCACTTTCCTTATACTCATAGAGTTTCACTCCTATCTTTTCCTGTTTCTGTCTGGCATATAGATTCCCTTATCCTCTGCAACAATACCCGCATTTTCTATTCTGTCCTCAGACTTTTCTTCGTCCGGTCCGCCAAGATCTGCATCCATAGCCTTTGCGTTCTCAAGGTCAAGCTGGGCATTTAATTCATACTGCCTTGCAAGTTTTTCTTCCAGTTCTGCACTATATGCAAACGGCTTGTCATACTCCGCCTTTGAAGCCTCAAGATCATTTTGGTACTGTTCAATCTTCTTTTCCAGAAAATCAACATTTTCGTGAAGTCCGTTGAACAGGTTCTCCAGCTTTACCATACTTCCCACCGGACTTGTGGAAAGTTCCGCCTTGTATTCCGTCTTTCCACGAAGCACCATATAGTTGATACTGAGGAAATTCTTTTCCACCAGAAGCTCAAAGCCGTGGAACTTACCGACTGGAGTGGTTTCGCCTGTCTTACATTTGCTGATTGCTTCAAGCATTACGGTTCCACCATCCACTCGCTCTGTATAAGTTGCATTGCCTATGGTAATGGCAAAATCCGGGTTATCAATCAATTCCTTATCCCTTGCCTTTATATCCTCCCTGACATTGGCAAGTTTCTCTGTCGCAGTTTTGATGAGTTTTGGATATTTGATCATAAAATTATCCTGCAATCCGTATCTCTGATTATCATACGACGCTTTTAAGAGCTTTAATCTCTGGACATCATTGTCAACCTCCATCTTTTCCCTGATTAAAGGGTTGCCTGTCGCAACCGCCTTAATCTCCGCATAAGAAAGTGTTGCCTCATCAATGTCCTCACAGCTTCGGCTCACTGCCTTGCTTGTCATAACCTGACTGATGAAACGCTGCTTGTTTTCCACAAGTGACCAGTTGTATGCATCAAAGGTTTGTTTTGTAACATATCGGTAGATTGCCACCTCATCGTTTTTATTTCCCTGTCGGATACCTCTGCCTTCCCTCTGTTCAATGGAAGAAGGCTTCCACGGGCAATCGACATGGTGCATTGCAACAAGGTGTGTCTGTACATTAACTCCGGTTCCGCACTTATCTGTCGAACCGATAAGGACTTTTTTCTTACCTGTCCTCATTTCCTTAAAGAGTGCATCCCTCTGTGCGTCTGTTTTTGCATCGTGAATAAATGCTATCTCCTCCGCAGGGATACCATACTTGATAAGTGACTCCTTCAGATAATCATAAATCGTAAAGTCCTTGTCCGGTCCCGGTGTTCCAATATCCGAAAAAATAAGCTGACAGCCTATATGACCATCAGCATTTCCTTTTACATATTCTTTCCAGACATTTTCCGCTACCTTATTGAGCTTTCCGTCCGGGTTGTTCGGTGCGTCCTTATCAATCAGTCTTGCGTCTGTTCCAAGAAGTCTTGCTTCGTGCGTAATCTTTAAGAAGTTGTCAACACTTGGATCAACACCCCCGCCCCTTATCCTTTCTGCCCTTACAACAAATTCTTCCATTACCTGCTTCACATACCAGTCCGGCTCCGACTCCACGATGATAGGCTTGCCGCCACGCAGAGCTGGCACATCAAGGTCAAGCATATCCGCTGTCTGCACATCGGCAACCTCACGGAAGATGTTCATAAGCTCCGGCAGATTGGTAAACTTATTGAACCTGCTCTTGAAACGGAAACCACTGCCCTCAACCGTAAGCTCCAGTGCCGTTGTTACTTCTCCAAAGTTAGCCGCCCACGAGTCGAAATGATGAATTCCCATCTCCTCAAGTGCCGATTTCTGCAAATAAAGCTGCATAACATACATCTCACACATTGTGTTGCTTATCGGTGTACCTGTTGCAAATACAATTCCCCTGCCATCATTTATCTCTGATAAATACTGGCATTTAAGCTGCATATCCGTTGACTTTTTAGCCCCACTACTGCTGATTCCCGACACATTATTCATCTTTGAAAATGTGGCGAGGTTCTTAAAATTGTGTGCTTCGTCTACCATAATAGAGTCAACACCCAGCTCCTCAAAGGTAATGAGGTCATCTTTCCTGCTCTCATCGGTCAGGGATTTAAGCTGTTCCTCCAGCTTTTTCTTCTGGCTTTCCATCTGCTTTACGGTCCAGCGTTCCCCGTTCCGCTCCTTCATATCATCAATCGCATAGGTGATCTCATTTATCTGTTCATTAAGCATTCGCTCCTTTCTCTCTGCCGAAATTGGAATTTTTTCAAATTGCGAGTGCGACATAATGATGCAGTCATAATCGCCTGTCGCAATCCTTGACACAAACTGCTTTCTTCGGCTCTTTTCAAAATCACGCTCCGTTGCAACCAAGATGTTTGCTGACGGGTAAAGCCTTAAAAATTCACTTGCCGTCTGCCCGATAAGCGGCTTTGGCACTACCATAATTGTCTTATTGGAAAGTCCGAGTCTTTTCTGTTCCATACACGCAGCCATCATTTCAAACGACTTTCCGGCTCCGACGCAGTGGGCAAGCAGGGTATTTCCTCCCATAAGGATTCGTGCCACCGCATTTTTCTGGTGCGGTTTTAATTCAATCTCAGGGTTCATTCCTGGAAATTGCAAATGGCTTCCGTCATACTCACGCAGGCGGATATTATTGAAGGTTTCATTATAATATTCCACATACTTCTGTCGGCGTTCCGGTTCTGCAAACAGCCATTCCTTGAACTTCTCCTTGATCATATTCTGCTTTTCCCTTGCAAGCATTGTCTCATTCTTATTGACTTCATAATGGTACTTGCCATCACCGTCATCAATCCTGTCCCTGACAGTGACTGTTTTTAAGTTCAGGGTATCCTCAAAAATAGAATAAGCGTCCATTCTGCTTGTACCATAAGTTTTCGTTGCAGCCACGGAATGTTTATCCATACTTTTATTTTCAATGAACCATTCCATACTCATTTTATTCAAGTGTACCTGAATACCGGAATTATAATACTCTGTTCTGATTGCCCTTGCCCTCTTTGGTGTATTAAGCAGCTCATAGATAAACTGCTCATAATCAAGCGGCTCAATCCAAGTTGTACCAATCTTTACATCAATATCCGAGGCTTCAATCCATTCCGGCTGAACTTCCTCTAGGGCTGCGGCATTGGCGGCAAATCTTTCTGCCTGCGGATTATCGGTATCCGCCGCCATTGCCTTTGCAACACGCAGCTTATCCCTTACATTTCCCGACAGATATTCGTCTGCTGTCTCCCAGCCTGCGTCCGGGTTATTTTCATTGTAACGGTCAGGATTAAGAAATATAATTCCATCAAGTTCCTTTATGAGAGTATCCCTGTCTGCTTCATAAATGGAGAGCATATAAGGGATATTTACATATCCAAACTCATTGACCGATACATTAAGAGCCTCTACCGCAGTTTCTACCCTGTCCACCACGGACTTTGCCTTAATCGTCTGCTTATAAAACATATCAGCCTTCTTCACCTCCCCGTCCTCATTTACTTCTTCAAGACTGCAAAGAAGCGGATAATCGCTGTCATCCCTGAACGCTGTACGGTTTGCTTTGGAAGTGATTGCTCCATACTTTCCAACGAATTTATCATATTTTACATTCAAAAGCTGCTGTTTGTCTGCAAGCTCCTCATCACTACAGCCCTCCATCTGGATATCAATCAGCTCTCTTGTTATCTGTCTGATTTCATCAAGGCTCTTAATACGCCCCTCCGCTGTCGGTGATACTTTCTGCCTTACCATCTCTGAATTTTCCCTGTAGTAAAGTTTTCCTTCAAAGAATGTGTAAGTATAATTTCTGACATCCGGATCAGCGGGAATGACTTCCTCTGTCTGTTCCTCATTATCTGCCAGTCTCTCAAAATCTGTCATCTGTGCTTTGATGTTACTGATTGCCTTATTGAGTGCTTCATACAGATTGAAGTTCTCATCATTATTCACACAGACGGTATATTTGCTGTCCTGTCCGAACATCCTTGTATCATACTGCATTGTACCAAGCATCATCTCCGGGTGCTCTGCAAAATAGGAATTGACTGCTATGCCATCACCTGTGACACCAAGATGTACCCAGTCAGGCTCTATATCAATTTTTCGCTCTCTTTTCTGTAAAAAAAGAATGTCCGCAGTCACCTCAGTTCCTGCATTATCCTTAAATGCAGTATTCGGAAGTCGGATTGCTCCCACAAGTTCTGCCCTCTCAGCCAGATACTTTCGTATAGTCGGATTGCTCTTATCCAGTGTTCCCTTTGTGGTAATCACTGCAACCATACCTCCCGGTCTTGCCTGATCGAGTGCTTTTGCCAGAAAATAATCGTGAATACGGAAGTTATACTTGTTGTACTTTGGATCGAATATCTTATAATCTCCAAATGGCACATTTCCCATAACAACATCAAAGAAGTTATCCGGATATGTGGTGTTTTCAAATCCTGTAATACTGATATTGGCATTCTGGTAAAGCTGTTTTGCTATTCTTCCCGATATGCTGTCCAGCTCCACTCCGTACAGCCTGCTTTGCTGCATTGGTGCTGGCATACTTCCGAAGAAATTACCGATACCCATAGACGGCTCCAAGACATTTCCGCCTTTAAACCCAAACTGCACAAGGGCTGAATTGATACACGTTGCAATCTCCGGCGAAGTGTAAAAGGCATTATTTACAGTTGCTCTTGCCGCACTGTATTCCTCATCGGAAAGAAGCTCTTTCAGTTCTGCATACTCTTTGCTCCACGCAGCATTATTCTCATCAAATGCCTGTGACAAGCCTCCCCAGCCGACAAACTTTGATAAAACAGTCTGCTCCTCCTGTGTTGCAAGTCTGTTTTCTGCTTCAATCTGCTTTAGTGTACAGATTGCATCAATGTTCCACTGGTATCTGGTCTTTGCACCACCCTTTTCTGTTTCCCACAGGTTATAATGGAAATTGAGTTTTGTCTGGTCTTGTGTTTTTTCTTTTCCACGCAGACCTTCCACTGGCGGTAATACTTCCTGTGCAGGTGTTTCAGGGGCAGCCTCCTGTGGTTCGGTATCCTTCTGTGGAATATCTGCCGATACATTCTTATCCTCATCAGAAATTATACGACCATCCGTGTCAATCTTGGTATTCAAGCCATATGCAATCGCCCGTTCTCTGGTTTTAAGACGGCTTTCTCTCACACTGTCCTCAATATCAAAGAACTTGCGGTAAACAGGATTCATCTTTTCCCTGTCAATCTTATTTTTTATGGTCTGATAGATTGCCTTCTGGTCCTCTCCACAGTAAAATGGCTGTTTTACCATATAGGATAAGATTTCATATACCTCACGCCATGATACGGTATCCCCTGCCCTCTCTCCATTTCTGTTTTTGTAGCTTACTTTCACATCTGCACTGCTTAAAGTGTATTCTGTGAGTCCATACTGATTATTGCAATATGCCTTTCTCTCACCCTGAACATTTCCCATCGCTATCTCACAGATCAGTTCCAGCTTATTTGGCATAAATGCAAAATCCGATTGCACCACATCCATAAGGAAAGCACGGAATGGTGTGTAACAGCTACATTCTGACACAAGTATCTCAATGGCATCTCTTAAATCTTTATCCATTGCAGCTACACGGTCAGCATAATCAATCGGCTTGATATACCGTAACTCAGCCGCCTTTCTGTTTACAGCATAACTGTCAGGCTCATCAGGAATAGCATAATCATCAATTTCTGATTTCTCCTCCTGCGTATCAACTTCACGGTACTCTGCGTCAATGACTTCATCATCTTCACGAAGTCCGTCCATTGCAAGCTCATCAATACGAGGTGTCTCCGACTGGTATTCTCCGGTAAGGATAAGTACACCGATTTCCTTTTCGACATTCTTCCACGAAACGTATCCTTCTACTTCTCCATCTTCATCTTTCCATTGGATACGAAGTCCCGAACCGTGAAATGTGTCATACCCGTGCAAGCCTAGACCGTCAAGCGGCCAGCTTGCACCCCCCTGACCATATTCTGCCTTGATACGCTTTGCTCTGGTTCCTGCGTCTATCTCTGTCTGATAGATTTCACACACCCTGCCTTTTCCACCGACAAAGCCAGTTCCTTTCATAAGTATCTCTTTTACATACTCACTTGGTACACTCTCTGCTTTCTTTGGATTAAGGTAATTATATTTTCTGGCAAGGGCAGCCTTTTTATCCTCCTCGAACTGACGCATAAATTCATTGTGTCTGGTTTTCTCCGGCTGCTTCACACCAAAACTTGCCTGCCCGTTTTGGTCGAAAAAAAAGGAAGCCTGTGTATATTCGGCTTCCTTACTGACACCCAATGAATTGATTTCATCAAGTTCCCTATTCAGTTCTGTATCATCTGATTCTAGTGGAATCGCATCACTATCTGATGGAGTACCACTTCCTCTGCCTGCATCTTCGCCTGCTCTCTTATCTTCCACATCTCCATTGTCGATGACGGATTCTGTGGCTTGTGCTTCATTAGATACTGTTCCTCCAACTGATCGTAAAGCTGGTTTGCTTCCTCCTCTACTGCCGACATCTTCTCGTACATCTTCCCGAATCTCATCAGTGTCTTGTACCTTGCCGGTTCGTTCTCCAGAAGATACTTCATTGCCATTCTCCCGTATCTGCCCAGCTTCGTTAAATCCTCTGTCTCGTCCGGCATTGTCAGCTCCGGATACAGCAGTCCGTCCACTTCCTTGTAAGTCATTGCTTCTAACATATGATATTCTCCTTTCGCTCTCAATCGTTTGTAAATTCCTACTAAATTCTCTAAGAACACTACAGGAGACATCGCATACAAGGGAACCAAGACGGTAAACTATCTCCTCATCTTTGATATTTACAATCTGACTGAAATCCTGTTCTTGCACAGATAAGTCAAATCCACATCTCGTCCCTACAGCATACATAACACTGGAATATACTAACTGCTCCATATCGCTATCCTGCTGTAAGCCCTTGCGTTTTTCGTTGAATTCCTTTATCACACTACCTGATAGCTGCATTAGTTCGGACATTCTATCCCCGAACTCCTCTTTTATTATATTCCAAACATTTGTTCCTGTAAACTGTTTTAGCGTATTTTTTAGTGATTCCCTGTCATCGCTTTTATACCGCTCCATCTGTCCTTCCGATACCAGAAAGTCTGCATAACTTTTCAGGTTTTCCCCCTCCAGATCCCAAGTCAGCTTCACATTCTTTCCGCCTGTATCACTGATATCGAAAATATATCTCATACGGGGATTAAGTGCCCTTGAGGGGAAGATAGCACAGCCCTTTGCTCCACGCTTTACATATCTTCCCACTTTCTTCCAAGTGTCATAATCTGCCATAAGGGTACTTTTCTCCGGTGATCTCTGAGCTGTTACCATAACGATATTATCAAATTCATAGCGATATAACTGACCAGCAACTTTTAATACATCTTTCCAGTTCTTTTCAGAACGGGTGATGTTGCTGATTTCTGAATCATATATCGCTTTGACCTTCATATCAACACTCATGTGTCACCCTCCTTTTACTTCAGTAATTCTGCAAACATTTCCTTAAAGAGCTTTGACTCCTCCCCGTCAAGCTCAATCACAAATTCTGCATCAACCGCCTGTCTATCACATTTGCCCTTTCCTTTTACAATCTTTCGCATAATCCTGAGAAGCACATAACACTGCTTTGACTTGGCTATGCTCTGCTTAAAGGCAAGTCCGTCGCTGTCAGCCGACTGCTGTGTCTCATAGACAATCACATTCAGCTTTCTGCTGATTTCCTCAACTTTCTCATATGGAATACTGACAGACGATTTTACCTCTCCCGGTCTTTCCCATTCCTTATGAAGTTCGTTTAATAAAAATTCCATATCCTTAATAACTGCTGTCTGCTCATTTTTCATCGTGTCTTTCCTCCATTTTCCTTTAATGAAGAAGGGAGCTGTTCTTCGCTGTATGGCGAAAAATCAACTCCCTTCATATCCTCCGCATCAAGGACTATCTGTTCTGAATAATACATATCCATTGCCTTGTTTATGGCATCGTCAAGTGACTCTGCCTTTACTGTCTCTACCCTTGAGAGAACTTCTTTTATCTCAATATCAAATTCTTTTTCCATTCGATATCAGCCTCCAATTCCATTTTTCCTCATCGGCTCTTTTTTTCTTTTACCTGTCTTTCCTTAAAACCTTCATCATACTTTCCATCTTCAAGCCTGTCATAAAAATATTCCTCCTCTATCGTTCCAAATTCCTTATACATCTGGTGCAGGAAATCATTCTGCATATTTTTTGGAATATCATCATCCTTTGACAAATCCTGATAAAAATAAAACTTCTGCTTGAGTTTCGCCCTGTAATCATAAACATCTTTTATCTTTTCAGGTGTCCCGTATTCTCTTTTATATGCCTTAAAGTTGGTCTGCGAAAGTGTGGAACCAAGATAAATCCCGTGCTCCCACGATACCCCGATCGTTGTGTTATCCTTAGTTGGCTCCTCGTCTTTCGGATATCGCTTATACTCTGTTGCTCCAAGAGCAATCGTGAGAGAGCCGCTTTTCATATCCATTACCACAAGATTGCGTGGAGATAATGCTTCCAGTACCATATAATCGTGGTCATTAAAATTATGAAATGTCTGCCCTCTTTCAAATGTCCTGTCGCATTTTTCATAATGCAGGATAAAGTCATCTATCCAGCCTCTATCCGTCATTCCAATCTCATCCATCTTTGTAATACACTCTGGGGAACTTGTTGCCTTATCAAAGTAAAATTTCTTTGAATCGTTATAATATCCTTGCAAAAAGCGTCCCAGTTCCACATCATCTCTACAGAATTTTGCAAAAACTGTAACATTTGCTGCCCTGTAATACTCTGTAAAACCTTCCGCAAGCGTTCTTCCAAGAAGCAGCATCTGATCTGCAAGCTCTGACATATCATCAATGGCAACGAACTTCTTATAATCTTCCAAAGTCATAAGCATATTTCTTTCTGTTCCCTTATAATTCTCCATTACAAGAATCATATCCTTTAAATCCATTCTTACCTCCTGTCCCAGAGAGGACTTTCGCCCTCTCTGCCAATTTTCTATGGTCTGCCAATTACTACAATCTTTCCGACACTTGCCACATCACGGTAAACTACGCCAACTCTTTCATTCAGGGCTTCTACCACCTTTCCATTGCCGACATATACTGCCACATGGCTGATATTCTTATATCTTCCGTTGTTTGTGAAACTGTAAAAGATAAGATCACCAGGCTGCATTTCATCATAAGATACGGTCTTTCCTGCTTCATCAAGTCCCTGTGCTTCTGCCGCTGCTGTAGTTGCTCCTCCATAACTGATATTCACACCTGCATCCTTCCATGAATAATACGCAAGTGAACTGCAATCATAATAATTGCCACTATCTCTTAATTCCTGACTGTAAGGATAACCCACTCTGTGAAGGGCATAAGAGCAGACTGCTTTCTGCCTGCTATCTGTAATACCACTGAGGATTGCATTTATTTCATCCTCTGTCATGGAACTTACTCCGGGGCTTCCACCGCTTCCACTTCCAGCATATCCAAGCTGTCCCATAAACTCAGGACTCATGATCTGCTCAAGCATTTCTACCTGATCAGAATCAAATCCATAAACGGAAATCATATCTCTGTATGATTTGAGCGTAACATTTACATACAGTACCGACTTCGTAACAGTTGTTACATTGCCATCTGCGTCTGTTTCCTCCACATCTTTTGTTCCACTACTTGTAGTATAAGAACACATATCATTTACTACAGTCTGCAACCACCCCTTTGATATATCATTCATAATTGTTGCAGTATCGCCTACACCATACTTGACCATGTAGACCGCCATAATGTCGTAGTAGTTACTTGGATTTTCATCCATTCCCTCATAATCTACATACACCAGTTCGCCAAAGTCATATCCGGTATGTTCATTCACTTTGGTATTCACATCACGGTTAAATTCAGACACATAAGCACTTGTAACTGTCTGCACTGTATCTCCTGACTCCAGCGGCGGTAAAAATAAGGCAAATGGTGAATTATAAAGAATCGCTATCACAGCAATAACCGGAACTGCAACGATTACCACTAAAAGAACCAACAGAAAAAGTACAAGTCCGATAATCGGAGCTGCCGCCTTTATCCAGAGAACTGCCTTTTTTACAATCAGATCTTTTACCAGTTTTACAACACTGTCCGTCTGATTTTCCTGTTCTTTCATCTTATCCAGAAAAAATTTAATCTTTCTGCTACGGTTCGCTGCTTTCACATCCTTCGCCTCAATAGATACACCCGTGGCATAGCCTGCCGCCATGCCGACTGCTGTACCTGCTCCCGGTGCAACCGCTGTACCTGCCGCTGTGGTTGCCGCTTTTGTCGTAGTTTTGGCAGTTTCTTTTGCAGTGTTCTTGGCAGTTTCTTTCGCTGCTGTCTTTGTCGTGTCACCGGCAACCTTTTTTGCCGTATCACTGGCAGCTTTCTTTCCCATCTTTTTTGCCAGCTTCTTTCCTGTTTCTACCTTCTTGATACGCCTCTTTGCTTCGGCTGCCGCTTTCTTTCTGAAAAGTGACGCTCCCCTTGAAGCAGTTCCCGTAACCGGACGGCTTGCTTCATATGCAAGATAAGCTGCCTGTGACACTTCCTGCCCGCCTTCCACCTGCTCTGTAACTGCTCCAGTCGCAAGTGCTCCCGTTCTTCCTGCTATATGAAGATTGGTATTCTTCGTCTTGATAGAAGTATTGGACTCCCGTATATTTCTCTTAAATTTTGAAGGTTCCTTTTCTTTCTTCTCTGCCTGATGAATGGTACTCTTACGATAAGACTTCTTTTTACCTGTATCATTTATCTTTGCACTAGCAATTTTCGGACCACGCTGTACAGTGTAAATGTTACTGCCCTTAATTTTAGCTTTCTTCGGTTCATGCATATGAATCTTAGCTTTTTTCTTAGTGTGAATGACCATAGGCTTGTCATCCACTTTTTTTATCTTCAATGTTCCCACCTTCTTTCTGTATCCTTAAAAAAGGTAAAAAGTAGCCATCCGGAACTTAGTCCAAATGGCTGATACATTGCAATTCTAATCAGCAAATTTTGCCTCCCTTTTCTTCTGCTCCGCAATCTTTTCGTGGATATTGGTGTTATACAGTCTGTAAAGGTCAGTGTCCTTGCTGATCTGGTTATCAAACGGAATTACCACGGAACCACACTTGATAAGTCCCATTCCCGATGCAGTATTGGTTACGAAACGAAGCTGTGCCTCTGATACACCGATAACCTCTGCCATCTTGGAACTGTCTGTATTCGCCTGCTTTAAGAGTGCAACAAACTCAGAGTTTGCAAGCATTGTAGTGGCGGTGTAGTTCTGTAAAAGGTCCACGACGTTCTGGGTGATACCCGTGCACAGTCCACCTTGTTTCCTCACCTTCTTCCAGAGCTGCTGTAAATATTTTGCAGAATACTCCGAATTAAGCAGGACATGGAACTCATCAATATAGAGCCAGGTTGCCTTGCCCTTCTGCCCGTTTTCTACAATTCTGTTTTGAATAGACTCCATCATAACAAGCATTGTGATAGGACTAAGCTCCGTGCCTAAGTCCCTGATACCATATACCGTGAATCGGTTATCTACATCAACATTTGTCTGGTGGTTAAAGATATTAAGGGAACCATTTACAAAAAGTTCCAAAGACAATGCGATATCCTTTGCTTCGTCCTCCGGCTGTTCCATAAGGATATCGTAGAAGTCACTCATTACCGGAATATACTTTTCCCTGCCCCTTGCAATGTCGATATACATCTTTCTCACGCAGCGGTCAATGATTGATTTCTGTCTGGAATTTAAGCTGTCCCCGATACACTGCTCACAAAGACCAAGCATAAATTCCCCTTTTTCCCTTATCATTCCCTTTGAATCATTCGGATCAAGACTCCACACATCCATCTCAAGCGGATTTACATAATTGTCCGTGTATGTGGACATATTTACCACGGTTCCACCATAAGTCTGTGCAATATCAAAATATTCGTTCATCGGATCAATGACGATAATCTCATCATCTCCCGACAAGAATACGCTGCCCATTTCCATCTTACAGAAGAATGATTTGCCGGAACCCGGCACTCCGAATACAAAGCCATTTCCGTTGATGAGCTTCTTTCTGTTACCGATATTTACATTCTTACTGATCTGGTTGATACCGTAATAATTACCTGTGCTGTCATTCAGTTCCTGCACATTAAACGGCATAAGCACCGCAAGCGACTGGGTAAGAAGGGTACGCATTGTTTCCACCTGTCTTACACCAATCGGAAGTGCCGTGTTGAGTGCTTCCCTCTGCTTTAAGTAGTGTGTATCAATCGT
>ENA-UONY01002438-UONY01002438.1-human-gut-metagenome-genome-assembly--contig:-CS9-NODE-2438-length-13156-cov-66.673613_pt1 | contig 13156 bp, 10 predicted proteins | sample MGYA00242465_ERZ724012 | MGnify/ENA metagenome assembly ERZ724012 | reverse complement strand
GCCGCACCTCGCTCGCCGTATCGGCACTTAGAATTATGCGGTATTGCCATAAAAGAAAAACCTTGAAGCAAAAGCTTCAAGGTTTATTTGGCTGCCCCAGTCCGACTTGAACGGACGACACCCTGATTAACAGTCAGGTGCTCTAGCGTAGTGTATCAGGTTAAGGCAAAGTATCCGTCAAAATAATTTGTTGATACGATATATTCCAATGCGGTTCTTTCGGCAAAGGAGTCCTGAAGGCCAATTTGCGACACTTCCCTGCTTTGCAAATATCCCTGCAGGCCAACGATATGAGGTTAATGTTTGACCAGCCAACGAAGCTATGGAAATCCGCCTTTTTATAAGGGTAACAATACGCTTATTGCGGCGCTGCCTTTATAATATTTTACCAAGGGACTCAGCTATGCTTAGATAAGGATAAAAATAAGGGCTGGTGCGTGCACCAGCCCTCTAAAAACAGTGACCTGTTTTTGTTCATCCTTAATAGGATACCTCAATTCCAATCGGGATGTCAATGGATTTTTCAACCACAAATATAGACTCATAACTCCTGACCTGATGGAAACCAATCATTAATCACAGTTTTCATAAAGTGATAGGCAGATGATATGCACTCATTTGATTCGAAATAGTTGCTATGCCGTTTCATACGAATGTCGAATAAATCGTGCAATTCCTTTGTGAAATGCTCTGCTGTGCGGGGCGAAGATACAATTTTCTTGTATACATACAGCATTGCGACAAAATCATGAATCACCGGATTGGCCAGCTTTTTTTCGCGGGATGTTGTCTTTGGTCCGTTGGGAATTTGACTCACAGCGCGGCTGATGGAATAGGAGGAGTGAATCTTACGCGTATAGGGCAACCTTAAACTATTTAATAAGCAGTTGTTATGGGCAGCTGCATTCCGGAGGCACCTTACGGCATAAAGGCATTGAATGAGCCCTTTATTGTGATTCCCATACTCCCTATCATACAAGGTATAGAGCCGCACAAAGTCACCAAAGGAGAGGACTTCAATCAAATTCCAAATCGCATAATTTTCACTTTCCAGCTTTTCCACAAGATCCTTGCACATGGAATTCTTCGATTTTTCACTGATGGAATTTTTTACGCTGGAATTTTCAGAAAAGAACTTTTCGACAATTTGATAGCCATCCTCAACCGGATTTGAACTTACATCTCGAATCAGTTGTACTTTTAGGAAATGTTCAATATCTAAAGTTGCGTGTAAAATAAGCCTTCGCAAGCGCATATCTAAGGTCGAAAGCTCCATGAGATAAGAAAAGTCCAAATTATAATAATGCCCGGTCTTTGGATGAGCAATGTAATTTTTATCGAACGCTTTAACCTTAAAGAAGTATGTGCTTTCCTGCAAAAAACGCACGGCATCTTTTTCAGAACAGTGGTCAAAGGTAATCCCTTTGTTTTTCATATACGCCACTTGATCCTCTATTGTTAATTTTGGGCGATTTGCCATTTGGACTCCCTTCATTGCACTTTTACGACTACTAGGAAACCTCTGAATAAATCGTGCCCTGAGGGCTTGGCGCATATCACGCCGTCTATCGCACGCCATCCGCCGTGCCGCACACCAGATTTAATCAGAGCCTCCCTAGCTCTTTATTTTTAATTATAACTCAAAAAGCGACAAAATCAAGTTGATTATACCGTGCCAGAAAGTCGAAGGCTAGCGCCAAGCTCTCGTAAGGGAAGCCGCTCGCCTTTTTCTTTACTTCATTTTTTTTGGGGGGGGGGGGTGATGCCTTTGCTTGCCGTATAAAACGATTTTATGTTTTTCGCCATACAATCAAGCCAAAAAGGAGAATGCCATGAAACAAAAACACATCATTGCCCTATGCGCTGTCACAACGATTGCCGTTTTGGGCGCAGTGGCCGGGACGGGGGCTTACCTGACGCACCAGACGCCGCAAACCGTCAACACGTTCGCGGTCGGTCAGCTGGAGGCAGAACTGACCGAGCCAGAGTGGGACAAGCTGCCAGATGAAGCGAAGGTGCTGTACCCCGGCAAGACGGTAGCCAAAGACCCCACGGCCTGCAACGCGGCGGAAAGCACGACCGCAGCCTATATGTACCTGCAAGTCGAGATTCCCCGCGCCAGCGTGAGAACTTATACGATTGCAGAAACCGCCAAAGCAGACGGAAGCGACGAAACAAATCAGGAGCCGACCAGCGGGGCGGGCGTTCTGGACAATGGCGGCGAACCGCACACGGTCGATCTGGTCAGTTTTCAGCCCAACGACGGCTGGAGCCTGCTGGAAGAAACTGAAACGGAGGAAACCCACACATTCATCTATGCGTATGAATCCGCCATTGCGCCCGGCGCACAGACGCCGCCGCTGTTTGACTGCGTGACCTATGCGAACGTGGTGGAGGGCGATTTGCCGCAGGGCACGGCGGTAGATATTATTTGCCGCTTGACCGCCATCCAAAGCGACTATGTGGCCGACGCCAACACCCCGCAGGATGTGTGGGTCGCCGTCATGGGAAAGGAGGTTGCTGAATCTTGAGCAAAGCAAAAAAGAATATCTTGTTCGCCGCGCTTGCGGCGCTGGCCCTGACAGTTTGTCTGGTCGGCGTCACAGGCGCTTATTTTATTGCCCAAGCATCGCGCACCAACACCCTCACGGTCGGTGAGGTGACATTTGACCCGAAAGAGGACATTCAGAACCCGGATGTTCCGGTGCAGCCGGGCAATTCGTTCATGAAGCGCCCGTATGTGGTGAACACCGGCAACCTTCCGCTGCGTCTTCGCGCCCGCGTGATTTTCTCAGATAGCGCGGCACAGGATGCCTGTACCCTCAACTACAACACCGAAAACTGGCGCTACGACGAAACGGAGGATTTCTGGTATTACGCCAAAACTTTGCAGCCGGGAGAAGATTGCCGCAATGACGCGCTGTTCGATACTGTGACATACAGCGAGAGCGCGGACGCTACGGCGCTGAATCATTACACCCTCAGCGTCTACTTTGAAGCGGTTCAGGAGGGCGGAACGTGGTGAAAAAACCGATGAAAGCGGCAGGGCCGCTGATCTTTGCCGCCGCGATTGCTGCCGCCGTGCTGATTTCCGTCAGCGGTATCCGCTGTTACGCCGTGCTGACAGGCTCCATGGAGCCTGTATTGCCCGTGGGCAGCTTGCTTGTCGTTGTGCCGATGTCGTTTGACGAACTGAAAGTCGGGCAGGACATTACCTACAAGACAGCGGGCGGCACGGTAACGCACAGAATCGTCGCCATCGACCAGGCGGCTCGGACGGTCACGACGCAGGGACTGACAAACAACGTGGCAGATACACCTGTCACGGCGGAGAACATCGTTGGGAGGGTGCAGTTGTGCCTGCCCTGGATGGGATATCCGGTCAAAATTCTGAATGACACAAAAAGGAGTTTTGCATGAGAAAAGCGAAAGAAAAGAACAAACCGCTGCTGTCTTTGGCGGCAGCAGGGCTGGCCGCTTTGCTGTTGTTCGGTATGGCGACTGCCGTGCTGGTACAAGGAACGCAGGGAAAATTTGTTGCTGACGAGTGGAGCGGCATCGCTGAAGCGGATATTGCGGAAGGTGACAGCACAAAGGATCAGGCGGAAAACCAAGCATCAACTACCCCGACACCAACGCCTGTATCGACACAGGATGAAAGCACGGCGCTTTCCGACGCAACGCCGGAAAGTGCCGAATCAAGCGAACTGACGGAAAATAAAGAAACCGACAGCGATTCCAACGCGGAAATTCCCGCTGAAGTAAGCGCCTTTTCCAATGATCTCGCCGTTGAGGAAGTCTCTCTCTACGACGCATCCGGTACCTCCGCCCAAGATGCCGTCACAAGCTGGACAGAGCTGAAATCCGCTGTCGCCTCTGCCGCAAATGGCGCTACGATCTATCTTTCCGGCGAGATCACCATCCCACTGGACGAGGTGCTGTCCGTCAGCAAAAATCTGCGTCTGGTCGGCACCGGGAGTGCCCAATACACCAACACCGTCGGCGTGGGCAGTGAAACCGTTGCGCAGGGCTACACCTACACCCAAAACGCCAGCCTGCGGATGGGCGACGCCAGCGGTGTACAGACCGACCATGACAACGTTATGATTTATATTTCCGGCGGCACGACGCTGGAAATTGAGAACGTCTTCCTCAATGGCAATAACAACTGCGAGAACGTCGTTTACACCGAAGGCACAGACAGCAAAATCAGCCTGCAAAACTGTACCGTGGGTTACGGAAACGACAACGGTATTCTGCTGAACCCCGGCCAGGCCGAGATCAATGGCTCGCTGGTGTTCAACAATGGCGAATATGCGGGCGACGGAACCGCGCTGTATCGCTTTGAGAACGGTTCGGCTGTTCTTTCCGGCAATGTGCGCTCACAGGGCCTTGGCGGCGGTGGGCTGACCTGTGCCGCCGGTTCCCATGTGCAGGCAGCGGCCAGCTCTTTTGTGTGGAACAAAACCTCCGGCTTTGACATCCCCGAAGCCGACAGCTCCGCCAGCGCGGAAAACTGCTTCTTCTGGGGCAACGGCTGGACGGGCGCAAATGTGCGCTCGAACAGCGTTATGACCCTGACCGGCTGCCAGGTGGAGAACAACGGCTACAACACCGCCAATCTCCTGACGACAGACGGGGACACCGCTTCCAACACCTTCCCCGGCTTGGACGTACAAGGCGCAGGCACGATGAAAATCAGCCATTGCGGTATTTTGAACAATGCGGGCAACGGCGTGCAGTGCTACCCTGACAGCAAGACTTATTTGTACGGCTGGAACCATATCTACGCAAACGGGATCAACGGCGTTTACACCCAGGGGCAACTGTGGATCGGCAAGGCCGCGGATTCCGCGAACGGCGACGAAACGACCGCCGTGTACAATAACGCCGCGGACGGCGTCCACACGGACGGCGGCACTGTGCAGGGCGATCACCTGAACTGCTACGGCAACAGCTATTCCGGCATCAGCGCGATGAAAAATGAATCGCTGGACCAGACGGCAACGCTTGAACTGACCGCGCCGGTCACATCGCACGAAAACGGCCACAGCGGGCTGTACCTGAAAGGTGGAACCAAGGCAACGGTATCCGGCGGCAGTTTTACCGAAAACGGCGCGGAACACGCGGAAATCTACGCGGGAAGCGGAACAGACACGACACTCAAGGACGGCGTCGAAGTGAAAACTTCCGCCGACAAAACCCTGCAAAATTCCGGCCTGCGCATCGCGGTGATGCTGGACGGCGTCGATGTGTTCCGCACCGATTCAACATTGCAGATTCCCGCCGGTGACAGCATCCATCTGAAACAGGATGCGGACGTTGTCACCTGGAACGGCGGAACACGGGAACAGCTTGGCGTGACCTGCGAGAACCCGTGGCTGGGGCGGACGATCATCCAGTCGGACACGGCGGTGCTGGATTGGGAAAATAGCCGGGAATCCAACAACGCCCAGACGGCGGAGCAGCACCCGGAGAACGGAATTGACACCAACGTATACTATACCGCTATTGAGGACGCCTATTTCGGCATGAAAAACTCCGACGCGCATGATGTTTGGTTGTCCTACAAATCGAATTATCGCTATTATTACAATCACGACGCTGCGGCGGGCACCGCGCTGACCGTGGACGGCATCGACAGCGGGGAACTGCTGGGCACAGTGCGCAAGTTCTACGGCATCACGGCGGATGTGACGGCACCGACCGATGTGGACGATACCGCGCCCTACTACATTTGTTCAGCGAATGCCGGGCACAGCGCCGCCGTGCAGACCCACTGCTTTGCGGATTGGCTGCTGGACGCCAAAACCTACGCGGACGGCGTGACGACACTGCAAGGCGGCGCAGCCTTGCAGGATATTACGATAAACGACGACGGCGGCAGCATTTTGGGCAGCTATGGCAACCACAAAACCGTAACAGCGGAGCCTGCCGTTCTTTCGTATTATGCGGGCTGGCAGGCTGCCATGACCTACGATCTGGACGGCGGAACGCTGAACGGCGCGCAGAACGGCTTTTCCGAAACCAAGCACAACGGCCAGGGTTACACCGTGCAGGCCGAACCGCAGAAGGAGGGCTACCGCTTCCTTGGCTGGAAGGCCACGCAGAGTTGGAACGGCGAAACCGCCCTGACAGACGGTCTGCTGGCTGCGGGAACTTCCTACGCCAACGACTATGACACGACCTTTACCGCACAGTGGAAGAGGATCAATTTTACCCTGAAGGCCATTGCGGTGAACGGGACGCCGGACATTGGGCAGGCGGTATCCGACAACATAACGAGCGAAAGCGACGGGACGACCCAGACCAAAACGGAAAGCGAAGTACCTTTGGGAGAGAGCCGAGCAGTGACATATGCCCCGCTGGCAAGCGGCAATTACCTTTTGAGTGGCATCTATCTGGACGAGGATGCCGAAAAAATGCAGAACAATCTGGCGAAAAAATACCCGCAGAATATTGAGTTTGCGGACATCGACGCTGACCACACCGTCAAGGCGGTGTATGTGCCGGTAGACGCGCCGACCAAGACCGTGACGGATGAAGCGGGAAACGACCTGAATGGCGGCACGGTGCGGGCCGGGGATACGCTGGTGTACACCGTGACGTGCTGCAATCCGGCCGACGTGGCAAAGACCGTGACGATCACCGATGCAATCCCCGAAGGAACCGAGTTGGTGGAAAATTCCATCACGGAGAACGGCGCGGAAAACAACGGAAAGATTGTATGGACGCTGGAAATTCCCACGCAGTCGGAAGCAAGAGTTTCCTTCACGGTGCGGGTGCAATCGGTTGTCATGGGCAACTCCGTGAGCAACAGGGCGTCGGTGCAGTACCGCGAGGATAAAATTACTCTGCCGACCGATGAAGTGACAACGAACGTCGAGCCGGGCAAGATCACCGTGACCAAGAAGCTGCCCGCATCCGATCTGCTGGCCGCGCACGGCGCGCCGGTGTTTACGTTCACGCTGACGGACGCCAAGGGCCGGGTGCAGCGGCAGAGTGTGCAGCTTTCGCTCGATGCCGAGCCGGACGAGAACGGCGATGTCTGCGCCAGTGTGACCTTCACGGGGCTTTCGGGCGGCGTTTACACCGTCATCGAGAGCCAGACCGCCTGCCATGCACTGGTGCAGTTTGAGGATGCCGAGAACGGCACGGCGAAAGCCGACTGTGCGGTGCTGGAACTGACCGGCTGCCGCGCATCGGCCAGCGTGACGGCGCGGAATGTGCGCCAAAGCTGGGCGGAGGACCGCGACTGCGCGCTGATCGTGAATGAAATTACCCCGAAGCAGGATAATTCATAAAGAATGGGAGGACGATAATTTGAAAAAACAGGTAAAAATCGGGCTTGGCGCGGCAGCACTGGCCCTGGCGGCGGCGCTGTGCGCGGGCGGAACGCTGGCGGGCTGGCGCACGTCAAGCACCGTGACCAACCACATTTCCACTGCCACAGTGCAGGGCATCGTCGAGGAAAAATACGAGCAGGGGCAGACGATCACGCCGGGGCAGACGGTCGAAAAGTGCGTCTGGGTGAAAAATACCGGCACAGCCAGCTCCCTTGTGCGGGCCAAAGTGGTGATTGATTGGGATGACGAAACAGCGGCAGACATGGACGCCACCGATTGCGTGTTCCCCGCCTATAACACCGCCGACTGGACGCAGGGCGAGGACGGCTACTGGTACTACAACGACATTGTGGAACCGAACCAATGCAGTACGGCGCTGTTTGAATCTTTCACGGTTTCCCCGAATCTGACAAACGAGTTGGCGGGCCGCACCGGGCACATTGGGGTGACGATGGAGCTGTTGCAGGCCAGCGGCGACAGCCCCACGCTGTGGGGACGCACCTGGTCGGCCTACCGCCGTACACCGGACGCAGTGGCGGCCAAGACGCAGACGGCGCATATTCGCTTTACCTACGATGAGAATGGTGGGCTGATCGAATACCCGGACGGGCAGCTGTTTTTGGATTTCCAGAATCTTTGCCCCGGTGAGACCCGCAGCCAGTTGGTTGCCATCGACTATACAGCCCGCAACGATTCCGATGCCGCGTGTTCGCTGTGGCTTCGCGCCGCATTGGCGGACAACAACAAACTGGGTGCAGAAACTGAGGAAAAAATCTGGAAGCTGCTCAAACAATATGCTGTGATTACGGTGACTGGCCCGGACAACGAAACCCTATACAGCGGCCCCGTGTGGGGCAATCTGGACACCGACACCAACACCATGCGCAATGATTTGCCGCTGGGACGTTACAGCGGAACCGGCACGGCCCACCTGAACCTGACGCTGACGCTTGACCAGAATATGCCGGAGGAATTGCAGGGGTTGCTCGGCTATGTGGACTGGACGCTGACCGCCGCGCAGGAAAGCGCGCCCACGGTGCTGGTCAGATACTTCCCGCAGACGGGCATCCCGGAAAGGTGATCGGGAAGGTGAGCAGATGCAAAGCAAAAGGAAGAACGTAGACAAGCGGAAAATTTTCCTTTGGTGTGCGGCGGCAGGCATTGTCCTGTGCGCCGTTTTGTTTTGCCTTTGGCACAACCGCACAGCGCTGGCAGAACAGCGTGTGGAAAGGGCGCTGTCCGTCACGGTGTCCCAGCCGGAGCCGCGTCTGGCGCAGGAGGACAACACGGAAACCGGCGCGTGGATCACCGTGCCCGGCACCAACATCGATGCCCCGGTGCAGCAGGCGTCCGACAACGACTATTACCTGCGCCGCGACACCGCGGGCAATGCCGATGTCCACGGCTGCGTTTTTGCCGACTATGCGTGTGATTTGAACAGCACCAGCCTTTCCCGCAACCTTGTGCTCTACGGCCACACCTTCGAGGACGGCTATGAGGGCGGGTTCAAGGCGCTGCACAATTACGAGCAGGACAGCTTTGCCGAAGAACATCCTTACATTTATCTCTCGCTGCCCGACGCTGCCCTGACCTACCGCGTTGTCAGCGCCGGGGTGTGCAGTGCGGCGGATGACCGGGACTGCATCGAGCCGAACCCGGATGATGCGGCCTTCGCGCAGATTCTGGCAAAGGCAGCCGCGCGCAATACGCTGGACAACGGGGAAACGCTGAACCTGACCGACCACATTCTGACCCTCTCCACCTGCACCGGCGAATCCGACACACGCTATTTGGTGGTAGCCAAACTGGTGGATGCGGTGAAAAAATAAAAAGGAAGAGAGTGGATAAGGAAGCAAATTTGCTTTGCGCGGGCGGGCCGCCCTGATTTTGAAAAGGCGAAACGCCACGGGAGAAGTGTACCCATTTTTAGGGCCAGGTTTTGCACTCCGCTGCCGGTATTGCCGATGGCCGGGTGCTTGGCCTCTTTCCCCCTCTCACACTCTCCCCCTAACTCTTACTTACCGGCTGGGAGGAAAGTTTCACTGCAAGGCCGTCGATTTCTTCCCAGCCGGTTTTTGTATAGGAGCCTTTCCACCGCAAAAGCATTGCAAAAAAGACATCTCAACAACGAAAGAGAGGCAAAACATGATCATCGGAATCGACCACGGATACTACGCCATCAAGACGCGGCATTGTTCCTTCCCAGCCGGTCTGACCTGCTACGGCAGCCACGAGCCGTACACGCGGCAGAGTGTGCTGGAGGTGGACGGACAGTTTTACGTCTGCGGCACGGGGCGCCAGCCGGTGCGCTGCGACAAGACCGAGAACGACACCTACTACCTGCTGACGCTCGCGGCGTTGGCACAGGAAATCAAAATGCGCGGCGCACCAAACGAGAGTTCGGTTAAAATTGCAGCAGGGCTGCCGCTGACAAGCTTTGGCCGGGACAAGCCAAAATTTCGGCAATACCTGCTCCGCTCCCAGCCGGTCCTGTTCCGATTCGAGGGCACAGAATACAAGATCGCCGTTGAGGATGTGGCACTGTTCCCGCAGGGCTACGCCGCGCTGCTGACAGACCCCGACCTGCTGCTGGATGAGCCGTCCTTGCTGCTCATGGACATCGGCGGATGGACGGTGGATCTCATGCGGATCGACAACGCCCGCCCCGTGGCGGAGACCGCGCACAGCCTGGAATTCGGCATGATCCGCTGCATCGATGCTGTGCGTGAGCAGGTGCGGCGCGAAACAGGGCTTTCCCTGACCGACGCGCAGATTGAGCAGATGCTGGCGGGCGGGCCTTGCGCCCTGGGCGATTCTGTGCGTGAGATCGTGTGGCAGCAAGGCCGCGCCTACACCGAACGGCTGTTCGCGTTGGTGACCGAAGCGGGATTTGACCTGCGCGCCCTGCCCACGGTCATGCTGGGCGGCGGCGCGGGGATCGTGCAGCGCCACGTCGGCCCCAAAGACGGCCTGTGCCGCGCGATGTTCCTGCCGGATGACAAGGTGAACGCGGTCGGATTCGAGCGCGCGTTGGCGCAGCTTTCGGGTCGTGTGAGCGAGGGGTGAACCGGCCGCCGCGGCCGCAATTCGTATTCCGCCCCAATCTGCGCTGCGAAGATGACCGCCGCGCGTGGCAGCTTTTGCAGGCCGCCCCGGACGGAAACCGCAAGGCGCTCATCGTCCGCGCCCTGCTGCAAAGCGAGCAGGAACACCGGCTGGAGGAAACGGTGCGCAGGGCCGTTCGGGAGGAACTGGAAAAAGCGCAAATCGCTTTTGCCGCCCCGCCACCGCAAGACGGCAAAGGAATCCCAAAGGCGGCGTTGGATTTTTTAGCAACATTGTAATCAAAATCGAGGGGAGTGGTTCCCATGCAGTAATCAAGCGGGCTCAAACCAGGCTGTGCGGATTGTTGCTTCTGCTTGCATTCAGATGCAATTCGCAATGAAATATCGTTGGTTCTGGTGATAGCTTTGCCGCTTGCTTTGCGGTATGCTTTGGTTGCTTCCCAAAAGCGTACCTGCACACTGAAAGGAGTCAACATGAGCAAACTGACCGTCACCCTGCCGGATGACCTGCACCAGCAGATCAGGCTGGAACTGGAACGACAGGGCATCACCACCGCGCAATTCATTGAACTGGCCGTACACAACTTTTTTGAGCAGCAGAAAGAAGGCGTCCACATGGCAACACGAACCATGGCATTTCAGGTATCCGAGGAACTGTTCCAGCGCATCAAGGAATATCTCGCCCGCTTCGAGCAGGTCTATCACCGCAAGCTGACGCAAAAGGAATTTGTTGTCAGCCTGATCGAAAGCGCGCTGGCCGACGCCGACGAAGAATTCGAGGCAGCCTTGGCTGCGCAGCGGTCCGACGAAAGCAACGCGTTGGGCGATGAGGCGGAGCCAGACAAGAGCATGGTAAATGCGGAAATCACTGAAAACGCCGAACGCACCGAAGCATCCGAGGAAGTTCCACCAAGCGAGGATAGCGCTGATCCGGACGCATAGAACCGAATCATACATTTAGTCTGTACAGTTGACATTTAACGACCGTGCAGGCTTTTTCTTCTTTTTTTTGGGGGGGGGTGATATTAAAACCATTCGCTATTTAGATATGTTCGCCGGCATTGGAGGCTTCCGCGAGGGGCTGACCCGTGCCGGCGATTTTGTCTGCGTGGGACACTGCGAGATCGACAAACACGCCGACCGCAGCTACCGCGCCCTGTTTGACATGGAGGGAGAGTGGTTCCTTGACGATATCCGAAAAGCAGACCCCGCCGACCTGCCCGACTTCGACCTGCTCTGCGGCGGATTTCCTTGCCAGAGCTTCAGCATTGCCGGAAGCCGCGGCGGATTCGACGACCCAAGGGGCACCTTGTTCTTTGAGCTTGCCCGACTGGCTGAAGCCCGGCACCCTAAGTACTGGCTGGCTGAAAATGTTCCCGGCCTGCTCGACCATGACGGCGGGCGGACATTTGCGGCCATCCTGCGCGAAATGGAAAAGCTGGGGTATTTTGTCGAATGGCAGGTTCTTAACAGCGCAGATTTCGGTGTACCGCAGGCAAGAAAGCGCGTGTACCTTATCGGATATCTTGATGAACGATGTCGAGGAAAAATATTTCCTTTCACCGAGGGAGCAGGCGCTCCTGCTGTACAGCCCCGGCCAGCCGAAGCCGCCGCGCAGATCAAATGCGCGACCAAAAAAGGCTACCAGACCGCCCGCGTCGGCGACAGCATCGACCTGAGCTACGCCACATCCAACACCCGCCGCGGGCGTGTGGGGCACGGCATCGCGCACACGCTGACGGCCTGCGGCAAACAAGGCACACTGTGCTTTGTAGACCTGAACGCTGACCCGAAGCTCACGGAAAATGCCCGCTGCCTGACAACACGCCAGGACAATGGGATTCACCGCCACAAGGGCGAAGTCTCCGGCGTTTTGCAGGGCGGCCGCATCCGCCGCCTGACGCCGCGCGAGTGTCTGCGTTTGCAGGGCTGGGCAGATGACCGCATCGATAAAATACTCGTTGTTTCGTCCGAAAGGCAAGCCTACCGGCAGGCCGGCAACGGCGTGACTGTGAATGTGGTCGAGGCGATCGGCAAACGGCTGGCGGCGATAGACGCAGAGCTGTGCGGCGGATAAATGGCGCTGGATTTTCGGGATCAGTATTTCGGCTGTGAGATCGAGATGACCGGCCTGACCCGACAACAGGCGGCACGGACGCTGGCGGAGCTGTTCGGTACAAGCATAACACACTACGGCGGCACCTATGATGGTTACCGCGTGACCGACCGCGAGGGCAAAGACTGGAAAATCGTTTCGGATGGGAGCATCCATGCCTTTCGCCGAAGCAATGGCCGGCAGGTTCCCGCTGGGCGAGAGTACAGGGTCGAGATGAACTCCCCCAAGCTCGAATACGCCGAGATGGAAAAGCTGCAGGAGGTCGTGCGCGCTTTGCGCCATGCAGGTGCTTTTGTCAATGACTCCTGCGGGATGCACGTTCATATTGATGCAGCCAGGCACACACCGAAAAGCCTGAAGAACCTGCTGTCGATCATGTACTCGAAAGAGGACATTCTGTTTGCGGCGCTGAAGGTGGATGAGAGCCGAACCCGGCGCTGGTGCCGGCGCGTGGAAGAACCTGTGCTGCAGACGATCCGAAAGCTGCCGAACGGCGCAAGCATGGAGATGCTGAAAAGCCGGTGGTATCAGGGGCATGACGGCAGCAACGATCACTACGACTTATCGCGGTACCATGCCGTTTATGCGCAGAAAAAAGTTATGCTGAGAATCTTTTAGAACAGACGTTA
>ENA-UONY01002434-UONY01002434.1-human-gut-metagenome-genome-assembly--contig:-CS9-NODE-2434-length-13208-cov-9.423249_pt1 | contig 13208 bp, 10 predicted proteins | sample MGYA00242465_ERZ724012 | MGnify/ENA metagenome assembly ERZ724012 | reverse complement strand
GGAGGAGTTCGATTGCTTCAGAGGTGCTCCGCTTGCAATAATCGTAAGCCGCGATTCAACCGCACCATTCGGCGAAGCTGATTGTGCCAATGCCGTTATGAATATGGCTGTCGCCGCAACATCTCTCGGAATAGGAAGCTGTTACATCGCTTCTTTCCGCCCTGCCGTGACAGAAGGCGAAAAATCCGCTGATTTCTGTGAACGTCTCGGTATTCCGCAAGGATTCGTCCCATGTTTTGCTCTTGCTTTGGGATATGCCAACGCACCGCTGCCGCCGCGCAAAGAACGTGTTCCCGGCAGAATGGTCGTAATCGGCTGAGCCTTACAGGGTCAATATCGTTGATATCATCGACATTTACAAAACGGTCTGCGAGCGTACCGCCGGCAGACCTTATATGCGGGTATGTCGGAATGGCAGACGAGCCGGTCTTAGAAACCGGTGCATATGCGTGCAGGTTCAAGTCCTGTTACCCGCACCATGGCGAGTGTTCTTACAGCATTTGAAATGTTGTGGAACACTCGCTTTTTTCATATCGCAATGTGGCATGGTGCGTAGTTTACGACCACGCCTTTTCTTGTGTTTACGGACACCTCGGGCACGGGCAGCGGGAATACTTCTGGAATGAATATTGCCCCCACGCAATTATACTGAATGGTGAGTGCTGAACCCATTCGCCGTCGATCTTCTCTGCTTGATGAACCTCTAACCTACAACACCAGATGCCCGATAGATGTGTGTTGACTGCATTAGCTTTTTCAATGCCCATGCTGTGATTCTTGGTCTAAGGCCGGTAGAAATCGCCGCTCCGGCATGATATGATAAATTTGTAAAAAGTTTTCCCGTCCGCGCAATGAAAGACGATTTTTGTTGTCTATATAAGTGAAAGGCCTTTACACGGAAAGAAGGGAGGGCAAAATGAAAGACCGCGAGATCATAGAATTGTACTGGGTGCGTAACGAGAGCGCGATTACCGCCACCGCAGAAAAGTACGGTAACTACTGCCATACGATTGCATATAACATACTGCGTAACAAAGAGGATGCGGAGGAATGTGCCAACGATACATACCTCGGCGCATGGAATTCGATCCCGCCGCAGCGTCCGAACCGTTTGTCGATCTACTTAGGGAAAATCACGCGCAACCTCGCTCTGAACCGTTATAAGCGGTATACTGCCGAAAAACGCGGACACGGACAAGTAGTCCTCGCGTTGTCTGAGTTGGAAGCCTGCGTTCCTTCAGAAACAACTGTGGAGCAGACCATCGAAGAAAATGAGTTGGCTGCCGCCATTGACCGCTTCCTGTATGCAAAGCCCAAGCTGAACCGTAACATTTTTGTCCGCAGATACTATCACCTCTACGCAATACGGGATATTGCGGACGCATACGGAATGAGCGAGAGCAAGGTGACGTCTTTGCTTTTCCGTATGAGAAACGAATTAAGACGATTTCTTGAAAAGGAGGGAATTATGCTATGAAAACCGAAGTTCTTCTTCGTTCGATCGGAAAGATCAATGACGAGCTTATCGCTGACGCGGAAAGCGAAGCAAATACCAAAAGAAAGCCCGGTTGGGCCAAGCTTGGAACAATGGCTGCCTGCCTTGCACTGGTTCTCTGTACTGGCATCGCCACACATGCCATCCGAAGCAATGCGACAGCAGGCACCTTCACAATGGATGTCAACCCCAGCGTGGAATATACGATTGCCAAGAGCGGCGCCGTCAAGAGCATCCGCTGCTTGAACAGCGATGCGGAAAATGCGCTCAGCGATGTTGCGCTGGGAAAGCAGAGTGTCGAGACCGCTCTAACGCGCACGGTCGCCGCCTACGAGGCCTGCGGATATATGAAAAACGGCGAAGCGACTGTTCTGATCTCTTTTGATTCCCGTCTTGATGCGAACGCCGAGCTAAAGGCATCGCTCTCTGCGGAGATCCAGCAGACCCTGGAGCAGACCGATGCCGTCGGCACGCTGGTTTTCCACTCCGAACTGACGGAAAATGCCGAAGCAGCAAAGATCGCCGAGGAATTCCATGTCTCCCTTGGCCGCGCCGACTGGATTCTTGCTGCAGCAGACAAAACCGGGCTGCCCACGGACGAGGTCGCCCGCATGTCGTTGGACGAGCTTCTTAAATTCCAAGAGGTCTCCGGCATTTCTTCTGTCAGTGTATCGAAGTTCATCTCCTTGGAGGAGGCAAAGAAGATTGCACTGAAGGACGCGAAGCTTGATGAGCTGGCGCAGAAGATCGTGTTCACCCGAGAGGAGCTGAGCCGCAATCAGGGCAAGCCCTGCTACCTGCTGGAGTTCTACACCGGGACGAATCAATATTTCTACCAAATCGACGCAAAGAGCGGCAGCATTATTTACGCCGGGAAATTTATCACTCTTTCCGAAGCGAAAAAAATCGCCCTGGATGATGCCGGATGCAAGGATAAAGTCAGCTTTACCGAGGAAACCCTTGTGAGCGGCGGCATCAAAACGCCTTACTACCGGCTCGTCTTTGCCGATGCAAAAACACAGTGGACATACCGCATTGATGCGGTGCTGGGCATCGTTCTGGAGAAAAAGCAGAAAGAGACCGCCACAACGGAAATCGACACTGCAGATTTCATCTCTTTGGAAGAAGCAAAGAAGATCGCCCTGAAAGGCGCGGGACTTGATGAAGCCACACAAAAGATCGTGCTCACCAGAGAGGAGCTGAACCGCAATTCTGGCAAGCCCTGCTACATCTTAGAGTTCTACACCGCGAAGAAGCAGTATTCTTACAAGGTGGACGCCAAGGACGGCAGCATCCTCGAGGCTTACCACTTCATTCTTCTGGCGGACGCGAAGAAAATCGCACTGGACGATGCCGGGGTCAGCGAAAAAGTCACCTTTACCGAGGAAACGCTGGTTGCCGGCGGCATCAAGTCACCCTACTATTACTTCGCCTTTGAAAGTGCCTCTGCTCGTTGGACCTACAAAATCAACGCCGTTCTGGGCGTGATCATGGATAAGACCTGCGATAAGATCGCCCCCCCTGCACCCGAGTTCATCGGCTTGGAAATAGCAAAGCAGATCGCCCTGAAGGACGCGGGGCTGGACGAAACAGCGCAGAAAATCGTATTCACCAGGGAAGAGCTGAGCCGCAATTCGGGCAAGCCTTGCTACATTCTGGAGTTCTACACGGACAAGTGTGCGTATTCCTACAAGGTCGACGCAGTATCCGGGGAAATTATCGGGAAGAAAACCGAGTGGTTTTCCCGTCAGGAGTCCGAGACTGTGCCGGACACGTCTCAAAATTCCGATTCCAAGCAGCGCAGGGGAAACTAATCAAAACATGACTCGTTCAAGCCATAGAAAATGGGGACAGGCTATAAATGCTTGTCCCCATCCAACAATCTGTACTCTTAAATCGTATTATCTTACCCTCACTCTTTTTTACCAGATAGAATATGCTATAATGTCTTTGCGACACAACTAAATATCCACCTGTTTCGCATCCTCACAGGCGGCGGAGTTGTGCGCCTTTCGGCGTGTTTCTTCGCTCGCATACGATTTTATTGAAGGGAGAAAGATTACCGTGCATGATTTTATCGGAACCATTTTTTATTTTTTTCGAAATGCAATTCCCCTCGCTTTGATCGGCTTGGCGGCAGGTGCAGTAATTCTTGTTATGCTGAACCTGAAGTGCCGTCGAGAAGGAAAATGTTTTCCGAAAGGACAAGCTGTCGCCTTTCTCCTTCTGTTGTGCTACTTGGGTGGGCTTGCTGCCATCACTTTAATGAACCGTATGGATGGTATGCGAACGGGCGTCCAGCTCCTTCCCTTTTTTGCGTTTTGGGAGGCGTGGAATAACTTTACCCTGCAAATTTGGCTAAACCCTTTGCTGAACATCGCCATGTTCCTTCCACTGGGCGTACTGCTTCCTCTTGCGGTAAAGCGTTTCCGACGGTGGTTTTGGATGCTGACCGCCGGGGTCGGCACATCTCTTGTGATCGAGCTGCTCCAGTATGTCCTTGGTCGTGGACAGGCCGATGTAGACGATCTGATATGCAATGTTTTGGGGGCTATGCTGGGGTACTGCTTTTGTATGCTGTTCGTCAGCTTGGTGAGAAAACAATGGAAAACCGCCGGAGCCTATGCTATTCTTCCCCTTCTGTCCATCGCTGCTCTGGCCGGTGTGTTCCTCACCTATCATTTCCAGCCCTACGGCAACCTTGCGGACGGTCCGATCTACAACGCGAAGACCAAGGAAATCGAATGGGTGCAGGAATGTTCTTTGTCCAATGCGCCCGGACCGTCCGGAGTGTACCGGACGGAGCCGTTCACAAGGAAGGACTGCGATGCCTTTGCATCGGAATTTGTTGGGCGACAGGGAGCGGAAATTCGATTCGGTACTCCCGATGTAGATTACTATGACAGCAGAGCGTTCTACTCTGACCACCGCACCTATGCCCTGTGGGTGTATTACAACGATCACTCTTACGAGTACACGGATTATCGCGTGGACAGCGAACTACGATACAGCGGAAAGGGCGGAGCGATCACAGAGGACGACCTTCGTGCCGCTCTGGATAAGTTGGGTATCGAGATCCCCGATGCGGCCAGTTTTGTCACCGCGGACGAGAGCGCGGGAAGGTACGCTTTTCGGGCAGAATGTGTAGTAGAGGACGATGTGCTTACCAATGGGGAATTGGTCTGCTGGGTGGCAGAGGGCGGTATCCTCTACAAGGTAGACAACCATCTTTCTGTCAGCACTCTTCATGGAAATGCTGCAGTTATCTCTTCCCAAGAGGCGTATGAGCGCCTTTGTGCCGGGCGGTTCTCTTGGCGTGATGTGCCCATGTTCAACTATTTGTCCCCACGGCAAGTGCGAGTCACTGACTGTAAGCTCGAATATATGACCGACAGCAAGGGATTCCACCAGCCCGTTTACTTGTTCACCCTCTCAGATGAAAATGATGCCGCACTGCGGGGCGGTACCGGTTGGACCACTTTCGTTCCAGCTTTAGCCGGATAGCAGATTCGGCGAGAGTCGTGGATCATCAAAGTCTGCATATCCAATAAAATGTTGTCGCACAGATAAACTTGGGATCAAAGAAAAAATAAGTCGAGGGAAATTCCCTCGACTTATTTTTTCGTGCCCTGTACCGTCCGGTCTGCCCCATAGGTCACATTGTGTACCTATGAACATGAACCCTAAGCGTTCCGAGCTTCTGCGCAGCAACAGCCTTGACCAGCGTATCCTTGTCCTGGAACTCACTCAGGAATACCTCATCGCCGCCATCGGTGTCACAGGAGAACCACCATTTGCTGTGATGGTCGGTGATGGAATAGTGCTTCCCAAGATAGCCAAACTCGATCTCATGCCCAATGCGCAGATCAGTGGCCAGCTGCGCATAATTTTGATATCTCAAGGGCCTACCCCGCCAAGCCGCTCCGCAACCAAGTTCATATGTTCCTCTGTCGGCTCCCAGTCAAAGTCTATCTCAATGATTCGATCTTCGTAGCACAGAAGGTACTTCTCCATCGTGCCACTATCCTGATAGGCCAGCTGATACACTTCCTCGGCTTTCCATGGTGCCGGGTCCTGCTCGCTGTAAAACCGTTTGTAACCTTCCGGAACGCTTCGGTCATTCGTTTCATCTTTGTCTGCAATTAGCTGCTCCTTACAGATGTCATACAGGAATGGCATTTTGATCAATATGATGGTGTATTCAAGGCGAGGCATATCGTAACCGGCCTTGTCATCCATTCGGGTTCGCTGACTCAAATCGTATTGGCCGAGAAAGACGGATTCGTCGCCTCTTCGTTGATAGATGTATCCGTCATATTCCACGTCCAGCATATCCTCCACGCGCAAAGGAAGTTCATCCTGATATAGGATTTGTGTGCTGCCATGGAATTCGTAGGTTTCATAGTTTTCTTCATTTTGGAAGATACCGTTTCTCACAGCGTACAGCGTCCCAAATGTGATGCCTGCCATCAAAACAACGGCAAGCACGATATCTACGGTCATTGTAATGGCGAAGTTTGTTCCTCTGGATGCCTTCTTCCGCTTGAGAAACTGCTTGACCGTGTTGACGATCACGATGAGTCCGAAGAAATACAGAAGCATCAGGATGCTGACCCATTTCATCAGTGTATCGCCCACAGCAACGACGTTGATCAGCCAGTAGAAAAGAGCAATGAAAACCACTGCAAGGACGAGCTTCTGGAATTGCGCATGGTTTGGGGTATCGACAAACTCTCCACGATCCGCCGCTTTCAGGGCCTTGCTGCGCCAACGGTAATATCCAATCAGTTCTACACCGCAAAGCAGCATAAGCATCGTCCATGCAACGCCCGTGAAGAGGTTCGTAGGGCTGGCCAGAACTCCTATTGGGTCTCCTAACAGCCGAGATATAAACAGAGCGCCGTTCAAAACACCCACAGCAAGAAGAATGTAGTAGGAGAGAAGAAAGCCCTTCTTTGCTGACCTGTGGATCATTTCCACTTCCAGCGCGGGATCAGTTTCAATGGGGATCGGCTTATCGTCCGTGGTACAGAACACCTGCATCTGCGCTGAGCTACACACAAATTGCCACCCAGTTCTGGAGCTTAAATCATGATAGATGTTCTGTCCCTCGGTAGGCTCTGGATCAAATTCCGATGCCTTGGGATAATAGCTTACTGCAAAAGTTAGGGATTCCGGTTCCACGCGCTTGTAGATCCAGCCGAGGGTCGTCATTTCGGAGATCATCCACCCCTTTTCGGCCATCTTCTTTAGATGTGCCTCGATTCCGGTGCGGTCATAAAAAGAGAAGGTTTCAAATCTTCGTTTCCTGTCTTTCATTGGTCATCCCCCTTTCCAAAGAGCGTATCATAGTCTGCGACTCGTTTACGGAGCTTTTGCGTTTCATTATCCAGCATTTCTCTGCCCTTATCGGTCAGGATGTAGCTGCGGCGTCGGCCCTCTACCTTGACCTCCCGGATCATACCGGCCTCCAGAAATTGCTCCAACAGGTTATACAGCGTACCGGAGCCAACTGTGACCTGGTCGCCGGTCAACGCGGAGATCTTATCAAAGATATCAATTCCATAGCACTCGTCCTTCAGGCAGAGCAGGATGTAAAACATCTGCTCGGTCAGCGTTTGAAACTTCGGTCTGGGCATTGTTTTACCACCTCCATCTCGAATATCGAGTTCCCCGTTTGTAGTATAACCTCGAATATCGAGTTTGTCAATATAGTCTTGTATTCATATTGAACTCCATCTTGCCACAGAGTAACAGCGCAGTTCCAGAACGGAACTGCGCTGCTGTAAGGTGCAATTATTCGTTAATCATTCGGAGTAGCAGATAGATAGCAGGCTGGTTTTCCTTAATCCACTCCATATCATGCTGCTCACTGATCTGGAGTGCCCCTGCCTTCCATTCGTCAAAATACGCTTGGCCGGTCTCGGCGTGGAGTCGGAGCTGAGCCTCCGGTGCGAGATCATCGAGTGCGATCCGCATGAGCTGCCCACGAAGTCCGGTCTGATTGCCCTCCAGATGGAACTTGGAGAAAATATATTGTAGCGTATAGTCTCCGTAATACATGAGTTCCCGATATTCGACGGAGTGTGCGTCAATATAATCGGCAGGTCTGGAAGATGTAGCCGGAGAGGACTCAATCACCTCAAAGAGATGTTCCACCGCTGAGTAGGTATCGACGCCGCCGTAACGCACACCCTGATCGTAGCAGGTCTGCTTCTGTGCGAGAATATATTTTTGCGTATCCAGAGCCTCGTCCTCAACTTCGTCAGGGAACTTATCCCGGACATCCCGAACATAGTAGGAGCCGTCACGCGGAGTCCAATACTCCTTCAGAACATATTTCCCGCCGACAATTTCAAAGGTAATGGCAACCGGTATATGACTTCCGGAAATGTCGTGGAAGGTTCCACCTGAATAGCCGAATCCCTGATGAAGTGCCAGTCCGTAGACAGTGACCATCTGAGTATGGTCAGAGGAATCAACTGTGGGTGTGCCACTAAGTTCTTTCTGATCCAGCAAAACAAAGCTCGCGCAGTGGTACAGGCCATCCGGCTTGGAAGGCTTATTTTCTGTCAGAATCGCCTCATTGATTGCTTTTGATAGCAGGACAGAGGAATGATCTGCATCGATAAAATCTGTCACGCCACCATCCCGAATGTCGATGCGTGTATCAAGGTCATCCGCCAAGGCCAGATAGATATACATGGGGTCTTCATCTATCCAACTTCCGCCAATCCAAAGCTCATACATTTCATTGATCTCATAGACGCGAATATACAGCCCGGAGCCTGTCTCAATGTACTTGAACTGGTCAAAATCACTCCAAGTCAGATCGTAGCCCTTCTGCGAAAGCATGATGACATCATTCAGGGAGAGCTTGCGGTTGGGCATAATCTGCACCGTGCCGTCTGCGCCATCGTTTTGTTTGAATGCTTCCCCGGTGCAGTGGAACTTCTCGCCATCCTTGACTTTGACATAAACGAAGTTGTCGGAATCCTGCTCGACAAATACGAGGTCATCGCCGTCATGTCTGAAATGGTTAACCAGCCCATATCCGCCATCGGTCATGATAACGGTATCGCCATCAAGCATAAAGGTTCCTGCTCCGATATAGCTGCTGAGCATTCCTTCATAATAAGTGAAAGTACCGTCTTCGTATAGGGTGATTGTAAAACTGCCACCAAAGCCTTCTCCGTCATAGAGATAGGTTTTTCCGGCAATATCATCCCGGTTGTCTCCGCTGTTATAAAACAGGTGAATTACTTCATCACCGGTTCCGTTATAGCCACCACCTTCAACTTCATGCAGCGGCTGCACCTCCAGATGAATATACCATCCATCATTGGAATTTACGCCGTTCTGACTGTACTTCAGAACACGTTCATAGTCAATGGGAGCGCCCTCATGTCTCATAAATACGGAATAGCCATCAGCATCCGGAGACAGCTGACGGATTTCCTCCTGCGGCATATACTTCAACGCATCCAAATAGTGGGATAGCAGAAATACCTTTTCCGGCTCGATCCATTCACTTCGGTCTGTAATGAAATACTTATTATCGTCATGGAACATTCTCAACTGCGCACTGTAGTATTTCTGATTCCGTCCATATAAAAAGCGAATCGCACCACCATTGGCCCAGTTGAAGTTCGAGGTAAACATGAGGTCAAAGTTATCCGCATCGACAAGAAGTTGTGAGCTATTTTCCAGTCCTTCGGCTTTGGCAATCTTCTCTACAACCATCTCTGTATCAAGTTCCGACACATTGCTGCCGTTAATGGGAAACTCTCGTTCCGCAGCAGGATTTGTCAAGAGACCGATTGCAAGGATAGCACAGGCAAGCACGGCAAGCAGCACCACCCACACCGCAGGCTTCTTCCACTTGGACAGGTTGTTGATGCGCCCCTTGGTATCGCCTTCGCCAAAGGCCAGAGGCGTACCGGCGATGATGTGCCGCCCGGTGGCCAGAGTCAGAAGCGAAGCGGAATAGTCCGCCCGAACATCGCCGCCGACCTTGCGGATCACGGCCTCATCGCAGCTCATCTCCATATCCTTGCTGGCCAGGACAAATGCCACCCAGACCAGAGGATTGAACCAGTGGATTGCCAGGGCCAGAAATGCCAGTGCCTTCATTACATGGTCAAGCCGCTTGATATGATGCTGTTCATGGAGAATGATATACTCCTGTTCCTTATCTCCGAGATTACAGGGCAAATAGATTTTCGGACGGAACAGCCCCACCACGAAGGGCGATTTGATATCGTCTGCAATAAAGATGTTGTCCCGCAGAGGAACGACCACCGACAGTTTGCGTCGCAACCGGATATAGGAAACGATGCTGTAGATGACCATCGCCAGCACGCCTGCCATCCAGACATAGGTGGCAATGAATATAGGCCCCTCCAGCGGATCGGCTCTCAACTGTTCCTCGCCCTGGGGCAAAGTCTCATTGATTGCATCGCTGATACCCGGTACAGGCAGAGCAACAGCGGGATACTCTGTGTGGACGATGTTGCTCGGCACATACTCGATGATACTGGTCGCCGTGCCAGACTCCTCAGTAGGCGTATCAAAGAGATTATATACGGAGAAGTCTGAACCAATCGATACCGGACACAGGAGCCTGAATAGGACCACACCCCACAACGCATAAGAAATGACCTTGGGTGCTTTTTTCAGAAGCAGGCGCAGCAATGTGACCAGCACAATGGCCACGCTTGCCGTCAGACTCATGTTGAGCAGGGTGGGCATGAATGTATAAAAGGACATAGGGTCACCTCCTCATTCCATCAATGACCTTCTGGAGCTCGTCGATCTCCTCATCAGAGAGCTTTTTTCGTGTCCCGAAAGCAGCGAGGAATGCGGGTAGAGATCCACCGAAGGTATCCTCCACATACTGCTCACTGTGTCGAGCATAGTATTCCTCCCGTGAGATCAGCGAAGTAACCGTGCCATCTTCATTCTTGAACAAGCCCCGCTCGCACAGCCGCCGCAGGACGGTGTGAGAGGTGCTCTTCTTCCAGTTAAACTCCTCCGCTCCGATTTTGGCTATCTGGCCGGAGGTGATTGGCTCACGCTCCCAGATAATATCGGCAAACCGTGCTTCGGCGGTTCCCATTTTTAAATCAGACATAAACGCAGCCCCCGTGTTACAACTTGTAGTACGTGCTTATATGCTACAGCCTGTAACACAGAAAGTCAATATGGCAGAGGTAATGTTCATAAAACCTTCAAAAAAGAGCACAGCTCCCGGCCGGAAGCTGCGCTCAATGCGTATTGAATAGTTACTCTACGGTAAACTCGGCATAACAGTTATACTTATCATAATCACCACCGGTCCGGAAATCCATGATTTCCTTTCCGATTCGGTAGAAACCGGTAGGTAGCGAACTGTACAGGGTCTCCCAACTCACGCTCCATTCCACACGCTTGTTTCGGGGGATGGACCATGCCTCCATAGTCCAGAAAACATCCTCCATATCGTCTTTTACAGGGAACCAGTTGCCCTCGCTGTAGACCTCAAGCCAGAAGCGGCTGCCAGTCTGGAGTTCGCCGGTGGGTGCGCCTCCGGATTGGGTGCAGACCAGTGTGAGTCCATTGGGTGTCACGTCCTCCGCAGTCAGCGTCACGCCAAGCGGTGAAGTATAGAAGGAGTAATACGCAGCGCCGCCAAACTCCTCGAAACGAGTCCACTTGGCGAATACTTCGTAAATATGTCCGCCCTCCAATAGGGTGATCTTGTCACCGGACACGGGTACCGCAATCGCTTCATCTACCGCACTCAGATCGCCCCATTTGGAAACAGGCCATGCCTTTGCGGTAATCTCGTCCGGTGCGGTGTCAAACACCAGCCATGCCTCGCCCTCCACCGCAGGGAGAACAGGCATATACTCTTTGGCATCCAGCGGGTGCATACTGTCCGCTTCAATCCCGGTAGATGTGCCGTCGGGATTCATGTATTGCCAGGAAGATGTACCCGGCAGAGCCCGCACACTCTGCCCGTCATGCTGAATGGACAGCCCGGGAGCCGACTTATAGAACAACGGCTCAACAGGCGCATTGTGGTCAGCACCGTCTTCCGTCTGCATCGGGCCAGCAGATATCGTCATGTCTACCAACTGAGCCAGATAATCAACATCAACGCCGCCATTCACATCCTGATAGGGATATTCCGTTCCACCAACAACGAGCCATGGAGAAGGGCCATACGGAAGCTCAATCTTTACAATTTCGCTTCCGTTCTCATCTCGGAACCAGAACTCATATCCACAGATGGACGGCTCAGTATATTTCATCTCTTTCAGTTTCAGGGAATTAAACATCTCCACGATGGTCGCAACATCCTCGCCGTCCACGACGATTTTAGCAAACGGCTCTGTTGAATCGTTATTGTAGGCATGAAGCTCAACAGAAGCTGTCTCGGAGAGGTCATAGGGCATCTTGGAGCCGCAGGCCGTCAGGCAAAGGATAAGGTTCAAGGAGAGAACGAGTATCGCAATTAACTTCTTCATTATTGTACCTCCAATCCTTACTCACCGTAAACGATCAGCAGCGTCACGCCGTTTTCATCCATATACACGCTCTGGCAGTTGCCCAGAGTATTTGCAGTCGAATATGTGACTTCCCAGACCTTCGCCGTCTCGTCATAGTTGACAGTCACAGCATCGTATTCGATGGTGCATTCGTTCAGGGCCTGCGTCTTTACATCCCAGATCCTACTACTCATAGGGACAGACTCCGCATTCACGAAACCTTCGCTTTTTACGCCAGGGTCACCAGTCTTAAATGTCGCCGTCACCTCTGCGTAGGAGAAGCTCCCCGGCTGCTCCAGATGCAGATCTACGGGCATACCTCTGGCTATGGCAATATCCTTGATGACCTGCATATCCTCTGCGGGGATCTCCGCGAATTGCTGACTGAAATAAATGACATTGTACTCGTAGGAGAAATAGTACAGCTTCTTATCACCGGTAAACTCAATATGTCCGTCAAAGTAGTAGGCCAGACGATCCACAAGGGCATCGTTTACCCATGTATCCACATCATCAATGATTTTCCGCAGTTCCGCTGCCTGTTTCTTAGAGATAGTGGAGCAATGGAAATCAACAGGGTCCGTGCCTTCTCGGGTGGGTTCCGCATAGAACGAAATCGTTCCACCGCCAGCGCCAGCATCCTCATCCTTCGGCGTACACAGATACCATTCATTCTCATAGAGGACTGCGATGCCGCCCTCCACTCTGGCATAAGGCATATTCAGTTCTCGGTTGAAATTGGTCTCGCCATCCTTTTCCGGATAGGTGTCTGTATAGGAAGTGGTGTATCCGATGATGGCGCTCTCGTCGATCTCGGACGGCATAGCGGAAACAGACTTCAGGTAAACTGTACCCTCTGCCATGATCGCAGCCGGATAGTCCGTTTCAGTCCCAACGGCCGAGCAGCCAACAAGCAGCAAGAAAAGCATCACCAATAACATAGCACTCATTCGCTTCATGAATCCGCCTCCTTTCGTACGCTTGTATATATAGACGCAAAAAACGGCCAAAAGTTCCCAATATCAAGCAGATCATCTCTGTACCTCTGATGCAATCACACGATAAAGCAAAGCCCACAAAAGCATTCTCACATGGCAAAACGGATTTTGAGCGCAAAAAAGCGGGGGACTATCTCAGTCTTCCCGCTTCTGCTTCTTCATCCCATGGTAAAGGGCTGAAAC
>ENA-UONY01002432-UONY01002432.1-human-gut-metagenome-genome-assembly--contig:-CS9-NODE-2432-length-13218-cov-4.198511_pt1 | contig 13218 bp, 11 predicted proteins | sample MGYA00242465_ERZ724012 | MGnify/ENA metagenome assembly ERZ724012 | reverse complement strand
GCAGGGATGAGAAAATTCATCCCCACATTGGCTACTGCCTGGGCCAGGAGCGTGGCCAAGGCGGCCCCCAGAGGCCCCCAGAGGGGAATCAACAGCAGGTTCAAAACCAGGTTCACTCCCGCACCGGCGGCGGCCAGGTACTTCTCATACCGGAACAGATGGTGTGCCGCCAGAAACATGCTTCGGGCACTGCCCAGGCAGGAGAAGACGGGACGCCAGGCGGCAACGCACAGGGTTCCCCAGGCCGGTAGGTATGACGAGCCGTAGAGCAGGAGCAGGAGAGGGCTGGACAGCAGACAGGTCACCAGGGCAGCCAGGCAAGCGCCATACCAGAGGATGCCGTACAGAGCGGCCAGCCCCTGGCGAAAGCTCCCTGGGTCCTGCCGGAACCGGGTCAGAAGCAGCGGACGGGCCGTTTCCACCAGGGCGGCGGGTACAAAGATCCATAGGGTACTGATGGACCCGGCGGCCCCGTACAGGCCTACAGCGGCCTCTCCTGCCATGGCCCGGAGCATCAGCCGGTCTGTTTGGCCGTACAGGGCCACCAGCAGGCCAGAGAGGAGGAAATGCCGCCCTTGGTTCCAAAGCGTCCGGGCTGTGGCAGAGTCCCAGTGCAAGGGCTGCTTGCCGGGGCTGCGGAAGTAGGCACAGGCCAGGAGTGGGACCGCCACAGCGGCTTCCAGGCCATGGGTCAGGGCAAACCGCCGGATTCCCCCTCCCCCTAGGAGCAGGCTGATTTGACACAGCCCGGCAACGGCTGCGGCGGTACAGGCAATGAGGACCGGCCAGCGGGACTGAAGTTTGGAGCGGAACCAGTCTCCCAGGGGCTCCGCCGCCTGAAATACCAGGCCTACGCTGTAGAGAAAGGCGATGGAGGAGCTTTTTTCCTGGCCCGCCAACAGCAGAAAGAGTCCCCACAGGGCCAGGATCCCCAGGGAGGCGGCCAACCGCATCCCCAGGGCGCAGCCCAGGGCTGTGCCACGGTTCTGGGGATGCAGCACCAGCTCAGGAACCAGCACATCGTGCAGGCCCAGGGTGCACAGGGGGAGGAGGAGCCCTGCCACGGCGGCGGCGTATTGGATTTCCCCAAAGCCGCCGGGACCCAGGAGCCTGGCAGCGGCCATGCTTACCCCCAGGTGCAGGAGGGCCAGGAGAATTTTTCCGCCGATGATCCAGGCGGCGTTGGCCGCAGACCTCCCGGTGCTCATGGGAACCACCGGTCCGGTAGAATGGGAGCCGGGCTGCAAGGACCGTCGGCGTAGAGCCTGGGGCGGGGATTTCCCGCCAATATGCACCGGCACAGGGTCAAGAGCCGCTCTGCCGCCGTCTCCGGGTTCCATAGCCGTGTCATGGTGTCGTAGGCGGCGGCACCCATCCGGCGCCGCTCTTCCGGGTGGGTCAGGAGGAAAACGGCCTGCCGGGTGAGATCATCCAGGCTTCCGCTTTGATACAGGCAGCCGTTTTCTCTGTGGTGCAGAAGATATGGGGCGGCTCCGGCGGCGTGACTGGAAATCACGGCACAGGCGCTGCTCATGGCCTCGTTCAGCACAGCTCCCCAGCCCTCCTGGAAATCCGAGGTGAGGAGGAAGAGATTGGACCGTTCCATCTCCCGCCGCACAGCCTCCGGCGGTTGGGGTCCCAAAATTTGAACCACGGCTTCCAAGTGCTGCCGGCGGATCTCCTGCTCCATGGCCTGCCGCTCCGGCCCGGTCCCCAGAAAGGTGAGGCGGAAGGGGAGGCCGGCCGCCTGGAGCCGCCCGGCCAAAGCCACGGCGGTCAGAGGGTGCTTCCAGGAAAGGAACCGGCCTGCCCACAGGAGCCTTCCGCTTCCGGGGTCCTTCTGAGCCAAAAGGGCTTCTTTGTTGTAAAAACGGACCTGGGGGAAATACCCAAAGCGGTAGGCCCGGTCTTGGTAGCACCCAGCCCGGGCAGCGTCTGCCGCCCCATAGGCGCTGGCGCAGAGGAGGTACAGGGGAGTTCCCCGGAAGCGGCCGTGGTGCAGCCAGGCCCGCGCCCGTGCCCCGGGGGGCAGGCCGGTTTTATACCATCGCTCCGCGTAGCGGAAGGTCAGCCGGTTTTGGCGCAGCCGGGGCAGGATCCAGCTGTCCGGGGCGCTTCCCAGGAGCACCACATCGCTCTCCAGGGCCAGGCGGCGGCACCGGGCGGCAGCTTCCGGGGAGCTGTAGGTCCGCAGGAGGTAGGGCCGGTCCGGCTCCGGCTGCCACCCAAGCTCCACCCGCTCGGCCCGCAGAGGCCGGGTCTGCACAAAGCGGAAGCCTGCCCCCAGCCAGCCATAGAGAGCCTCTGCCAGGGGACTGGTGTGGTGGGTGAGATAATTGGTAATGAAGGTGAACGTCACAGCCGGTGGACCTCCTCTCTGGACGGTGTGGCGGGGATGCTTTGCTTGGACGCTTTTGCCTCCTCCATGGCGCGGAGACGCTGCCCCCGGACGGCCCCCAGGAAGAGGAGCGCGGTGAGAAAGACGTAAACATTGGCCTCCATCACAGGCTCCACCATGGCGTTTAGCAGGAGGGCCGGCAGGAGATACGCCGCTGCTTGCCGGGAGCGTTCCCACCGGACTGCCTTCATGGTACGGAAAAAGACAAAGCTGTGGCGAAGCTCCAGCAGTGTAAAGGCAAAAAACAGCAGAAAGGGAAGGGCTCCTCCGTGGCTGTAGAGGTCCAGCCACAGGTTGTGGAACCAGGTAAAGGGCAGACTCTGGGTGAGCCGGTCTCCGCCCAGGGGAAAGCGGAGCCACCGGCTGTCCCGGAAGAAAGCACGCCAGATTTCCCATCGGGACAGCCCGTCTCCCGGGTCCAGGAGCCGCCTGGTGAGGGGCAGGGAGAGAAGCCAGCGGCGGAGGCCCCAAAGGTTCCCCCAGAGGGCCAGGGCCAAAAGGAGAGCGGCAAGGAGAACGCCGGCGCACCGGCGGAGCTTGGCTTCTCCAGCCGGGCGCAGAAGCCATTTCCAGGCCCGGGGAGCCAGGAGCAGGGCGCAGAGGAGGGGGAGGGTTCGGTTGGCAAAATACACGCTCTCTGCCAGGCAGCTTCCCAGGCAGGCTAGGGCTGCCCATTTACCCGAGGCCTTTCCTGGGGAACACAGGACGCCCACGGCCAGGGCGGCGGCAGCGGTGAGGAGCATTCCGGTGCAGGTGACGGAGACCGGCTCCCCCCGCCAGAGGTCCACAGCGGTCCGCGCCGGGAGCGCCTCACCCTGCCAGTGTAGGCGGGCAACCCAGTTCAGAAGGCCGTGGAGCGCCATTCCCAAAGATGGAGCGGCCAATAGCTCCCCAAAGCCTCCAGGGCTTCCGGCATGCAGAGCGTAGTGCTTTCCCAGCCGGTAGGAGGCCCAGGGCCCCAGAAGGTACAGGGCGCAGCTTCGCGGGGAGAGGCCGGTGTAGTGGACATCGGCCAGAAAATAGAAGAGGGAAAAAAACAGAAGCAGGACCTCGGACCGGGAGAAGTCCGTCTGGAGCCCCCAGAGTGTCAGGGAAATGGCCATGAGCAGGAGAAAAAAGACCCAGGTCCGGTTCCATGCCCCCAGGCCAAAGAGAAACAGGAGCAGCAGCATCGGGCGTTCCCAAAGCCGGCGAGGGTGTTTCATAGAGCCTCCTTATTCGTGACGGTTCTGTAAAGCGCCAGATAGTCCCCCGCCATTCTTTGGCAGTCCCACAGGGTCCGCGCCCGCTCCACAGCTGTAGGCAGGGGAGGAGGCAGCGCCAGCAGAGCGCGCTGCATGGCTGAAATGTCCCCCGGTGGGACAACCGCTCCCATCCCCGGTAGAATGGTTTCCGCCACCCCGCCTACGGAGAAACCCACTGCAGGCGTGCCACAGGCGGCGGCTTCCAGGCAGACCGTGGGGAAGTTTTCCTGGCGGCTGCACAGAGCCAGGGTGTCGGCGGCGGTGTAAAGGGCCGCCATTTGCTCCCGCCTGGAGATGTGGCCCAGCACGGTGAGATTGTCCGGGCCGCTGGCGCAGCGTCCCCCGGCGGCGAGAAACCGGAGGGGAAGGCCCTGACAGGACCGGGCCAGCTCCAGGAAGCGGTCGAATCCTTTTTCCCGGGAGAGGGCGGGAGCGGCAAAAAGGACAACTCGCGCCTTTGGCGGAATGGACAGCGCCTTCCGCAGGCCGGCGGCCTCCTGCCGCCGGGGGAGAAAGACGGTGGTGTCAACGCCGTTGGGGATGACGGTGACGGGGACTCCGGCCAGGGCGGAGGAGGCTGCGGCACGCCGGGCAATCCAGCGGGAGCAGCCTACAACAGTCAGACGGCTCCACCCTTCATAAATGGCCCGGAGACGCCGCCAGCCCGCCGCTGTCCGGTTTCCAAAGAGACAGGTAGTCTCAGGACTGGGATGAACGCAAACGCCGCAGCGGCCCTTCCAGCCGATGCAGGAGTCTGCGTGGCTGCAGCCTCCTGTGTAGGAAAACTCCGCATGGAGGGTGAGGACCGTGGGCACCGCCGCCCTTTTCAGCTCCTCCAGCAGGCGGTATAGATTGCAGAAATGCCCGTTGAGGCACTGCAAGTGCACCACGTCCGGCCCAATCTGGTCAATTTGATCCAGGATCTGCCGGGTGGACCAGATGCAGCGGCCATAGGGCAGACCGGCAATCCGGGCCGCAAGCCCCTGGGCCTTGCCGTACCAGTTGGGACAAATCCGGGTTACATCGGGATCTGCGCAGGGAGCGCCCCGGCCGTAGAGCACGGTTGACCGGTGCCCCCTGGCCAGGAAGGCCTGGTGCAGGTCCCGGGTGATGTTGCCGGTGCTTCCCACACCGTAGACGCAGTTGATCTGCAAGATGTTCATGGCATTTTCTCCAAGCCGGTGTCCCAGGATAGACAGCGGTGGCCCTGCCGGGCTTCAAGGGGTGGGTCGCGCCGGTAGTCCCCATATTTGCGGTGGAGATAGCTGTCGTATCCGGCGGGAATTCGCACCTCTAACCCCTGGAACCGGGCGGAAGCGCCGGTTCCGAATTCCTCCCTGGGGGCATAATCCAGCTTCCCCTGCCAGTTGCCATGGTTGGCCAGAATGGCGCTGCCGGTAACCGGGTATTGGGTGATGAGCCGTTCATAAGCGGCGGCTATGGAGGCTGTGTGCCTGTGGCAGCCTAAGAGGCGAAGCAAAGGCCGGGAAAGGGAGCCGGACCCAGAGAAAGCGGAGGCCAGACAGCGGCGGTAGCGGCGCTTCTGCCGCTCCAGTAGCCGCTGCTGAGCCGGTTCCGCCGGGTAGCCATCCAGGGGAAAGAGGTCTATGAAAATGCCCTGGTGAATGGGAAGATCCCGGGTGGCGGGCTCCAGAAAGAGGGTGCCGGAGAGGCGGAGCTTGCTGTAGATGGCGGGAAAGGCCGGGTCGGTTTTGTAATTTTGAAGAAACATATGCTTGGGGAGCAGAGCCGGGGCCTGCATCAAAAAGGCCTCGTAGTCGGGCCGCAGCATAGCGACATCCATATCATCGTCCCAGGGGATGAATCCCTGGTATTTGACGGCCCCCAGAGCGCTGCCGCACACCAGAAAGTAGGGCAGCTCCAGCTGGCGGCAGACCTGCAAAAAGGTCTGAAACAGCTCCAGCTCCCGCTTTTGCAAGGCGTTCAAGGCCGGTCCCTCCTTTTTCCCCAGGCTGCTTCAGCCAGAACGGCGCGCAGGAGCCTGTGGACTTGCTCCGGCTCATGGTTTTGGGCGGCCAGACGCTGGGCGTTGGCCCGATGCCCGGCCCGGAGGGCTTCCTGAGTCAGGGACTCCAGAAGTCCCTGGATGAGGCTGGCTTCCGAGGTGACCACAAAAGCGGCATGTTGTTCTTGGAGGTAGCGGATGGAGGCGGCGCCTTCCGGTCCATAGGCCAGAATACAGGGGGCATAGGCCAGGTAGTCTGCCAGCTTAGTAGAGATAGAGAGGGAAACCTGCCGGAGGCTGCCCGGCGCAAAGGACTCGGTGTGAATGACGAGAAAGCTTCCGGCAATCCACTCCGTGACCTGACTGCCCGGGATGCCCCCGCAGAAACGGAGACCGTTTTCCTCTGTAAAATGTGGCAGCAGGTGGCGGCAGTCCTCCCGGGAGTAAATTTCAATCTCTGTGGGAAGCCCCGGCAGAGCCAAGCTTCGTAACGCCCGTCCCATGGTCACCAGCTGCCGCCAGCGTCCCAGCCCCAGGTTGCCAAAGTACCGGATGGCCTTGGTCGCGCCTGTGGCAGGTGGCGGCGGCCCGCAGGGAATGTACAGCTCCCGGCAGGGAATGGAAAACAGGGGCGCATAGGATTCCGACATGGCCCGGCAGGTGGTAAACAGGCAGGGACTGCCGGTGAACAGACGGCGGGCCAGCTGTGTGCGCAGGTGACAGTACAGAAGGCTCAGGGGGGAGCCCTTGGGCCTGGTGTAGACGCCATCGTAGCAGACCGCCACCACCGGCAGATGGTACTGCGCAGCCAGGCGGAGAACAATCCGATGGGAAAATATGGATTTTCCCGGGGCGAAGAAGATCACATCCGGCCTGGCTTCCCCCATCCACTGGGCGAGAGAAGGGGAAAACCAGGGGGAAAGCGCCCACAAACCATCCCGGCATAGGCCTGGAACGGCGCTCCGGCAGGTGTGTCCCAGCCGGTACAGGGGGCGCAGAGCGGTGGGGACGGGGCAGGTGGGGCGACCGGGCTGCATGGGCTTCCCAGGCCGGCGCCGGGTCCCAAAAGCCCGGAGGACATCCCCATCCGTGATGCGAAAATAGCGGCGGCACAGGGAAAGCCGTGGCTCCTCGGGGCAGAAATAGAGTTGACTCAGGCGGTCCGGGTCCCAGCCGGAGAAAAGACCGGCCAGGGAACGGCCCATGTTGTTGCCGGTGGAAAAGACATTGTGACTGACCACCAGGACGCGGGGCTGTTTCACAGAGCCGGCCCCCTTTCGTCCAGACGGGAGGCCAGGCAAATTTTCCCGTATTTGATCAGGCTGCGGCGGAGGTAGCAGAGCATGTAAAACGCGGTTTGCGTAGAAGAGAGACCCAAAGACCGGTAGGTTTGCACATTGGCCGCCGCGGAACGCAGTTTATTGCCGGACTTGGACCGGAGCCGCCCAACGCGGACGGTATGTAACGGCAGGTCAATGCCACCGGCGGCTACCCCCTGGCGGAACATGGACAGCCAGTCCAGAAAATCCTCGTGAAAGACCGCTGGATTCATGGGGAACTGCTGGCACCACCGCTTTTTTACAAGAATTCCGGAGCAAGAAATGAGGTTTTGGCGGAGCAGCTGCGGGTAAGCGATGGATTCCGGCACGTGAAAGCAGGAGCGAATCTTGCGCCCGGCAGTGTCCATGAAGTCGTAGCCGGTATAGACCAGGTCTACGGGGTGCGTCTGCATATAAGCCACCTGCCGCGCCAGCTTGTCCCGCCGCCACCGGTCGTCGCTGTCCAAAAAGGCAATCCAGCTATGCTTCGCCAAAGCAACACCCCGGTTTCGGGAGCGGGCTACCCCTATGTTGTTGGGATTTCGGTGGTATTGCACCCGGGCGTCCCGGGCGGCGAAGGCCTGGGCCAACTGAGGGGTTGCATCGCTGGAGGCGTCGTCGATGATGAGAAGCTCGAAGCTTCCGTAGGTCTGATCCAGCACGGATTGCACGGCAGTGGAAAGAAAGTTTCCGGCATTGTAGGCAGGAATGACGATGCTGATGGGAAGGGCGTCCATAGGTCACACCTCACTTCCGAATGTCCTGGGTGGCGTAGCTTTGCAGGATGGAGACCACTTTGCCGGAGATTTTCTCGTCCTGATAGTCCGGCACCGGTGTACCAAAGTTATTTTGCGCGGTCATGGCAATGGCCGTCTCCACGGCAGAGAGCACCTGCTCTTTGCGGATGCCGGCCAGCAGGAAGGCTCCACGCTCCAGGGCCTCGGGCCGCTCGGTGACGGGACGGAGACTGACGGCGGGGAAGGGGAAGCCATGCGTGCGGAAGAAGCTGCTCTCCTCCGGCAGAGTGCCGCTGTCGGACAGAACACAGAGGGCGGACAGCTGCAGCCGGTTGTAATCGTGAAAGCCCAATGGCGGATGGACCCGGACCAGGGGGTGCAGGATTCCGGGATGAAGCTCCAGCCGCTTCCGTGCCCGGGGGTGGCAGGCATACAGGACAGGCTTGCCGTATTGCTCTGCCAGACCATTGACCGCGTCTATGAGGGAGAGAAAGGCCGCTTCCGCGTCCATGTTTTCCTCCCGGTGGGCTGAGAGGAGAAAGTACCCCTGTGGCTCCAGCCCCAGGCGTTTCAGCACAGGGCTGGCCTGGATTTGCGCCAGATGCTCCGCCAGGACCTCCGGCATGGGGGAGCCGGTTACGAAAATCCGGTCCGGCGGCAGGCCCATGGCCAGGAGATTCCGGCGGGCATGTTCCGTGTAGCACAGGTGATAATCAGCGGTGACGTCTACAATCCGGCGGTTGATCTCCTCCGGCACCCGGTTGTCAAAGCAGCGGTTTCCGGCCTCCATGTGGAAAATGGGAATGTGCAGCCGCTTGGCAGAGACGGTCGAGAGGCAGGAGTTGGTGTCCCCCAGGAGGAGAACCGCGTCCGGCCGAAGCTCCTCCAGGAGCTGGTAGGACTGAGACAGGACATTCCCCAGGGTTTGCCCCAGATGGGAGCCCGCCACATGGAGCTGCCGGTCTGGTGGGCGCAGGCCCAGATCCCGGAAGAAGATTTCGTGAAGCGTATAGTCCCAGTTTTGACCGGTGTGTACCAGGGTTTGCCGGAAGTACTGGTCACAGTACCGAATGACGGCAGAGAGCCGAATGATTTCCGGCCGGGTTCCGACAATGGTCATGAGATGCAGGGGGGCCATGGATTACACCTCCTGTGGATAGGTATCGGGGTGGTCCGGATCAAAGCATGCGCTGGCCCAAAGGATAGTCACGAGATCCGTGCTGCCCCGGTTTTCAATGGTGTGGGCATAGCCTGGCGGAATGTCCACGGCGGCAACGCTGCTTCCGGAGACGGGAAAGGAAAGGGTATCCCCGGCAGGACCGCGCAGGCGGATGAGCCCTTCCCCCTGGACGACCCAGAACTTCTCCACCTTGGTTTTGTGCCAGTGGTTGCCCCGGACGATGCCGGGCCGGGTGATGCTGACGGAGAGCTGCCCCCGGTCTGGGGTGCGGAACAGTTCGGTAAAGCTGCCACGCAGGTCTTCGTGCATGACATGGGGCCGAAACAGCTCCTCCTGAGGGAGGAAGCTCAGGTAGGTGGCATAGAGCTTCCTGGCAAAGGGGGTATCCAATAGCGGGAGCTTCCCTTCTGCACGGCTCCGGGTGAAGGCGGCCAGGAACGCCAAAATCTCCCCCGTCGTAATAGGGAACACCTCGGGAATATAGCAAAATGTTCCCAAGCGGCCGGGAGAGCCGGAGAGGCAGCGGAGCAGCTCTTCCACCACATCATCCACATAAGCCAAATGTAGTAGCTGCCCTGGATTCTGGAGGGTGACCGGAAGCCCCCGGGCTGTGCGGTGGCAGAAGGTGGCTACGGCGCTGTTGTAGTCCGGGCGGCTCCATTTGCCGAATATGTGAGGAAGGCGGTACAGAAACACCTCCGCTCCGGCTTCTGCACTGTAGCGCAGAAGGGCCTCCTCAGCGGCCAGCTTGCTTTGGCCGTAGGGTGTGGGGGAACCGGCCTGGACAGAGGAGGCAAAGAGCACGGGACGGGGGCGCTCCGTCAGCCGGTTGAGCAGGGCTTTGGTAAAGGTCAGGTTGCCCTCCCAAAAGGACTCGGGACTGGGTGCCCGGTTCACACCGGCCAGATGGAAGACAAATTCCGCTTCCCGGCTCCAGCGGGAGAGCAAATCCGGTGGGGTGTCCCGGTGGCAAGGCAAGACCTGGGGGCGGCAGGAAGGAGGAAGGGCCTCCAGCCCAGCCAGGAGATTCTTCCCCAGAAATCCCCCGGCGCCAGTGACTAAAACCTTCATAAACGTCCCTCCCTGGAAAGAAGAGTCCGGATTTCCGGCAGCTGCAGCAGCTTTTCCTGAATTTGTGGAATGTCCAACCGGAGGGTCCGGTCAGAGGAAAAAGGCTCCCCCAGAGAGGTGGAGACGGCGGGAGTGATCCCGTAATGCAGGTCCCGGTCATCACGGGGAATGCGGAAGCAGGAACCACAGCCTAAGGCGCGATTGGCTTCCTCTGCCGTCAGGAGGGTTTCTGCCATCTTTTCTCCGTGGCGGGCACCCAGAAGAACGGTGGAAACAGACCGGCCCAGGAGCTCCAGCAGGGCCTGGGCCAGGTCCCCCACGGTGCATGCAGGGGCCTTCCGCACCCAAATGTCCCCGGGCTGGCCCTGGCCCAGGGCCAGGAGAACCAGGTCTATGGCCTCGTCCATGGTCATGAGAAACCGGGTCATGGCAGGTTCCGTCAGGGTGAGAGGGCCGCCGGAGGAGATTTGCTGTAAAAACAGGGGAATGACGCTGCCCCGGGTGCCCATGACGTTGCCGCACCGGGTGCAGGTAATCCGGGTGCGCCCCGGCCCCAGGGAGGCGGCCTTGGCAATGGCTGCCTTTTCCATCAGGGCTTTGGAGGCGCCCATGGCGTTGATGGGGTAGGCGGCCTTGTCGGTGGAGAGACAGACCAGGGCCTTTACCCCAGCGGCTGCGGCGGCTTCCAGCACATGTCCTGTGCCCAGGACGTTGGTTTTGGCCGCTTCCAGAGGGAAGAATTCACAGGAGGGCACCTGTTTGAGGGCGGCGGCATGTATGACGTAATCGGCCCCCTCCATGGGAGCCCGGAGAGAATCCGGGTCCCGCACGTCACCCAAATAGAATCGGAGCTTTCTCCATGTGTCTGGATGGCGGATTCGATAGAGGTTGCGCATGTCATCCTGCTTTTTTTCATCTCGGGAGAAAATGCGGATTTCCCCAATGCCGGTGTCCAGAAGGCGGGAGGCGGTACCATTGCCAAAGGAGCCGGTCCCGCCGGTAATAACCAGTGTCTTGCCTGAAAAATCAGGAGCCATAACTTCAACCTCCGCAAGCTGCTTCAATCTTTTTAAACATGATTACCTAAGTAGAAGTATAATCAAAATACGCTGAAATGTCAACAGGTGATGGGGAAGATTCCGTCAGCAGGAAGAAAAAAATGAGCTTGACTGAAAGTGAACTTTAAGGTGTATGATATAAAAAAAGAAAGCCTGGCTCCGGGAAGGCGAGCGGGCTTTTGGATATGGAAAGGCGGTATTTGGATGGAACGGGCAAAGGTTTATTTTACGACGGAAATTTCTCCGGACGCGTTGCGGCGGATGTATCATGCCCTGGGACGTTCCCTGCCGGGCAAGGTGGCTGTTAAAATTTCAACCGGTGAGCCGGGGGGTCATAACTTTCTGCAGCCGTCCCTGATCCGGGGGCTGGTGGAGGAGCTCCAGGGCACCATTGTGGAGTGCAACACGGCGTATGCAGGGCGGCGGAATACCACGGGGGAGCACTGGAAGGCCATTGCTGAGCACGGCTTTCGGGACATCGCGCCCTGCGATATCCTGGATGAGGAGGGGGAGCTTTCGATTCCGGTGAAGGGCGGCAAGCACCTGACGGAGAACTTCGTAGGCGATCACCTGCAGCGCTACGACTCCATGCTGCTGCTGTCCCATTTCAAGGGCCATGCCATGGGCGGCTTCGGTGGGGCGCTGAAGAATCTGTCCATCGGCGTTGCCTCCGCCCACGGCAAGGCCCACATCCACGGGGTGGGCGTGCCGGAGAACCTCTGGACTGCGGACCATGATTCCTTCCTGGAGTGTATGGCCGAAGCCGACAAGGCGGTCATGGATTACATGGGCCGGGAGAACCTGCTGTACATCAACGTGGCCAACCGGCTGTCTGTGGACTGTGACTGCGACAGCCACCCCAAGGAGCCGGAAATGGCGGATTTGGGGATCTTTGCTTCCACGGACCCGGTCGCTTTGGACCAAGCCTGCGTGGACGCGGTTTACCGGTCGCCGGACCCCGGCAAGGCGGCGCTTATTGAGCGGATGGAGTCCCGAAACGGCATCCACACGGTAGAGACGGCTGCAGCCCTCGGTCTGGGCAGCCGGGAGTATGAACTCATTTGCCTGTAAGGAGGACGGTGAAATGAAATATCGGACATTAGGCCGGACCGGCCTTTTGGTCAGTGAGATTGGCATGGGCTGCGAGGGCTTTGTGGGAAAACCCAGGCAGACGGTGCGGGACTTTGTGGACCGGATGGAGGCTGCGGGGGTTAACTGCATCGATTTATATTCCCCGGACCCCGACTTTCGCTCCAACCTGGGGGCGGCTCTACGGGGACGGCGGGAGAAATTTGTACTTCAGGCCCACCTGTGCACCATCTGGAAGGATGGCCAATATAAGCGCACCCGGGAAATGGAAGAGGTGCGGGAGGGCTTCCAGGATCAGCTTCAACGGCTGGGCACGGATCATGTGGAAATCGGTATGATTCACTATGTGGACTCCCTGGCTGATTGGGAGGCGGTTTGCGCCGGCCCTGTGATGGCCTATGCCCGGGAGCTGAAGGAGCAGGGAATCATCGGGGCCATTGGCCTGTCCAGCCACAATCCGGAGGCGGCCCTGGCGGCGGTGCAAACGGGGCTTGTGGATGTGCTGATGTTCAGTGTCAACCCCTGCTATGACCTGCAGCCTGCCGGGGAGGATGTGGAGGCCCTTTGGAGTGAAAAGAGCTATGAAAAGCCCCTTGTGAATATGAACCCGGAGCGGCAGCGCCTGTATGAGACCTGCCAGCGTCTGGGGGTGGGCGTCACGGTGATGAAGGCCTTTGGGGGCGGAGACCTGCTCCAGGCAGACCTCTCCCCGGCGGGGGTAGCCCTGACCCCCAACCAGTGCATCCACTATGCCCTGACCCGCCCGGCAGTGGCTTCGGTTTTAGCTGGCGCCCGGACGCTGGATGAGCTGGAGAGCAGCCTGGCCTATGAGACTGCCAGTCTGGAGGAGCGGGACTTTGCGGCCGCATTCGCCGCTATGCCCAAAATCAGCTGGCAGGGGCACTGCATGTACTGCGGCCACTGCGCTCCCTGCCCCATGGGAATTGACGTGGCGTCGGTCACCAAGTTCTGGCGCCTGGCCGTGGCCCAGGGGGAGATCCCGGAGACGGTGCGGGAGCACTATGCCGCCCTGCCCCACACGGCAGGGGAGTGCGCAGCCTGCGGCGCCTGCGAGTCCCGGTGTCCTTTTGGGGTCCCAGTCATGGAAAATATGAAAAAGGCTGCGGCGCTCTTTGGAGCATGAGGAAAGGATGTG
>ENA-UONY01002431-UONY01002431.1-human-gut-metagenome-genome-assembly--contig:-CS9-NODE-2431-length-13218-cov-4.306161_pt1 | contig 13218 bp, 10 predicted proteins | sample MGYA00242465_ERZ724012 | MGnify/ENA metagenome assembly ERZ724012 | reverse complement strand
CCGTCAGCGTTGAATGTATAGGTATATGAAATCTCTTCAATAGTATCGTAACCAGACCAAGTACCTACGATGTTTTCTTCTTTGTTGCAACCGGGTATAGCCAGCATTGTGGCAGTCAGCAGGAATAAGAATCCGAATTTTTTTACAGCACTCATTTTTCTCAGTTTTGAATGTTTGACATAATTTTTTCTTCTGCAAAGATATATTATATATGAAGATTAAGAAAATATTTTTGCAAAAAATTTGTTTTCGTGAAAAAAGAAAGCGAGGAGAGAAAATTCAATTTCTCTCCTCGCCGGAACTTTCGATATGAAAAATATCAGTTCATTGCTTGGCGTAGGTCGGCAATAATGTCATCGGCATTTTCGATACCGACCGAGAGGCGTATCAAGTCGGGGGCTACGCCGGCTTCGATAAGTTGTTCGTCGCTGAGCTGACGATGAGTATGGCTGGCTGGGTGCAGCACGCAAGTGCGCGCGTCGGCCACATGGGTAACGATGGCGGCAAGTTTCAGGCGGTCCATAAACCGGATTGCGTCTTCCCGCGAACCTTTGAGACCGAAGGCAATGACGCCGCAAGTACCGTGCGGCATGTATTTTTGAGCCAAAGCGTGGTATTTGTCGTTTTTCAGTCCCGGATAATTTACCCAAGCGACTTGTGGGCAACTTTCGAGGAATTCGGCGACTTTCTGCGCATTTTCGCAGTGGCGAGCCATACGCAGATGAAGGGTTTCGAGGCCGAGGTTGAGCAGGAATGCGTTTTGCGGAGCTTGTATCGATCCGAGGTCGCGCATGAGTTGGGCCGTCGCTTTGGTGATATAAGCCATTTTGCCGAAGGCGCGGGTATAGGTAAGACCGTGATAAGATTCGTCGGGGCGGGTCAGCCCGGGGAATTTATCGGCATGAGCTTCCCAGTCGAAATTTCCGCTGTCGACGATGGCTCCGCCTACGCAGGTGGCGTGCCCGTCCATATATTTGGTCGTCGAGTGTGTTACGATGTCGGCTCCCCACTCGAACGGGCGGCAGTTGATGGGTGTGGCGAATGTGTTGTCGACGATGAGGGGTACTCCATGCAGGTGGGCGATGCGGGCAAATTTCTCGATGTCGAGAACGTGCATGCCGGGGTTGGATAATGTCTCGCCGAAAAGAGCCTTTGTATTGGGGCGGAATGCCGCTTCTATGGCGCTTTCGTCATCGTCGGGGTCGATGAGGGTAACGTCGATTCCCAGTTTTTTCAGCGTTACGGTGTAGAGGTTGAACGTGCCTCCATAGATGGTCGATGAGCAGACAAAATGGTCGCCGGCCTCGCAGATGTTGAATATGGCGTAAAAGTTGGCCGCTTGTCCCGACGAGGTGAGCATAGCGCCGACACCCCCTTCGAGTTCGGCGATTTTTGCGGCGACGACATCGTTGGTGGGATTTTGCAGACGGGTGTAGAAGTATCCCGATTCTTCGAGGTCGAAGAGACGGGCCATTTGTTCGCTGGTTTCGTAGCGGAATGTCGTGCTCTGGTAAATGGGTACAACACGGGGTTCTCCCTTTTTGGGTGTCCAGCCGCCTTGTACGCAGACGGTTTCGGGGCTGAAATGAGTTTTGTCGTTCATATGGTTATGCGTTTATTGTTTACAGAGAAAATGCTTTTTTCAATGTGTCGACGTAATCGAGTTTTTCCCACGTAAAAAGTTCTACATCGACTTCTACGGGTTTTTCGTAGCGCGATGTAAATGTTTTGTGTACCGTGCGGGGCTGACGTCCCATGTGTCCGTATGCCGCGGTTTCTTCGTAAATGGGGTTTCTTAGTTTGAGGCGCTCTTCGATAGCTTTGGGACGTAGGTCAAAGATTTCGCCGATTTTATCGGCGATCTCGGCATCGCTCATTGCAACGTGAGACGTATGGTTGGTATCGACGAAAAGGCTTACGGGTTGCGCTACGCCAATGGCGTAAGAGACTTGAATGAGGACTTCATCGGCGATGCCGGCCGCTACCATGTTCTTGGCCATGTGCCGGGCGGCGTATGCGGCCGAACGGTCGACTTTCGAGGGGTCTTTGCCCGAGAAAGCTCCGCCCCCGTGTGCGCCTTTGCCGCCGTAAGAGTCGACGATGATTTTACGCCCTGTGAGACCGGTGTCGCCGTGCGGGCCTCCGATGACGAATTTTCCCGTCGGATTGACGTGGAGAAGAAGCCGGTCATCGAAAAGCGCCTGTACCCGTTTGGGAAGCTGGGCGATGACGCGGGGCAGCAGAATGCGGCGCACGTCATCGGCGATGCGGTCGAGCATCTCTTTATCGGCTTTTGCTTGTGCTTCCGGCGTGTGGTCGGTCGGGGCGATGAACTCGTCGTGTTGGGTCGATATGACGATGGTGTGTATGCGCACGGGACGGTGTTGCTCGTCGTATTCGACCGTAACTTGCGATTTGGCATCGGGACGCAGATAAGGCATTTCGTTCTTTTCTCGGCGTATCATTGCCAGCTCGCGCAACAGCAGGTGCGAGAGGTCGAGCGCGAGCGGCATGTAGTTGTCGGTTTCGTTACAGGCGTAACCGAACATCATTCCTTGATCTCCGGCACCCTGATTCATGGACTCGGAACGTTCTACTCCCCGGTTGATGTCGGCCGACTGCTCGTGTATGGCCGAGAATACTCCGCAGGAGTCGCCGTCGAATTTATATTCGCTGCGTGTGTACCCGATGCGGTTGATGACGCGGCGGGCGACTTCGTGCAAGTCGATGTAAGCACGCGATTTTACTTCACCGGCGAGGACGACCTGCCCGGTGGTTACCAGTGTTTCGCAAGCGACTTTCGATTGGGGGTCGTAAGCGAGAAATTCGTCGAGCAAGGCGTCGGAAATTTGATCGGCCACCTTGTCGGGGTGTCCTTCCGATACCGATTCGGAGGTAAACAGATAGTTCATTTCTTATCGTATTTTACGGTTAAAAACAACTTCGATAAGAGATGGAGAGGGATAAAAATGCGGTGCGGTTTTCCGGCTGGTTCGCCGGGACAGAAAGAGTTACCGTTTTAGCAGTTTTTTAGTGTGGTTGCAAGCAGCCAAATCCATCCACATATCGTTGCTGCAAAGTAACATCTTTTTTGTGAGTTGTGCAAACTTTTATTCTAAACTTATAAACTAGAAAACTAAAAATTAATTGTATATGAGGCAGATGATTTGCCTGTTCCTGATGCTGTTTTTTTTAGAGCAAAAGGTTCTTTTTCTCTACTAACGTATATATTGACAATAACTTCTGAATATGAGCTTGAATGGGAGGTGTCGAAACAATCGATTTTGCAGTTAAAACCTTTGTGGACTGGTCCAAATGTTTGAGAAAAAGATCTCCCTCCTTCAAATGTTTGAGTTCCGCTTTCTGTTTTTTATACAAAAGGCGAATAAATAGGAGTAATGTAAGTGAGGGTACTTCGGGAAAAATGTTATCTTTGCGAAAGGAGACCGATAGAGATTGGGTCTCCTCGTTATCCGACAACTTTTCCTATGTATCACATGACAATCGCAAGCAGAAAGATATGAAAAAGCCAAGAGCATATTTGAAATGATAGGCGAGAACGGAATGTTAACAAAAAAGAATAATGATGCGTATTTCTATTCTTACTCTGATTAAACGGATTTTGAGAGGCATAAAGAATGTCATGTTGATTTTTTTATGCTATGTGGGAGTGAGTATATTGCTTTGTCTCGTTCGGTGCAACAGGGACGAGTATAACTATTTCGACCGAATGATGCTGGCCGGTTGGAATACAAGCGATACCATTGTCGACCTGTCCCGTCTCACCCCGTTTCAGTGGGACACGATGTATTATTATGAAAACGGTTTAGAATCGTCGTACCCCGTTTTCCCGACAGTTATTTGCGGGTCAGCAGCGACGATGCCCTTTTTATAGTTCGTTTAAAAACGAAACGTACTATTATGTTGGAGCATCTTCCACGCGGAAAGGTGCGACAGAATTAGAATTGTTTTTCCGATGATCGACCTACTGATGATAGTAACGGCTGTCTCCGCAAGGAGACAGCCGTTATCTTTATTGAGGGAGAGATTATTGTTTCAGTTTCTCGTTGAGTTCGACGAAAGCATTGGCTTTTTCTACAGCTTTGGATATATGGTCGCAAATGTTTTCGTTGCCGACGATTTGGTTCAGACCCGATTTTCGAAGGGTCTCCTGTACTGAAGGATTGACTCCGGAGAGTATAACCCGTATACCTTCACGATGCGATGATTCTACGAGTATTTGCAGATTGTGCAATCCGGTGGAATCGATAAACGGTACTTTGCGCATGCGAATGATGCGCACGACCGGTTTGTCGCCCATTTCGCGCATCACCTCGTCGAATTTTGTCGCGACACCGAAAAAGAACGGGCCGTTGATTTCATATACTTCCACGCCTTTGGCTATGTTCAATGTCTCGTGTTGGGTCATTTCCGTGCCCTGTGCTACATCAAGTTCGTCTCTCAGTACCGAAACTTGTACGTTTTCGGAGACGCGGCGCAGGAAGAGCAGTACAGCCAGCAGCATACCTATTTCTATGGCGATAGTGAGGTTGAAGACGACCGTGAGGATAAATGTCGTGGCGAGAATGGCAATATCCGACTTGGGATTCCGCAGCAGAGAGCGTACGGTACGCCAGCCGCTCATGTTGTAGGCGACGATGACGAGAACTCCGGCCAGACAAGCCATAGGAACCAGTTCGATAAGCGGCATGAGCAGCAGGAAGATTGCAAGCAGTACCAGCGCGTGGATAATGCCGGCAACCGGGGTGCGTCCGCCGTTGTTGATATTGGTCATGGTGCGGGCGATCGCTCCCGTTACGGGAATCCCGCCGAAGAAAGGAACGACGATGTTGGCCACACCCTGACCTATCAGCTCGGTATTGGAGTTATGGTGTTCGCTTATCGCGCCGTCGGCGACGGTTGCTGAGAGCAGCGACTCGATCGCACATAATATGGCGATGGTAAATGCCGGGGAGAGGAGCTGGTTAATGGTCTCCATATTGATGTGGAGAGGCTGCGGGTCAGGTATTTCATTGCTGATGTTGAACCGGTCGCCGATGGTTTCGATTCCGCTTATGCCACCGACTTCTTTCAAGAGGTAGGCCACGGCGGTCATGACGATGATAGCAACCAGCGATCCCGGAATTTTACGGGATATTTTGGGCATGACGGCAATGATAAGGATACTTCCCACGCCGATGAGAAGCGATATGGGGTTGATTGAGTCGAGATGTTGGAAGTAGACCGCCCATTGAGAAAGACAGTCTGCGGGGAGTTTATCGACCGTAAGTCCGAGCAAGTCTTTGATTTGTGTCGTGAAGATGGTCAATGCAATACCGCTGGTGAAACCCACGACGATAGGATAAGGAATGAATTTGATGATACCGCCCAAACGGAAAAGACCCATCAAGACCAGTAAGGCGCCTGCCATAGCTGTGGCAATAGCCAATCCTTCGAGCCCGTATCCTTGTATAATACCGAATACGATGACGATAAACGCCCCGGTCGGTCCGCCGATTTGTACCGAACTTCCTCCCAGTGCCGATACGATGAATCCGCCGACGATAGCAGTGATAAGACCTTTTTCGGGAGTAACGCCCGAAGCGATACCGAATGCGATGGCAAGAGGGAGCGCAACGATTCCTACAATGATTCCGGCCATAAGGTCGGCGATGAATTTTTCGCGCGAATAGTGGCGCAAGCCTTCGAACAATTTAGGCTGAAAATCAATCTTCATGACTACCTTAAAATTTTTGAAGCCGCAAATGTAACGCTTTTTTTAACAAAATGCGCTATATGTGTAAAATTTTGTGGAAAGGATTGTCATGAGAAAAAGATTCTCACAGGTGACGTCTCCTGCTGTCAGCGGATATTCCGATTTCCGGTGATGGTGGGTTGGTTGGAATATATCGGGCCTTGTTCTTCTTCGGGGATTTCCTCACTTTTCGTTTCCTTCGGTTTGTTCTTTATGATTTCATAAGGTTTCTGTTCGTCGAGTGGTGTGGCGTAGACGTCCCATGACTGGTCCACGTCCCAGTTGGCCCGCAAAGACAAGTTACCGGGATAATAAAAAACTTCTTCGGGTTGCCGTTTTTCCTTGTAATTTCCGGTATCCCACACCCCATTGTCGTTCTTGTCGATGCATAGTCGCATATAATAAGTTCCCGGGTTGACATAACGGAACAGTGCAGCCCCTTTTTTCACCGGTGTTTTGTAGATAGGTTGGTCGGAGTTGTTGAGCAGTTCGACGAAAGCATGGTCGGTTACGCCTATTGTACGGACGAGGAGATTGGCGTATTCCTCGACTGCTCTTACCTTGAAGGTGTGTTCCATTGTGTTGGTAAGGTTGCCGTAGATTCCCTCCACAGCCAGAGAGTCGAGTGTAAAACGGTATTCGCCACCCGATACCCATTTATTTTTCAACCGGTAAGTGCGCGGTTTATCGACTTCGGGTAAGAACGTGTAATCGTCGACTTCGACCCACAAAGTATCGACTTTGCGCTCGAGCCGTACTGCCGTGGTGTCGATGTACTTCACCGGTTGTGCGAAAATGTAAGCCGGTTGTGCGAAAATATCGACGCTCGATCCGCTTCGATTATCTATTGCCATGAATTCGATGGGAGGCGGTAGAGTGTCGTTGTCTTTTTTTCTCCGTTCCCGGGTGTGGGTTTTTCGTTCGCGGAATGCCCAAAGCATCGTGTCGTTGTAGAGCGCGAGTTGTTGGGTAGAATCGGTACGGAGGTATTGGGCTGCAATGCGCAGGGAATCGATGTTGTATATGAGCGAGTCGAGCAACCAATAGGTAATGGTATCGTTGGTTTTGCTCTTTTCGATGATAGCCCAGTCTTCACCCGAAAAGTTCAATGGCGTGATGCGTGGCAGCGAATCTTGGGCAGTCGAGAAATAAAGTGTGATCCGATGCCGGTCGGAGCGGTCGTATTTCTCGAAATAGCTGGCTTTGTAATTTTCGTTGAATGCCCGCAAGATGATATTGTCGGGCATATAATGAGGTTGTAGTGTCGTGATGATAGTATCGACCGTGATAGTGTCGACCCACAGCGTATCGCTGTGCCATTCCATGCTGACGGTGGGCGTGAATGTAGTGTCGAGGTATGCGAGGTCTTCGGTGGCGTTGTCGAAGAAGTAATTCCGGTTTCCGTCTTTCAAAGCGAAGACGCGGTAAGTCCCTGCGGCGATATTGCGTACGGTGAAGTGTCCGTATTCATCGGAACGTCCCATGCGTAGGAACGGCTGGGTGGTGAATGCCGTATCGCTGGGATTGGAATAGATACCCACCAGCATGTTGCTTATCGGTTCGAGATTGGAAGCATTGAGCAGCGTACCCGACATTTCGAGTGTGTCGATATGGTCGCCCGTCGAAAAATAAAAGCTGAAATCCTGCATTTTATTTTTCTCGTTGTTGTCGGCGATGGCATCGCCGAAGTCGATCGTATAGGTCGTGTTGGGAATCAGCGAATCGTTCAGTGTGATCGTTACGGTACGTCCCAGTGTCGACACTTGTGGCATCTTGGTTTGAGGGGGAGAGATGATGATTTTTTCGCTCGGATTTTCGACTTGAACGATTTCATCAAATTCGAGAACGATTTTGTTTTTGTTGTAATTAAGAGTTCCGGCCAGCGGTGTGCTTTTTTTCAGTACCGGAGGTGTTTCGTCTTTGGGCCCGCCTCCGGGGCGTCCCATATTGGCGCAAGAAATGCTCCACCCTCCGATAAAGACGATAAGAGCGATGGCAAGGCCTTTGGTCGGCCGGTTGTGGGAATAACGGTTCAAACTCATTTCCGGATAATCTCAGACAAAGATACGACAAAGATGCGGAAAAAGCGCTTTTGCCCTTGAAATATAACTTCTTTTTGACTTCGCAGATGACAAAAATTAGTATTTTTGCAGTCATAACCGAAAAAAGCCATATATTTGCACCTTAAATCAAATTGCACAAATTAATTATCAAAAACATAAAAAGTAATAATCACAATGCAAAACAAAGGATTCATAAGGGTTTTAGCAGTTCTGCTTACTTTGGTATGCCTTTTCTACATTTCTTTCTCGTTTGTAACTCGTTACTATAACAAGAAAGCCGAAGAGATTTCCAATGGAGACCCTGTCGTTTACAAGAATTATTTAGATTCTATGGCAACCGAGAAAGTATATCTTGGTTATTACACCTTGAAACAGTGTAATGAGATGGAAATCGGTTTGGGTTTGGACCTCAAAGGCGGTATGAATGTAACGCTGCAAATTTCGGTTGCTGATGTGTTGAGATCGCTTTCCAATAACAATCCCGACGCCAAATTCAATGCGGCTCTCGACGCTGCAACGGCCAATCAAGCCGACAACTCCGACTTTTTGGCGATTTTTGTAGATGAATATAAAAAATTGGATCCGAATATCCGGTTGGCATCGATTTTCAGTACCTATCAGTTGAAAGAAAAAATTGCTCCGAGTGCTACCAATGACCAAGTCGTTGCTGTTTTACGTGAGGAATTGAACAGTGCCATCGACAACTCTTTCAATGTATTGCGTACCCGTATCGACCGTTTCGGTGTGGTTGCTCCCAATATACAGCGTCTCGAAAAAGACGGTCGTATTCTTGTGGAGCTTCCCGGTGTGAAAGAGCCTGAACGTGTGCGTAAACTTCTGCAAGGTAGTGCCAATCTCGAATTTTGGGAAACCTATAATTTGAATGAGATTTATTCCCGTCTGGCAGCAGCCAATGAGATGATCGCCCGTATGGAAAACAATGGTAAACCTGTTGTGGCCGAGGAAAAGAGCGCAGGCGGGGATCTTTCCGAATTGACGCAAGAAAGTGAAGAAGTGGAGTTGTGGAAACGTCAGAATCCTCTTTTCTCGCGTTTGCAACCCGCTCTTTCTCAAAACGGGCAGCCTATGGCCAATCCGGCTGTGGGTTATGCGCATTACCGCGATACGGCAGCTGTAAGTTCTTACCTTGCCATGCCCCAAGTACGCGAGATGCTTCCTGCCAATCTGCGTTTCTGCTGGTCGGTAAAATCGATCGACGAGAAAGAACAATATTATCAACTGGTCGCTTTGAAATCGAGCACCGGTGGCCGTCCTGCGTTGGAAGGCGATGTTATCAACGATGCTCGCGAAGACTTCGATCCGTTGACAAATGCGCCTGTCGTAAGCATGTCGATGAATGCCGAAGGTACCAAAATCTGGGCTCAACTTACGCGTGAGAATATAGGTCGTTGCGTTGCCGTGGTTCTCGATGACCATGTTTATTCTTTCCCGGTTGTCAATACCGAGATTCCGAACGGTTCTTCGCAAATATCCGGCGGGTTCACTCCCGAAGAGGCCAAAGACTTGGCCAATGTGTTGAAGACCGGTAAGATGGCAGCCAGCGTGAAAATCGTACAAGAAGACATCGTCGGCCCGTCGTTGGGACAAGAGGCTATCCGTAGCGGTGTCATCTCGTTTATTTTCGCTTTGGTATTGCTCATGATCTATATGATCGGTGTATATGGTGTCGTTCCCGGTTTGGTCGCTAATGTGGCTCTTATTCTCAACTTGTTCTTTACGATGGGTATTTTGGCGTCGTTCCAAGCGGTGCTTACTCTCTCGGGTATTGCCGGTTTGGTTCTTTCGCTCGGAGTTGCCGTCGATGCCAATGTGTTGATTTATGAACGTTCCAAAGAGGAATTACGTGCCGGTAAGAGCTTGAAAAATGCGATTGCCGACGGTTATAAAAATGCTTTCTCTGCTATTTTCGACTCCAACTTGACATCGGTTATCACTGGTATTATCCTTTTCTACTTCGGAACCGGTCCTATCAAAGGTTTTGCTACGACGTTGCTTATCGGTATCGTCTGCTCATTCTTTACCGCCGTGTTCTTGACCCGTCTTTTCTATGAAAAAGGTTTGGAAAAGAATTGGTTCAAGCATCTCTCTTTTACGACTCCAATGACCCGCAATTTGCTGGTAAATCCCGAGATCAACTTCCTTGGAGCACGTAAGAAAGGATATATCATCTGTTTGGTATTGGTTATCATCGGCGGTGTATCGTTCGGTTTGAGAGGGTTGAACAAAGGTATCGATTTCTCGGGCGGACGCAACTATATCGTGCGTTTCGATAAGTCAGTGAATACACAAGAAATAGCCAATTTGCTCAAACCCGAATTCGGTGAAAATATTCCTACCGTTATCACGATCGGCGGTGATAATCAAGTGCGTATCTCGACGAACTATCGTATCGAGGAATCGGACGATGCTATCGATGAAGAAATCCTGACGATGATTTACAAAGGTCTCAAAGACGAAGTGGGCGGTAAATCCCAAGAGGCTTTTGAGACCGAGAACGTGATGAGTATCCAGAAAGTAGGTCCGAGCATTGCCGAGGACATTACTATCGGAGCTATATGGGCGGTTATCATTTCGCTTATTGCTATCGCGCTTTACATTCTGTTGCGTTTCCGCGACGTGGCATTCAGTGTCGGCACACTTGTATCATTGGCGTTCGATACGTTGATCATCTTGTCGGTTTACTCGATTTTCAACGGCTTGTTGCCGTTCTCGATGGAAATCGACCAGACATTCATTGCTGCAATTCTTACCAATATCGGTTACTCGGTAAATGATAAAGTGGTAGTATTCGACCGTGTGCGTGAGGTGATAGGTCTCTATCCAAAACGGGATCGCGGCTTAGTTATCAATGATGCACTCAATAGTACGCTGTCGCGTACCATTAGTACATCGTTGAGTACCGCTCTTGTGTTGCTCAGTATCTTTATCTTGGGTGGCGATACGATCCGTAGTTTCTCTTTCGCTATGTTGCTGGGTGTGATAACGGGTACATTCTCTACCCTCTTCGTTGCCGTTCCTATTGCATACGAAATGATGAAAAAGAAATTTGCCAAACTCGTGGCAAACGAGGCTGCTTAGTAGTAAAGTCTGCTTCTTTCATATATTTAGTTCCCCGGAGATTTCCGGGGAACTTTTTTTATTATCGGAGAAAAAGTAGGATCGGAAATGAAATAGATAATATCATGTTCCCGATAAGGAAATAGCGTTAAATTTGCAGCGATTAAACAATCCATATTTTGTAGAATAGTAATGAGTAAAAGATGAAAAAGATTTTTCTTTTGTTGTTGAGTGTGTTCTTTGTTATTTCGGCCGAGGCGCAGAAAGGTTCCAGTCAATTTGCTTTGTTTGCAGGCTATGAACATTTTCCCGAAATGTGGGTGGGAAAAGGCTATAATGTAGGTGTGGAATATAAGTACTATGTACATAACCGTTTCTTTGCTGTCGCTAATTTCCATGCCGGCGTAAACGATGCGTCGGAGTTTGTCGAATATGAATTTTCAGGGAATATGTTGGGTTATACAGTGGGTAATAGTACGCACGATTATATGATCGGTCTCGGTTTGGGAGGAGATTTGTTGCAGATCGGCCGTCATAAGATATACATACAAGGAACGGTCGGTTTGGGTACTTCGGAAATGTCTAAGGACGGTGTTTCGGGGGCTCCCGGGAGTGAAATCATTCGCACTCACGTCGAGTCGGCTACACGTTTTGCCGTTTCAGCTTCGGCCGGTTATGATTATCGCATTTGTAGCTGGTTAGCAGTCGGCGTGAATTATACGGGCTGGCAGATCGGATATGAGTATAAAAATTCTGCAAATGTCAAATTGAGTCTTCTCTTTTGAGATATTTATTCCGAAAACGGGGTCTGTCATTGTCGCGGGCCCCGTTTTATTTAAGAGACATCGGGGTCAGACGATCCATTCCACACCGATGGCTATAAGATAATAACGTATTCCTTTTCCGAGCAACATCGATAGAGCAACACCCCAGAGATTGGCACGCATGAGCCCCAAAGCAACGACGATAGCATCTCCTACACCAGGAACAAAGGCGAAAAATCCCATGAGAGAACCTTTCCCTTGCAGGAAACGTTGAGTCTTGTCGAGTTTTTCGTGAGAAAGTTTTAGGTATTTTTCAATCCATGCGGTTTTCCCCAAACGTCCGATGTAATAGCATGTTATTCCGCCTAACCAATTACCGGCTGTGGCCGAGACGACACAGCCCCACGTAGAGTAACCGGCGACCAATAATAGTCCCAAAACGACTTCGGAACTGAACGGTAAGATACTGCCGGCAAGGAATGCGGCGATAAAAAGTCCGGCATAGCCCCATTCGCTCAGAGACGTCAAAAATTCCATGCGTATAGAAATAAGTAAACGATTGCGACAATACCCATTTGCCATAAGACATAGCGGTTGCGCGTATGTATGAGGTAGTAACCGGCTGATTGGGCCATGATTACATGCAACAAGGGGAGATAACTGTCAAGGAAGCGCAGATTGATGGTGCAGAGCAGGATAAGTAGGGCAAATAACAGCAATAAGAATCGGTTGCTTCGCCATATTTGTATTTTATGGCGTGTCATGAGATAGCTGTCCGATACACCGCAACATATGCCGATGATGGTCGCTGCGACGAGAAATCCCGTGTTTTTTATATCTGTGATATTTTCTACGGCGATCGGGAGAAAAAAAGATTCGGTAGGAAAGGTCGGGGCAAGGTCGAATACGATACAGATGCAAAAGAACAACCATGCCGGGGTAAGTGCTCCCAGTATCAAAGCTGTTGCCGACCGCCATGTAAATGTCTGCATATAGGCGAGGCCCGCTGCAAAAGGTATCAATAAAAAGGCGAATGCCGGCCATATCAGTCCTCCCGAGGCGACAAGCAATCCTATGCCGTAGGCTGCTTGCTGTCCTTGCGACTGGTATGTCCCGTAAAGCAGGTACAGCAGCAAGATGAGTATGGGAGAGAGTAGTATGCCGACGTTGAGCGTGTGGGCGAATGCCGGTATGCAACTGTTGAAAAAAAGCAGCAACGTGGCAGGTAACCATGTACGTTGTTGCATGAGATTATAGGTATTGTTGAGCCGTAACAGGAGGGCGCAACTCAGAACGACAGCCGTCAAATGAATAACGTATAGCGCCGTTTGCATTTTCCATTTGGCGTCGAAAGATAAAATCCGGTCGTTCAGGGACAGCTCATCATTGCCGTTTTCTCCCCATATAAGAACACCTATCGGCAACAACAACATTATGCACCACAGAAGTGGTGCATAATGCCGGTTGTCGGCGATTTTCGATAGGAGGTTTGTCGGCGATTCCATGTAAAGGCGGAATGTCTGTTATCGGCCGCTTTAAAGGTCGAATCCGATATCCG
>ENA-UONY01002424-UONY01002424.1-human-gut-metagenome-genome-assembly--contig:-CS9-NODE-2424-length-13235-cov-3.959105_pt1 | contig 13235 bp, 13 predicted proteins | sample MGYA00242465_ERZ724012 | MGnify/ENA metagenome assembly ERZ724012 | reverse complement strand
TCCCTTGACTTCCTCGCTGCGCTTTGGGTGTAACCTATGTTTGATACTCTTACAAGAAACGTAATTTGTGTGGAAAAGTTTGTGGGAGCATAAGTTACATTCATTAACGAAGAGGCAGTCAAGAAAAGGCGGAAATTTGCAAAGCAAATGCGACCTGATCTTGACTGGGTAGGACGAAAATTTCATTTGGATATGTCTGGCACAATGGGCTCGCATTTCCCTTTGCAAAAATAGGAAAAACGATTTCAGGTTTCTTCTTTCAGAAGCCATCGGCAGATTGCATAGAGGAGCAGCGAGATCATGGAGCAGGAGAAAAACATTGTTTCCATGCTGGCATGATCAATTATGAAGCCCCAGAAGCCTGCACCAAAGCCGACGCCAATGTCCATGCCGGTTAGAAAGGTAGCCATGGCGGTGCCGCGGCGTTCAGGTGGTGCCTTGGTGATGGCAAGGGCATTCAGCATGGGATAGATTGTGCCATAACCCAGGCCATGGCATGCTCCGGCAAGCCATAGCAGCCAGGCATGGGAAACCAACGGAACCAGCAGGAAGGCTGTGGTACATAATATACTGGCGATCAACAGGCTCTTACGTGTGCCGATGCATTGCATAGCACGCCCCCCGAACATCCGTGCAATGGCCATGGCGATAGCGTTCACTGTAAAGTAAATGCTTACCTCTGCTGAGGTAAAGCCCTTTCCTAACGCGAAAGTAGCCAGGAATGTGGTTAATCCTGCATAGCAAGCGCCAAGAATCAGCATGATGGCGGTTGGCCTTAAGGAACTGCGCTCCCAGATGCGTTCCCAGCCACGGTATTTGTCTGCTTGTATGTTATTGTTACCTGCTTGCTTTACGTCAGCGGCATGCACGAGCAGCAGACACGCGATGGCAGCTATGCCCATGACGAATGCGCCGTTAAAGCCCCGGGAATATTGCTTCCCCTCAATCAAGGTTAGTGCCAGCGCGGGAGCGATGGCCAGGGAGACAGACCCCGTCAGGCCCATGTAGCCGATCCCCTCTGCCATACGCTTTTCAGGGAGAATGTCGGTGGCCCAAGTGTTGATAGCGGTCGTATGCGCGGAAAAACCAAGACCTTGTAGGGCGCGCAGTCCCAGGAGTACGGCAAAGGAGCCGGTCATGCCGCAAAACCAGGTGGCCAGCACAAACAGAAGCGTGCCGATGATGACAAGTCCACGGCGGCCATATCTGTCCAGCATTCCACCCAGCAGGGGACGCAGAATCAGTGAGGCAATGGTGCACACGGTGGTGGTCAGACCAATCATGGAGGCTGTGAATCCCAGCTGATTGCCATATAGCGGTACGATTGTGCCCTGCATTTGATAGCAAATGCGAATGAAACCACCTGCCAGAAAGATCAGCAGGAAATCCCGGGTAAAAATGTGCCCTTTCTTGGTGCTTTCGGATTGCACAAGCATCATTCCTTTGTGTGTTTGTTTAGCCACGCCAGCGCCCGGGCCAATTTGTTGCTAAAGGATCCCACGCAGGGTTCGGTATCCCAGTGGGCCAGAGTAAGCTGTGCTGTGGTGGAAGCCAGGGACTGCGCATTGCCCAGCACTAACCCCTTCATCGTGCGCCATTGCCCGGGGCGCCAGACAGGTGTCTGACCGTCAAACAGGCTCAGCCATTCTTCCTCGCGAGGCCAGCGCATGGAATCACGAGAAAGCACATCCGTGGTGCAGGGATCAATTAACGCGCAGGAAAGTCTGGCACGGGCCAGCATCAGGGCACCCAGTGCACCGGTGCCAACGCCAAGCACCGATAAATTTGATGCGTCGCAAGGCAGCGAGGAACAAAGCTGAGGCAATAGCTCTTGATGCAGAAAGGTGTTCCAGCAGGGACCGTGGGCCAGATCAAGAAAACATGTGCGGCGCCCGTCTGGAATGACCAGTGCCATCCTGAGCCGCTCCGGCAGCTGTGCTGATCCAGCAGCCTGCACCAGCTGCTGACGATCCGCACCCAGATCATGCAGGCACAGCGTCAGAGGAAAGCGCTCTCCCGGCTGCGGTATACCTGGCAGCAGTACCGTATAGGCGATGGGAAAATGGAGCATGTTGGCGCGGCGAGTTCCTTCCATGAGAATCATTCGGACACCTCCCTGTCTTGCAGCCAGTCCAGAAAGCGGGGAAGCTCGGGGGCCCAGCAGTCCCAGGAGTGGATGCCGGGGCATTGTCGCCAGGAGACCTCCGCACCTGCCATGCGCAGATCGTCCCGTGCAATGGTATTCAGTGCGTAGCCGAAATCTTCTGTTCCGCAGACCATGTAGAGCTTTGGAAGCGTACCGGCCGCTGCGCAGTGGCGCGCCATAAAAATCACGTCATTTTTGTTGTTGATCATGTGCTCGTAACCGCCAAAGGCCCAGAGAAAGTCCTTACCGCCGGGCTGAATCCCGCGCTGGTTTCGCTCCACGATGGTGGGCATCTCAATGGAGCCTGCAAAGGCGCCTGCCTTACAGAATAAGTCAGGGCGATTCATGGCTAGCCGAAATGCGCCAAAGCCACCCATGGATGCTCCTGCAAGAAAGTTATCCTCCCGTCGGGTGCTGAGACAGGGAAACACCGACCGTACGGCAGGAATCCACTCCTCTTCAAGATAGGTTGCATAGGCGGGGCCGTGCTGCATGTTTACATAGAAGCCGTGGTGTACTGACACCGTGACGGCCGCAAGGCCCCGGTCCTGCAGGTAGCGCTGCAAGGAGGTTTGAGCAAACCATTCTGTGCAGTCGCTGTTGGCACCGTGGAGCATCCATAGGGTGGGAATATCCTGTATTTCTTCAGGAATGAGTGCCTGCATCTCCACTGGGAAACCAAGCACCCGGGAAGGAAGCGAAAAACCATAGAAAGCCATAAATACCTCCCTTCAAAGCAGCAGGACAATAGAAAACCGCCCCTTCCCGCGCAACACCGCACGGGAAGGGGCGGCGCCTGTTCGTGTCAGTCCTTCGGAATAATGGGCAGGATCAGCGCGGAGGGATGATCCTTGTCGTGGTAAATGGTTTGATGGGCTATGATACCTTGGGATTCATAGCCTATACGGCCAAAGGTATTCAGGTTGCGATCTGCGTCGGGAAACAGGGAGCTGGTCACATCCAGGCGGATGGCTTCACCGGGCGCAAGCACGATACAGGTATTGGCGGCCTCAATACGGAACTTGTAGATCTCACCGGGCACCATCGCCTCGGCCTTTTCACCGTTGCGGTAGCGTCCGCGCACCAGCTTCGCACCCAGACGGTATTCCGAGCCATCCCGGCGAATGACACCTACGCGTGCGCAGAAGTCGGTATCCCGTGCGTCGGTGGAGGCGTACAGTTCCACATAAATGGGACCGGTGATTTCTGTTTCTTCGGTAAAGGCGGGCGTGGTATAGACCAGCACATCGGGACGCTTTTGCAGCAGACGCTGATCCTGCATCATCATTTTCATGGGTTCGCCAGTGTCGGAGGGGCAGGGGTTCATGGGGTCATAGGTGTAGTGATCCGCAGGTTCTTCACCACAGGGCTTTTCCGTCAGTATACCATCTCCCAGGCAGGTGTTGGCCTGGCCCGCGGAGTGCAGGTAGAAGGGGGTATACCGGGTGCGGGCCAGCGGCCATTCATATTCGTCGCGCCAGACATTTTTCCCCATGACAAACAGCTTCACAGGCGCGCCGGAGGTGAATTCCGTATCCAGACCTTTGCACCAATGGTCAAACCACTGGATCAGCTTCTCGGTCATGCCGAAGCCATCGCCGGAGCCCTCGGGACCATAATTCACGCCCTCAATCCAGCCCTCCATGCGGTCGCCATGCAGCCAAGGGCCTACAATCAACCGGGAACCCTTCCGGCATTCTTCGCTACCGCCGCGCTGCTGAAACTGTGTGAAGTTGTAGATGGTTTTGTCACGGAGGAAATCATTCCAGCCGGTGACGTTCAGGGTGGGCACAGTGGTTTGCTCAAAGCCCTCCACACGGCCAATGGAACGCAGATATTCCTTGTTGTCGATATTGGCCAGCAGGTCGCGGTGGAATTGCAGCTCAGGGATGCCATCCACGTTGGCAGCGGGCATGTCCTTCAGGGGTAGCCAGGAAACCTGTGCGTTCATGTCCGCACCCACTTCGTGCATTTTGGCAATGGCCTCAGGAGCGTACTGATGGGGGAAGTATTTTAAACGATCCTCCACACGGCCGCAGATCCAGCCATACAGCACGGGAGAAAAAATACCAAAATCATAAATTGCGGGGAACTTTGTCCAAGAAGTCATGAAGGGGCAGATAGCCTTCAAATGCGGGGGATTGGCCCGCGCGCAGGCTAGCTGCGAGAAGCCATGGTAACTTTCTCCCAGCATGGCGACGGTGCCGTCGCACCAGGGCATTTTCGCTATGGCCTCGATGGTGTCATAGCCGTCCTCGTCCTGATGCCCCGCAGGGTCACAGATGCCTTCGGAGTGGCCCGTGCCACGTACATCCTGGATTACCACATTGTAACCACAGGCGGCCATGATATGCGCGTGAATATAGCCCGCCAGAGGTACTACGCCATCCTTCAAATAGGGCGTACGGTTGACGATGGCGGGATAGGGCGTGTCATTGTCGGGACGGTATACATCCGCATACAGGGTTACACCGTCCCGGGTGGTGACGGGGATATTATACAGAACCTTGATATCCATCAATTCACGCCCGTTCAGCTTTTTGGGCATGGTTTATCCCTCCTTGTTGCCATTGCGCGCGGGCTGTTTCTTCCGGCACGTCGAAGCCGCCGATGGGCACGCGAATGGTGCTGATAGCCGCGCCCGCCGCGTCAAAGTGGAAGATAAGACGATGAATGCGGCAGGTTTCCAGCCAGCGGATCTCCAGTGCCAGCGTATGCGCATCGGGGAAAGTACCGGTAACGCTGGCGGTGCGGGCAGGATTGGTGCTGACAGCGGGCACATCGCAGACAGGACGATAGCCGCGCAGACCAACGGGACAGGTCACTGCACGACCGCGGGCTTCCACGGTCAATAGCAAATCGCCGTTGCGCTCTGCAAAGGAATAGGCATCAATGGGCGTGCTGTATTCGTTGTTGAAAATCATTAGGTCATCGGCAAAGAAACGCGCGGTTCCCTGTGCAACAACCAGACGGCGGCCATCAAGAGAATGCAGGGCCGCGTGATTTTCATGATAGTCGGGTGCGGGCAGGGACAGGGTGCGCAGGCGGCGCTGGAAGCGGGCCGTTTCCTCCTCAGACCATTCCTGCGGTGAATCGCTGATGGCATCCACAAAGCTGGTCAGGGCTTCACGTACATTGTCACAGGTGGTGCTGCCAACGATGGTTTGCTGAATGGAGATGACCACATCCTTTTGTGGGAAGAGCATACTCCATTGGCCCATGGCGCCATCGGCTACCATGAAGTCGGGGTACATCCACATCATGCCGCCATAGGTTGCGCCATCGGTGTGGGGATTCTGCACTTTCAGTGCAAAGTCCACCCACTCGGGGCACAGAATGCGTTCGCCTTCCCAGACGCCACTTCGGCGGTAAAGCTCCATGATAAGCGCGTTATCACGGACGGTGGAGATCAGTCCGCCGCTGCCGTTTTCCATCCCGTCGGGATGCTTGTGCCAGCGCAGGTGTTCCGCGTCGATGCCAATCTTGTTGAATACGCGGGGGGTTAGATAATCCATCAGTCCCAGACCGGTGCGCCTGCGAATGCACGCACCTACCATGGAGCAGGCGATGCTGTTGTAGTAAAAAGCGGTACCGGGTTCATGGACGATGTCCATTTGAAAGAATTTTTCAATCCAGTCCGGATCGGTAACAGCGGGTTGACGCTCCATCCCGGCTCCCATGGTGGCAATGTGGCGCACGCGCAGCTGATCCCACCAGGGGCGGCCTTGGGCATGATGCGCAAACTCCGGGAAAAGATCAATCAGCCGGTCATCCAGGTGCAGGATACCCTCCGTGAGGGCAACCCCCAGAGCGACGCCGGTTACTGTTTTGGTCAGGGATTGATCGCCGTGGATGATACCAGGAGCATAGGGCGCCCAATATCCTTCAAAGACGGGGGAGCCATGGCGCAGGAACAGCAGCGCGTGTGGCTCGGTACCTGAGCTTTCCAGTGCATCCAGGAGACGGTCGGCAGCTCCAAAGGAGATGCCGACCGTGCCGGGATGGATACATTGCCAGCGCATTATTGCTGTTCGGCAATGTAGGCAGCCAGCTGGGTACGATAATCCTGGATGATGTCCTCAATACCCATGGCTTTGCACTGATTGATGAATTCGTCCAGCTTTGCCTCGGTCTGGTCACCGAAGATGCCAAAGCAGAAGGAGAAACGGTACTCGTTGAACAGCGCAGTTACCGCAGAAAGCTCAGCCTCGTAGTTGCATTGATAGTTGAAGCCGTTGATAGGGAAGGTATCCGCGGGAACCTCCGCGGCCTCATACATTTCCTGATACTTCTGCACGGAGGGATGGAGAGCCTGCTGAGGATCGGAGTCATGCTGCAAGGCGGCGTTGTTGCCGATGGCGAAGTAAGGATAATCAGCAGCTTCCGGACCCAGGTTGTAGTACTTGCCATCCTCCGACAGGGTATAGTGACGTCCCTCGATGCCAAAGACCAGCAGGCGATTGACAATGGGATCATTCTTCATGCAGTCCAGCGCCACAGCGGCACGCTCCATGTTCTGGCTCTTGGGAGGGAAGCCGACGCAGTAGACAAAATAGTTGCCGCGGCGGGTGACGGACTCGTCATCCCACAGGCAGTTGAGGAACACAGGCGTATCGTTGGTGATGGTTTGCAGAAGATTATTCATGCCGGAAGGAGAACCGAAGGTGATTGCAGAGGTTCCTGCGGTAAAGTTGTCATCCACCATGGTATCGTTGGAGATCACGCTTGCGGGGAAGTAGCCTCTCTTGTAGAAATCAGCCATGAGCAGGCAGAACTGACGATACTCATCGGTATCGGCGAACCATTGCAGATCTTCAACAGTAAATTCCTTGCCAGTGTTGTACTTCCAGACCATCCAGGTGGCGGTGCCGGCGTTTACGTCCATCATGTGGTTCTTCCCCGTGAACCAGTACATGGTATCCAGCGGGTAGGTACCCTGAGGATTGAACACGTACACACCGGTGGAAGAAGTATCTGCCGCGATGGCATCCATCAGTTGCATCAGATCCTCATCATTTTTGATGTCCTCCGCCTGAAAACCATATTTGTCCAATATGGATTGACGAGTCCATACACCATTGGCACTAATGCTGTTGATGCTGTTGGTGATACCATAATACAGATCGCCAAACTTCATTTCACGCCAGCTGGTAGGGGCCTGCGTTTTGGCAGTCATGGGCATGTACTTTTCTACAAAGTCCCAATCAAAGCCTTTATAGCCGCCGTTTTTCACATAGTCGCCGAAGGACAGCCAGTAAGCGCCATACACCAGGTCATAGTCGTCGCTGCTGAGAAACAGGCTCAGCTTGGTCCCAAATTCACCGTAGGAAACGAAGTCAAAGTTAACAGTAGTATTGATGAGCTCCTTCATGCGTTCATTGGCTTTGCCGAGGATTTCATCAAAAGCCGCAGGCTTGTTGCCAGGAATAATGAAATTGATCTCCTTGTATTCGGACAGGTCAAGATCACTCCAAGGGTTGCTCTCTTCCTCAGCCACAGCAAAGCTGCACAGGCCAAGCAGTAGGGCAAAAGCCAGTACCAGAGACAGGATTCGTTTCATGTAGATACCTCCCATAAAAATATTTATTTGCCAGAAACGGAATAGCAGCCGTCCCGGTGGAACAAAATCAGCCCTTTACCGCACCAATGGTCAGTCCCTTGACAAAATACCGTTGTACTAGCGGGTAAAGGAAAATGATGGGGCCCGTGACCACGCAAGTCATGGCCATGCGCATACTCGTGGAGGGCATGGAGATGTTTTCCACCAGCTCAAACTGTCCCTCTGCCACCAGCTGCTTGAGTGCTTGAATGGTGCTCAGCATATCCTGAAGAAAGTATTGCAGGGACTGCATTTCCTCCTTGGTACTGAAAAGCATGGAGTTATACCAGTCATTCCAGTAACCCAGGGCTGCGAACAGGCCCAATGTGGCCAGTAGCGGCTTGGCAACCGGCAGGTACAGCTGCGCGTAAATACGAATTTCGCCTGCGCCATCAATTTTGGCAGATTCGGAAATTTCGTAAGGGATGCCCGCCATATAGTTCTTGGCGATAATCATGTTCCATACGGAAAAGACCATGGGTAAAATCAGGCCCAAGTAGGTGTTCTTCAAATGGAGCACCTGAGTACACAAGGTATACCATGGAATAAGACCACCGGAAAACAGCGTAGTGAAGAAGAAAAAGAACGAAAAGCCATTGCGCCACTTGAAGTCGCGGCGGGAGAGTACATAGCCTGTCAGTGTGTTGAGCAGCAGGGACAGGGTGGTACCTACCGTGGTAGTCAGAATGGTATTGAAGTAAGCCCGACCAATTCGCGCTGGATTGGTGAACACCATTTTATAGGCATCCAGCGAAAAACGCTCCGGAATCAGCTGAAAGCCATTGCGAATCAGCGACGATTCATCAGCAAAGGAGGAAATGGCAATCAAATAAAATGGAATCACGCACAAAAGGCCGAACACAAGGAGCAACTCATAGCCCAACCCCCGAAAGCTGAGCTCGCTGAAGGTCAGCGGATATCTGCGCTTGGACATGTTCGTCACCTCCGTTAAAACAGCGTGTAGTCAGGCTGAACCTTTTTGACGATAAAGTTGGCCAGCAAAATGGTGGCAAAGCATAGAACCGATTGATACAGGCCCGCAGCTGCACCATACCCCAGATTTGCGTTACCGGCCATGGCACGATAAATATACAGGTCGAGAATGTCCCCTACCTCCAGCAGCACACCGTTGTTGCCAATGAGCTGGTAGAACATGCCGAAGTCGCCGCGAAAAATTTGTCCGCAGGCCAGCAGGAACATGATAACCATGGTGGGCACCAGATTCGGCAGAGTGATTTTGAACATTTTTTGCCAGCTGTTGGCGCCATCAATCTCTGCGGCTTCGTACATTTCCGCATCAATGCCGGAAATGGCACTCAAGTAGACGATACTGCCATAACCTACGCCCTTCCACATGCGGAAAAAGACCAGTAGGAAGGGCCAGGGTGCAGCGTTTACATACACATTCACCATGGGAAGTCCAAGGCTTTTCACCGTGCGGCTGATCAGACCGGAATCATAGTCCAGCAAGGTCTGTACCACAGCCGAGGCAATCACCCAGGAAATGAAATACGGCAGGAAGATGAAGGACTGAAAGATCTTCTTGAACCACTTGCAGCGCATTTCATTGATAATCACTGCAAAGCCTACCTCCATGACTATACCGACGACAATGAAGGCAATATTATACAAGAGGGTGTTGCGGGTCAGGGGCCAGAGCTTATTGGAGGCTACCAGAAACTTGAAATTATTCAGGCCAACCCAGGGGCTGTCAAACAATCCCTGCGCAAAATTATAGCGCTTGAAAGCCATGATAACGCCCACCATGGGTGTGTAGGAAAAAATCAGCACATAGGCAATGGCGGGAATCAGCAAACACAGATAGACTCTGTTTTTGCGAAGATCCTGGACAAAGGTGCGCAGCTTTCCGCCAGTGCGTGGCTGCACGGCATTGCTTACACTCATACTTCATCCTCCTTCATGGCATCAGGAGCCACATAAATAGTGCGCACTCCCGAAAGCTCATAATCCACATCGCGAGGCTTGGTAATCCCCAGGAAAAAGATTCCACTATGGTTCATAATACGGAATGCGCCGCCGCTCAGAGGCAACGCCTCGCCTTCCGTGGAGATCCAGCGCCAGCCTGCCTCCTCGGGCATGCCTGCCTGCGGAGGAATCAGCGCCAGCAACTTCAGGAGCTCGTCAGCAATGCCTGCGTCAACCGTCACGTCGCAGAAGGCACAGTTGCCAAGTCCATGATGCTTCGGTGCGTGAAGGGTAAGCTTTACCTCACCGTCACAACCGTCAAAGTGCAGAGTATTTGCTGTGCCGGGGGCAACTGGATGCCCCTGTACATCCAATGCATGCCACAGGGTGGACGCTGAACCCAGGTCTGCGCCAGGGGTTAGCAGTGCGTCCATATCCATCTGTTGCAGCTCTCCATCCATCAGCCGCAGACCACAGTCCCACTCATTCAGGTTGCCGACCAGATCCCAGATGCCTTCAGGGCTGCCATTGTGCGTCCAGGCGAGTGGGCCGCTTCCGGTAAGGGCTGCGCCTGATTCGGTCATGGCACCGACTTCATTCATGTTGTAATAATCATGACCGATGTCGGTGTTGCCGGAGGGTACATGGCCCTCGCGCAGGCATTTCAGGTTGATGGCAGCGCGCAAAGAGAAGGGGACCAGGCACCAGCCTGTGCCCTTGTGGGAGATCATCTGCGATGCCTGTTCAATATTGCGTGCGTTGTAGGGCTGGGCCATGGGCAGGGATGCGGCGCGCCCCGCAACCACTGTGTTCAGATACTTGGAAAACCAGATTTCGCGAATGCGTTTTCTCCCGCAGCGGAAAGCAGGGTGGAGCCCCGGAACGGCACAGCCCGGCAATACATCCTCGCAAGTCATGGCAGGAATGCGTACCATAATCGAGGGGACGCCTGCGTTGTCATAAAGCACAGTGTTTTTGCCGTGGGATAGCTTTTCCACAGCGGCGGTGAGAAGCGTGCGAGCCGTTTCAACCCGATGCGCCTGCTCAGCCTTCCGCAAGGCGCTCAGTTCCGACGCAACTGCGGCGGCCGAGCCGTAAACCTTACATTCGTTTACCAGAATCTGATAAAGACTCAGATCCTCTACCTGATGGCTGTACATGGTTTGCATCACATCCTTGTGGACACATTATAATTGACATATTTCGTCCATGTGCAATATAATAAACGTACATTCGACAAAATGGAATGTATTCTCCACTTTTTTCATACTGTGGTGTAATATGGAGAAAGGAGAACCCGTATGCCATATCCATATGCGAATAAATTGCTTGTATTGCCGCATAGCTGTGAGAAAGGGGTTATTTCATCCCTTTTGTTGTTGGACACGGGCTCGGACTAGAACTGCTTTTCGCTGGTGATTGCGGTCAATGATCTGGTACGGCATGGGGAGAATGATCATACGGTCGGAATGGATGCGGTTGTTGTGCTTGGCCGAAGTGAAACCGTTTCCATTGAAAGTGTGGGTGAACATCCTTGTCAGATTCTTTTGTTACGATTGCGTAATACTACTGGTCTGCCGAGTGTGGATCTGAATCACCTGTGTCTGACCATGCCCATCGTGGATACTTTTTTTAGCTTCAAGACACGCTTCTGCATCCTGATGGATCGGGAGTATATCCGTATCACTTTCTCCGCCATTGAATATGAGATGCACCACGAGGAGCAGGAACGGGACAGAATGATTCACCTGACGTTGCAGGAGTTTCTTATTAAGCTGGCACGGTCTTTTCATGCCCATGAGAGGCCTGCAGGGGTACAATTTCTTTCCGTGGCACGGGCCTATATTCGCCAGCACTTTCAGCAGACGATGACCGTGGAGGAGATTGCGGCTCATGCTGGCATTAGCCGATCCTATCTGGCTCAACTGTTTGCGACCCATCTGGGCTACAGCACAGTGGAGTACATTCAGGCGGTGCGGTGCGATCAGGCAGCGTATTTGCTCCGTACCACGCGGTTTGCCATTGTGGATATTGCGCTAGAGGCGGGATTTAATAGCAGGCAACATTTCGCTCGGACGTTCCGGCGGATCTATGGTAAGACGCCCAATGCCTATCGGCGGGAACAGCGCGTGAATCAACAACAGTGAAAAAATAGAAAGCGTTTGCACTGACTTGCGGAAAAAAGTAAAATTGCCTAGATGACAGGGCAAGGGGCAGTATGATAAAGTACGATTTACAGACGTGTGGTGGCCATAAAATCCTCCTTGATTGCAGTATGGATATGATTATGTTACAATAGATAAAATAGGGGGGTGAATGCGCTAATGAATCCAATATCGATTGAAGCTTTTGCAGATGGCGTAATGAAAAATAATCCCGGCGAGTATGAGCGGGACAGCCTGATTGCTGCACTTCGTGCCGCAGCGGAGGCCAAGAAGAACGGCGCATGCTGTATAATTTGCGGAGAGCCCATATGGGCAGCTGGCAGCGCCATCACCGGAACCAATCTATGCTTTGCATGTACGACAGGCGAAGCAGACGATAGCGAAGACTATGAAATTCTATAAAAAAAGAACGCGGGAGCATTTTCCCGCGTTCGCTTTTTCTGAGCCTGTCCGGCCTTACCTCCAGAGCCGGTTTTGCAGGTCAAAGCACAGATCGCTCAAAAAGTACAGCAGCTTTTCCGCCAATAGCGGCAGGCCGATGGGGCTGATCAGCCAGGCCAGCACCATCAGCGCAACACCGCTTTCCATGGATACCGTGAACATCACCAGTATATTTACCCGGCACACGGAAAACGATTTAAAAGTAGTGATTTGCATAAGTTCAAAGCGAAAATCAATAAGATTAAGTTATATCCTTTGAAGTGATAATAGCCTTGTAAAAGTGAAAGCAGAGTCAACCTATGTGCGCTCCACCGCGAGTACCAGTCAACCTTATGTCGGCATCCTTCGGAAAGAAACGCTGCTCTGTATCACTAACGCAGATAACAAGGACCGGATACGGGTAAATTCCACACTAGCAACATCGCTGAAAGATTGCGTCTTTGCATAATAGATGACTGCGTAAGCCACATAATCCGTGCCAGCGGTCAGATCAAACAGAGAAACCGCCGTTTGCTTTGCTGCTCCTGCTGTAAAACTGCCGTCAGTGGTTTGCGTACCGCTTGTTTGCAGCTCCTGCGCAGTAGGTGCGTCTGTACCCGCCTTTAGTACGGTGTAGTAAACAACCGGATAGGCGTCGGTGGCTCCGTTGTTGGTGATAGTCAGCTTCGCCTCAGTTTCTGTTATTTCCGCAACAGAAGCTGATATCTCCGTTGTCTGAGCAAAGACATTAGCAACACCCATGCTCATGACCATCATCACGGCCAGCAGGACTGCCAGGCTCCGTTTGAGCCACGACTGTTTTGTCGTTGTCATTGATATCATTCCTCCTTTTGAGATTGTAGGTTATTCCTCGCCGTAAAGCATAGGCTGAAGCGCTTTCAGTGCCTCCTCATAGCTGAAATTGGCGCTCATGTTGAACAGATCGGAATCCAGATCGTACACCCGGCCCTCCTGTACC
>ENA-UONY01002422-UONY01002422.1-human-gut-metagenome-genome-assembly--contig:-CS9-NODE-2422-length-13245-cov-10.538059_pt1 | contig 13245 bp, 7 predicted proteins | sample MGYA00242465_ERZ724012 | MGnify/ENA metagenome assembly ERZ724012 | reverse complement strand
TGCAGGGCGTGGACAATGCTACTTTGCAGGGTACTGAGCCCAGCATCCTCGTGGCGGAGGACCTGGCCCCGTCCGAGACGGTCCGCATGGACAAGAGCCTGCTGCTGGGCTTCATCACCCGGGAGGGCAGCTCCAACAGCCACACCGCCATCCTCGCCCGCAGCATGAACATCCCCGCCCTCATCCAGTGCAAGGACATCCAGGACGACTGGGACGGCAAGATGGCGGTTGTGGACGGCTACAACGCCTGTGTCTACGTTGACCCCACCCCCGACCTGCTCAAGAGCCTGAAAAAGCGCCAGCAGGAAGACCAGAAAAAGCAGGCCCTGCTGCAGGAGCTCAAGGGCAAGCCCAACACCACCCTCGACGGCAAGACCATCAACGTCTTTGCCAACATCGGCGGCATGGGCGACGTGGGCGCTGTGCAGCAGAACGACGCCGGCGGCGTCGGCCTCTTCCGCACCGAGTTCGTCTACCTCAACTGCAAGGACTTCCCGACGGAGGACTACCAGTTCGAGGCATACAAGCAGGTGCTCGAGAGCCTTGCACCCCGCAAGGTGGTCGTCCGCACCTGCGACATCGGCGCAGACAAGACCGTGGACTACATGAAGCTCGACCACGAGGAAAACCCCGCGCTGGGCTACCGCGCCATCCGCATCTGCCTGACCCGGAAGGACTTCTTCAAGACCCAGCTGCGCGCCCTGCTCCGCGCTTCCGCTTACGGCAACATGAGCATCATGTTCCCCATGATCACCAGCCTGCGGGAGCTGCAGGACGCCAAGGCCGTGCTGGACGAGTGCCGCGCGGAACTGCGGGCTGAGGGCAAGAAGTTTGACGAGAAGATGGAAGTGGGCACCATGATCGAGACGCCCGCCGCTGTCCTCATCGCCGACGAGCTGGCCGAGGAGTGCGACTTCTTCTCCATCGGCACCAACGACCTGACCCAGTACACCTGCGCGCTGGACCGCCAGAACGCCAAGCTGGAACCCTTCTTTGATCCCCACCACCCCGCTGTGCTGAAGGCCATCCGGATGACCATTGAGGCGGGCCACCGCCACGGCATCTGGGTGGGCATCTGCGGTGAGCTGGGCGCGGATACCGCTCTCACCGAGACCTTCCTGCGGATGGGCGTGGACGAGCTGTCCATGAACGCCAAGAGCGTGCTGCCCGTGCGCAAGATCATCCGCAGCATCGACTTGAGCAAGCCTTCCGATAAGTAAGGAGCGCTTGGCCCCAAAAACGCCGCCCCCGGCAGGGAACTTCCCCGCCGGGGGCTTTGCATACCCGAAAAATTTTACCGAAATACTTCAAAACCATAAAGTGCAGTGCTATACTGGTAGCATCGAAATACCTGCTGAGAGGGAATTTTATGACACAACTGCTCATCCGCCTGTTCGTCCGGCACCCGGACGATACCAAGAACGCCGCCGTCCGCACGGCCTACGGCAATCTGGCCAGCCTCGTGGGCATGGCCTGCAATCTCCTGCTCTGTCTGGGCAAGCTGGCGGCGGGGACGCTGTTCGGCTCCATCGCCATCATGGCCGACGCCCTGAACAACCTCTCGGACGCCTCGTCCAACGTGGTGAGCCTTGTGGGTTTCCGGCTGGCGGCCAAAGGCCCGGACGAAAAGCACCCCTACGGCCACGCCCGGTACGAATATCTGGCGGGCCTCGTGGTCTGCGTCACCATCCTCGCCATCGGACTTTCGCTGCTGAAAGAATCTGCGCTCAAAGTGCTCCACCCGACGGCAGTGGTGTTCAGCTGGCTCAGTGTGGGGGTGCTGGCGGCGTCCATCGGCGTCAAGCTCTGGATGAGCCGCTTCAATAAGACCATCGGCCAGCGCATCAACTCCGAGACCCTGATGGCCACCGCCGCCGACAGCCGGAACGACGTGCTGACCACCAGCGCCGTGCTCCTGTCCACCGTCCTCTCCCACCTGACGGGCTGGGACGTGCTGGACGGCCTCATGGGCGTGGCCGTGGCGGCGTTCATCCTCTGGTCGGGCTGGGGGCTTATGATGGACACCCTCAGCCCCCTGCTGGGCGAAAGCCCCTCGCCGGAGCTGGTGGAGCACATCGAGCACACCGTCATGAGCTACCCGGGGGTGCTGGGCGTCCACGATCTGATGGTCCACGACTACGGCCCGGGGCATCAGTTCGCCTCGCTCCACATCGAGTTCCCCGCCGAGGCCGACCCGCTGGAAGCCCACGACATCATCGACAACATCGAGCGGGATTTTCTGAAAAAAGACCACTTACAGGTCACCATCCACTACGACCCCATCGTGACGTCGGACGCCGCCGTAGGCATCCTGCGGAGCCGTTTGATGGAAAAAGCCCGTCAGATGGACCCTCGTCTGTCCATCCATGACCTGCGCATCGTGCCGGGGGACAGCCACACCAACGTGCTGTTCGACCTCGTGTTCCCGGCGGGCTACACCGGCGACAAGGACGCGCGGCTGGCCGAGATGTGCAATTTCGTCAAGGAGCAGGACCCGAGATACTGCTGTATGGTGAAGGTGGAGCAGAGCTATGCCTCCGCTCTGCCGGAAGAGGATCAATAAGAAAAAGAGGGAAAGTATTATGCTGAACGAGACTTACCGCGCCATGCTGGGCCACAAGAGCGTCATCCGCGAGACTTTCATGTACGGCAAACAGCGCGCCGCCGAGATAGGCTATGAGAACGTGTTCGACTACTCGCTGGGCAACCCCAGCGTCCCCTGCCCGGACAAGTTCACCAAAGCCATGCAGACCCTGCTGGCCGAGGAAGAGCCTGTCGCCCTCCACGGCTACTGCCCCAGTCAGGGCGACCCGGGCTTCCGCACCGCCGTGGCGGCCCATCTGGCAAAGACCTTCGGCCTGCCCTATGAGCAGAAGGATATTTTCCCCACCACCGGTGCGGCGGGCGCTATCGCCCACGCCATCCGCGCTGTGACAAAGCCCGGCGACGAGGTGCTGACCTTCGCCCCCTACTTCCCCGAGTACGGCCCTTATGTGGAGGGGACCGGCGCTGTGCTCAAGGTCGTGCCGCCTCAAGCACCGGCGTTCCAGCCGAATCTCGACGCCTTTGAAGAGATGCTGACCGAGAACGTCACCTGCGTCCTCATCAACACCCCGAACAACCCCACCGGCGTCGTCTACTCCGCCGAGACCCTGAGCCGTCTGGCCGACATCCTGACCGAAAAGAGCAAGGCTTTCGGCCACAACATCTTCCTCGTCAGCGACGAGCCCTACCGTGACATCGCCTTCGACGGCAAAAAGGTGCCTTACCCGGCAGCGTTCTACCCCCACACCCTGACCTGCTTCTCCTTCTCCAAGAGCCTGAGCCTGCCCGGCGAACGTCTGGGCTATGTGGCCGTCCGGCCCGGCTGCGAGGGCGAAGACGTGCTGGTGGACATGATGGCCCAGATCTCCCGCTTCACCGGCCACAACTGCCCGCCCAGCATCATCCAGAAAGCCACTGCCGAGTGCCTCGACGTCACCAGCGATCTGTCCGTCTACGAGACGAACATGAACCTGCTGTACGATAAGCTCACCGAGCTGGGCTTTGAGGTGGAGCGCCCCGGCGGCACATTTTATATCTTCCCGAAGGCGCTGGAAGAGGACGCCAACGCCTTCTGCCTCAAGGCCCGGGAGTTCGATCTGCTGCTGGTCCCCAGCGACACCTTCGGCGTCAAGGGCTATGTCCGCTTTGCCTACTGCATCGACACCGAGAAGGTGAAGCGCAGCCTGCCCGCACTGGAAAAGCTGGCCGCAGCCTATAAAAAGTGAATGTGAGGTAGTTCCATGCATCCGCTCCCCGAATATCCCCGCCCGAGTATGCGCCGGGACAGCTACGTCAACCTGAACGGCCCGTGGGACTACGCCATCACCCAGAGCTCGGAGTTCCCGGCAAAGTGGGACGGCGCTATCCTCGTACCCTATTCGCCCGAGGCGAAAGCCTCCGGCGTGGGCCGGACGCTGCAGCCCGGCCAGTGGCTCCACTACCACCGCACCTTCACGCCCCCGGCGGGGGAGGGCGGGCGCGTCCTGCTCCACTTCGGGGCGGTGGACTACGCCTGCGCGGTGGAGGTCAATGGCCGTCTGGCCGGGGGACACCGGGGCGGCTACTGGCCCTTCACGCTGGACATCACCGACCTGCTCCGCCCGCAGGGCCGCAACACCCTCTGGGTGGCGGTGCAGGACCCCACCGGCACCGGCACGCAGGCGAGAGGCAAGCAGACCCTCCGGCCCGGCGGGATGTTCTACCCGGCCCAGAGCGGCATCTGGCAGACGGTCTGGCTGGAGCGAGTGCCGGAAAATTACATTGATACGCTGACCGTCACCCCGGACTACGACGCCCGGACGGTGACGGTGAAAGTCCATACCTCGAAGCCCGGCGGCGCGGTGAACCTCTGGGCCGTGGTGCGGGCCGGCGGCGTGACCATCGCCGAGGACTGGGGCAGCGACGAGGCCGACCGGGACGGCGAAGTGACCCTGAACATCGCCGAAGAGCATTTCTTCCCCTGGAGCCCCGACAGCCCCTTCCTCTACGATTTGACGGTCGGCACGACACAGGGCGAAGAAGAGGGCTTCGACACCGTCCACAGCTATTTCGCCCTCCGCAAGTGGGAGTGCAAAGAGGATGCAAAGGGCATCCGGCGGTTTTTCCTGAACGGCAGGCCCATCCTGCTCAACGGCCTGCTGGACCAGGGCTATTGGCCCGACGGCCTCTACACCCCGCCCTCCGACGCGGCTGTGGAGCACGAACTGCACACCGTGCGGGAGCTGGGCTTCAACCTGCTGCGCAAGCACGCCAAAATCGAGCCGGAGCGCTGGTACTACCACTGCGATAAACTGGGCATCATCGTCTGGCAGGATATGGTCAACGGCGGCGGGGCCTACCCGATGTGGTACGTCACCTACCTGACCAACGCCTTACAGCCCCTGATGCGCCGCGCCCCGGACGGGAAGCTGCTGTGGGGCTTTCTGGGCCGGGGCAGCGCCCACAGCCGGGAGGAGTACGCCCGGGAGCTGGCCGACACGGTAGCCGCGCTGGGTCGGCACCCCTGCATCGGGTGCTGGGTGCCGTTCAACGAGGGGTGGGGCCAGTTCGACGCGCGGAAAGCCACCGAGACCCTCCGCGCCCTCGACCCGTCCCGTCTGGTGGACGAGGCCAGCGGCTGGTTCGACCGGGGCGGGGGAGATGTGCATTCCATCCACAACTACTTCTATCCGCTCCGCATCCGCCCGAACATGCGCACGGTGGCCCTCAGCGAGTACGGCGGCATTGCATGGCCCATGCCCGGCCATGAGCCGCCCCGGAAGACCTACGGCTACGGCACGGCCAGAAGCCGGGCAGAGCTGACCGAGCGCTACCGTGATTTGCAGCTCAAGACGATTCTCCCGCAGCTGAAAAAGGGCCTGTCGGCGCTGGTGTACACCCAGCTGACCGACGTGGAGGACGAGGTGAATGGCCTGTTCACCTACGACCGCACGGCCATCAAACCCGATGCCGCCGCCGTCCGCGCCGTCAACGAGGCACTGGAAGCGGAGTTTGAAAAGGCAGTAAAAGCATGAACGGGCTCTCGGCCATCTGTCCCTGTGCAGGCAGAGCATTTTGCTGTTTTTCACGGCTCCTGATTGGCTAAAATGGCGAAAATAATACCATATATTGACAATCCTGTAAAAATGCACTATACTGAACCCATCGAGGCAGACCACGAAGTCCTTGTATATGAAAATGTTCAGGATAACAGTATGTTTGCGATATGCAATTCAACGCTGTTGCTGTTGCATTAAAAAGTTGAATTGCGATAAAACAGGTATTACAGGCACACGGCCTGTAATGATAAACATTATATGTTCGCGCATGTAGTGATTTATCTCACATAGTCTGAGGGCGAGGTTCCGCAAGGGACCTCGCCCTTGGGCTTTTGATAGGCGTTGGGCTATTGACATTGGAGAGCGATTCATCTATAATCAAGGTGCAGACCAGTCGAAGATGTATGGGCTGGAAAATTATGGAAACTCAAAAACGCAAAAACTACCCATTCTGAGATGCTCTAAAAGGCGAAAATAACGCCGAAATATAAGAAAAATGATGCATCTGCATTGTTTTCGAGAGAACGGATAAAAACGTCGGATTGCATCAGAATGCGTTAGAAAATGTCGGACCGCCCGCCACAGCCTGAGAAGGCCGAAGCGGGTGGTCCGTTTTTATCCTTTGTATCCTTGTGCTTGACAATCCGCGCACGGCTGTCTATAATAAAGATAAGGAAAGGCGCTATCCGTGCAAACGGCTAGCTCCTCACCAGTCAAGCATTACAAAAGTAATGACCGCTACCGAGTTGGGGAACTGTGGGCGGTCATTTCTTTTTGTGCTTTTTCCTTTTGCTGCCATAAGAATCATCCTTTTTCCGGTCGTCCATCAAGTGTACGACACTTACGAGAAGTGCCAACAGAGCGATGATCGTCTGGAAAAGCAATAGAATCTCCGATGTAGTCATAAGGCATCCCTCCCTTCGCCGTGAGCGTCGGGAGCGGAACTCCAAAAAGTTGCCCTCCCGCGCTTGCTTTGCTCCGAAGAGCAAGACAGCGAGACCGGTGAGGAGCAATAGCCGCCTGCGTTTGGTTGGACAGCGCCTTTCTGCTAAGAGGATACCATAAAAACCGACAAAAAGCAACGCCGCACGATGCATATCCGCGCGGCGCTGGAAGCGGAATTTGAAAAGCAGTATGATAACAGAAAAGCTCCGGGGACCAACAGGTCTCCGGAGCTTTTGTATTATTTTTGAGGAAAATTACTGCTCGTTCTTGATTTTGGAAGCCGGCATCTTCTTCATGGCGGCAGAATCCAGAGCGTGGGGCAGCTGGGCGCCATAGGACTGAAGGCTGTCCTGCAGCTCGCCGCTCTTCATGTCGGAGAGGGCCTGTGCGCGGAGGCTGTCCAGCGTGTCAGCGTCCAGCGGGTCGAGACGGACGAGCATCATCAGCGCATAGCTGGAATACTGCACCGCAGCGGCCTCGCCGGGCTTGAGGGCGCGGACAGCGTCAGCGGTGCCTTCCTCGGAGAAGGTGGAATCGATGTTGTCAGAACCCAGCAGAGCAGTGGAGAGGGAAGAAGCGTCGGAAGAGGGCTCGCCATCCAGCACCGCGTAGATGTCGGGCAGGGCAGCGGCGACGGCGGCGCTGAAAGCGGAGGTCTGGGCGCTGGCCCCATCGGGGATGGCAGCGTTGCAGCTCTCGGCGGCGGTCTGGGCCAGCTCGAGCATCTGGGCGCTCTGGGCGTCATCAGCAAAAGCGAAGGTGCTGGTGTTGTAGAGCGGCACGACCACATAGCGGATGTAGACCATCTCGTCCTCGAGGTGGCTGGTCAGTTCTGCGTCGGAGACGGGGGTCTCGCCGTCGATGCCGTAGCACATCTCGAGCAGGTCGTTGCTCTTGATGAGGATGCGCTCGAACCGCTTGAGGGTGTCGAGGCCGATGCCGTTGGCCTTGTAGAGGTCGCCGTTCTGCTCCATCAGCTGGGAGGCGTAGCTGTCGGCCTGGGTCTCCTCGTCGAGGGTCAGAACGCCGCCCAGCTCATCGAAACGGGTCTCGATGGCGGCGTAGGACTCGAGGTTTTCCAGTGTCTTCTGGGCCACATAGTCGCTGACCACGGCGGTCTCGCCGGTGGCGTCATCGACGGTGATGGTGGCCTTGAGGAAGCTGGACACCTTGGCGGCGTCCTGGTCGTCGGAAGCGAGGTCGGCGGCGGTCTGGTAGGCATCGAACTGGGCCAGCAGATAGAGGCCGGAAGAGATGTCCACGTTACCGATGGTGCCTACGGAATCCGGGGTGGAGAGGCTGCAGCCCACGAGGCCGACGGCCAGAGCGAGGGCGCAGACGAGCGCGATGAGTTTTTTCTTCATAAGTGTACTCCTAGTGAAATTTATTTTTTGCCGGTGTTTTCTTCCGGCGGGGCAGCAAGGATGTCGGCCATCGCCTTGAGGATGCTTTGCAGCAGTTCCAGCGGCTTTTCGTCGGGTTGGAGAGTCACCGAGAGGTAGGGCTTGGTGCCGGCTCCTGCCGTCACCCGGCCATTGAAAGCGATGAGCAGGCCGCGTATCATGGCCACGTCCAGCGTCTCCACCTGTAACAGCAGGGTATCCTTTTTCTGGGTGACTTCGTAGACGCCCACGTCGGCGGCCTGTACGCGCACCAGCGAGACGTTCACGAGGTCGCTGACAGAGGGCGGCGGGTCGCCGTAGCGGTCGATGAGTTCGTCCAGCACGTCGGCGGCGTCTTCGGGGGTCTGGATGGCGGCGATGCGCTTGTAGGCCTCGATGCGGCCCGGGCCGTCGGCAATATACTTCTCCGGGATGAAGGCGTCCACCCGCAGGTCCACGAGGCATTCGCTCTTGTCCCGCTGGATGGGCTCGCCCTTGGCCCGGGCGATGGCCTGACCCAGCATCTTGACGTAAAGGTCATAGCCCACGGCCTCCATGTGGCCGTGCTGGCTGTGGCCCAGCAGACTGCCTGCGCCGCGGATCTGGAGATCGCGCATGGCGATGCGGAAGCCGGAGCCGAAGGCCGTGAACTCCCGGATGGCGGAAAGCCGCTTCTGGGCGATGTCGGTGAGGGTCTTGTCCCGCCGGAAGGTGAAGTAGGCGTAGGCTTTCCGGCCCGAGCGGCCCACGCGGCCCCGGATCTGGTACAGCTGGGCCAGACCCATCCGGTCGGCGTCCTCGATGATGAGGGTGTTGCAGTTGCGCACGTCAATGCCCGTCTCGATGAGGGTGGTGCAGACGAGGATGTCGATCTCGCCGTTCAGCAGATGCTGCCAGACGGGGTTCAGCTCTTCCTCGGTCATCTTGCCGTGGGCGATGCCCACCCGCGCTCCCGGCACCATCTGGCTGACGTGGGCGGCGCAGGACTCGATGTTGTCCACCCGGTTGTGCAGGTAGTAGACCTGACCGCCCCGGGCCAGCTCCTTCTTCATGGCTTCGGCGAGGATGACGTCATTGTATTCTAACACGAATGTCTCCACCGGCTGGCGCTCGATGGGCGGCTGCTCGATGGTGGAGAGGTCGCGGATGCCGCTCATGGCCATGTTCAGGGTGCGGGGGATGGGGGTGGCCGAGAGGGTCAGCATGTCCACGCCGATGAAGCTCTCTTTCAGCTTCTCCTTGTGCTTGACGCCGAAACGCTGCTCCTCGTCGATGATGACAAGGCCCAGGTCGTGGAACCGGACGTCCTTGGAGAGGAGGCGGTGGGTGCCGATGACGATGTCCACGCTGCCGGCCTGCAGGCCCCGCAGGGTCTCTTTCTGCTGCTTGGCGGTGCGGAAGCGGGAGAGCAGCCCGACTTTCACCGGGAACGCCTCCATGCGGGAGATGATGCTGTTGTAGTGCTGCCACGCCAGCAGGGTGGTGGGGGCCAGAATGGCGCACTGCTTGCCGCCCATGACGCACTTGAAGGCCGCGCGGAAGGCGACCTCTGTTTTGCCGACGCCCACGTCGCCGCAGAGCAGGCGGTCCATAGGCCAGCCCTTTTCCATGTCCTTCTTGATCTCGGCGGTGGCGGTGAGCTGGTCGTCCGTCTCGTCGTACTCGAAGCGGGACTCGAAATCGCTCTGCCACTCACCGTCGGCGGGGAAGGCGTAGCCCGTGGCCTGACGGCGGCGGGCGTAGAGCTCGATGAGCTCCTGGGCCATCTCTTCGGTGGCCTTTTTGACCTTGGCGCGGGTGCGCTGCCACTCGGTGCCGCCCAGCTTTGCAAGCTTCACCTTTTCCTCGTCGCCGGGGGCGGTGTAGCGGCTCAGCAGATCGAGCTGAGTGACCGGCACATACAGCACGTCGGAGCCGGAGTACTGGATCTTCAGGTAATCTTTTATCGCGCCCTGCACCTCGAGACGCTGGATGCCCGCATACATGCCGATGCCGTGGCTCTGATGCACCACATAGTCGCCGGGCTTGATGTCCGAGAGGCTGGACAGGGCGTTTTTGTTCTTCTTGCGCTTTTTGTTTTCGGCGGCCTCGTCGTCCAGACCGTGACGCCGGGACGAGATGACCGCCACGCGGGCGAACGGGAAGGTGCAGCCCGCCGTGAGGTGGCCGGGCAGTACCTGAACCAGACCTTTCGCGGGCCGGACGTCCCGGCTCATGCTGACGGCATAGCCCTTGTCAGCCAAATCGCGGGTAAGGGCCGCTGCACCCTTGGGCGTGCCGGCGAAAAGGGCCACGGCGTACCCCTGCTGGACCAGCGGGTCGAGGTCTTCCCGCAGGGAAGCGAGGTCGCCGCCCCAGTTGGGGGCCGCGAAGGCCTCGGCGTTGATGAGGTCTTTCAGCTTGAACTCGTTCATGCCCCGCAAGAAGTTCTCGCAGAGCAGGGTGCTCTGGTCCTGCGCCGCAATGGCGAGGTCGTCCATGGTCTGGTAGAGCACATCGAGGCCGGGGCAGATGACGCCCTCCTCGAGCAGGCCGGTCAGCTCTTCGCTGCGGCGGAACTCGGTGGCCTTCTGGGCGTCCCGGATGCCGCCCACCTCGTCGAGGATGAAGATGGGGCTGCTCAGGTGGTCCAGCAATGTGGCGGGCGTCTCGTACCGCAGGCCGTAGTATTTGTCCATGGCCTCGGGCATGACGCCGCTGTCCAGCTGGGCGAGGTCGGCTTCCATGGCCTTTTCGAGGGCGGTGCGGCGCTTGCCGCGGGCTTTCTTCTGGGCGGCGCGGAGGGCCTCCGCCGTGTCGGCGGTACTGCCGAACAGCACCTCACGGGCGGGGGAAAGATAGATTTTTTCCAGCGCACCGTCCCGCCGCTGGGTCAGCAGGTCGAAGGAGGCGAGAGAGTCTATCTCGTCGTCCCAGTACTCCACACGGGCGGGCTGGCGCATATCGGGGGCGTAGATGTCCACGATGTCGCCCCGGACGCTGAACTGTCCCGGGCCGTCCACCTGACTTCGCCGCACGTATCCGGCGGCAAAGAGCCGCTCCACCAGCGCTTCGCGGTTGTAGACCATGCCGGGTTTGAGGGTGAGGGTGTTCTTCTGGAACTCGTTCTGCGGCACAGTGTATTGGAGCAGGGCCTCGGCGGGGACGCAGACGGCGTTCAGCCGTCCGCCCGCCAGTGCGCCCAGCACCGACAGACGCCGGTACTCGTACTCGCGGCCTGCGCCCTCGACGGGGCGGAGCATGAAGTCTCGGGGCGGGAACACCGCCGCTGAGAGTCCCAGCGTCTTGAGGTCGTCGGCAAAATGGGTGGCCTCGGCCTCGCCGGGCGTGACGACGCAGAGGATGCGGCCCGTGTCCTTCTGGAGCGCGGCGTAGAGCAATGCCCGGCCTGCCGGAGGCAGACCGAATAGCGCCGCCGGGCCGGGGGAGGCAAGGCTGGCCGCTGTCTTCTGATATTCAGGGGTGTTTTTCAGGAGCGCTTCATACATGGTGGACCTCCTTTCTGGTGGGGTTAAACCTCTCCGTCACGGCTGACGCCGTGCCACCTCCCCTATCGAGGGGAGGCTTTGGCATACCGGAAAACTTTACCTCTTCGCCAGAGGCTCCCCTCGGTAGGGGAGCTGTCGAGCGAAGCGAGACTGAGAGGTTGCGTCAAGCGGAGCCTTACCCGTTATACTTGCTCTGCGCCAGACCCAGCTTGCCGTCCATGATGAGCTTTGCGGCGGCTGCGATGTCGGGGCAGCGGTCGGCGAGGGCCTTGGCGTCGTCGGGCGGGAACTTGCCCAGCACCCAGTCGGCCAAATCGTAGTCCGGGCGGGGCTTTGCGCCCACGCCGATGCGGATGCGGGGGAAGTTCTCGCCGCCGAGGCGGGCGATGATGCTCTTGAGGCCGTTGTGGCCGCCCGCAGAGCCGGAGGGCCGGATGCGCAGTTTGCCGGGGTTCTGGGTGATGTCGTCGCACAGGACGATGACGTGGTCGGCAGGGATCTTGAAGAAGCCCGCCAGCGGGCCGATGGAGTCGCCCGAGAGGTTCATATAAGTCAGGGGCTTCAGGAGCACGACCTTGTGGCCGTACACCTCGCCCTGCCCCCACAGACCCTGAAACTTGGTCTTGGAGACGGAGATGCCCCACTTGCCGGCCAGATAGTCCAGCGCGGCAAAGCCTGTGTTGTGACGGGTGCCGTCGTATTTCGGCTCCGGATTGCCGAGGCCGGCAATGAGCCAGATGTCATTGGTGTTCATATGATATATGCTGCCTTTTTTACGTTGGATCTGTTTTCGAACAATATGTTATTATAACATACGCGCGCGCAAAAAGATACACAAAAAACATAAAATGCCCCGGCGCACGGATGCGGAACGTGCGCCGGGGCAGAAGGAAAACGCCGGATGCGGAACGAAAAAACGCTCGACATCCGCCGTGCGAGCTCTGAGGCTTTTCCGCTTGACAACTTGCGCGCGGAAGTCTATAATAAAAACGAGGAAAGGCGCTGGCCGCACAGTAGTCAGCTCCCTCACACGGTATCACATTTTACTGGAAAACATGACCGCCGAAGTTTGGACGCATCGGGCGGTCATTTTTCTTGCCGTTTTTTGGAATAATGCTTTGCCCGAGGCTTGTTCCGAAAGACATCCCTCGAAATCATCCATGTCACATTGATGACACCGATGATGACTGTAGCCAGAAGGTTCAGTGCGGAAAAAACAATATTCAAAATATCCATGATGGAATTCCTCCTTTAGGAATCTCGTGTGTGTACATTCGAAACCGTCAGGAGGATGACAAAAAATTGAACTTCCTCCTGACACGGCACAATGTGACGCGAGGGAGGGAGCATGACCGCTGTACTTGCAGACAGCACCTTTCTTCTACAAAATACCACAAAATGTGGCAAAATGCAATGCTTTCAGAAACCTATATAAAAACAAGAAGCCCCTTTGGTATTGGCCGTACCAGAGGAGCTTCTCGTTGCTCATTGATGGCGATACTGCACAAGCGGTATCAACACGTTCCTGACATTATTGTATGCAGCTCTTTGAAAAAAAGTCAAGCGTTCTCTTCCAGCTTCTTTTTCTTTATAATGTACGCCTCCATTTTCGGCTCAGCCCAGCCATCGAGGTTGGTCTGACGCTCCCGGGCGATGCCAAGAGACTGCGGGGGGACGTCCTTGGTGATGGTGCTGCCGGCAGCGGTGTAGGCCCCGTCGCCGATGGTGACGGGGGCGACAAGGTTGGTGTTGCAGCCGATGAAGCAGTAGTCGCCGATCTGAGTGCGGAACTTGTCCTTGCCGTCGTAGTTGCAGGTGACGGTGCCGCAGCCGAAGTTGCAGTACTTG
>ENA-UONY01002413-UONY01002413.1-human-gut-metagenome-genome-assembly--contig:-CS9-NODE-2413-length-13279-cov-4.574410_pt1 | contig 13279 bp, 12 predicted proteins | sample MGYA00242465_ERZ724012 | MGnify/ENA metagenome assembly ERZ724012 | reverse complement strand
ACTTTCAGCGGGCCGGTGCCGGTGCAGAGTGTATCCACGGGGACATCAAGCAGTCCCTCCGGGAACGGACCATGCAGAAGTTCCACAAGGGTGAGCTGCCCATCCTCATTGCTACCGACGTGGCCTCCCGGGGCATTGACGTGGATGATGTGGACTGCGTCATCAACTACGAGGTGCCGGAGGAGAATGAATATTATATTCACCGCATTGGCCGGACCGGGCGGGCAAAACGGAAGGGCGCGGCATACTCTATCATAGGGAACTTCCCGGAGAAAGCAAAGCTGGATGAAATTGCCAAGTATTCCAATTTTATCATCCGCCCCATGCTTCTGGGGGAGGACGGGACCCTAACCGAGGAAGTGGTGAAGGCCCCTGTGATCCGGAAGCGGTTCCGGTGAATCCCCGGGAGGCGGGCTTCCTCCTTCTGGGCTCCTGCTTGGGAGATCCGGCCCGGCATCCTCTGACTGGGCCGCAGCTGCAGCGCCTGGCCAGGCAGGTACGCCGAAGCCCCATGCCGGGGCACGGCGGGGAGGAGCTGACAGAGTCCCATCTCCGGTCCATGGGCTGCACCGGGCCGGAGGCGGCTCATGTGATTGCACTTTTGGAGGAGGAGGACCGGCTGGCGGCCTACCTCCGCCGGGGTGAAAAACGGGGCTTACGCTGCCTCACGCCTGTGAACCCCCGGTATCCTGCCCGCCTGACAGCGGCCTTGGGAGACCGGGCACCGGCAGCTTTGTGGTTTGCCGGTGACCTGAGTCTACTTCAGACGCCCTGTCTTTCTCTGGTAGGCAGCCGGGAGCTGAGGGGAGAAGCACGGGCCTTTGCCCGGCGGGCGGGAGAGGAAATGGCCCGCCAAGGCTATACCCTGGTGTCAGGCGGAGCCAGGGGAGCGGACAGGGAGGCTCAGGAGGCCTGTCTGGCTTCTGGCGGCCGGGTGATTGCCGTCTTAGCGGCGCCTCAGAGAACGCCGCCCGTTCCCAACCTTCTTCTGTGCTGGGAGGACAGCTTTGACCTGCCCTTTACTCCGGCACGGGCGCTGTCCCGAAACCGAATGATCCATATTTTGGGGGAGAAAACCCTGGTTGCCCAGGTGTCACCGGGGTTTGGCGGCACATGGAATGGGGCGGAGGAAAACCTGCGGCGTGGGTGGAGTCCGGTGTTTTTATTTGACGACGGCTCGCCGGGGGCGCAGGCCCTGATGGAGCGGGGTGCCACGGCTGTGGGAATGCCGCAACTGGCGAATCTATCCGCTCTTTTTCCCGCACAGACGACATTTTTCTAGGAATACACGGCCGGCGGAAGACTTTTTCCGCAAGCCGTGTAAAAAAATCCAAATAGGAGTTGATTTTTGCACACTGATAGTTGTATAATGCACATACCGGCTGCGCATGGGCGATTACAGCCTGGCCGGTCCACTTTGATTTCTGGAGGTCACCATATATGTGTGGAATAGTTGGTTACGCTGGTTACCGGCAGGCTGCTCCCGTCCTCTTGGACGGCTTGTCCAAGCTGGAATACCGGGGCTATGACTCCGCCGGAGTCTGCATCCAAGGTCCCAAAGGATTGGAGGTGGCCAAGAGCCGGGGCCGTCTGCAAACACTCAGCGAGAAAATCCAGGCAGGCGCCGGATTGCCCGGTCTGGTGGGCGTGGGTCATACCCGTTGGGCCACCCACGGCGCACCCTCTGATGAAAACTCCCATCCTCATCTTTCCCAAGATGGAAAAATTGCGGTTGTGCACAATGGCATCATTGAAAATTACCTGGAGCTGCGGGAGCGGTTGGGTCAGGAGGGCGTTTCGTTTTGCTCCGATACGGATACGGAAGTGGTGTCCAATCTGATTGCCCGCTTTTATGAGGAAGAGGGAGACCTGCTGGAGGCCGTCCGCATGGCAGTGGCCCGTCTGGAGGGCAGCTATGCTCTGGGCATTGTGTGCAGGGAGAAGCCGGATCAGGTTGTGGCAGTGAAAAAGGATTCCCCACTCATCTTTGGTTTTGGAGAGGGGGAGAACTTCATCGCCTCGGATGTGCCGGCTATTTTAAAATATACCCGCCAGGTGACCTACCTGGATGACGGGGACATGGCGGTCTTTACGCCCGGCGATGTGACATTTTACAATGCCTTGGGAGAGCAGGTGGAGAAAAAGCAGGAGAAAATCACCTGGGAGCTCTCCGACGCGGAGCGGGGCGGCTATCCCCACTTTATGTTAAAGGAGATTCACGAGCAGCCCCGGGCTCTGCGGGATACCATCGGTCCCCGGATTCAGAAGGGGCGGGTCGTTTTGGATGATGTTCAGCTGTCCCGTGAATATTTAGAAAGCTTGAAGCGTATTTACATCGTAGCCTGCGGCTCAGCCCATTATGTGGGCTGCCTGGGAAAGTACATTTTGGAACGGATCTGCCGGATTCCCGTAGAGCCCATTCAGGCCTCAGAGTTCCGCTATGCCGACCCGGTGCTGTGCAGTAAGACTCTGGTTGTGATCATCAGCCAGTCTGGCGAGACGGCGGATACTCTGGCTGCCCTGCGGGAGGCCAAACGGCGGGGCGCCCGGACATTGGCCATTGTCAATGTGGTGGGAAGCGCTATTGCCAAGGCCGCCGCTCAGGTGATCTACACGTGGGCCGGTCCGGAGATCGCCGTGGCTACTACGAAGGCCTACTCCACCCAGCTGGCTGTCATAGATCTTCTGGCACTGCATATTTCGGAGCAACTGGGTACCCTGTCTCAGGAGGAGCACGACGGGCTCCTGCATGCCCTGGCGGAGCTGCCGGAGCTGGTGGCCAAAACTCTGACTCCGGAACGGATCTCCATGGCCCAGCAATACGCTGCCAGCCTCTTTGGGGACCACGATGTATTTTACATTGGCCGAAATTTGGATAGCGCTACCTGTCTGGAGGGCAGCCTGAAGCTGAAGGAAATTGCTTACATCCATTCCGAGGCCTATGCGGCAGGGGAATTGAAGCACGGGCCCATCTCCCTCATAGAGCGGGGAACCCTGGTGGTGGCAGTGGCTACCATTCCGGCCCTCTTTGACAAAACCATGTCCAATGTCAAAGAAGTGAAGGCCCGGGGAGCGGATGTCCTGTGCCTGACATTGGAATCCATGGCCCGGGAGGCGGAGAAGACCGCCGATCACGTTTTCACTGTTCCGGCAACGCATCCTCTGCTGCAGCCCAGCCTGAATGTGATTCCTCTGCAAATCTTCGCCTATTATGTTGCGCTGGCTCGGGGCTGTGACGTGGATAAACCCCGGAACCTGGCTAAATCGGTCACGGTGGAATAGGGCCAGCAGCGCAGATATTGTCCGACAACAGATACAGGCCTGCCCCAAAATGGGCTGGTCAAGACGCCCTGCAAGATGCCGCACAAAGCGGAAGGCGATGTGCCATATCCGGCAGGGAGTCTTGGCCGCTCCGTTTTGCAGCAGGCCGTTTGTATATATGGGGGCGGACTACCTGAGACGCCGGTCCAACCGGGAGGCAAGCCGCGTGCCCAGGGTCTGGAACAGCTGGACCAAAAGGATCAACAGCAGGACGGCAAACAACATCACCAGGTATTTGTACCGGTAGTAGCCGTATTGAATAGCAATTTTTCCCAGCCCTCCGCCTCCCAGGATGCCGCTCATGGCGGAGTATCCCAGGATGGTGGTGAGGGCGATGACGCCGTTGGACATCAGACTGGGGACGCTCTCGGGAAGCATGACCCGATAGATGATTTGCAGGGGGGAGGCGCCCATGCTCTGAGCCGCCTCCAGAATGCTGGGACTCAGCTCCCGCAGGCTGCTCTCTGCCAGGCGGGCTACAAAGGGAAAGGCGGCTGCCACCAGGGGGACAATGGAGGCCACGGTGCCTACCGGTGTGCCCACAATGGCTCGGGTCAGGGGAATCAACAGGATCATAAGGATCAAAAAGGGAACCGAACGCAGCAGATTGATGAGAACGTTCAGGGTTCGCATCAACCACTTGGGTAAGGGCAGAACCCCCTGGGGCTCTCCTGCCACCAGCAGTACCCCCAAAGGTAGCCCCAAAAGGATGGCAAAGGCGGTGGACAGGAGGGTGACATAGACGGTTTCCCAGAGAGCCAGTGGAAATTCGTGCTGTAAAATCTCCAGAGCCTCTTGGACGGCTTCTGCAGACAGGGCGTTTTCAAGCATAGGTGGGGACCTCCTCTACCAAAATGTCCGGGATGCCCTGCAAATAAGCGGCTGCCTCCCGGGTTTGTCCGGCGCCTCCGGAAATGCTCAGGAGCATACTCCCGTAGACCCGGTCCCCAATGCTCTGGGTGGAGGCAGAGAGGATGTTGGCAGCAATCTGCCGCTCCATAGCCATTTGCGCGATAAGGGGCGTCCGGGTGGTGGGGGCTCCATGAAAGACGACCCGGAGGCGGTGCTCCCCAGGAAGAGGCTTTAAAATCTCCTCGGCCCCCTGGGGGAAGACCAGGCGTCGGGCAGCGGCGGACTTGGGGCTGGAGAAGACGGCGCTCACCTCCCCCTCCTCCACCACGGTTCCTTCGTCCAAAATAGCAACCCGGTTGCAGATGGCTTCTACCACAGGCATTTGGTGGGTAATGAGGACCACGGTGATACCCAGTTTCCGGTTGATGTCCCGGATAAGCTCCAGGATGGCATGGGTGGTATTGGGGTCCAGGGCGCTGGTGGCCTCGTCACACAGCAGCACCTTCGGGTCCGTGGCCAGGGCCCGGGCAATGGCGATGCGCTGCTGTTGGCCGCCGGAGAGCTGGGCCGGGTATGCACCGGCCTTGTCCGGCAGACCCACAAGAGCCAGGAGCTCCTGGGCCCGTTGCCTGGCTGCGGCCCGCTTCATACCGGCCAATTCCAGAGGGAAGCATACATTTCCCAAGCAGGTCCGCTGCATCAGAAGGTGAAAGCCCTGGAAAATCATGGTGACATTCCGCCGCACCTGCCGCAGGGCGGCGGGGGACGGGCGGCCCAGGTCCTGTCCATCCAGAAGGACGCTCCCCTGGCTGGGCCGCTCCAGCATATTGATGCAGCGAACCAGGGTGCTCTTTCCGGCGCCGCTCATGCCGATGATGCCGTAGATGTCTCCGGTTTCGATGGTGATGGATACGTCCTTCAGCGCTTCCACCTGGCCGCTGGCGGTGCGGTAAGATTTGGACAGGTTCCGAATTTCAATCATGGCGTTTCACCCCAGGAGAGCGTCCAGACTGGCATGCCTGCCGCCGTAAAGGCCCAGGGGCTCCACATGAATGGTAGCCACGGCCACCAGGTGGGTGCCGTTTTCCCGGTTAAAGTCCTCCAGATAGGGGGTGTGCTGGAAGTAGTTGGCGTCAATTTCGCCACTTTCCACCACATTGTTGGGCTGGACATAGTCGGTGAACTCCTGGATGTCCAGGGTGATGTCGCGGGCGGCCAGAATTTCCTTGGCAACTTTCAAAATCTCCGCATGGGGTGTGGGGGAGGCGGCCACGGTGATGGTAGTACCGGCGAGGGCATCGTAATCCACGGAGGCGTCATAGCCGTCGCCGGGATTCTCCACAACGCCGACCACCGCGCCGCCGTAGGTTTCGGCGATGTACCCGGCTACCTGCCGGCTCTCCAGAGCGGCCTTCAGGGCCTTGGTTTTGCCGGTGTCCTTATTTCCTGCCTTCACCGTCAAAATGTTGCCATAGGCGGAGGCGGAGCCTTCGATGGCCAGAGCATCTTCCACGGGGTGGATTCCAGCCTCAATGGCATAATTGGAGTTGATCACAGCGTAATCCACATCCTGGAGCACGTTGGGCAGCTGTGCAGCCTCCACCTCCTGAAAGGAGATATTCTGGGGATTCTCGTCAACATCCCGGATGGTGGCGGTGATACCGGCCCCCTCCTTCAGGGTGATGAGGCCGTTTTCCTGGAGCAGGAGTAGGGCCCGGGCTTCGTTGGTGGTGTCATTGGGAATGGCAACGGTGATGCGATCCTGCTTTGAGCAGGCGGACAGGGCAATGGCGGCGCTGACGGCAAATACGGATGCAAGAATCCAACTGACAAGCTTTTTCATAATTTTGTGACTCCTTTTTGTTTGATGGATAATATCTGGCGAGACCATGGGGGAATTCGGAACAGTCACATTCGCTGCTTGGTCAGGTTGGTCTCCACGAAAATACGGGCAATTGTTTTCATGAGAGAAGTCCTTTCTGTAAAAAAATAAAGGAAGCTCCCGATGAAGCTTCCTTTTTGGCATGACATGAAAGCAGAATGAACTGCTCCTATGGCCTATGACGGAAAGCACATCGAAAAATTCGCGCAGCAAAGCATGTACATGGAGCACATGCACATTTCCATCCTATTCATGGAAGCAGCGCGGAACTTCTTCATGGTGCTTTCTCCTCTCTCATGGAATGAATTTGCGGGTATTGTAGCACCGGGACAGATGTTTGTCAATAGTAAATTTTTGAAAAAACTGGTCGCTTTGCAAACGCAGGGGGACGTCCGTAACCGGCATATAGACAAAAACTTGTAGAAAATGGACAAAATACTAGGGAATTTTTTGCGCTAATTATGAAAATGCGAAAAAAACCGGGGGAGGAATTGCAAAACCCGGAGGTGTGGTGTATAATTTTACAGTTAGGTTGGAAAGGTTTTCAACCAAAGTACATCATGCAAGAGCCATAAAAGCCAGAAGACGGTTTTGTAGATGTATCGGGGAGAGACAGGGAGCCAGTGCAAAGAGGAAGGGGCCCATCCGATTTTTCGCAGCCCGAGGGCAGTTTTCCGGCCCCACAAGAGCCTGCCCTGTCCATCAGGGAATATTTTATGCCCGGATTGGCTACGATCTCACAGCTGGGTGCGGTGTGCTCCAAGCAGTGGGAAACCTGACGGGAAGCCCGGTACACGGCGGCGTCCTGCTCCGTAGAATGGAAAAGGAGCGCTCGGAAGCCAGGCGGCGAGGAGGAAAAACAATGCGTGCAAGCGGCATTTTGATGCATGTGACATCATTGCCCGGCCCCAACGGCATCGGGGCTATGGGAAAGTCAGCCCACCGTTTTGTGGATTTCCTGGAGCGGGCTGGGCAGAGGTATTGGCAAATCCTGCCCCTCAGCCCTACGGGCTATGGGGATTCCCCCTATCAGTCCTTTTCTGCTTTTGCTGGAAATCACTACCTCATTGATCTGGAGACGCTGGTGGATGAGGGCCTCCTTCGCCGGGAGGAGGTAGAGGCGGTCTCCTGGAGCGGGCAGGAGGACCGGGTGGACTATGGCATTTTGTACGAAAATCGGGGGCCGGTTTTGTACAAGGCATACGAACGTTTCCTGGGTATGCCCAATCGGGCATTTCACCAGTTCATCCAGCGGCAACAGGATTGGCTCCAGGACTATGCGCTCTTTATGGCCCTGAAGGAGGAGTTCCAGGGCAGGCCCTGGCAGGAATGGCCCGACGGCCTGCGTCTGCGCCAGCCGGAGGAGATTGCCGCCTACCGGGAGAAGCTGAAGTATAAAATTGCATTTCAGTATTTCCTCCAGTTTAAGTTTTTTGAACAATGGGGCCGTCTGCACAGATATGCCAAGTCCAAGGGGGTCCGGATCCTTGGGGATGTGCCCATTTATGTACCCCTGGACTCCGCCGATGTGTGGTCCAACTACCAGCTGTTCCAGCTGGATGAGGACCGGAAGCCCAAGCTGGTGGCGGGGGTGCCGCCGGATGCGTTTACCGCCGATGGCCAGCTGTGGGGGAACCCCCTGTATGACTGGGAGAAGCTGCGTGCTACCGGCTACGCCTGGTGGCTGCACCGCCTGAGGGCGGCAGGTCGGATGTATGATGTGGTGCGCCTGGACCATTTCCGGGGCTTTGAGAGCTACTGGGCGGTACCGGCAAAGGACGGGACGGCCCGGAACGGTCACTGGCTGCCCGGCCCCGGCTGGGATTTCATCGGGACTCTGCGGGAGAAGCTGCCGGGCCTGGAATTCATTGCCGAGGACCTGGGGTATCTTACCCCGTCGGTCCGCAAGCTCCAGAAGGACTCCGGGTATCCAGGTATGAAGGTGCTGGAATTTGCCTTCGATTCCCGGGAGCCAAGCGACTACCTGCCCCACCGCTATACCCGGGATTCTGTGTGCTATACGGGCACCCATGACAACGGCCCCCTGGGCCAGTGGCTGGAGGAGGCAAAGCAGGAGGATGTGGCCTACGCTAAGCGGTACCTAGGTCTGAACCAGGAGGAGGGGCCAATTTGGGGTGTGATTCGCGGCGGAATGAGTTCGGTTTCCGATTTGTTCGTGGCGCAGATGCAGGATTATCTGGAGCTGGGCGCGGAGGCGCGAATGAATTTCCCCGGGACTTTGTCAAATAAGAACTGGACATGGCGGGCACAAGGTGATATGATAACCGACGCGCTGGCCCATCGGATTCGGGAAATTACCCGAATTTTTGACCGGATTTGATTTATTTTGCAGTGCACGCCTTTTACGCGGGTCCTGTACGTATTCCAACTGAGGAGATTGCATTTATGAATTTGAATTGTCAGAACATTTTGAGAATGACGGAGGCGCAGCTGCGCTATAAGAGCGACGTGTCCTTGCAGGAGGCTACCCCCCAGGAGCTCCATGAGGCCCTGGCCCAGGCTGTGATGATGTCCATCAGCGAGAACTGGATAAAGAGCAAGCGCAGCCGTTACCAGGGCCGGAAAGCCCACTACTTTTCCGCAGAATATCTCATTGGCCGTCTGGTGTACAGCAACCTCTATAACCTGGGGATTCTGGACGAGCTGAAGAAGACCTTCCTGGAGGTAGGCGTAGACCTGGCCTGCATGGAGGACATTGAGGATGCAGCTCTGGGCAACGGCGGATTGGGCCGTCTGGCAGCCTGCTTCCTGGACTCTGCCGCCACCTGCAATCTGCCCCTGTCTGGCTATGGTCTGCGGTACCGGTTTGGCCTCTTCAAGCAGAAATTCGACGAAAATGGCAGCCAAAAGGAGACGGCTGACGATTGGACGAAGTTCGGCGACCCCTGGTCCTACCGCCGGTATAACCACACAGTGAAAATCCGCTTTCCGGACCATACTGTCCTGGCCGTCCCCTATGATGTGCCTATCATCGGCTATGAGACATCCAACATTGGCACTCTCCGCTTGTGGCAGTGCGAGGCCGAGGAGGAGCTGGACTTTGACGCCTTCAACGCCCAGGATTATCAGCGGGCCTTGGATGCCAAGAACAAGGCGGAGGATATTACCCGGGTTCTCTACCCCAATGACTCCACCTGGGAGGGCAAACGCCTGCGGGTGAAGCAGCAATATGTGCTCTCCTCCGCCTCCCTCCAGGACATTATCCGCACCTATAAAGAGTCCCACGGGGCGGATTTGAGCCGCCTGGCGGACTTTACTGCTATTCAGCTGAATGATACCCATCCGGCTATTTCTATCCCGGAGCTGATCCGCCTGCTGATGGCAGAGGGGATGAACTTTGACCAGAGCTTTGCCATTGCCCAGCGGACCTTCTCCTACACCAACCATACGGTTATGGGCGAGGCTTTGGAGAAATGGAACATGGACCTGCTCCGCACGGTGGTGCCTGAAATCTGCGACATCTTGGTGCGGATCGACAACAAGCTGAAGTCTGAGCATCCCAATCTCTTCATCATCCGGGACAATACTGCCCATATGGCCAACCTGTCTGTGTATGTCTCCAGCTATGTTAACGGCGTGGCGGAGATTCACTCCCAGATTCTGAAGGACAGTCTGTTCCGGGACTGGTACCAGGTGTACCCCGAGCGGTTCCAGAATAAGACCAACGGCATCACCACCCGGAGCTTACCCAGATGATCAAGTACCGGGTGGGTGGAGACTTCCTCACGAATCTGGATAAGCTGGAGAATCTGAAGCCTATGATTGACGATGATATGATCCGCCAGTTTAACCAGATCAAGCGCACCAAAAAGGAGCAGCTGGCCGCTGTGGTGGAGAAGCGGGAAGAGGTTCACCTGAATCCGGACTTTATGTTTGACGTGCAGGTGAAGCGGGCCCACGAGTACAAGCGGCAGCTGATGAATGCCCTGTCGGTTGTGGATATCTATTTCCGTCTGAAGGACGGCAGCCTGCAGAATTTCTACCCCACGCTGTACCTCTTCGGCGCCAAGTCGGCTCCCGGTTATATGCGGGCCAAGGCCGTGATCCGGTATATCAACCGGATTTCCAAGATGATCAATCAGGACCCGGCTGTGCGGGATAAGCTGCAGGTGCTGTTTGTTCAGAACTATAACTGCTCCTATGCCGAGCACATCATTCCTGCTGCCGATGTGTCCGAACAGATCTCCCCCGCCGGTACTGAGGCCTCCGGCACCGGCAACATGAAGCTGATGCTGAACGGTGCGGTGACCTTGGGCACCATGGACGGGGCCAACGTGGAGATCGTCCAGAAGGCCGGTCTGGAGAACAACTATATCTTCGGCGCTTCTGTGGAGGAGCTTAATGCCATCCGGAATACCTATTGGGCCCGTGGCATTTATGACAGCAATCCCCGTCTGCGCCGGGCCATCAATACCCTGGTGGACGGCACCGTTCCCACAGACGATGAGCAGCGGGAGCTGTTTACTGCCCTCCTGGACGGCGCTTCCTGGCACCGGCCGGATCACTACTTCACCCTGAAGGATTATGACTCCTACCTGGAGGCAAAGCTCCGTGCCAATCGGGACTATGCCGACCGCCTGGCCTTTGGCCGCAAATGCCTTATGAATGTGGCCTCTGGCGGCAAATTCTCCTCGGACCGGACCATCCGCCAGTACGCCTCTGAGATCTGGCACATCACCCCCCAGCAGCCGTAACGCCGCTCCAGATTCACACCCGGCCACCCCTGACTTTGGGGCTGGCCGGGTTTTGGCGTCTCCATAGGTACATGACATCGCCCTCGAAGAGCTATGCATACAGTTACGGCAAGGGCATCTCTTGCCCTGTACCGGCGCGGCAGCGCACCTGGCTTCCCCCGAGGGCGGGCGCGCAGCGCCATAGGATTTTGTCACTTTTCCTTCGTGGACCTGCTCAAGAGCCGGCAATTTTGGAATAGCCACATCGATGGATTTACAGACTACGATCGACGGAAGGACCGGGCAAACTGGATATTTGGGGCCTTGGCCGAGAAACTGGAGGGAGAGACCCGGAAGCATCTGATCTCGGTCAACATCGCCTGGGATGAGCGGGGCCTGGGAGGACCGGTAATCCCAGAATATATGGCCCGTCACGAAGTCCACCGCGTTTGCGGCAGACTCCGTGACGGGCCTATATCTTGTCTAGCCGGTTTATGACATCTGATTCTGCCAGTCGGCAGGATAGGTCACATACAAAAACCGGGCATATTCCGGAGCGGAAAATTGAATTTGACTGCCCTTGGGGATGAAAATCACCTGGCCTGGCCCGGCGGTGACAGGGCCGGACTGGGTGTAGACCGTGAGATTACCTTCTATGACATAGTCAATCTCGTCATACGTGAGATGCCAGGGGAAGGTGGTTTTCTCCATGACCATGAGTCCCGCACCCAGGCGGGGGCTCTGTGACAGGGTCATAAGGTCATGGGTCCAAACCCGGTCCTGGGGATTGCCGGTGTCCAGCCGGTCCGCCTCTGTGACCTGGACCTGGGGCAGGTCCAGAGAGAGGGCCTGGGGCCCACCCAGCTGCTCCAGCAAAATGGCCCGCACAGCCTGCTCAAGCTCGGTTCTCGTCATGGTGTTTTCCTCCTGTAATGGCCATGGCCACAAAAATTGCGGTGATGCCGCCTGCCAGCTTGCCCAGGATGACCGGTACCAGCATCTCCGGATCAAACCCGGCGGTGAAGCCCAGGTGGTCACCAAAGACAAAGGCGGCGGAGACGGCGAAGGCCACGTTAATTACCTTGCCCCGCTGGTCCATGTCCTTCACCATGCCGAACATGGCGATGGAGTTTGCCAGGCTGGCAATGAGCCCGGCGGCCGCGGTGTCGTTCATGCCCAGAAGACCACCCAGCTTCATCAGGGGCTTCCGAAACACCTTGGTGATGGCCCAGACCAGGGGAAATGCGCCGGCCAGCACCAGGGCAATGTCGCCTACAATGGTGAGTCCCTCGGAAATGGGCGCCATGCCGGGAATTAAGACCAGGCCGGTGAGAGACTCCACCAGGGCGGCGGCCAAACCGATGGTGATGATGGCCACGATGATCCTGCCGAATACGGCAAACCCCCGGATCATGCCGCCCTCCCATTTCCACAGGCCCAAGGCAATGAGCAGAGCAATGAGAACAATGGGGATGAGATTCCGCAGAACCATCAAAACGGGAAAGCCTGCCACAAGGCCCCCCACCAGAACGCCAACAGGAATGGTAACAATGCCGGAGAGGACGCCTTTGGCCAGGGCCGGGCGGTCCTTGGGGTCCAGAATGCCCAGCGCTACGGGAATGGTGAACACCACGGTAGCGCCCAGCATGGCTCCCACCAGAAGTCCCCCCAGCTTGGCCGCCTCAGGGCTTCCTGCCAGCTCCTTGGCCAGGGGCGCGCCGCCCATATCGTTGGCCAGAATGGTTCCGGCAAACATGGCAGGGTCTGCGCCCAAAACCCGGTACACCGGCACCACCACAGGCCGCAGGAGCCCGGCCAAAACCGGGGCCAGACTGATGATGCCTACCATGGACAGAGCCAGAGAGCCCAAGGAGAGGATGCCGTTTTCAAACTCCGGCCCCAGACCGACCCGGTTGCCGAAAATCCGGTCCAGGGCGCCCAGTACGGCAAAGGCCGCCATGATGGCAATGAGTATTTCATGTGGAGACATGGTCCACCTCCATTTGATCCAAAATGGCCACAATGGCCGTATCCACGGGGGACTCCGGACAGTAGAGCCGGGCGGTGGAGCCGCACACCAGCAAAACCCGGTCTCCCGCTCCGGCTCCTACAAAATCCGCCGCAACTGTCTTGCCTGTACCGGTGCGCACCACCAAAAGGGTGTGCCCGCCCAGCTCCCGGGCTTTCCGGGTGGCCCAGACCGAGCCTGTGACCGTTCCGATTTCCATGACGATTCCTCCTCGCTTATGGCTGTTCCAGAATTTCCCGGGCCAGGGGAGTGAGGACCGCCCCGGCGGGGGGCCTCTTCCCCTGCTCCTTCAGCCGCCGGGCCTCTCCAGCGGAGACGAGGCGGCGGTGGGCCGGTCCGTCCCAAAAAACCACGCCCCAAGCCTTCAGCTCCCGTTGGGCGGCGTTGAGCCGGGCCTGGAGCGCCCGGTTTTTGCCCCGCCTGCCGGGCAGACCCGGGGGATACAAGTACACGGGGACACCCTCCAGCAGGGCCTCCAGTACCCGCTCGTCCCGGAAATAG
>ENA-UONY01002411-UONY01002411.1-human-gut-metagenome-genome-assembly--contig:-CS9-NODE-2411-length-13288-cov-5.056374_pt1 | contig 13288 bp, 16 predicted proteins | sample MGYA00242465_ERZ724012 | MGnify/ENA metagenome assembly ERZ724012 | reverse complement strand
GCCGGTGTTGTGGCGCAGCCGCGCCACAAAAATCCGTCAGCCCCGCCTGTTGCGTTCTCGCCTGACCAGGCGGAAATCGGAAGCCGTTTCCGCAATCGCCGCAGAGCGGCGCACCCGCCGGAATAGTACACCCGCTTTGCGTCTGTACTGTTCCATCGGGCCAATTCGACAAAACTAGACCTCAAAACGCATTGACAATGCTTTACATTCGCTCTATAATAGTCTTAACGATGAGCGATATAAAAAGTGAATATCAGTAAAATTCTCTGCACCCAGATGGTCTTGACCACCTGGGTGCATTGTGTTTTTCCAAAGCCTGATGTTCCCTTTTCCATCGCGTAACACATCGCCCATGACAACTGAATATGGAAAACTTGAAAGGTGTATAATGGGCGAACTATACCCTAAAGGGAATTTCAAAACAGGAGGTAAAAGTTTATTGTCCAAACGCTACAACACGCCCCACCGCACCCACATCATCAAGACCCGTGTGACCGAAGAAGAACACGCCGACTTCATGGAGCGCCTGACCGCCTACGGCATGAGCCAGTCCGAATTTATCCGGCAGGCCATCACCGGCGCGACCGTCAAGCCCATCATCATCGTGTCCCCCGTCAATGACGAGCTGCTTGCCGCCGTGGGCAGGCTGACCGGGGAGTATGGGAAAATCGGCGGCAACCTCAATCAGATTGCCCGGTATCTGAACGAGTACGGAGCACCGTACAACACCCTCGCCGCCGAGGTTCGGGCGGAGCTGTCCGACCTCGCTGCCCTCAAGTTCCAGGTGCTTCGAGAGGTAGGTGAAGCCATTGGCAACACTGAAACATTTAAGCTCTAAAAATGCCGACTACGGCGTGGCGGAGCAGTACCTCACCTTTGAGCATGACGAGTTCACCGGCAAGCCCATCCTGGACGAGAACGGGCGGCTTGTCCCCCGTCAGGACTACCGCATTTCTTCTTTGAATTGCGGCGAGGAGGACTTCGCCGTAGCCTGTATGCGGGCCAATCTCCGCTATGGAAAAAACCAGCAGAGGGAGGACGTGAAAAGCCATCACTACATCCTGTCCTTTGACCCCAGGGACGGCCCCGACCACGGCCTGACAATGGACAAGGCCCAGGCGCTGGGGGAGCGGTTCTGTGCCGAGCAGTTCCCCGGACACCAGGCCCTTGTCTGCACCCACCCGGACGGTCACAACCACAGCGGCAACATCCATGTCCATATCGTTATCAACTCCCTGCGGGTGGCCGAGGTGGAGCGCAAACCGTACATGGACAGAGCCAGCGACACCCAGGCCGGAGCCAAGCACCGCTGCACCGCCGCAGCCATGCGCCACTTCCGGGCCGAGGTCATGGAGCTGTGCCAGGGGGCGGGGCTGTACCAAATCGACTTGCTGGGCGGGAGCAAAAACCGTGTCACCGAACGGGAGTATTGGGCGCAGAAGAAAGGGCAGCTTGCTCTGGACACCGAAGCCGCCGCCCAGGGTAAGCCGCCCACCAAGTTTGAAACGGACAAGGAGAAGCTGCGCCGGGAGATCCGGGCCGTCCTCAACCTGGCCGTCAGCTTCGAGGACTTTGCCCAGCGGCTGTTACAGCGGGGCATCACCGTCAAGGAGAGCCGGGGCCGGTTGTCCTACCTCACCCCCGACCGGGCCAAGCCCATCACCGCCCGGAAGCTGGGGGACGATTTCGACCGCGCCGCCGTCGGTGCCGCTCTGGAACGCAACGCCGCCCGTCCCAGCCTGGGAGCCAAGCCCAGCATCCGGGAGCAGCTTCGCCAGCCCCAGGGCGTCCAGCGCATGGTGGACATTGAGGCCAAGAAAGCCGAGGGCAAGGGCATCGGCTACCAGCAATGGGCGTCCGTGTTCAACCTGAAGCAGATAGCAAACTCGGTCAACGTCTATACCGAGTATGGCTTTTCCTCGCCGGAGGAGTTGGACGCCGCCGTGTCCGCCGCCTTTGCCGCTGTGCGTGACAGCGCCGCCAGCTTGAAGCCGAAGGAATTGGCCTTGAAAGAAAAAAAGGAGCTGCGGCGGCAGATCATCATCTACCGGAACACCAAAGCAGTCCGGGATGGCCTCGCCGCACAGAAAACGCCCAAGGCCCGCGCCGCCTACCGGCAGGAGCATGAAGGTGATCTTCTCCTCTCCGAGGCCACCATTCGTTTCTTCAAGGCCAACGGCATCACCAAGCTGCCCACCGTCAAGGAGCTGACGGCGGAGATCGAGGCCCTGATGTCCGAGAAGAACGCCGGGTACAATGAGTATCAGGAGCGTAAGCGGGAGGCGGACGAGCTGCTGACCGTCAAGCGGAACATCGACCAGGTGCTTCACGGTGCGCCCAGCCAGCGGAGGGACGAGCATGACCGATAACGCCGTCCGGCTGACCTATCCGCAGTACCGGGCCGTCCGGCGATTGGTGCATGACTGCTGCAACTATGACGGCGGGAACTGCCTTCTGCTGGACGATGGGGAGGAATGTGTCTGCCCGCAGAGCATTTCCTATTCGCTGATCTGCCGCTGGTTTCGGGCGGCTGTGCTGCCTCTGGACGAAAGCCTGTGCGCCGCCCTGCTCCACCGCCGGGAAAGAAAAAAGTGCGTCCTGTGCGGTGGCTGGTACATCCCAAAATCCAACCGGGCCAAATACTGCCCGGAGTGCGCCAAGGAGGAAGAACGCCGCAAGACCCGTGAGCGGGTGCGCCGCCACCGGGCCGCCATGTAACGGTTTAGGCCCTTGAAAAGCCCGGTATCACGGGGCTTTTGGGCCGTCCTCAATAGGGGAGCTGTGTACTACCATTCCGGGCCTCGAAAATGGCCCTCTAAATGTCCACAACAAAAATTTGAAAGGAGCCGCCTATGACCGACACCCCCAGCAAGACCACCACCCGCCGCCCGGACTGCGTGACTGAAATCCGCATGGGCAACACCGTCCTCACCGTTTCCGGCTACTTCAAGCAGGACACCACCGACACCGCCGCCGACAAAATGGCGAAAGTCCTGGAGGCCGAAAGCCGCTGCCAGATCAGCCCCGGCCCGTGACCTCCTGCCGGTAGTTCCGCGATAATCCTCAGCTTAAAACTTTTTCTTGTAAGGAAGTAAAAAGCACTATACAACCGCCCCGGCCTGTGTTATACTGGTGCCATCGGAATAGCGAGGGCGGGGCTGTCGGATTGGAGGAAACGATGTTAAGACAGCAACCCATGCAAGCCCCCATCACCGCCTTGTACTGCCGCCTCAGCCGCGACGATGAATTGCAGGGCGAGAGCAACTCGATTTCCAATCAAAAGCGCATCCTCGAAAGCTACGCCCGTGAGCATAGCCTGATGCCCTATCAGTTTTTCGTGGATGACGGATGGAGCGGAGCCAACTTCCAGCGGCCCGGCTTCACCGAGATGATGGACGCTGTGGAGAGCGGCGCGGTCAAGACGGTCGTGACGAAAGACCTCTCACGCCTGGGACGGAATTATCTGCAAGTGGGCCTATTTACAGAAATTACCTTCCCAAAGAAAGGCGTCCGCTTTATCGCCATCAATGACGGCGTGGACAGCGCCCAGGGCGACAACGACATGAGCGCCTTGCGGAATTTATTTAATGAATGGATGGTGAGGGACACGAGCAAGAAAATCAAAGCGGTTTTCCGGGCTAAAGGCATGAGCGGAAAACCCATCACCAGCCAGCCGGTCTATGGCTATCTGAAAGGCCCGGACGGACACTTCGTTGTTGACCCGGAGGCCGCACCTGTTGTAAAGCAGATATTCAGTCTGTGCCTTGCCGGGAACGGCCCCACCAAGATTGCCCGGATGCTGACCGAGCAGAACATCCCCACGCCGGGGACGATGGAGTACCGGCGCACCGGCAGCACCCGCCGTTACTACCCGGACTACCCCTGTAAGTGGTCGAGCAACACCGTGGCGCACATCCTGGAGCGCCGGGAGTACCTGGGGCATACCGTCAACTTCAAGACGGAGAAGGTGTCCTACAAGGTCAAGACCAGCGTTGCCAACCCAGAGGACAAGATAATGGTCTTTGAGCATACCCACGAGGCCATCATTGACGAGGCCACCTGGGAGCGAGTGCAGGAGCTTCGCAAACAGCGAAAGCGGCCCAACCGCTACGGCGAGGTTGGCCTGTTCTCCGGTCTGTTGTTCTGCGCCGACTGCGGCAGCGTCATGTACCAGCAGAGGTATGAAACGAACAAGCGGCGGCAGGACTGCTACATCTGCGGCAGCTACAAGAAGCGCACCGCCGATTGTACGGCACATTTCATCCGCACCGACCTTCTGACGGCGGGCGTGACGGAAAATCTGCGGAAAGTCACCAGCTACGCCGCCAAGCATGAGGCCCGGTTTATGAAGCTGCTGATGGCACAGAACGAGGACGGCGGTAAGCGGAAGAACGCCGCCCGCCGCCGCGAGCTGGAGGCGGCGCAGAAGCGTATCGGAGAGTTGAACGGCATCTTCAAGCGTCTGTATGAGGACAGCGTGAGCGGGCGCATTACGGACGAGCGTTTCATGGAGTTGTCCACCGATTATGAGCAGGAGCAGGCCACGCTGAAGGCCCGTGCCGCCGAGTTACAGGCGGAGCTGGGGCAGGCGCAGGAGGCCGCTGTGAACGTGGAGAAGTTCATGGCCGTTGTGCGGAAGTACACCAGCTTTGAGGAGCTGACCCCCACCCTCCTGCGGGAGTTCGTGGAGAAGATCGTGGTGCATGAGTGCTGGAAGGACGAGCAGGGAACGCGCCACCAGGACATCGAGATTTATTATTCTTTTGTTGGCAAGGTGGACTTGCCCGACGATTGAGCCAGACCTATCCGGCGAGGCCCCGCCGGATGGGAACGGCAAAAATTTTTAACCTCTCCTTGCTTCTTTATCCGTAGTGAGCTAACGGGTGGGGCATGTAGCAGGCCTCCAGGTAGGCCACTTCTTCCTCCGTAAGCGTCAGAGCCGTGGCGCGGGCGGCGCCTTCCACATGGCTGAGCTTGGTGGCTCCGGCCACGGGAATGGCCCCCTTGCCCATCAACCAGGCCAGTGCGATCTCCGTCATGGCAACGCCATGGACCCGTGCGAGTTCCGCGACGCGCTCGATGATACGGGCATCCTGTGCCGCGGTGGCGTCGTACTTGCCCTTGGCATAGGTATCCGCTTCAAGCCTCTTGGAGGTTTCCCCAGGCAGCTTCGACAGCCGTCCGCCGGCCAGGGCGCTGTAAGGGGTAAGGGCAATGCCCTCCTCCCGGCAGTAGGGGATCATCTCCCGCTCCTCTTCCCGGAAGATCAGGTTATAATGCCCTTGCACGCTGACGAACGGCGCAAAGCCCTCCCGTCTGGCCAGCTCGTTGGCCTTGCACAGCTGCCAGGCAAAGCAGTTGGAAATGCCGATAAAACGCACCTTGCCCGCCTTCACGGCATTGTTCAGCCCCTCCATAATTTCCTCCAGGGGCGTAAGGTAATCCCACATGTGATAGATATACAGGTCCACGTAGTCCATGCCCAGGTTTTGCAAGCTTTGATCCAGCATGCGGCGCACATGCTCCTGCCCGCTGATGCCCCCGTCGATTTCCGCCTGGGTACGCACGGGAAATTTGGTGGCCACCACCACGTCCTCCCGGCGGGCAAAGTCCTTGAGCGCGCGGCCCAGGTACTGCTCGCTGGTGCCATTCTGGTACACGATGGCCGTATCAAAGAAGTTGACGCCCAGCTCCAGCGCCCGGCGGATGATACCGCGCGACGCCTCTTCCTCTAGTGTCCAGGTGTGCTGGCCATGGGCGGGGTCCCCAAATCCCATGCATCCCAGGCATACCCGGGAGACATTCAGGTCTGTTTTTCCCAGCTTGGTGTATTGCATCGTGGCTCCTTTCCGGCGTATTGGCTTACGCCCTCTGCCCGCGCATCTGGTGGCGCAGGTAATCCAACCGTTGCAGCTGTTTTTCCTTGAGGTGGATTTCGTCCAGCGCCTGGTCGCGGCGCTTTTCCAGCATGCGCATGCGCTCCCGGGCGGTGTCCGTGTCCGAAAGCAGCAGGCGCATGTAGCTTTCCACCTCGTCCGCCGTGAAGCCCATATCATGCAGCGCCATGATGGTGCTCAGGCGTTCCAGGTCCTGGTCATCGTACTGCCAGGCACCCATCACCCGCTTTACCGTACCGCACAGCCCCCAGCTTTCGTATGCATCCAGAATTTTCACGGGAATCTGATAGCGTTTGCTTGCTTCTTCCTTCGTCATAAACTGGGATGGCTCCCTCCCTTTGCCTGATTTTGTGTGCGGGCCCATAAGCCCGCCAATGGTTCCATCCGTTTGCGTGCAGGCTTTCCTGGTTTTTCCCAAGCACGGGCCAGCATACGTTATGGGTGATTTGAGGAAAACAATAGAGCAGCCTGTCGGAAAACTCCCGGAAGATGTCGGGAAGCCACAGCCCCTCCCGCTGAAGGTTGGCTTTTCTTTTGAAAAGCCTGGTTACTTTGCGGCCGCTGTTTTCCGTAAATGCGAAGCAACGCCTTGCAAGTTCGGACGTCCTGTGGTTGGCCGAATATGTTTTCACAGATAAGTGGTAAAATCCACTTTTTCCACACGCTGCAATAAGGGTGTCCCTTCCGGGACACCCCTATTGTATATCCGCTTTGGAATCAATGTCTAATACTTATTGAACATGATCAGAAATGCTTTCCAGGTATTGTTTGGCATGAGCAATCAAGGCCCCGACTGCAGGCGATGTGATCTGCTGCTTTTTCCATACCAGGACAGAGCCCAGCCGGAGAGGGGGTGACAGGGGAATAAACCGGAGACCGGGATAGACGCAGTCCAGCCGGATGCACAGCGCGTCCCCAAAGCCGCTTTTCACCAGCATGGCAATGTTGTACAAAAGGTTGTAGCGGATCAGGATATTCAGGCGCTGGGCATCGTCTCCAAGCCAGTTGGTCAATTCATTCTGCACCAATTCCCGTCCGGAAACCATCAGTGGCCGGCCTACAAGATCCTGCGGACGGACCACCTCCAGTGCCGTGAGCGGAGAATCCTCCCGGGTGAGGACTCCCCATTCCTCCATTACGGGAACGCGCAGAAATTCATACCTGGCGATGTCCACAGGCTCAGGGAGCAGCCCAATATCCAGCGTACCATTTTCTATGCGTTCCTTAATATGATCGGCGTTGCCGCTATAAAACCGGTAACTCACCCTGGGGTATTGCTGGCGGAAATCGGAGAGAATCTCCGCCAGCACGATCATGCTGCGCGTCTCGCCACTGCCAATGGCCACTTCACCGGAAAGTTCCTCCTCCTTATGAGCAAAGTCCCGCTGGGTTCGGTCCGCCAGGTCCACGATCTCCTGGGCGCGGCGCCGTAACAGCATCCCCTCCTGGGTCAGCACGATGCGATGGTTGCTGCGCACAAACAGTTTTGTCCCCAGTTCCTCTTCCAAATCCTGAATCTGCCGGGACAGCGTGGGCTGGGTCACATGCAGAAGCTGCGCCGCATGGGTGATGTTCTCCTCCCGCGCAACCATCAGAAAATATCGAAGCACACGCAGTTCCATAGCATCCTTCCTTTCCGGCACATATCTGATGCGATTGTACCATGCGCAACGTCATTGAACAAGCGCATACGGCGTTCAGATCAACCAGGAGATTCCTGCACATGTGGCAGTCCAGCTGTGCAGGGGATACACGCACGGTGTCAGGCAGTTCATGGCCCTTCATAGAAGGTGCAAAATTCGCTCATTTCCATTGGACGCCGATGGACAAGCTCCATCATATGCCCTGTGACCCGGGGATCGTGGATATGTAATTGTCGCCGGACAGCATCAGCGTACTTGCGGATGGCACCCTGGTACTGTGGACAAGCCAAGGCCAGGAATAAATGACGGAGGTACAGCACAGAACCAAATTCATGTCCCGGTAGGGTCCTTCTTCTCTTGCGACGATAGCATTTTCCAGAACGGAACAAGCACAATAACCGCGACAATCATAGCGCATACATCAGCGATTGGCGTTGCCCACACAATGCCATTCACCCCCAACAGGCCGTTCAACAGGAACATAAACGGAATATCCAGCCCACCCTTTCGCATCAGGGACAGGATAGTGGGCTGCACCTTTTTCCCCACGGATTGAAATGCTGTGATTGCTAGCATGGTAACGGAGATGCACGGACCGGTAATACAGATAATGCGTTGGAACCTTTGGCCGTAACGCACGGTTTCCGCGTCGTCAATAAATGCCTGCACAATCGGCCCTGCACAGGTGAACAGGAAAATGGTTCCAACCAGTGCCACCATAAAGCTAACAAGGAAATCCAGCTTGAGTGCCGCCTTGATACGCTTGTAATGACGGGCCGAATAATTATAGCCAATCAGCGGCAATACGCCCTGGGACATGCCGGTAGCAATGGCAAATGACAGCATATCGACTTTTTTCGCAACGCCAATGCCCGCTACCGCAGCATTGGAATAGCCTGACATCAGTTTATTGACCGTGATATTGGACAAAACGCCCATCAGGTTCATCAAACAGCTTGGAAATCCAACCAGCAATACCTCCCTGGGTATTCTTTCTCCCCATGTATAATTTTTAGGGTGAAACGAAATGTCCGTTGTGTTCCGCCTCTTCACAAGGAGCGAAATAAAATAGAGTGTGGCCAGTACATTGGAGACCATTGTGGCAATGGCCGCACCTGCTATTTCCAATCCCGCCAGGAGAATCAAAATAGGGTCCAGGATAATGTTCAGCACACCGCCTAAAGCCAAGCCAAAGCTGGCTTGCGCTGAATGTCCCTCCGCGCGTACCAAATGGGCCAGCTCCTGATTTAATACCGTGGGAACCGCACCAATCGTAATCGTCCAGAAGATATACTGGCAGCAGAACTCGTATGTTTGCGCATCTGCGCCAACCATGGGAAGAATGATGGAGCGCGTCCCAAAGAGAACCATACCGTAAACCAACGATACCACAATGGCAGTCCAGATGCTGAAAGCTGCTGTACGCTTCGCTTTTTGATGGTCGTTCGTACCCAGGCTGCGGGACATGAGGCTGGAACCTCCAATGCCGAACAGGTTGGCCAATCCCGTAAGAAATACAAACATGGGCATACACAGGGAAACAGCCGCCACCTGATTTGGATCACCGATCTGCCCGATGAAAAAGGTGTCCGCCATGTTGTAAATCACGGTGATCAACTGGCTGATGACCGTTGGAATTACTAATGAAAGCACTGCGCGGCCAACAGGGGCTTCTTCAAATAAAATTTCTTCCTTGGTTTTCATGGCTTATCACTTCCTGCTTCATGGAGTCCATTGGCTACGCATTGCATGGCGATGCGGAAACTTTCGTCTTGATTTACGGGAAAATGAGCAAAACCTCCTGCCTGCTCATGGAAAGCAAATCCGCTCATAACTGCCCGCAACACCCGCTGCCAGTGATACTGTTGCGTTTTTGTCAGTCCATAGCTGGACAAAACTTGCAAAAAAGGCGCAACGATTTTGCCAGCCTCCTGCTCCAGTGTCGGGTTCTCCCATTTGGGAAAGGACATAATCACCCGATACAGTTCGCTATGCTCCCGCGCAAAAGTGCGGTAGGCCTCTGCCAGGGCAAACAGCGCCGCATCCTGCGCTTTGCCCGCAATTGCCTGATTTTCCAGCCCAACAAGCTGTGAAACCGCATCTTCGCCCACATATTCCAGCAACTTCTCCAAACTCTCCACATGATTGTACAGGGATGCCGTTTTGATGTGCAGCCGTTGCGCCAATTTTGCCATGGAAAAACGGACCATTCCGCTTTCCTCGATCAGTTGATTCGCCGCTTGAACTACACTTTCTTTCGTTAGGCCTTGCTTGGGCACACAAATTTGCCTCCTTACTAATAGCATTAGTTTCATTGTATGCTAATGCTATTAGTTTGTCAATGGGCAGGAGAAGGAGATGCCAGCGGTACCGCATATTATCTGAAGGTCACTGTACGTTCCCCGCGCACCTGCATTGCTCCGGCTCGGTAGGGTCCACCACAATGTGTCCAACCTCTCCGCCAAGGCCTTTGGCCCCATGAATCATTTTCCCATCCAGTATGATGCCGCTGCCTACCCCTGTTCCCAGCGTGATAAAAACAGCACTGCGGTATCCCTTGCCGCTCCCCTGCCAGTATTCCCCCATGGCGGCCATGTTGGCGTCATTGCCCGCAGCCGCCGGAATCCCCTGGAGCAGTGCAGAAAGCTCCTGCGCCGGGACCACATCATGCCAGTCCAAATTGACGCAGCGTTCCACTTTGATTCCGCACCGGTCCAGGTATGCCAACGCCTACCCCGGCAATCGGCTCCATGGCATACCCATGGGACGCAACCCAGGACGTAAGCTGCCCGGCCACTGCCGGCAGGATCCCGCTCCCATGCTGCCCCAGCGCAGTGGGAGCCTCCCACTTGCTTATCAGCTTCCCTTCCACGGTAAATACGCCATATTTGGTGGCTGTGCCACCGATGTCAACGCCAATGTACAGCATGCTCATTTGCATTCCTCTTCGTCATGGTTGTAAGCCAACGCACGTTGCCTGTCCAATAAATAAGGGCGCAGATAGGCCACGCCGCTGCTTAAGGGCAGCACCCATTCCGGCAAACGTATGCCCAGATAATGCAGCATATATTGCCGGCGTTCCTGCATACGCTGCCACATTTGGGGATATTCCGCGCGGATTGCCGCCCGCAGCGTCGCGTCCGCCAAGGCAATACCGTTTTCGCAGCCTGTACCCGCATAGCCTGGCAAGGATGGAATGATGTCCAGCTGTATCAGCATACCGCTGAGAAGTTTTTCCGCGGGCCCCGCATAGATGGGGCTGCAAAGCCATTCTTCCTCCGCAGTCAGGTGCCCGGGGCAAAGGTTCCAGCGGAACGTTTCCTGGGGAAGCACTGCCTGGATCAGCGCATACAGTTCGCCGCCGGTCATTCCCGGCCGGAAGTTCTCCAGCCAGGCGGTCAGCGCCGCGAAATACGGCGCAGAAAGAGCCTCCACATAGTCGCGCTGGGAAGGTGGCAGCTGATCAGCCGACGCCACGGCATATGCGCACCGGCTTGCCAGCCCACCCCGGTATCCGCAGGTGAGGGACACCGGGTCACCAAGGGCTACCGTTCGGGCAGACGGATACAGGTTCCCTTTCTCATACCGGGGACCCGCAGCGCATATGGTGGTCACACTGCAACGCTGGCCATGGGCATGCAGGAGCCCGCCCAGTTCCGGCTCCCGCATGCCCGGACGGATTGCCTGCATTGCCCGAAGCACGCCGTCAGAAGCAAGCGCTGAGCCATACGCATAGTGCGCGATCTCATTGGCCGTGTTAGTCCTGCGCACACCTTCGGGGCCGATAAACAGCCCCGTGGCGTTTTCCATGGCATCCATGCCGGCCACCTGGCGGATGGCATCACCCATGAAGTATGGCAAATCAAAGCGCTTCCCGTTGCATTCGTCACCGCCGGTAAAGCGTTTCCAGCCCACCAGACCGGTTTTCTGATGGGGCTGAACGCCTGCATCCCGCAGGAGTTCCTCCAGGGGGCGCTGGCCCGTCATGGGCTGATTCGGCAAAGACGGCATGGGGCAGTGCAGTACCTGCGCCGGAATGCGGCAATGCCGGGCCAGCTTGATATTTTCATTGCCCACCAGGAGGGCCGCCCGGCCGTCGGCATGCAAAACCAGCAATCCTTCCTCAAAGCGGGTCATAAACCCGGTCAGATACTCGAAATTACCGCTATGCTCCACGTCGCCATAGATTATCAATGTTGCGTAACCTTCCCGGGCCATTTACGCAAGGAGCTTTTGCATGCGCTGCGCGATGGTTCGGTCGGTCAGCATAACGGGCACGTCTGCGTCGGGCTGCGGGCAGGGCACAGGGCGCAGCTGAACGTGAATTTCTGGAAATAGCGCGCGAAGGAAAAGCCTTCCTCCCCGTTGAATATCATGATGGGGAAAAGGCAAGCCGGTTCTTCTATCGTCAGGATGCAGGCCGGATTTACCTGGCAGCGTTTCATTTTCATCCGGAATCCGCCACGTTCACCTTGCCGGTCGCGCGCATAGGCACACTTTCAGAGCATGCTTTGTTCACCAATGCGGACGGGAGCATGCGTGTGCAGGGCCCCGTATTGGAAATTGCTCTGGCGGGTTGTGACTGCGTATTGCTGCATTGTGACTTGGCATAGCAGATGGCTGGGCGCTTTCTTCCCATCAGGTCCCATGAACACCATACAGGCAGCAAGGGAGGTTCAACGCTTTGAACACAAAGGCATTGCTCGATTTTGTAACCCAGGTACAGGCAGACAAGCTGGGCGTGGAAGCCATCGCCGTGGCCGATGAACAGCGGCTGCTGTTTGAGCATCATTTCGTGCCAGGCTTCGCCAGGAATATTTATTCCCATACGAAAAGTTTCACCAGCACCGCCGTTGGTTTCGCCATTTCCGAGGGGCTTTTGTCTCTTGACGACCGTCCTGCGGCATGCTTCCCGGAGTCTCTACCCGCAGATGTTGATCCTGCCTGGGACAGCGTAACGCTGCGGGACTGCCTGATGATGTCCAGCGGTGTTGGTCAGCCGCTGCTGATGATGAATCAACGCTGGGCTGGGGAAGGTTTCCCGGATTACCTCAAGTACCTGTTTGCGCATTCCCTTCTTCGCGCGCCCGGAACGCAGCACTGCTACAACAACGGGGACACCTATCTCTGCGGGCGCATGGTGGAAAAAGCCACCGGGAAAACCCTGATTGCCTATCTATTTGAAAAAATGTTCGCGCCCATGGAAATGGGATATCCCACCTGGGAAATGGACCCCATGGGACACTCCTTTGGGGCTTCTGGATTGTATCTGACCATTGGCAATATGATCAAATTGGGTCAGCTGTACCTAGGGCAAGGGCGTTGGAAAGGCCAGCAACTTCTGGACCCCGCCTGGGTTCATGCCGCAGGAGCAAAGCAAATCAGCACGGAAGGTCCCGAAGACCGTTGGCTGTGTGGTTACGGCTACCAGTTCTGGAAGCTTGGCTATCCGGGGGCGTTCCGCGCAGACGGCGCCTATGGCCAAATTACCGCGATATTGCCCGAAAAAGGTTATGCGGTATCGATCCAGTGCCCGGAAAGCGGCGATTTTGAGCGCGTGAAGCCCGCTTATCTCTCCTTGTTGGAAAGTCTATGACATTTCCGCTGAACCCTGTATAAAAATGCGCATACATTGCAAGGCCTGACCAAGAAGCCACCGGCTCAGCCAGTGGCTTTAGCGTATGGAAAAAGTGGCAAATTCGGTCAACCAGAGGTCGCCCGAATTTGTAAGGAATTGATTTTGCAAGC
>ENA-UONY01002409-UONY01002409.1-human-gut-metagenome-genome-assembly--contig:-CS9-NODE-2409-length-13299-cov-4.377680_pt1 | contig 13299 bp, 12 predicted proteins | sample MGYA00242465_ERZ724012 | MGnify/ENA metagenome assembly ERZ724012 | reverse complement strand
GCTTGAAGCTGGGCGGTGAGAAATTCTACGACTATGTGAAGGCCTTTGGCCTGTTGGAGCCCACAGGGCTGGGAATGTCCGGCGAGTCCGGCGGCGTCTTCTTTCCCAAATCCACCATTACCGACCCTTCTGCCGATGGCTACGGTGCGGCGCTGATCGCCGGTTCCTTTGGACAGACCTTCAAGGTGACTCCGGTGCAGCTGGTGCGGGCGATCTCCGCTGTGGTGAACGGCGGCTATCTGATGCAGCCTTACGTGGTCAGCGAGATTCTGGATGACGGCGGCAACGTGGTGGAAAAAACGGAGCCCACGGTGATCCGCCAGGTCATCAGTGAGGAGACCAGCTCCATCATGCGGGACATGATCCTCTCTGTGGTGGAGGAGGGCACGGCAGGAAATGCCAAGATTGCCGGGTACTCCATCGGCGGCAAAACCGGTACCTCGGAAAAAATTGATGTTTACGACGAGAACGGCGAAGCGGTGGACGACAAAATTGTGTCATTTGTGGGAATTGCGCCTATGGATGATCCGCAGTATATTGTGCTGGTGGCCTTGGATACCCCTTCTACGGAGACCGGCTATTACATTTCCGGCGGCGTCATGGCTGCCCCCACGGTTCGGGGCGTTCTGGAGGATGTGCTGCCATACTTGAATGTGGCCCGGGATTATACCGGTGTAGATATGAGCAGTGTGGAAGTGGATATGCCCTCCCTCACCGGCATGACAGAGCAGGAGGCCAAGGCAGCCCTGGAGGAAGAGTACCTGACCTATGAGCTGGTGGGCAGCGGAAGCACCGTGACCGGCCAGATCCCCCAGGCGGGGGCGAAGCTGCCAGGTAACTCTGAGGTCATCTTGTATATGGGAGAGGAAGCTCCGTCAGACCTCGTCACCGTGCCGGATTTTACCGGCATGACCATAGGCCAGGCCAATCAGGCTGCGGCCAACGCAGGACTCTATATTCTGGTCAAAGGCGCTACAGAGGACAGCGGTTATGTCACTGCCACCGGCCAGGATGTGGAGCCAGGGACTTCGGTGGTACGGGGTTCCACGATCCGTGTGGACTTTGTGGACCACACGGCACAAGACTAAATGAAAAGGAGACGGCAAGATTGAAGCTGTCTGAGCTGCTGCAGGGGGTGGAGGTTCTGGCCTCCACGGCCCCGGCCACCCGGGAAATCACCGGCGTGGCCTATGATTCCAGGCAGGTGCAGCCAGGAAATGCCTTTGTGGCGATTTCCGGCTTTGCCACCGACGGCAACCGCTACATCGACAAGGCTGTGGCCCGGGGGGCCAGATTGGTGGTGACGGAGAGAATCCCGGCGGAGCCGGTGCCATATGTGCAGGTGCCCTCTGCTCGCCGGGCTTTGGCGCAAATGGGCGCCAATTGGTATGGTCACCCGGCCGAACGCATGACCATGGTGGGTGTGACCGGTACCAATGGCAAAACCTCCGTGACCCTTCTGCTCAAAGCGGTGCTGGAGCAGGTCACAGGGGCCAGGGTGGGCCTCATTGGCACCATCCAGAACATGATCGGCCAGGAGGTGGTACCCACAGAGCGCACGACGCCAGAGAGCTTTGCCCTTCAGGGTCTGCTGGCCCGGATGGCTGCTGCAGGGTGCCAGTATGTGGTGATGGAGGTCTCCTCCCACGCCCTGGCCCTGGACCGGGTAGGGGGCATCCACTTCCAGGCTGCCGCCTTTACCAATCTGACGGAGGACCATTTGGACTTCCACGGCACCATGGAAGACTACGCCGGTACGAAGGCCATGCTCTTTGGCCGGTGTGATGTGGGTGTGCTGAACGCAGACGACCCTTACTGCGACCGGATGCTGGAGGGAGCCACGTGCCGCACCATTTTGACCTCAGAACGGGCGGGAAAGGGAGACCTGGTGGCCCAAAATCTGCGTCTGGGTCCGGATCAGGTGTCCTTTGATCTCAGGATGGGAGAGAAGACTCTGCCGGTCCGGGTGGGCATTCCTGGCCTCTTTACCGCGTATAATGCATTGACGGTCCTGGGCCTCGCCCAGGCACTGGGCCTTCCTCTGGAGCAATCCGCAGAGGCCTTAGGCTGTGTCCAGGGGGTCAAGGGACGGATTGAGGTGGTTCCCACCCCGGGGACCGGCTTTACGGTTCTCATAGACTATGCCCATACACCGGACGGCCTGGAAAACATCCTTCGCTCCGCCCGCGGATTTGCCAGAGGCAGGGTGGTGGCAGTTTTCGGCTGCGGCGGCGACCGGGACCGGCAAAAGCGGCCGGTGATGGGACGGATCGGGGTGGAACTGTCAGATTGGGTGGTCTTTACCTCCGACAACCCCCGCACAGAAAAGCCCATGGCCATTTTATGGGAGATTCTGGCTGGCGCAGCAGGAAGCAGGACGCCTTGGGTGGCGGTGGAGGACCGCCGTGCAGCCATCCGCTATGCTCTGGACCACGGTAGGCCGGGAGATGTGATTGTTCTGGCGGGTAAGGGACATGAGACTTATCAGGAAGTGGGTGGCGTGAAGCGCCATTTGGATGAACGGGAGGAGGTCGCCGCGTGGCTGACCGACTACAACGAAAGAAGAAAGGTTTGAGGCGATATGAGCAGAATCACTCTGGCCCAGGCTGCCCAGTGGTGTGGTGGTACCGTAGACCCCCAATATGCCCAGATATCCTTTTTAGGAGCGAGTAACGATTCCCGGAGCGTGAAGCCCGGCCAGCTGTTTGTGGCCCTGGAGGGGGCGCGGGATGGTCATGAGTTTATTCCCGCAGCCATGGCTGCCGGCGCGGCTGCCGCACTGTGCAGCCACAGCGGGGGGGACTTCCCCGCCATTGTGGTGAAAGACCCCAGGAAGGCGCTGGGAGATATTGCCCGGGAGGAGCGGAAACGCCTGAACCTGAAGGTGGTAGGCGTCACCGGCTCCGTAGGCAAGAGCACCACCAAGGAGATGATCGCCGGCATCCTCTCCCGGAAATACCGTACCGGTAAGACGCCGGTAAATCACAACAACGACATCGGCATGCCCATGGCCATTTTGGCGCTTCCGGAGGATGCGGAGGTAGCTGTCCTGGAGATGGGAATGAATCACTTTGGGGAGATGGCTTACCTCACCTCCATTGCTGCCCCGGACATTGCCGTGATTACCAACATTGGCACCATGCACATTGAGCACCTGGGCTCCCGGGAGGGCATCCTTCACGCCAAGCTGGAGATTCTCCAGGGCCTGCGCCCCGGCGGACACCTGATATACAACGGAGATGAGCCCCTTTTGTGGAATCTCCGGGGGACCGGCAGTACGGCGCCCCGGTACTTTGGAATGGAAAACCCGGCCTGTGATGTGAAAGGCACCGTAGTTCAGGAAGCGGAAGGACACACGGAGCTGACCGTGACGGCTGGGGCAGAGACCTTCCGGGTTTGCCTTCTCGCGGAGGGCCGCCACTTTGTCTCCGACGCCCTGGCAGCCGTCTCGGTGGCCAGGCTGCTGGAGGTGCCGGTGGAGGAGATCCAGCAGGGGCTTGCTGGCTTCCGGAGCATGGAGGGCCGCCAGGAAATTTATGAAGCCGGGGGCTATACCATCATCCGGGACTGCTATAACGCCGGTCCGGAGTCCATGGCAGCCTCTCTGGCAGTGCTGGGAAAGAAAAACGGACGGCGGATTGCCGTTTTGGGTGACATGCTGGAGCTGGGCGTCAGCACGCAGGCGGAGCACTACCGGGTGGGCCGGATTGCTGCCGGAAAGTGTGATCTGCTCTTAGCCTTGGGTAAAAATGCCGGACGGGTGGTGAATGGTGCCATTACAGGCGGTATGCGCCCCGTGGACGCCATGGCCTTTGACAGTGCACCGGAGCTGGTGCATGCCCTGCGCGCCAAAGCAAGGCACGGTGATACCCTCCTGTTTAAGGGCAGCCGGGGTATGAAGATGGAGCAGGTCCTGGACCAGTTCCTGGAAAAGAAATAAAACGGAGGCCGTATATGCTGAATAAGAGCTTGATCTATGTGATTTTGACCATTCTCTGCGCCTTTGCCCTGAGCCTCACGCTGGGGTGGGTTTTGATACCCATGCTGCGCCGCCTGAAAGCAGGGCAGGAGATCCGGGAGGTGGGCCCCAACTGGCACGCCACCAAGGCAGGCACTCCTACCATGGGCGGCCTTACCTTCATTGGGGGGAGCCTCCTGTGCTTGGTTTTTGGCATTGGGTATATGAAAGAAGGGGACTTTTCGGCGCTGTATGTGCTGGTGCTCTCCCTCTGCTTCGGACTCATTGGCTTCCTGGATGATTTCTTTAAGGTCCGCTACCACCGGAACCTGGGCCTCACAGCCATTCAGAAGGCTATGCTTCAGCTGGCCGTTTCGGCGCTGTTTCTGTATATCCTGTTTCGGGCAGGGCTTCTCACCTGCGACCTGTACATCCCCTTTGTGGGAAAGACCTTTTACATTCATCCCATGGTGTATATGGTATTTGCCATGTTTGTCATGGTGGGCTGTGTCAATGCGGTGAACCTGACCGACGGCATCGACGGTTTGGCAACCGGTGTGACCATTCCGGTGATGGCCTTCTTTACCATAGTCGCCATTGCATCGGGCAGAATGAATCTAGCCCTCTTCCCGGCGGCCCTGCTGGGTGGCTTGGGGGCCTTCCTCACCTATAATTTCCACCCGGCCAAGGCCTTTATGGGCGACACCGGCTCCCTGTTCTTGGGTGGCGCAGTGTGTGGCCTGGCGTTTGCTCTGGACATTCCCCTGGTACTCATTCTGGTAGGGCTTGTATATATTGTGGAGACCCTGTCAGACATTATCCAGGTGGTCTATTTCAAACTGACCCACGGCAAGCGGGTTTTCAAAATGGCGCCCATCCACCATCATTTTGAGATGTGCGGCTGGAGCGAGGAGAAAATCTTTGCTGTATTTGTCACGATTACCTGTCTCATGTGCGTGGCTGCCTGGTTTGGCTTGCAGGGGCGGTATTGACTGTAGATTCAAAAGGAGGTAAGTCCATGTCTTCTGAAGAGCTGATCCGGGAATCCCGCCGCCGTCCCAAGATCGATGATCGGGGGATGATGGATGTGCCGTTTCTGGTGCTGGTGCTGCTGCTGGTGGCCATTGGGCTTTTGATGATGTTCTCCGCCAGCTATGTCCGGGCCAACTACGAAACCGGCAATTCTCTGCACTTTTTTATCCGGCAAGCGGGCTTTGCCACCGTGGGTCTGGTCGCCATGTTTGGCGCCAGCCGGTTCAGCTGTCACATTTGGCAGAAGCTGGCCAAGGTCATCTATGCCGTCAGCATTTTGCTGCTGGTGGCGGTCCTCTTTGTGGGCGTCTCTGCCGGCGGCGCGAAACGGTGGATTAACCTGGCCGGCCAGCAGTTTCAGCCCTCGGAAGTGGCCAAATTCTCACTCATCTGTATGATGGCTGCCATGGCGGCCCAGTATAAAGAGAAAATGGCTAATTTCCGTTACGGGGTGCTTCGTATGGGCGGCGTGATGCTCCTGGTTTTGGCCTTGGTGGCCTTGGAGAAGCATCTTTCCGCCATTATGATCATCGGCATCGTCTCTGTAGTGATGATGTATGTGGGCGGCACCCAAAAGCGCTGGCTGTTCCTGGCCATGGGCCTGGCGGTGCTGTTCCTGGTGCTGTATGTCTCCGTCATGGGCTACGCTGGGGACCGGATTACCGCTTGGCTGAACCCGGAAGCCGATGCGCAGGACAAGGGGTATCAGGTTTTGCAGTCCCAGTATGCCATTGGCTCCGGCGGCCTGTTCGGCTTGGGCTTTGGCATGGGGCGGCAAAAGCACCTGTACCTTCCTGAAGAACATAACGATTACATTTTCGCCATTGTTTGTGAGGAGCTGGGCCTCATTGGCGCTGTGGGTATCATCATTCTCTTTGCCCTGCTGATTATCCGGGGCTATTGGATTGCCCTACATGCCGCTGACCGGTTCTCCACCATGCTGGCCGTGGGAATCACGACACTTCTGGCGGTACAGGTGGTGTTGAACATGGGCGTTGTAAGCAATCTCCTGCCGTCTACAGGCGTGGGCTTGCCCTTTTTCTCCTACGGCGGCACCAATTTGATGATGAACCTGGGCGAAATGGGAATCATGCTCAGTATTTCCCGTTGGAGCTCCAGCACCAGCGGTTAGGGGGGACGCCATTTGAATGTGATGTTTACCTGCGGCGGGACCGGTGGACACATCAACCCCGCCATTGCCGTAGCGAACCTGCTCAGGGAGCGGAAGCCGGACAGCCGGATTCTCTTCGTCGGGGGGGCAGGGGGTATGGAGTGCAACCTGGTACCGAAGGCGGGCTTCCAGTTGGAGACTTTGGACCCCAGGAGCTTCCGGCGGGGGTTCAGCCCCAGCGCCATCTGGCACAATCTCACCGGTGCTTACCACACTGCCCGCTCTCTGGGGAAGGCCCGGCGGCTTATTCGCGCCTTTCAGCCGAATGTGATTGTGGGCACCGGAGGCTATGCCAGCTTTCCGCTTTTGAAGGAAGGGACCCGCGTGGGGGTTCCCACCTGTATCCATGAGAGCAACGCTGTGCCTGGTCTTACCACCCGGATGGTAGCCGATCAGGTGGATCGGATTTTGGTCTCCTTTGCCGAGAGCCGGTCCCAGTACAAGCGCCCCGAGCGGGTGCAGGTGGTGGGGATGCCGGTGCGCCAGGAGTTCCTCTATACGAGGAAGGAGGACGCCCGGCAGGCTTTGGGCCTGGATGAGCGCCCCGTCATCGTCTCAGCCTGGGGGAGCCTGGGAGCCCGGGAAATGAACAAGGTCATTGCGGATTTTTTTCGCCTGGAGCAGGAGGCGGGATGTCCCTACCAGCACATCCACGCCACTGGCTCCTATGGCTGGCGGTGGATGCCGGAATACGTGAAGGAGCGGGGGTTGGATCTCCCCGGGTGCAACGGCCTGGAGATGGTGGAGTACATTTACGATATGCCCACCTGGATGGCGGCTGCGGATCTGGTCATCGGCCGGGCCGGCGCCTCCACTCTCAACGAGATCGCCGCTTCCGGCACGCCCTGCATCATTGTGCCGTCCCCTAACGTCACCGACAATCACCAGGAGAAGAACGCCCGGGTTCTGGCAGACCGGGGCGCAGCACAGGTCATTCATGAGGCAGATTGCACGGGGCAGGCTTTGTTCCGGGAGGCCAGTGTCCTGCTCAGCGACCCGGCCAGATGCCGTGCCATGCGCCGGGCGCTGCTGAATTTGGCGGTGGTGGACTCCGCCGAGCGGATTTATGGCGCTATTTTGGAGCTTGCAAAGCAAAATTGACACACCCGGGCCGAACCTTCTGCATAGGATGGGCAAAACCAATTCTTGGGCGGAAGGAGTAGGCCAATGGAATCAATTATTGTAGAGGGCGGCCAGCCATTGGAGGGAAAGGTTTCCATCTCCGGGGCCAAAAACAGTGTGCTGCCCCTGCTGGCGGCTGCCATATTGTTCCGGGGCGGCTGCCTGCTACATAACTGCCCCCGGCTGTCCGACGTGGAAGCGGCGGCAGAAATTCTGGAGCATTTGGGCTGCCGGGTGGACCGAACCGGACACAGCATCTGGGTAGACGCCCGGGATCTGTGCCGGGATGAGATCCCCCGGGCTCTTATGGAGCGGATGCGCTCGTCTATCCTGTTTCTGGGGCCTTTGCTGGCCCGTACAGGCCGGTGTACCTTGTATGAGCCAGGCGGCTGCTGCCTGGGAGCCCGGCCCATTGATCTGCACCTGGCGGGCTTGGAGGCCTTGGGAGCGGAGTTCTCCTGGGACCGGGACCGGTTGGTGTGCCGGGGAAAGCTTCGGGGTGGGGCAGTGACCCTCCCATTTCCCAGTGTGGGAGCCACAGAAAATCTGATTTTGGCTGCTCTGGGAGCGGAGGGTACCACCACGATTTATCATGCGGCCCGGGAGCCGGAGATTGGAGACCTGATTGGCTTCCTCACGGCGGGGGGCGCCCGGATTTATGGAGCGGGGACCTCTATGCTCCAGATTGAGGGGGGCTTCCCCGACGCGGCGGCTTACACGGTTTTGCCGGACCGGATGGAAGCGGCTACCTTCCTGGCTGCCGCAGCTTCGGCAGGAGGAGACCTCTGCCTGGAGCGGACACGGCCTGGGGATTACGGTCCGGTCATCCAGGTCCTGCGGGCCGCCGGATGCCGGGTTGAGGAGGGACCGGGAGAGGTGCGCATCCATGCGCCGGAACGGCTGCAAAGCGTACCGCCCATTCGCACGGCGCCTTATCCAGGCTTTCCCACCGATGCCCAGGCTCCGGTGATGGCGGCGTTGCTTCGGTCTCAGGGCATTACCGTGTTTGAAGAAACCGTATTTGCTGACCGCTACCGCCATGTACCAGCCCTTCGGGCTCTGGGAGGCAGAGTTCAGGTATCTGGGGCCGTTGCAGCTGTCACCGGTGTGCCGGAGCTCCATGGCGCGGCTATGGAAGCCACAGATCTGCGGGGTGGGGCGGCTATGGTAGTGGGCGCATTAGGAGCCCGGGGTACCAGCAGGATTGGAAGTGTACGGCATATCCTGCGGGGCTATGAGGACTTTGCCCGGCGGCTGGCGGCCCTGGGCGCAAAGATTCGGACGGAACATGAGACGGCAGAGTGTTACTATGGAGGATTGCACTATGGATTGGGACGAACAGGAAAGGCGGCGCAGGAGAAAGCCCCCTGAAGGTGGGCCCCAGCGCCGGAGCCAGAGCGGCCAGGGGCGGCAACCCCGGGAGAACCGAAGCGGAGTCCGACAGCCTGAGACGGGCCGCCGCAAGCCGCAGGAAGCTGCCGGCCGCCCAAAGAAGCGGGCGGAACCCCGGCGGGAGGCTCCAAAGCCCCACCCCCCGGAGCGAACGCCCCGACAGAATCAGAAACAGCAACGAAAGCCGGAACGAAGTGACCGGCCTCCGTCTGCCGACCAGGAGGCGGCGAAACGGGCCAGAGAAGCCCGCCGCAGACAGGCCGGGCAGAAAAAGCGGGAGGAGGAGCGTAAGCGCCGGGAAGAAGCCCGGCGAACTCCACCCAAGGCGCTGCCCCGGCGGAAGCTGCTGTGGAAGCTGATTACCACGGCGGCTGTGGTGGCGGCGCTTCTCATGGGCCTGACCATTTTCTTTAAGGTCCAGAATGTGGTGGTCACTGGTAACGGCAAGTATACCGCCGAGACAGTGATTGCGGCTTCCGGCATCGAAAAAGGAGAGAATTTGCTGGCCTTTGGCAAGTCCCGGGCTGCAGGCCGGATTTTAGCAGAGCTCAGGTGCAAATTGGTATAAAACTTCCGAATACGGTCAATATTGACATTGTGGAGCTGGAGGTGTCCTATGCCATCCGTTCCACCGAAGGTGGCTGGTGGCTGATGGATTGCGGCGGCAAGCTTCTGGAACCGGTGGAGGAGTCCGAAGCGGCCAAGCATATCCAGGTGCTGGGCATTTATGCTGAGCGTCCTTCACCAGGAGGGACCCTGGCACCCGGTGAGGGACCTGCTTCTGAGAGCGCGCCCACCGGGGAGGAGGACTCCACAGAGGAGAGCGGGGAACCGGAGACCGCCAGTTACGGCACTGCTGCCGAGCGGGGCAGCGCGGCTCTGGAGATTTTGAAGACTTTGGAAGAGACGGAGCATATGGGCGATGTCACAACTGTGGATGTATCCAGCCTGTATGACATTCAGCTTTGGTATGGCCAGAAGTACCAGATTCTACTGGGGGGGCCTACGGAGCTGACCTATAAAATCCGCTATATGACCCAGGCAGTGGCCACCTTGGCCGATTATCAGAGCGGTGTCTTGGATCTGAGTCTGGAGCAGGACAGGAAAGCCATCTTCACTCCGTGGTAAGCTGCCCAGGTTGTGAACAATTGAAAAACTTGCCGAAAAAATGAGAATTTCTATTGACCAAATGGGGATTTCACGATAGAATAAATGGGTATAAATGTGCTCGGTTTCTGCCCCCTGGGGCGTGAATACAAAAGATTACATAGGAGGAGAGCAAAATATGTCTAGTTCTGCCATTGAGTCTTATCCGGATAAGGTTGTAAATATTAAGGTCATCGGCGTGGGCGGCGCAGGCAACAATGTCGTCAACCGTATGATTGAGTCCGGCGTAGGCGGCGTGGAATTTGTCGTCGTCAATACGGACAAGCAGGATCTCAACAAATCCAAGTGCCCTAACAAGCTCCAGATCGGTGAGAAGCTCACCGGCGGCATGGGCGCCGGCTCCAAGCCGGAAATCGGCAAGAAATCCGCCGAAGAGAGCCGCGCCGGGATCTCCAAGATCCTGGAGGGCACCGACATGGTATTCATCACCGCCGGCATGGGCGGCGGCACCGGAACCGGTGCAGCTCCCATTGTGGCAGATCTGGCTCATGAAGCCGGCATCCTCACGGTGGGCGTGGTGACCAAGCCCTTTAAGTTCGAGGGCGCCAACCGGATGCGTCAGGCCGAAGCCGGCATCGCTTCTCTGTCAGAGAAGGTGGACTCCCTCATCATCATCCCGAATGACCGGCTGAAGTACGTCACAGAGCAGAAGATCACCTTTGCCAACGCTTTTGGCATTGCCGACGATGTCCTGAAGCAGGCTGTGACTTCTATTTCTGAGCTGGTGGGCTACTCCGAGCGAGTGGTCATCAACCTGGACTTTGCCGACGTATCTGCTGTTATGAAGGATGCGGGCCGGGCCCACATGGGTGTAGGTATCGCCACCGGTCGGGAGAAGGCGGAGCAGGCTGCCATGAGCGCAGTAGCCAGCCCCTTGCTGGAGACTTCCATCAACGGCGCGACCGGTGTTCTTGTGAATGTCACCGGCTCCCCGGAGCTGACCTTGGACGATGTGGAAACGGCTGCCAGCATTGTCCAGGAGGCTGCCAATCCCGAGGCCAACATCATCTTCGGCGCCACTTACTCCGATGAGTTCGAGGATGAGATGCGGGTGACGGTCATTGCCACCGGCTTTGAGTCCAAGAAGGCTGAGAACAATACCCCCTCCGCCAAATCTGTGTCTCGCCCCGGCCCCTTTACCGCTGCCGGAGAACGCGCAAAGCCCACCCCGGTTGCTACCGAGGATGTGGACGACATCGATGAGATTTTCAAGATCTTTAACCGGTAAGTGCTGCCGTTTTCCTGCTGTGAACCAAGAAAATATGGGCGCACCGCATCAAGTCCTGTGGTGCGCCCTTCCATGCTGTTTTTCTGCGGAAGCACACTTGTGCGCGAAAGATGGAATTCTTCCGAAATTTAGAAATATTTGCAGAATCTTCACATTTTCCCCTTTACTTTTTCTCTGTCATACATTAAAATAGAGCCGTGGTAGGCACAGATTCCCATTTAACAAATTCAATTATGGAGGATTATGACATATGAATAGCAGAAGTAGAAAAGCCAATCCCAATAGCCCCCTGTATCAGGCGATCCTGAAGCTGAAGACGCCGGAGGAATGCTATAACTTCCTCATGGACCTGTGTACCGTTCCGGAGCTCAACGCCATGGAGCAGCGCTTTGAGGTGGCTCAGCTGTTGAACCAGGGGATGATCTACAACAAGATTCTGGAGCTGACCGGCGCCAGCAGTGCCACCATCAGCCGCGTGAACCGCTCCCTCAACTATGGTACCGACGGCTACCGTCTGGTCATTGAGCGGATGGAGAACGTAGAGGAATGAGCGCCTATGGGCCTCTGGCCGCGTCTTATGACCGGCTGACCGGCGATGTTCCTTATGCCGAAATTTTGGCGTTTGCACAAACGCTTCTCACAGAACGGGGCGTGGCGCCCCGTTCTGTGTTAGATTTGGCCTGTGGCACAGGGACCATGTCTCTGCTGCTGGCCCAGTCCGGATACCGGGTGATTGGGGCGGATATGTCCGAGGAGATGCTGACTGTGGCCTATGACAAGGCATCGGTCCTGCCGGATAACCGCCCTTTCTTTGTGTGCCAGAGGATGGAGCACCTGTGTCTGCCAGACCCGGTGGACTGGGTTCTATGCTGCCTGGACAGCATAAACTATTTGACAGATCCCGCCGCCTGCCGGGAAACCTTCTGCCGGGTGTACCAGTCTCTGCGCCCTGGCGGCGCCTTTATTTTTGATGTGAACACCCCGGAAAAGCTTCGGGCCATGGACGGGCAGGTTTTCCTGGACGAGGACGAGGATGTATTTTGCGTCTGGCGGGGAAGCTATGAGGAAACGGAACGGATCTGCTACTATGGCATGGACCTGTTCCAGCGTCAGGGGCGGCTGTGGCGCAGAAGCCAGGAGGAACACCGGGAGTATGCTTATACCATTCCAGAGCTGCGTACCTATTTGACGCAAGCGGGCTTCACTGGCGTAGAAGTATTTGGCGACTGCCACATGACCCCTCCGGGGCCCGGTGAGCAGCGGGTATATTTTATGGCAGTTAGGAAGGAGACCACCAATGGGTGATTATATTGTGCGGGCGATGTCTGCAGATGGCTTTGTGAAGGCGGCAGCCATTCGCTCCACGGAGATTGTGCGGCGCGGGGCTGAAATCCAGGGCACCACAACCACGGCCACAGCGGCCCTGGGACGGGCTCTCACGGCAACCTCCCTACTGGGGAATATGCAAAAGGTGGAGGAAGGCTCCGTCACATTGCAGATCAAGGGCGGTGGCCCCTTGGGGACCATTCTCTGTGTGTCCGATGCTGTGGGCAATGTCCGGGGTTATGTGCAGCATCCGGTTATCAGCCTGATGGAGAAGTATCCGGGGAAGCTGGATGTGGGCGCAGCCGTGGGCAAGGAGGGTATGCTCACCGTGATCCGGGATCTGCAGATGAAAGAGCCCTATGTGGGCAGCGTGCAAATGGTCACCGGGGAGATTGCAGAGGACTTGACCGCCTACTTTGCCCAGAGTGAGCAGACGCCGACAGCCTGCGCTCTGGGCGTCCTGGTGGCCCGTGACAGGAGCGTTCAGGTGGCGGGGGGATATCTCCTTCAGCTCTTGCCAAACGCCCCGGAGACGGTCATTGAGGCCCTGGAGGAGGGTATCCGTGCTACAGGCGCCGTTACTTCTATGCTGGAGCGCGGCATGACGCCTGAGGAGATCCTGACAGCGGTTTGCCTTGGGATGGAACTGACATTTCTGGAGACTACGGAGGTGTCCTACCGCTGCTACTGCAGCCGGGAGCGGGTGAAAGGGGCCCTCATCAGCCTGGGGAAAAAGGAACTGGAGGAGATTGCCGAAGAAGGGGAGACCGTCCACATAGGCTGCCAGTTTTGCGACGCAGATTATCAGTTCGGCCCGGAGGAGATTCGAAAATTGCTTATGGAAATTTGAAATTTCAAGAAAATACAGAGAAATCCTGGGATTCTGGAGTGAAAAAATAGATT
>ENA-UONY01002406-UONY01002406.1-human-gut-metagenome-genome-assembly--contig:-CS9-NODE-2406-length-13305-cov-6.283698_pt1 | contig 13305 bp, 3 predicted proteins | sample MGYA00242465_ERZ724012 | MGnify/ENA metagenome assembly ERZ724012 | reverse complement strand
AATCTGGACGAGGCAGAAAAGCACTTTGCCCTCTCTGCCGAACTGTTTACGCAAGCTGTGGTGGAAGGCTACGCAAATCTCAAGCAAAGCCAGGAGGAGACGGCTCTCTTCCAGTCCACCACTACGACTCCGCTCATGGCGGTCACAACCTGGACTGTGGATGGGCAGCCGGTGAACAATGCTGGAGATGCAGATCACTGGGATTTCAACGGTGATGGGAAAACGGATGCCGGTGATGCACAGGCGCTGTTGGACTTTGCAACTGGCGCGCAGGCATCCATTGAGAACGTGTCTTATGCTGACCTGAACGGTGATGGAAGTGTTAGCACATATGACGTCCACGTCTTTTTGAAGCGGTTGGGCCGGGATAGCGTCACTCTTCCTGCCAACGGCTCTGCGGAGCTTACTGTGACGCTGTGTCTGACAGACGCGCAGAAGCAGGAGATAGATGCACGCTATACAGGCGGCGCCTTCATTCAGGGACTGATCCGTGCTGAGGTCTTAGGTGATGATGAGGGTGTCCTGGGCGCCAGCCACTCCATCCCCATGCTGGCCTACTACGGAAGTTGGACAGATAGTTCTATGTATGATGTTGGCAGCTATCTGGAGTTCCGCAGTGGTGAGGAAAATCGGGCAACCTACTTGGGCAATGAGCGCTCCAACACCTTCCTGGTTGTCTATGGGGATAAGGGCGATACGGCTTACTACTTTGGCGGGAACCCCATGCTGGCGGATCAGACCTATATGCCTGAGCGGAACGCCATCAACAGCGCGCGGGGAGATGTGATTTCCCAGGCGAGCCTGGGTCTTGTCCGCAATGCTGCGGCATCTCGTTTCCTGGTCACCCAAGAGGAAAAGACCATCCATGAGGTTTCTCTTGGAAGGATCGATGGCGCATATTATCATGCCAATGCTGGATCTTGGCAGTCCACGGTGGCAACCGTTGGTGTCAACTGGGCTCCTACTGAATTTGCCGAGGGGGATCGCTTTGAAATTGGTGTGGACCTGGCCCCGGAGCTGTATGTCCATGATGACAGCAGCGTAGATTGGGACGCTCTGGGTCAGGGCGCAAAGCTGCGGCTCCCCGTGTGCATTGACAACACGGCTCCTGTTCTGGAAGGGGTCTATATGGATCTGGTGAACAATACTTTGGTAGTTCGTGCCAGTGACAACCAGTATGTGTCCGCCGCTGTCCTCTACAATAACACCGGAACCAATGCGTTGACCTATGCTGGCGCGGTGCAGGAAGCGCTTCCCGGCGAGACCTATGACTATACTCTGAAGCTGGACGGGATCAATGGGAAGAAGTTTTTCCTGCAGGTCTCCGACTATGCCCTGAACACGGTAACATATGTGATAGAACTGCAGATCGGAGAGGAGCAGCCCATACCGGAAATGATGATTTTTGCCCTGGATCAGAGCGCGTGGGTTGTGGACGATTTCCTTAGCACCGGCAGTGACTATGATCCCAATGTGGCCCGAGTAATTGCCGAGGTGCCCCATTCCATCCTGGCAGCCTCCATTGTGAACCATCTGGTCTATGCATCAACGGACAAGGGACAGCTGTTTGTGGCTCCTGAAGACGATCTGACAGGGATGAAGTATGTAAGTCAGCTTCCCGCTGTGGTAGTAGACATGGCCTATAACCCCACCAGCGGCAAGCTTTATGGTATCACGGTGGATAATGATCTCATAGAGATTGACCCCATCCTGGGCAATGCCACCACGATTGGCCAGGTGGGAGTCCGGACCGATACGCTGGCAGTGGACCCCGATGGAAACTTCTATTGCAGTCTCATCGACACGGGCAATGTGTTCACCTTCACCCTGGATACCTGCAGCTCGCCTTCTTTCCTCCTCCACACCAGCCTTTCCAATAAACCTGCAAACGGCGAGATTACCCAGAGCATGGAGTGGAATCCCAACAATGGGAAGCTCTATTGGTACGGCTCCTATGAGTTCACATACATGACCTATCCTGCGGGCTATGGCTATCTCTTTGAGATTGACACGCAGGCCAACGATTTCCAACGGTTCGATCAGGCCAGAACCCGAACCGGTGCCTTGATCATTACGGAGCAGTCTGGGGGCGGCAATATCGCACCCACAGACGAGGTTACAGATGTGCAGCTCTCCCGGAGCGCTATGACCATTCACCGGGGCCTGAGCCAGAGCTTGGACGCTGCCGTCCGCCCGTGGTTTACCACGGATCGCACGGTTACTTGGTCCAGCTCCAACGAAAAGGTTGCAGTTGTGAATGAAAACGGTATGGTGACGGCTGTGGATGTTGGCACCTGTGACATCCTCGCAACATCTAATCTGGACCCCTCCAAAGTGGGGACATGTACCGTTACCGTGGATACGGTAGATCTGAAGCTGGAGGGTGTCCTGAAAGACACAGACGGCGGAACCAAGCTCTTCACCTGGGACCTGGCCGAAAGCAAGACCTGGAAGACCGGGCTTGAGCTGGAGACTGCCATCAATTCCGTAACCTTTGATGGAGCGAACACGCTGTTCCTCAATGACGCCGTATCCGATGCTGGTAAGATCTATGAGATGGACAAAACTACCGGCGAAATTCGCAACACCTATGAAAATAGCGCTGAGGTGCCTCTGTGGGATTTGCTGTATAGCAACGATTCCTCCACGGTTGAGGCGCCAAAGATCGGCGGCGTATGGAAATGGATCTTTATGGCGCCAGTGAGCCCATCTGTCTTGGGCATAAACTTCTTCAATCTGCGGGACGCCACTGCACCGCTCTTTGGTGTTACGACGCTAGGTTATGAACAGATCATGGATGCATATGGCGTCGAGCAGCTGGCCGAGCACTTTGTCATGATCGATGGAGACAAGGACATCATCGAAATGTGGTGCTATGAGAGCGGAGAAACCCTGACGGCAACTGCCCGGTATACTCCCTCGGACCTGGATGTTACGTTTAAGATCTATGAGACAGAGAACAAGCGCTCCTCTTTAGTGTGTGATGAGGTAGGCAACCTGTATCTGTCCTTCTTTAACGGCAAATCCAACGACATCTATTCTCTGGTCTATGATGCAGAGAAAAACATCTATCAGAGCGAGCTTTTGGCCCATATGGGCGATGGGATTTGGCCTGCCGCCTTGTACCAGGTGGAAAGTGGCGCGACTGGCCGCAATGGCGATGTCGTCACGCCGCAGAGCGAGGGCGCGGTCAGCCTGACCGCGGAGACCGCTTCTCTGGATGAGCTGATTGCTTCCATGCGGACGGAAGAGGCTGACACACCTGTCGCAGGCAGCCTGAACGCACTGGATGCTGCGCATCTGCCTGTGACGGTCCAAGGTGCGAAGACCGATATCGACTGCAAGGGCAAGACCGCGACTGTTACCATCACTGCTGATGAGGCTACGACCAATGGCTTGACCACTGTCACCTATGATGCATCTAAGCTTACCCTGGTTCAAAAGAACGGTGTGGCTGAGTACAACAGCTTTGTGTCCGCCGATGGAAAGCTCACCTTTGGATATGCTTATGGAACGGACGCTCCTGCCGGTACCGTGTTGGCGACACTGACCTTCCAGATCGAGGAAAAAACTGAGCTCACCATCACCACTGAGGAAGACGGGGACAAGCGCCCTGGCACAGAGAAGAGGCTCACTCTGTGCACCTGCCCCTCTGAAGCCTTCCGTGATCTGGATATCTCCAGTTGGTATCACGAGTACACGGACTATGTGCTGGACCGGGGTCTCATGCAGGGCATGGGGAATGGGATTTTTGCTCCTAACAGTAAGCTGACTCGTGGAATGCTGGTGACGACGCTGTACCGGTTGGCTGGAGAACCTGCAATCGGAGAGAAAACAACCTTCACAGATGTGTCGGAGAACAGCTACTACGCTGACGCTGTGGCTTGGGCGCAGGCGGCTGGCATTGCCCTGGGAGTGACGGACACCAGCTTTGCTGCGGAAGCCTTTGTGAGCCGGGAGCAGGCTGCCGCCTTCCTGTACCGGTATGTGGTAAAGTACCTAAAGGTTGAGCCGGCCAAGGGCGCAGATCTCTCTACCTACAAAGACAGCGGCAAGATTTCTGAGTTCGCGAAAGAAGCGGTTGCCTGGGCCACCGCGGAGGGTCTCTTTGAGGGCTTCCCAGACGGCACCATGCAGCCCCTGGGTTCTCTCACCCGGGTCCAGATGGCCAAACTCCTGACGGTTTTGGATCAAAAGTTCTAAGTCACTCCTTTCTCATCTTCCTTTCTGCACGGGGGTTGGTTCCAAATGCATCTTGGAACCAACCCTTTTGCATCGCTCCAAGATCGGGTACAATCAATTGCTCGCAACTCTTGACACTGCCTTGTACATTTTCCTTGTAGGCGTTAGAGAAAAAGCAAAAAAACTCTTGACAGGGAACCGCCCATGTGGTATCCTATGGTTAGCTAAAGCTAACCTACTTGTTTCCTCCCAAGCATGCCGCTGCCCCGGCAGGTTGCCAGTCTCACCGGGGCAGCGCGGCTTCCCTCTAGGCGTTAGCTATAGCTAACTCGGGGTTTTCCCACACCGGAGGCGTTGTACATCATGAAGAAAATCGCAGTTGTTTATTGGAGCGGAACCGGCAACACGGAGCAAATGGCTCGACAGGTGGCTGCCGGTGCGCAGGAGGCAGGAGCTGAGGCAGAGGTGATTGCCGCTGCTTGGTTTTCTGCCGGCCAGGTGGGTTCTTTTGACGCCATCGCCTTTGGCTGCCCGGCGATGGGCGCGGAGGAACTGGAGGCAGATGAATTTGCCCCCCTGTTTGATGCCTGCCTGCCCCAGCTCCGGGACAAACCCATTGCCCTGTTCGGTTCCTACGGCTGGGGCGATGGGGAATGGATGCGGAGTTGGGAAGGCTCTTGCGTCCAGGGCGGAGCCATTTTGGCATCTGCCAGTGTAATCTGCCAGGAAGCGCCTGATGAAGAGGCAGATGCTGCCTGCAAAGCTCTGGGCCGGGCCTTGGCCGGGTCCTGACCAGGGGTTCCTCTTCAAAACCTCCTAAATCCTTCACAGTCCTTTCTTTTCTTTTTGCGTGACGGGGCGTATCGCCCAAAAAACAAGATTGGTTCCCTTGCCAGGAGCCAATCTTGTTTTTTACGTGTGTATCGCAGAGACCGATGCCTGCGGCGGGAGGCAGGGAGCTTCCACGCAACATCCAGGCATCTGCAGGCTCTTAAGCCTGCGGCATGGATGTGGCTTCCTTCCCGGCGCGCCCGACAGCACGGGGCGGCAGGAGTGGGGCGGGATTTACAGGAGGCAGTGATCCAGCTCCTGGAGGAAGCGGCGCAAAGCCGGAGGGTTCAGGGTGTAGTAGGTACTGGTGCCTCGCTTGGTGGTGGTGACGAACCCCTCGTTGGTCAGGAGGTTCATGTGGTGGGAAATGGTGGCGGGGGCCAGACCCAACTTTTCGGAGATATCCTGGCCGTTGCACTCCCCGGCCTTCAGGGACCGGAGAATTTCCAGGCGGCTTTTGTCGCCGATGGATTTCAGCCTGCTCACCAGGCTGGCGGACTGGTCAGAGTACTTTTGAATGTGATTGGTGATCGCCTCGTAGTACACCCCAAAATAAATCCGGGAGTCCGCAAAATCCCATCGCAGGCCGTGAAAGTCCATCAGGCAGGGATAGACTGTGACGGTTTCTGGGGGCGTGGCGATGTTCAGGTTGTGGAACACGCGGCTGGGATCGTCCCCGATTTGCTCCTTGGCATAGGCGGCGGTTTGACGGCACAAGCCGGTGACGTCCGGCAGGTGCTCCAGGAACAGGCCAGTGGCCTTGCGCAGGATGACATCCAGCTCCTCCAGATACTCGTCCATGGAGTAATACAGGGCGGTGCAGACCCATTTCACATCTTCTGTACATCCGTTTTTCATAAGGAATTGGATCAGCTCATTTATGCATGTCACGTGGTCCAGTGTATTCTCCGGTACATCCAGGAAGCGCTGCAGGGTTTGATTGACGGTACGGAGCTTCTGGGTACCAGATAAGCTGCCGTACTGGCTGTCCTGCTTGATGGCATTGTACAGAGACCAGGCCAGGGAGTTGGGGGCGTTGCCCCGGACGGTAAAAAAGAAACGGAGACGGTCTTCGCTGACGGACAGATTGGAGTTTACATAATTTTCGGCCTCTGCCAGGGGCTGTAGCAGAGGCTCCAGTTCAAAAGGCGGGATGTTGTACTTGTCTGACAGATAGTGGCGGACCTGCTCAATGTTGTGCTGGGTGTCAATCCCTGGACGGAAACGCCGCTCCAGGAGGAAAATGCATTCAGCTTCTGGGCAGATACGCGTTAAAAATTGAATGTTCATGGGAGCCCCCTTTTCTTTCACTGTTTTGATTTCTGGCAGTAGGTCATGACGGGAAGATGGAACCGGGTGGTAAGGTGCGACTTCCTGCATGCACCGCCGGTGGAGTCCATCCGGGTTGCAAGGAGTTTGGACGGGTGCGGATTTGCCGAAGCGTTGTGGGGCTTGGGGCGTCCTCTGCCTAGGTGGCGCGCTCCGGCGAGGCGCCGGGTAGTGCGATTGCCCGATGTTTCGACCGATATGGAACAAATACATTGTAGTCTGTTTTTTCTCGAGTGTCAAGGTCTATTTTTATGGTAGATATCGAAGGATAAACGGAAAGCGAGGTATCAGAAATGTTCAAATTCAGCTGGATTTATACCGAAAACCACCGGAATTTCAGAGAAAAGTGAGAGGAAATGTGAAGAGGCTGGGGAAATAGGCTAATACTCGCCACCAGTTTTTCCATAAAAATCTAAAAAATTTTCGAAAAAAGTAAAAGAAGCTCTTGTGCATTTCGATTTGATGTGTTAGAATACATCCACAGCGAAGGCAGCTTCGTGCAAAATTCAACACAGCAGAAAGGAAGACAGACAATGAAGAAAAGACTACTGGCATGTCTCCTGATCCTCTCCCTGTTTGCCACCGGCCTGGGCTTTGTCCCGGCGGTGCAGGCGGCGGAAGACGGGATTGTGGCCCCATGGACCACCAAGGAAAATCTGGCCCCTGCGGACCAGGAAGTCATCCTCCGGCCTGACAAGGGTGCTCTATCGGATGAGAGCCTCGAAATCGGTGAGGGAGAGAATTCCCGGTATGCGGACAGCGACGTGGTCACTGTCATCGTAGAGCTGGAGGAGGCCCCCCTTCTGGAGCAGGCTTCCGACGATCTGGAGACCTTTGCGACTTCCACCCAAGGCGTTGCCCTGGAGCAGAACCTGCGTAAGACCCAGGCGGAGATCAAGGCGGAAATCCAGTCCCTCAGCAGCGCGGTTTCCACCCAGTCTGTCAATGGTGCTTCCGACCTGGAATATTCCTACACCACGGTGCTCAACGGCTTCTCCATGAAGATGCCCTATGGCGATCTGGAGCGGGCCCGGCAGATTGAGGGCGTCAAGCGCATTACTGTTGCCGAGCAGTACAGCCTCCCCACCACCTTCGGGGAAGACGAGTACACCATTTCCATGAGCAGCTCCACCGGCATGGTGGGAGCCAACGAGGCCAACGAGCTGGGCTATGACGGTACCGGCACCATTGTGGCCATTCTGGATACCGGCTTTGACGCGGATCACGAGGCGTTTTCTGTGATGCCCACAGACGGGAAATACAGCAAGTCTGACATTGCAGCCATGCTCAAAGGCAAGCTGTCCTGCGGCGTGACCAATGTGGATGATGTGTACGTCAACGAGAAAGCTCCCTTCGGCTACGACTATGCCGACGGCGATACCAACGCCGAGGCAGTGGGCCAGTCTCATGGCGTCCATGTGGCCGGTACGGTTGCCGGTAACAACGGCGATGACTTCCGGGGTGTGGCTCCCAACGCTCAACTGATGATCATGAAGATTTTCGGTGATGGTTCCGGCTCTACCAGCGATGATATCATCCTGGCCGGCTTGGATGACGCCGTGAAGCTGGGCGCAGACTCCATCAATATGTCTCTGGGCTCTCCTGCCGGCTTTGCCGAGTACGGCGATGACGATGAGGAGGAGACCGGCGGCCTGCTCACCTATTATGGCGTGTATACCCGGGCCCAGGAGGCTGGCGTCAGCCTGATGATTGCCGCCGGTAACGAGACCGCCTCTACTTACCTGAATCCCTCCGGGACCAACCTAACGCTGGCCCAGTACCCGGACAATGCCATTGTGGCGAGTCCCTCCACCCTGGCTGCTTCTATGAGCGTTGCCTCCGTGGATAACGTGGGTTACTACAAGAATCATATCCGTCTGGCTGACGGTACCGATTACCCCTACAACGATGCTGGCGACTACAATACCCAAGAGATTCTGAACTTCCTAGAGACCATGGAAGGGAAGACCCTGGAGTATGTGATGATTCCTGGCCTGGGCGAGGAAGCCGACTTTGAGGGCTTGGATCTCACCGGTAAGGTGGCCGTGATTGCCCGCGGCGTCATCAATTTCGATGTGAAGGCTGCCAACGCTGCCAATGCGGGCGCGGTTGCGGCGATCATTTACAACAACGAAGCAAACAGCGGCCCCTTCACGCCTGCCCTGACGGCCTATACCATTCCTACCATTGGCATTTCCAAGGAGGCTGGCGATGCCATGATGGCGGCGGTTACCAAGACCGTTTCCTTCTCCGAGGCATACTATGGCAAAGCGGAGAATCCCACCGGCTACCAGGTCAGCTCCTTCTCCTCCATCGGTCCTGCCCCCGGCCTGACCATCAAGCCTGAGATTGCGGCTCCCGGTGGCCTCATCTACTCCTCTGTGATTGGCGGCGGCTATGAGTCCATGAGCGGCACCTCCATGGCGACCCCCCATATGGCCGGTGAGGCGGCGGTGCTCCGCCAGTACCTCACGGAGACCTACCCCAACCTGACCGCCTATGAATTGGGCGAACTGACCAACAGCCTTCTGATGTCCACTGCGGTACCCTCTGTGGATCACGGCAGCGGGACGTATTTCTCCGTCCGCCGCCAGGGCGCTGGCGTTGCCAATGTGCTGAACGCCATCAAGTCCGGCGCGTACCTGTCTGTGGAGGGCTGCAACCGGCCCAAGGCGGAGCTGGGCTCCAGCAAGGGCGGCTCGTATACCTATACCGCAACGGTTCATAACCTGACCGGCGAAGCGAAGACATACTCCCGGGACACCGCCGCACTGGTGGAAACCATTACGGAGATTGACGGCGTTTCTTATGTAGCGAACTCTGAAAAGCGGCTTTCCTCCCATGAGGTGAATGTCCGCTATACCGGTCTCACCGGTAATAAGGTGACGGTTGCAGCCAATGGCACAGCTACCTTCACCGTGACCATCCAGCTGACAGAGTCCGGCAAGCAGTACCTGAACGACAACTTCCCCAACGGCTCCTATGTGGAAGGCTTCACCTTCCTGACTGCCGAGGCGGAAGAGGGCGTCGATCTGAGCATTCCTTTCCTGGGATTCTATGGCGATTGGGGCAGCCTGAGCGTGTTTGACGGCGACCCCAGTGAGCAGCAGAATATGCTGGGTACCGCTTTGGCGGATGTGGACACATCCGGTACCGGCTACTTCCTGGGTATCAACAGTACCAGCAATACGTATAACGAGTCTAAGATGGCTTTTGGTCCCCAGCGTGGCAACCGGCAGCTGATTGCCCGGGTGAGCCTGCTGCGGAATATCACCGACTTGGAAGAGACGGTGACGGACGAGGACGGCAACGTGATTTTCACCACCGGGAATCTGGGCATGGCCCGTAAGACCTATGCTGCCCAGACCATGACCGGCGTGCAGTATACGGCCATTACCTACACTCCCGGTTGGTTTGGCCGCACCATGAAGGACGGCGTGAACGATGCCGACGATTGGGCAGAGTCCAATCAGTGGTATACCTATACCATCAAAGCGACTCCTGCCGGCGGCACGGAGCCTCAGACCAAGGAATTTCAGTTCTACCTGGACAATACCAAGCCTACCTTGGAAGATGTGAAGCTCTACGAAGAGGACGGCAAGATCTACCTCACTGGTATTGCTTCCGATGACTTCTATGTCCAGCGTCTGCGTGTCATTGACAGCACCCAGGAGTTCTGGTATCTGGCTGAGGCCGAGGCTTTTGACGCCATTACCACCACCGGGGCCAAGACCCGCTTCACCTTTGACGTATCTGAGCTGTCCGAGACTCTGGCTGCCGATGGCAAGAACCCTGGCCGGATTGGCCTCCTGGTGGAGGACGTGGCTTACAACTCCAACCTGATCTTTGTCGACATCGGCCCCCAGAGCATGACCCTGGAGAGCCTCAACCTGCAGGTGGGCGAGAGCAAGAAGGCTTCTGTGAGCATCAAGCCCGCCCGGATGGCGGATACCAAGCTTACCTGGGCTTCTCAGGATGAGTCTGTGGCTACGGTGAATGGCGAAGGTGTAGTCACCGGTGTGGCCGATGGCGAGACCATGATTGTTGCTGCGGCAGTTTCCGGCCTAAAGGCTTATGCCAAGGTCACTGTGGGCAAGGGCACTCCGATGCTTCTCACCTATGGCGAGGCCCCGGAGCTGAACGACCGGTTCCAGACGGAGGACGGCTTCTACTGGAAGGTCACTGGGCCTGATAGTGTGCAGCTTCTGACAGAACAGAACAAGACCAATTCCTGGGATCCCAGCTACGGCAATGTGACCGGTGATATTGTGCTTCCTTCCACGGTGGAATACGGTGGAAAAACCTTCCGGGTGACCTCCATTGGCTATCAGGCCTTCTACAGCAACCGGGGCATCACCTCTGTGGTGATTCCGGAGGGCGTGACGGACATTGGCTATAGCGCATTCTTTATGTGTGGCGCTCTGGCAAAGGTTTCCCTGCCGGATACAGTGGAAAAAGTGGATACCTACGCCTTTGACACCTTCGTTGCTACGGAGCTTAACAAGATCCCTGCGAACATTCAGTGGATTGGTGAATCTGCTTTTCAGAAAGCGAAGATTGCTACATTGGATCTGCCCGAGGGGCTGACGCATATCGGCAATAAGGCTTTCTATGGATCTTCCGTGGAGTCCCTGTCCCTTCCGGAGAGTGTCACGGAGTATGGCGATTATATCTTCTACGGCTGCTCCAATCTGTCTTATGTGGAGCTGCCGGATAACATGACGGAGCTGCCCAAGGGTATTTTCTGGTCCTGCACTTCCCTGAAGCGCATCAGCCTGCCCAGCGGTTTGGAGAAGATCGGCAATGCCGCCTTCTACGGCTCCGGTCTGGAGAAGATCACTATCCCCGCTTCCGTAAAGGTAATTGACGACTGGGCCTTTGCCTGGCTCACCAACATGAAGACCATTGAGATTCCCAATACGGTGGAGTCTGTTGGCTTTAGCGCTTACATCTATGCTAAGGGTGTGAAGACCATCCATATCGGGTCCGGGGTGAAGACCATTGGGAAGGACGCCTTCCACACCTGGAATGTGGACTTGGGCGAGGCCCCGGCGATGAACGTGAAAACGGAAGGAACCGCCACCGCCCTGCGGCGCAGCGGCTATGGCCAGGAGATCCTCCTGAACGGCGTGCCCTATACCGGCTACAACGGCGTGAGCTTCTCCGATGGTACTTTCTCCTACATGCCGGTCTCCGATACCGAGGTGCAGGTGATTGGCTTCAACAGCAATCTTCCGGCTGGCGAATTCACCATGCCCGCCCAGGTCTATTGCGAGGGCGATGACCGGACCTACACGGTTACCAGCGTGATGGACCGTACCTTCTTCCAGAATCAAAACATCTTGAAGCTGAACCTCCCGGATACCATTGAGGAAACCGGGGAACGCGCTTTCGACCAGATGTTCAATGTCTGCGAGATGAATATCCCCAAGAGCCTGAAGAAGGTTGGGTATCAGGCCTTTGGCTACCTTGGATGGGATGCAAAGTCCATTGGACTGCAGTTCAACACCGATCAGATTTTGGAAATTCCCGGCACAGTGGAGGTCTGGGGAGACAGCGGCTTTGCCGGCAATCAGCACAAGGCCATTGTGGTCGGCGAAGGAGTAGAATACATCGGAAATTACGGCCTGTTCGGCAACGCCAATGCCACTTCCGTGACGCTGCCTACTACTCTGAAGCGAATTAACGATTTTGCATTCCAAGGCTGTTCTGCGCTGACCTCTATCGACATTCCGGCCGGTGTGACTTATATTGGAGACAGCGCATTCCTCGGCGTTCCTCTGGAGTCCATCCAGCTCCCGGAAGGTCTGACCTACATTGGCCGCCAGGCCCTGGGCGCCTATGTTTACAATTCTGATTATACCGCTCAATATTGGGTAGGGCCTACTTATGTGGAATTAAATGGTGCGCTCCGGAACCTGGGATACAATGCCTTCCGGCCCGATGCTGAAATTGTGGCGGTGCTGAACAGCCAGCGGAACCTGGTTGTGGCCTATGGCGACATGGAGCGAATCCCCACCGTCATCTGGGACGGCAAGACCGACATCCCCTTTAACGATGGTTCCTGCGTGCCTGAGGGCAAGACCGTCACCGTGACGGGCGATGTGACCATCGACGGCAAGCTCTGCATTGAGGGCAAGCTGGTTGTGGCCCCCACGGCCAACCTCACCATCACGGACGATGCCCTCCTGGTAGGCGTGGAGAACATCGAGTACAAGACGTGCGATGGCGGCGAGGACTGCTTCGGCAAGACCTTCACCGACCTGAATCCCAACAGCTGGTACCATGCCTACACCGATTACGTCATTGCCCGCGGCCTCATGGTTGGCGTGAGCGCCACCCGGTTTGCCCCCGAGGCAAAGCTGACCCGGGGCCAGCTGGTGACTACCCTGTACCGCCTGGCCGGAGAGCCTGCGGTAAGCGAGCCCACGACCTTCACCGATGTGGCGGAAGGCCAGTATTTCACCGATGCCATTGCCTGGGCCGAGGACCTGGGGATTGCCAAGGGCGTCACCGGGACGGAATTTGCGCCCAACGGCACGGTGACCCGGGAACAGACCGTGACCTTCCTGTACCGGTACGTGGTGAATTACCTGGGCAAAGAGCCCGCTGAGGGCGGCGACCTGTCCATTTTCCAGGATGCCGGCAAGATTTCGGACTATGCCAGGGAAGCTATGGCCTGGGCCACTGCCGAAGGCTTCCTGGAGGGCTACGGCGACGGCACGGTAGGTCCCAAGAACTCCGTGACAAGAGCCCAGATGGCCAAGTTCCTGACCATCCTTTCCAAAGCGTTCTGATTCACTTTCTCATAGCTCTTCTTTCTGCGTGAAATGGGGCTGTCTCAAAACAGAGTTTTGAGACAGCCCTTGGCATTTTTCCAAACCTTCCAGGTTTGGAAAAATGGTTGATTGAACGCGGGGCTGTAGCAAAAAGCCCCGAAAAAATAAATACTGAGTACTGCAA
>ENA-UONY01002400-UONY01002400.1-human-gut-metagenome-genome-assembly--contig:-CS9-NODE-2400-length-13316-cov-4.557273_pt1 | contig 13316 bp, 14 predicted proteins | sample MGYA00242465_ERZ724012 | MGnify/ENA metagenome assembly ERZ724012 | reverse complement strand
GAAGACAAAGTCCCACCTGATTTTGATTCCACGGGACCGGCAGCGGGACCCGGTGGTGGGGACTTGCCCCCGGTGTGGCCGGGAGCGGTACGGGTGGGGAGCCTGTCCCTGGTGGGACTGCGTGGAGCCGGAGGCGGCTCCGGAGAGGAGGAGCACAATATGCCAAATCGGGTAATTCGGGAATCCATTTTGTCCAGCCGCCAGGTGGAGCAGCTGGATTGGTTCCAGCAGGTTCTGTTTATGCGGCTGATTTTGGGCTGCGACGACTATGGCCGGTGCTACGCGGCGCCGGACCGAGTTCGGAGCTACCTGTTCGGCATCAGCCAGGGGGTCACCCTGCAGCAGGTGCAGGACGCCCTGGCGCGACTGGAGGAGGTGGGGCTCATCGTCACCTATGAGGCCGACGGGGAAGCCTATTGCGCCATGCCTCAGTGGTCCAAGCATCAGGTCTGCCGCACCCGCCGGGCCAAATACCCCGCGCCCCCCACAGAGGCTCCCGCCCAGGAGCCGAAAAATTTTGCCCTCCCGTTTCACGAAGCAAAGCGGGATAGTATCGAAACGGCACCTGAAACCAAGTCCGCCCCAAATCCAATCCAATCCGAATCCGAAATCGAATCTCAATCCGAAGCCGAATCCGAATCCAAAGGCCCGGCGGGGCGGGAGGCGGAGGCGGCGGCAGAGAAGGAGATTTTTGCCGACTATGGCCGGATCTGTGTCAGCTCCCTTCCCTGCCGCAATCTCACCCGGGAGCGCAGGCGGAAGCTCCGGGCGCTGATGGCCCGGGGCTATACCCCGGCGGTGTTCCGGGAGGCCTTCCGGAAGGCCCAGGAGAGCGTCTTCCTCCGGGAGAAGAAGCGGCAGAAGGTGAATTTTGACTGGCTCCTGGAGGAGCAAAACCTCACCCGGCTCCTGGAGGGCGCCTACGACGACCGTCCCACCGCCCCGGTCCCCCGGATTCCGGACACCGCCCATTTGGGCAGCCTGGAGCGGGAAAGCATCGCCCGGATGCTCCGGGAGACAACGGCAGAGCCGTCATAGGGCCCCTGCGTACAGCTATGGCGCATTCCTTGCGTAGGGGCGGACCGGTGGTCCGCCCGGCAGGAAAGACTTCCGTCTTTCAGCCATTTCCGGCGAATTCGCACTGCCTACCGGCGGTGCGTCCGGGTGGCCGCACCCTACGAAGCGCGGGGCCACGGCTTTTTAGCTGCACGCATATGACCCCGGGGGGCTGCTGCGTCCATGGGGGCGCTTTGTGGATTTGTGCGCCGGATGGTGGGTTTTATGGAGAAAGGAGATGGGTATGTCCAGAGAAATGTTCAATATCCGGCCCTTGGGAGGGCTGCGGGAGGGTGCCCGGGGGGAGCGGGGGGAGGCGGCGGAGATGGTGAATTTCACCGTCACCGATCAGGGCCTTCTCACCCTGCGGCCCGGGGTCCGGGCCTTGGAGCTTCCCTTTGGCTTCGACACCCGGGACCAGGTGATCCGGGGGCTTTGGGCGGGCTTCCTGGGGCGGGGGGAATTCCTGGCGGTGGCCACCTCGCCGGCCGGGGAATATGGGGCAAACGGAGATTATATCCAGGTCTTCCGCCGGAAGGAAACGGGGTTTGCGGCGGCGGCTCTGCTGCCCCGGCCCTTTGGGGCCAAAACCGCCTGGGTCCAGTTTTTCACCTTCTGTGGGGAGCTTTACGCCCTGTCGGACCAGGGGTACCTGCGGATTTCCGACGGGGGCATTTCCACCGCGGACACCCCCGGCTTCCGGGCTCAGGCGGTGGAGGCCTATGTGCCCCTGGTGGTGACGGGGGCCAGCCCCGCAGGGGGCGGCACGGCCCTGGAGCAGGTGAACCGGCTGACGGACCGGCGGCGGATCTCCTACAGCGCCGACGGCTCCGCCGCTTACCAGCTGCCGGAGGAGGCGGCGGGGGTGGCATCTGTCCGGGTGAACGGAGAGGGCCTGAGCTCCCCCGGCAGCTTTGACGCCGGGAGCAAGGTCTACACCTTCCGGACCGCCCCGGCGGCGGGGACGGACAATGTGGAGATCACCTACCTGGCCGCCTCCTCAGACCGGGCCAGGGTCCTGGGGATGCGGTGCTCCGAAACCTACAACGGGGACACGGACACCCGGCTCTTCCTCTACGGTGATGGCAGCAACACCTGCATCTACTCCGGAGTGACCCAGGCGGGAGCGCCCTCGGCGGCCTACTTCCCCGCCATGAACGAAATCCGGATAGACGGAGCGGACGCCCCCATCACCGGGCTTCTGCGCCACGGAGGGAGCCTCCTGGCCTTCAAGCCGGACGGGACCTGGTCCATTGCCTACAGCCCACTCACCCTGCCGGACGGCACCGTCACCGCCGGATTTTACCTGCGGCCCCTTCACCGGAGCCTGGGAAACTACCCCCTGGGCCAGGTGGCCCTGGTGGAGAACTGCCCCCGGACCGTAGCTCCCGGGGCCTTATACGACTGGCATTTGCCGGAGGGGTACCACCGGGATGAGCGGCAGGCACGTCTCGCCTCCGGGGCGGTGGGTTCCTTCCTCCGGGGGATGGACCCCCGGCAGGCGGTGGCTCTGGACGATGGCGGGCGGGGGGATTATTATCTCTTCCACGACGGAGAGGCCCTGGTCCACCGGTACCGGCTGGGGGTGTGGTGCCGCTACCGGGGGGCGGCCTTCCGGGAGGTCCGGTTCGGGGTGATGTGCGGCGGGGAGCCGGTGTTTGCCGGGGAACAGGGGGTGTACACCCTGGAAGCAGGGGCAGCCTGGGATTACCTGCCGGAAAAGACCCCCATTGAGGGGGTCTGGCAGTCGGGGCCTGTGGAGTTGGACCGGGTGCGGACCGTAACCCGGGTGGGGCTGACCCTTCGGCCGGAAAGGGGCTCCGGTTTGCTCCTCTCCCTGGCCACAGACCGGCGGGGGGCCTGGGCGGCGTGCCCCGCCGGAGCGGGACGGTTCCGGTACAGCGAGGTGGATTACGGGCGGTGGTCCTACAACCCCTCTCCCCTGCCCCAGCGCCGCAGGCTGCGGCTTCGGGCGCGGAAATGCACCGCCTGCCGCTTCACCCTCCGCCCCCGGGGCCCGGGGTGCCGGGGGAGCGTGGAGGAGATTTGGATGGAGCTGGTATGAGGCGGCAAGGCCGCTAGGTAGGCAGTGCGGATGCGCCGGAGATGGGCAAGGGGCGGGAGCTGTTCCCGCCGGGCGGCCCGGTGGTCCGCCCCTACGCAAATGGGGGCCTGTGTGGCCAGGCGCTCGTAGGGCGCGGCCACTGGACGCGCCGCTGGCAGGCAGTGCGGATGCGCCGGAGGGGGCGGAAGACGGAAGTCCTTCCCGCCGGACGGCCCGGTGGGCCGTCGCTACAGAAATGTGAACCCGGGCGGCGGGCTTTATGAGCGGGTGGGGGTGACGATGCGGTAGTAGAAGCGGGAGGTGAGGAGGTAGACGGCGGTGTAGATGACGCCGAAGAGGATGAAAATGGCCAGGGTGGTGAGCATCAGCAGAGGCCGGTTGGTGAGGCCAAACAGCAGAAGCATCTTGGCCAGCATGGGGAAGGCAAAGGCGGTGTGGATCCCGGCGGTGAGCATGGGCAGGAAGAAGACGGTGAGAATCTGGGAGTGGATGGTCCTGCGGACCTCCGCCTTGGACATGCCCACCTGCTGCAGGGTGCGGAACCGGGTCTGGTCCTCGTAGCCCTCGGTGATCTGCTTGTAGTAGATGATGAGGGCCGTAGCCAGGAGGAACAGCAGTCCCAGGAAAATGCCCAGGAAGAACAGGCCCCCGAAGAGGCTGTAAAAATCCTGCTCCTCCACCGCCCGGGAGGACACGGAAATATCCGCCTCCGGCCGGTACCGGACGGCCTCCCGCACCGCCTGGTACACCGCGGTCTGCTGGTCCTTGCTCCCGCCGGTGTCGAAGGCGTAAAAATAGCGCAGGGGGGCGGTCTGGCCCTCTGCCCGGGCGCTTTCCACCACGGCCTCCAGGGTGTCCCAGTCCGGCGTCACCAGGAAGAGGGAGGTGATGATGTTGGCATCGGAAAAGCCATTTTCCGGAAAGCCGGACAGCTCCTGGGCCACCTGGAAGGTTTGTCCGGCCAGGGTGAGGGTGGACTCGCCGTAGGACCCCCGGTTCTGATACAGGAGAATCTGGCCCGGCTCCAGGGTGAGAGCTTGGCCGGTGGACCGGTTGTAGTCCTCCAGAGGAATCCAATACGTATCCGTCACCCCACTGTCCATGCCGGCGGCATTTATGAAATCATCCAGATCCCCCATAGAGAGATTGCTTCCGCTGCGGTAGGTGGTGAAGTTGGTGTACCGGTAGGCCAGAAGGTTGCCGGAAACCAGGTTCTCCCCTACGAGGGCCTGGGCGGCCGCCTGGGCGGCGCTGGCGGCGCTCTCGTCCAGGTCGCTGCCCTGGCAGGTGATGTTGATCTCCCGGGGGTAGCGGTGGTGGAGGACATCGGTCTTTCCCACGTACAGGCTGGCGGTGGCGGAGACCATGACCAGGACCATGGTGGACAGAATGCAGATGGTGGCCAGCCCCGCCCCGTTCTGCTTCATCCGGTGGAGCATCCCGCCCACGGAAATGAAATGATTGGTCTGGTAGTAATAGCCCTTCAGCCGCCGCAGCAGCTTCAGAACCGCCACGCTTCCGGCGATGAAGCAGCAATAGGTGCCCAAAATCACCAGAATGACCGCTACAAAGAACCAAATCAGGGCGTCCACCGGGTTCTGAATGGTGACGGCCAGCCAGTAGCCCAGGCCCAAAATCAGAACCCCGGCCAGAGCCAGAAGCCAATTGGCCTTCGGCTCCCGCTCCCCGGCGCTGACGCTGTGCAGCAGCTCCACAGGCTTGGATTTTTGAATTTGCCTGAGGCTGTGGAGCAAAATCAGGACGGCATAGAGGAGGAAGGCGGTGACCGTCTGGGTAAAGGCCTGGGGAAGCAGCTCCCACCCATAGGAAATTTCAAATTGCAGCATGTTGCACAGCAGCAGCTCCGCCAGCTTGCTGAGCAGGACGCCCAGCAGCAGACCCAGCAGCAGGCTGGCCCCAAAGGCAAAGACGGTCTCCCAGAACAGGACCCGGCCAATGTGCCGCTTTTCCATGCCCAGGACATTGTACAGGCCAAACTCCCGCTTCCGCCGCTTCAGCAGGAAGCTGTTGGCGTAGAACAGGAGGATGAGGGCAAAGATTTCCACCACATAAATGCCCAGGTTCAAAATGGTGTACAGCAGGGCGTTGCCGGGCAGGGCCTCCCAGGCGTCGGAGTAGGCCAGGCTGCACAGGATGAAATGGAGCATCACCATGAGGATGCAGGAGAGCATGTAGGGAAGGTAAAATTTCCGGTTTTTCCCCAGATTGGTGAAGGCCAGCTTGCAGTAGAAGCCCTTACTCATGGCGCTCACCGCCTGTCTGGAGCATGGTCAGGGTGTCGGAAATCCGCTGGAACTGCTGCTCATCGGAGCAGGCTCCCCGGTAGAGCTGGTGGAAGATCCGCCCGTCCCGGATGAAAAGAACCCGGCCGGCCCGGCTGGCGGCCCGGACGGAATGGGTCACCATGACGATGGTCTGGCCCCCCTCGTTGATCCGGGTGAAGAGCTTCAGAAGCTCGTCAGAGGCCCGGGAGTCCAGGGCGCCGGTGGGTTCGTCGGCCAGGATCAGCTGGGGGCGGGTGATGAGCGCCCGGGCGGCGGCGGCCCGCTGCTTCTGGCCGCCGGAGACCTCGTAGGGGAACTTCTTCAGAAGCTCCGCGATGCCCAGCTGGGCCGCCAGGGGCTGGAGGCGCTTCTGCATCTCGCCATAGGAGGTCCCGGCCAGGACCAGGGGCAGGAGGATGTTATCCTGGAGGGAAAAGGTGTCCAGCAGGTTGAAATCCTGGAACACAAAGCCCAGGTTTTCCCGCCGGAAGGCGGCCAGACGGCCCTCGGGGATGGCGGTGAGGTCCTTGCCATTGAGGAGCACCTGGCCAGAGGTGGGCCGGTCCAGGGCCGCCAAAATGTTCAGTAAGGTGGTTTTGCCCGAGCCGGATTCGCCCATGACCGCCACAAACTCCCCGGATTCCAGGTCAAACGAGACGTCGGAGAGGGCTTGCACCTGGTTGCCGCCGAAGCGGGTGGTGTAAATCTTCTTTAAATTCTGTACTTCCAATAGTGCCATAGATTCGGAACCTCCTTGGTTGTTCTGGTGCTATTTTAGCCGGAATGGCCGGGCGTTTCCATCGCTTTGGATTACATTTTGAGGGGATTCCTTACATTGTTGTAAGATGGCTTTTGCGTGGATGCTTGCGAACCGGCCGCGTGCTTCGTAGGGTGCGGCCACCGGACGCACCGCTGGCAGGCAGTGCGAATTCGCCGGAGGGGGGCGGAAGGAGGTAGTTGCTCCTGCCGGGCGGCCCAGTGGTCCGCCCCTACGGAAATACGTGTGTCCACCCGCTGGCGAGCGCGGGTATATGGGGCAGAAAAAGGGACCGCCTGGGGAGGCGGTCCGGGGGGTCAGTCGGCGTCTATGATATTGTCTTGGACCATGCCGTCCAAGCGCTTTTTGAGGCGTTTGCCCAGGACGCTGATCTGGATGACAGTCACCAGGTCCGACAGGCCCTGGTACAGGAGCACCGCCCCCACCGTGATCAGAAGGGCACGGCCGAACAGCTCCTTCTGGAGCATGAACAGGACCCCCAAAAGGGCTGCCATCACAGACAGGGTCAGCCGGACCCACCAGCCGGTGAGCTCCAGCTCCCGCAGGGTGAAGGCCCGCTTGATGCCGATGAGGCTGTCGATGATCACCACCAGGCCCAGAATCACCGAGAGGATGTCCCGGATGGAATCCGGCGAGAGGAGGGCGAAAATGCCAATGGCGGCTGTGAGGACGCCGATGACCAGCTCAAAGGTGAAGGCCCGCTCCTGGCTGAAGACGAAGCTGAGGACGTTGAAGCCCCCGTAGAGGGTGAGCGCGCCACCCACCAGGTAACACAGCACATGCATGCTGGCGTCGGGCCAGACAATCAGCACCAGGCCCAGAGCCGCAAAGGCCAAGGCGGCCACCACAAAGCTCCAGCGGAATTCCTTGAGGGCAGCCTCCCAACCGGATCTCTCCTGTTTCTTTGCCATATGAATACCCCTTTCCCATTCCGGCGGGTTGTCCCGCATCGTATACGGGTATTGTATCCCGTTTGGGAAGAAAATGCAATGGGACAGATGGAAGAAGTTGGGCGGAAATGGTTGATGGAAGTGGGCGGACCATAGCCGCCCGCTCGTAGGGCGCGGCCACTGGACGCGCCGGGGGTGGGCAGTGCGGATGCGCCGGAGGTGGGCGGAAAGCGGGAGGTTTTCCTGCCGGACGGCCCGGTGGTCCGTCCCTACGCCAAGACAGGCGTGCTCCGCATTCCTTCGGGTGCCACGCGTTCCTTTATATTTCCCGATGTGACGCAGCAGGGGGCCGTCCACACGGTCAACCGGGGGACATTTGGTCACTGTACCCACATGCCAGGATGGTTGTTACTCCATGGGAAGGTCCCGGCGTTGGAGGTGGATGGAGACGGCGGTGCCCTCGCCGGGGGTGGACTGGATGGAAATGGCGTGGCCCAGCTGGCGGAGGGTGCGGCGGCAGAGGTACAGGCCGATGCCGGTGGAGCGCTGGTCCGCCCGGCCCATTTGCCCGGTGTAGCCCTTCTCAAAGACCCGGGGCAGATCCTCCGGGGCGATGCCCAGGCCGGTGTCCCGGATGACCAGGGTCTGTGGCTCTGCCAGGTAGACGGAGACGCTGCCCTGGGGGGTGTACTTCACGGCGTTGGACAGGAGCTGCTCCAGGACGAACAGGAGCCACTTCTCATCGGTGAGGACGGAGCAGGACACCGGCGTGTAGTGCAGCTGCAGGCCCTTGTGGATGAAGGAGGGGGCAAACTCCCGCAGGGCGGTGCGGATGATGGGGTCCAGGGGGCAGGTGCGGATGACAAAATCCGTGGTTTCGCTATCCAGGCGCAGATAGCACAGGACCATCTCCACATACTGCTGGATCTGGAACAGGCCCTGCTTCAGGCTCCCGCTCTCCGGGAGCTCCCGGGTCTGGAGGATCAGGTCCATGGCGGCGATGGGCGTCTTCACCTGGTGTGCCCAGAGGGTGTAATAATCGGTCATATTCCGGAACCGGCGGGAGGCCTCCGCCTCCTGGGCGGCTTTGGCCCGGAAGAGATTGCGCAGAAGGGTCTGATAGTCCGCCTCCAGGCTGGAGGCAGGCGGGGGCAGGTTGTCCAGGGTGCTTAGCACCTCCTGCTCCAGGTTTTGCAGCCGGTTATGGCGGCTGCTCCACCGGACGAAGTCCCAAATGCCCGCGCCCAAATAGAGGACGCCGCAGAGCAGAGCCCCATAGCCCACCGCCAGAACGGGCAGCCGGAAGAGCAGCAGCACCGTGAGGAACACCGCCAGAAGTCCCAGGGCCAGCAGCCAGCTTCGCCGCCGGTCCCAAAGGTAGGTTCGAAATCCCATGTGTACCTCCTATTCCCCGATCCGGTAGCCCATGCCCTTCTTGGTGGTAATGAAGTCCCCCAAACCGGCCCCCTCCAGCTTCCGGCGGAGCCGGGCCACATTGACGGTGAGGGCGTTCTCATCCACATAGGAATCGGTCTCCCACAGGCGCTGCATGAGGGTGTCCCGGCCCACGATTTTCCCCTTCTGCTCCAGAAGGGTCTGGAGAATGCGGCACTCGTTTTTGGTCAGGGACAGCCGCTGCCCCTCGTACAGCAGGGTAGCCGCCGCCGGGTCCAGAACCGCGCCCCGATACTCCAGGGCAGGCTCCGGCGCGCCAAAGTCATAGGCCCGGCGCAGCAGCGCCTGAACCTTGGCCAGGAGCACATTCAGGTCGAAGGGCTTGGCCAGGAAGTCGTCGCCTCCCAGGTTCACGGCCATGATGATGTTGAGATTGTCTGAGGCGGAGGAGAGGAAGAGAATGGGGACCTTGGAGATCTTTCGGATTTCCTCGCACCAGTGGTAGCCGTTGCGGTAAGGAAGGCCAATGTCCAGCAGGACCAGATGGGGTTGAAAGGCGCGGAAGTCTCCCAGAACATCCCGAAAATCCCGGACCAGGCCCACCTGATAATTCCAGGCGGTGAGCCGGCGTTCCAGGACACCGGAGATTTCGGGGTCGTCTTCGACCAGGAAAATACGAAACATAATACACTCCTTTTGAAATGAGAAACGGCGATGTGGGGATTTTTTCCGGTGGGCGGACGCATGGGACTTGTGGCAGCGGGGTTATGGATTGGGGGGTGTGCTTTGTTTGTAAAAGCGGAGGGTGAAGCGGGCGCCGCCTTCGCGGCGGTTGGCAGCCTGGATGGTGCCGTTTTGGGCGGTAATGATCATCCGGGCCAGGGCCAGGCCGATGCCGGCGCTCTGGGCGGAGGCGTTTTGGCCCCGGTAGAACCGCTCGAACAGGTGGGGCAGGTCCTCCCGGCTGATGCCGGGGCCGGTGTCCTCCACCAGGATTTGGCTGTAAATGGGGTTTTCCCACAGGGTGACGGTGATGGAGCCGGAGGCGGGGGTGTGTTCCATACAGTTTTTGAGCACATTGCCCAGGGCCTCGGCCGTCCAGGCGGGGTCACAGACGGCCTGGGCCTCCCCCAGGACCTGGAAGGTCTGGCCTTGCAGCTCCATGGGAATGGCCAGGGGGGAGGCCGCCCGGTGGACAAGGTCCCCCAGGCTGAGCTTCTCCCGGCAGAGCTCTACCGTGCCGGCGTCCAGGCGGGACATCCGCAGCAGAGCGTTCACCAGCCAATCCAGCCGGCCCAGCTGCTGCCGAAGCTCCCGGCCGGTGGCCCGGCGCTTGTCCGGAGGCAGGGACGGGTCCGCCAGCTGGCTGCCCAGAAGGTTCAGGGCCGTGAGCGGCGTGCGGATCTGGTGGGAAACGTCGGCCAGGAAGGCGGCCATTTGGTCCTTGTCCCCCTGGAGCTGGTCCGTCTGCTCCCGGAGGCGGATCAGGAGCTTGGTCAACTGGCTGTGGAGGATGGACCAGGCCCCCTCGTCATAGGCATCCAGGTTCACGCTGGCGTCCCCGTGGAGAATTCGGTCCAGGTCCTGGCACAGGGCTTCCATGGTCCGGTAACGCCGCCAGGCGCTCCAGAGCAGCACCAGGGCGAACACGGCGCAAAGCCCCAGGGCCAGGCACCCCGCCTGGGGCGCCCGGGAAAAGCCCAGACCGGCGGCAGCCAGGGTCATGGGCAGAAGCAGAAGGAGCTGGCCGTGGAGCTCCCGGTCCCGGAGGAATCTCATAGGCAGTCCTCCGCCTTATAGCCCTGGCCCCGAACCGTACGGATGAGGGTGGGGTTCTGGGGGTCCGGCTCAATCTTGTCCCGGAGGCGCTTCATGTAGACCGTGAGGGTGTTGTCTGTGACAAAGTCCCCCGCCAGGTCCCAGATTTCGTCCAAAATCCGGCTGCGGCTGAGGACCACCCCGGGATTGCTGCAAAAAAGAAGGAGCAGCCGGTACTCCAGGGGGGACAGCGGCAGCTCCCGGCCCTCCTTGGTGACCACGCCCCGGGCGGCATCCACCCGAACGGGACCCAGGCGCAGTGGACCGGCGCCGCCGCCGTACCGGCGGAGCACGTTCCGAATCCGGCTCACCAGCTCCCGGGGGCGGAAGGGCTTGGCGATATAGTCGTCGCCTCCCAGCTCCAGGCCGGCCACGGTGCTGCTTTCATCGGCCAGGGCGGTGAGGAACATCACCGGCATGTGATACCGGGCCTTGATGGCGGCGCAGAGGGAAAACCCGCTGCCGTCCGGCAGGGTCACGTCCAAAAGGGCCAGGTGGAACCGACGGCTCTCCAGGAGCCGGAGGGCCTCCCCCTGGCCGGAGGCGGCAGTGACGGCAAAGCCCTCCCCCTTCAAAAAGTCAGACAGGGCGGTCACAATGGCGGGGTCATCTTCTACCAGAAGAAGGTCTGTCATGGGGCATGTCCTTTCCATGTGAATGAAATTTGAGTCCGCCCGCCGGCAGGCAGTGCGAATGCGCCGGAGATGGGCGAAGGGCGGGGATTGTTTTCGATGAGGCGGCGATTTTATGGGTATTTTAGCACAGGAGCGGGCGGTTTTCAATGTAGTTTCCCGCATGAAAGTGGAATGGAAAAAGGAGTGTATGGTATGGCCACAGCGGAGGAAATCTTTACCATGGCAATTCACCTGATGGATCAGCAGAATGACGCCACCGGAGCGGCGGCGGGGCGGGAGGTGGCGGTGTACCGGACCCGGGCGCTTTCGGTGATGAACGCGGTACTGCCGGCCCTGCGGCCCTTTTCCGACAGCGGGCCGGAGGGGCCGGGGCGGCCGCCATGTCCGCCCCTCACGGCCTTCTCCCAGGAGGTCCCGGTGGACGACGCCCTGGCCCGGGGGGTGCTGCCTTACGCCCTGGCGGCCCATCTCCTGGCCGGGGAGGACGAAGACCTGAGCCTCTGGTTCCAGAGCCAGTACGCGGTGCGTCTGGCGGAGCTGCGGGTGCAGACGCCGGGGCGGTGGGAGAACATTTCCATGCCATACGGCGCATTTTAAGAAGGAGGGAACAAAGCATGGATTTTGAGAAGCTTTTGGAGGAGGCCGCCGGAAAGAAGCTGGCGGGAAAGAAAAAACAGCTCCAGTCGTCCTACGACCAGAGCTTGGCAGGTTTGGCGGAGCTGGAGCAGGGTGCGGCACAGCAGGCCCGGGAGGCCGCCACCCGGCGCACGGCGGAGGCCAAACAGGACCGGGCAGCCTGGAGCGAAGTACAGACCGCCCAGGGACTCACCTCCGGGGCCAAGAGCCAGGCGCTGCTGGCCATGGACAACCAGCTCCGGGGGGATCTGACCGCCATTGCCAATACCCGGGACTCCGCCACGGCGGAATTGGCCCGGAAACGCCAGGCCCTGGCCCGGGACCTGGCCCAGCAGCTGGAGCAGGCCCAGCTGGAGAGCGACTACGAGCAGATCATGCAGCGCTACCAGCTCGGCAAGGACCAGAACAGCCAGGCGGCGCAAAACCAGAAGGCCATGGCCGCCCTCCTGGCCCAGGCGGGCGATTTCAGCCTCTATGGGGCCCTGTACGGCCTCACTCCGGAGCAGATCCGGCGGCTGGAGGCGCATTATGCGGCCCAGCAGGAGGCTTAATTCCTGGGGAAGGTCTCATGCTGGGGAGCTATGGAAATCCATTTTGGACTTGTAGCGCGCGATGCCCCCAGCGCACGATCCTTACAAAGTATGGAAACGCGGCGGGCCGAGTCGTCCCGCCCTACGAAAACAAAAGCGGGAAATCAAACATGGATTTCCGTGCCGGGGAGCTTGGCTTGCCCTCATGTTTGAATTTTGTGTGTATTCGGTTGATTTTGCGTTGCAAATCATATATACTATCCGTGCAATCACATGCAAGGAGGCGATCCCATGGCAAATACCACAAATTTCAGCGTCCGCATGGACAGCGACCTCAAAAAACAGTGCGAAGCGCTGTACGGAGAATTGGGTATGAATCTGACCACTGCAATCAACGTGTTCCTGCGCCAGTCGCTTCGCGCGGGTGGTTTTCCCTTCGAGGTCAGGCTGGAACAGCCCAACCTGGAAACCATTGCCGCCATGGGGGAGGCAGAGCGCATCGCGCGAGATCCCAACATAAAGCACTACTCCGATGTAGAAGAAGCGCTGCGGGAGCTGAAACGATGAACCGGGAGATTGTCTGGACGACGCAATTTAAAAAGGACTACCGGATGGCCATGAAGCGCCACATGGATATGGACCTGCTGGACAACATCATCCGGGCGCTGTCCAAGGGTGAAGCCTTAGGGGAGAAGAACAAAGACCATGCCCTAACCGGCAGATGGATGGGACATCGGGAATGTCATATTCAGCCGGACTGGCTCTTGGTCTACCGCATCGAAGACGATGTGCTGGTGCTGACCTTGGTCCGCACCGGGACCCACAGCGACTTGTTTGGCAAATAAGCAGATACCGCCGTATGGGATACACATCCTGTACGGCGGTTTTGCGCACTCAAGAAACATGGAACCTGCGGGGCAGATTTCAGCGTGGCGATTGGGCCAGGCGGCAGAGGGCCAGCTTTTGGGGGCGGGAGAGGGACTTGATGGCGCGCTCCCGGCGGAGGGCGGCGGAGCGGTCGGGGCAGGTTTCCTGGTACACCGGGACCAGGGGACCACGGCCCCGGGTGTACTTGGCCCCCCGCCCGGCGTTGTGGGCGGCCAGGCGGCGGGGGAAATTGTCGGTGATGCCGGTGTAGAGGGTGCCGTCCCGGCACCGGAGGATGTAAACAGTCCACATGGGGGCCTCCTGGTACTTGGGTACATTTCACGGAAATCCATGTTTGATT
>ENA-UONY01002399-UONY01002399.1-human-gut-metagenome-genome-assembly--contig:-CS9-NODE-2399-length-13325-cov-6.340241_pt1 | contig 13325 bp, 8 predicted proteins | sample MGYA00242465_ERZ724012 | MGnify/ENA metagenome assembly ERZ724012 | reverse complement strand
ATTACCATGCCATGCTTTGGAACCACAGACAGAACTTATCAGAATGCCTGCAAATTAAGTCAGTGTCTGGGTGCGACTTTAAGTGAGATCAATATCAAAGAAGCGGTAAATGTACATTTCCGGGATATTGCTCATGATCCGTCTGTGCATGATGTGACTTATGAGAACAGCCAGGCAAGAGAGAGAACGCAGATCCTGATGGACAGTGCAAATCAGGATGGCTCGATTCTGGTGGGAACAGGAGATCTGTCTGAGCTGGCTCTGGGATGGGCAACCTACAATGGTGACCATATGTCCATGTACGGCGTGAATGCTTCAGTGCCGAAAACTCTGGTGCGTCATCTTGTACGTTATTATGCGGATACCTGCAAAGATGAGAAGCTGACAGAGGTTCTTCTTGATATTCTGGATACACCGGTAAGTCCGGAGCTTCTGCCACCTAAGGATGGCAAGATCGCACAGAAGACAGAAGATCTGGTGGGACCTTATGAACTTCACGATTTCTATCTGTACTATATGCTTCGTGCAGGATTTGAACCGGAGAAAATTTACAGGCTGGCATGTGAGACTTTTGAAGGAATGTATGATAAGGAGACAATCTTCAAATGGCTGAAAACCTTCTATTGGAGATTTTTTGCACAGCAGTTTAAACGTTCCTGCCTTCCGGATGGCCCGAAGGTGGGAAGCGTTGCGGTTTCACCGAGAGGTGATCTGAGAATGCCAAGTGATGCAAGTGCAGGAGTATGGCTGGAGCAGCTTGAAAATATGGATATTTAAAATCGCATAGCGGAGTGGAGGATTCTATCCGCGTGATTTTGCATGGCGAAGCGGAGAACGATCAGTTGTTCTCCGCTTTTTTCAGTGCTGTTTCAATTGCATTCAAAAGAATCATGGAAGTATACTTCTGATCTTCAGAATATTGGATGTTTTCCAGCGACTGGGAGGTATAGATCTGGCTGGCCAGTGATTCCAGAGCCGGTTCCATGAGAGGAAACATGGCTGCGGTGCTTTCACTTAAATTTACCAGACGGATGGAAGTTACCCTGTCAGAGTCAACGGTTACTTCCAGGTCAAAGGTGTTTTCATTCAGGTCGATGGAGGAAGTATAAATTCCCGGTTTGTACAGGCTTTTGGCATCGGCTGAGGCACTTTTTTTCTGACCGGATCCAAACATGAAAAAAAGTACAATAGCCAGGATGACAGCAAGAAGAAGGAAAATGCCGGTGTATATAACTTCCTTCATATGTAGGACTATGATTTTTGTTTTTGCACTCATGGTACACGCCTCCTGGATGGTTTTGTATATTCTATTACAGAAGTGCTTAAATTATGATATACTGAAACAACGAATGTGAGTAATCGACAGTAAGGAGAGAAGAATGTCATTACAGTTTATTATCGGCAGTTCCGGTGCCGGAAAGTCTTATTTTGCATATGAGAGAGTAATCCGGGAGTCCATGGAACACCCGGAGAGAAATTACTATATTATTGTTCCGGAGCAGTTTACCATGCAGACACAGAAGACGCTGGTGGAAATGCATCCGGGAAAAGGAATCCTGAATATTGACATCCTGAGCTTTGAACGTCTTGCGTACCGTGTATTTGAAGAAACCGGCGGAGATAACAGAAAGGTTCTGGAAGATACGGGAAAAAGCATGGTGCTGCAGAAAATGGTGCAGCAGCACAGAAAGGAACTTGCCTATCTGGGAAGTCAGATGAATAAGCCGGGATATCTGGATGAGGTGAAGTCTCTGGTTTCAGAATTTATGCAGTATGATATCAGAGAAGAGAATCTGGCAGAAATGAAAGAGAAGGCCAAAGATCAGCCATTACTTGAAATGAAGCTTAAGGATGTGGGAATCCTTTATCAGTCATTCAGGGAATTCCTGAAGGGGCATTATATGACAGGGGAAGAGGTGATGGATGTCCTGCTTAAACAGCTTCCTTTTTCCGAAAAACTTAAGGGAGCGGAATTTCTCTTTGATGGATTTACCGGATTCACGCCAATTCAGGTCAATGTGCTCAGGGAACTTCTGGTCATTGCTGACCGCATAAGTGTTACTGTGACTATGGACGAACGGGAGGATGCTTTTTCTCCGGGAAAACCTTATCAGCTTTTCTTTATGAGCAAGCAGATGATACGGACACTTGCAGGGCTGACCAGAGATCTGGAGGATCCAGTGTATCTGAAACCATCCGGACAGTCCCGGTTTGCACAGGCACCTGCCTTACAGTTTCTGGAGAAAAATATCTTCCGCTACAGAAAGGGCGTGTATGCCGAAGAACAGCAGGAGATAAAAATATTTACTGCGCCATCCCCCCTGGAAGAAATGCGGGAGGCTGCCAGAAGGATGTCAGAACTTGTGCGTATCTGCGGATACCGCTATGGTGAGATTGCAGTGATCACAGGAAATCTGGAAGAATATGCAAGACTTGCAGCACAGGTATTTGAGGAGGCAGATATTCCATATTTTATTGACGAGAAGCACTCGGTAATGATGAATCCTTTTGTGGAGTATCTGCGCGCTGCCATGGAGATGGCGGTACAGGGATTTCCTTATGAGAGTGTTTTCCGTTATCTCAGATGCGGGATGTCAGAAGTTACCAGAGAACAGGCTGATAAGCTGGAGAATTACGTGCTGGCGCTGGGAATCCGGGGATATAAGAAATGGTCTGAAAAATGGGTTCGTGTATACAGAGGAATGGAAGCGGAGAAGATACAGGAACTGAATGAGATCAGAGAAATCTTTGCGGAAGAAGTAAGGGAACTTGCGCAGGGGTTTGGTTCCGGGAAGAAGACAGTGGAAGAGTACTGCCGGATTCTCTATGAGTTTATCCAAAAAAGCAATGTCTGGCAGAAACTGAAACGACAGGAGCGAAAGTTTAAAGAGTCAGGCGATAAAGCAATGGAAAAAGAATATAACCAGATTTATGGAATTGTGATGGACCTGCTGGATAAGATGGTTGAGATTCTTGGCGAAGAAACGGTAAACAGACAGGAGTTCCGACAACTTCTGGAATCAGGACTTTCTCAGGCAAAAGTAGCGCTGATTCCGCCGAGCATAGATCAGGTAATGGTGGGTGATATGGAACGATCCCGCTTAAAGGAGATTAAGGCGTTGTTCTTTGTTGGCGTGAATGAGGGAAATATCCCAAAGAGCACACAGACAGGCGGAATCTTATCAGAGCTTGACAGGGATTTCTTCCAGGAGCAGGGAGTGGAACTGGCACCGGGGCCTAAAGAACTGATGAATATGCAGAGGTTTTATCTGTATCTGAATATGACGAAACCGGGAGAAAAGCTGATCCTCTCCTATAGTGATACCAATGCAAAAGGAGAAGGCATAAGCCCGGCATATCTGATCGGGAGTATACGTAGTCTGTATCCGAAGCTGGAAATTGAGGGCGGAGCCGGGGTCAGACCCCATAAAAATTCTATAAACAATTATTGTTATCCGGAAAATCCGGAAGCTGGGATTGATCTGTTTCTGGAGAAGCTGGTACAGGAGACAGAGAAAGAACATGAGGATATTCTGGAGCAGGCAGATGAGACGGATGCAATGTTTGGAGAACTTTACAGCTGGTATCTGCGGAATCCGGAATACAGAAGCAGAGTACAGAAGCTGGTACAGTCGGCTTTTGCCGGAAAACCAAAGGACATTATCAGCCAGAGTGTGGCGAAGGCATTATACGGAGAGGTTTCGCCTTACAGTGCTACCAGACTGGAACGTTTTGCAGCCTGTGCATTTGCACATTTCCTTCAGTATGGAATGAAGCTTACCGAGCGTGTGGAATATGAGTTTAAACCTATGGATATGGGAAATGTTATGCATGAAGCACTGGAAAGCTTTGCAGAAGAAGTGCGAAAAAGAGGCATGAAATGGACAGAGCTGACAGAACAGGAACGGAATGAGATTGCGGACCGGTGTCTGGATAATATTGTGGCAGATTATGGAAACACGGTGCTCAAAAGCAGTGCCAGAAATGAATATATGATCGAGAGAACAAGGAGAATCCTCAGAAGGACGGTATGGGCACTTCAGAAACAGCTGGAACAGGGAGAATTTCAGCCGGAAGGCTTTGAGGTAACCTTCGGGGGAGGACGGATTGACAGAGTAGATATTATGGAAGATCAGAATAAGGTGTATGTGAAGGTGATTGATTATAAAACTGGAAATACATCCTTTGACCTGGTTTATCTGTATCATGGCCTGCAGTTACAGCTGATGATCTATCTGGATGGTGCTCTGCGTGTAGAGCAGAAGAAATATCCGGATAAGGAGATTATTCCTGCGGGAGTTTTTTATTACAATATCAAGGATCCTATGATCCAGGAGAAGATAGATGCGGATGTGGAAGCAGTCAGTGCAGGTCTTATGAAAGAACTGAAGATGAATGGGCTGGCTCAGGCAGATCCGGAGCTTGTGTACAGGATGGACAGCAGTCTTGGCTCCATTCCTGTCGCATTTAATAAGGACGGAAGCTTTCGCAAAAATTCTTCTGTGGCAGACAGAACACAGTTCGCAGTGCTTGGACGGTATGTAAGGACGAAGATTGAGAAGATAAGAAGTTCTATTCTGGAGGGAGATGCAGAGGTTTCTCCCTATGAACTCGGAAAAAAGAATGCGTGTACTTATTGTCCGTATATGACGGTATGCGGATTTGACCGCAGGTTGTCAGGATATGAATTCCGCAGACTGAAAAACTTCTCTGATGAGGAATTATGGAAAGCATTTGACAGGGAGGCAGAATAAGATGGGCGTACAGTGGACAAAGGAGCAGCAGGAGGTTATACGGCTGCGGGACAGAAATATTCTGGTAAGTGCGGCAGCCGGATCAGGAAAAACAGCAGTACTGGTAGAACGTATCCTGAGTAAGATCACAGATAAAGAACACCCTGTGGATATTGACAGACTGCTGATCATGACATTTACAAGAGCGGCAGCAGGTGAAATGAAAGAGAGGATCTCGGCAGCTATTGAAAAAGCACTCTGTGAGGATCCCGATAATGAGCATCTGCAGAGACAGACAACCCTGCTTCATACTGCACAGATTACAACGATTGATGGTTTCTGTGCCTATATTATCCGGAATTACTTTCATCTGATCGGACTGGATCCGGGATATCGGACGGCAGATGAGGGGGAACTGAAGCTTCTGCGAGGAGATGTTGTGAAAGCATTGCTTGAAGAATACTATGCCGGGAAGGATGAAAAGTTTCAGAAATTCGTGGAGTGCTTTGCAACAGGAAAGTCAGATGAAAATCTGGGAAACCTGATACAGAAATTATATGAAATGGCTATGAGCAATCCTTTTCCGCAGGAATGGCTGTCCGGGTGTATGGATGATTACAGGATTGATTCCCTGGAAGAGTTAAGAGAGACTGAGTGGATGAGGATGCTCTGGGATGCAGTGAAGGATGAACTGCAGGAAGCGAAGCTTCTGGTGCAGGAGGCTCGAAGAATCTGCTCAGAGCCGGATGGTCCGTATCTGTATGATGAGGCACTGAGCAGTGATCTGCTTCTTATAAGAAGTCTGCAGGAACTGGCAGAGAAAAGAGATTATAATACAACTGCAGAAATCCTTATGAAACCCTCATTTGCCCGGCTGAGCACAAAGAAGGCTGCGGATGTAGATGAACAGAAGAAGCAGAGAGTGAAAGATCTCCGGGATGAGGAAAAGGGGATTCTGAAGGAACTGGGGCAGCGATATTTCCAGAGTGCAGAGAAAGAACTTCTGGAAGTGATCAGATATATCAGAGGCCCAATAGAGATGTTAGTTGAGTTGACGGCACGATTTAAAAAACAGTTCGGAGAGGCGAAGAGAGAAAAGAATATTCTGGATTTTACGGATATGGAACATTTTGCCCTGCAGATACTGATGACGAAAGAAGGGGAAGAAATCCATATGTCTCAGGCTGCAAGAGAGCTCTCCGCAAAGTATGATGAAGTCCTGGTGGATGAATATCAGGACAGTAACTTAGTGCAGGAGCTTCTGACAACAGCAGTATCCGGGTGGATCAACCAGAAGAAAAATATCTTCATGGTAGGAGATGTAAAGCAGAGTATCTATCGTTTCCGTCTGGCAAGGCCGGAGCTTTTCATGGAAAAATATAAAAGTTATTCCACAGAAGAAGCACAGGAGCAGAGAATTGACCTGCACAAAAATTTCCGGAGCAGGGAACAGGTTCTGGAGAGTGTAAACTTTATTTTCCGACAGATCATGGGGGAAGACCTGGGAGGGATTACCTATGACAAAGATGCAGCCCTTTATCCCGGAGCTTCTTTTCCGGAAGGAGAGTCAGAGGAATTTGTAAAGACAGAGGTTCTTCTGGTCGAGAGAGACGGAGAAGAACTGTCTGATGTACATGACTATGAAGACGCAGGTGCATCGGGAAACCGCAGGGAAATGGAAAATCAGACCGGGCAGGAACTGGAGGCGCTGGCCATTGCACAGAGAATTAAAGAAATTGTGGGAAAAGAACAGATCGTAGATAAAGAGACGAAGGAATACCGGCCTGTGGAATACGGGGATATTGTAATCCTGCTGCGCACTGCCTATGGATGGGCAGAAACCTTCAGGGAAGTGCTGGCATCTCAGGGGATTCCCGTATATTGTACATCAAGAACCGGATATTTCTCTGCAACCGAGATTGTGACTGTATTGAATTATCTGAAGGTGTGTGACAATCCGCTGCAGGATATTCCGCTTATGGGAGTGCTTCGTTCACCGATTGTCGGATGCACTTCACAGGAACTGGCAGAGCTTAGAATACAGTATCCTGATGGTCTGCTCTATGAGAGTGTTTCGGCATATGCAGGAGAAAATGAAATCCCCGAAAAAGAACTGGATCCGGATAAGCTGAAATCTAAATTATTAAACAGTAATCTGCGAACAGATGAAAAGAACTCTCTGAATATTAAATTAAAAGGATTTCTGAGTCTCCTTGAAAAGGTAAGAAATATGGCTGCATATACGCCGGTCCACGAATTGATCCTTTATGTGCTGAAAGAAACCGGGTATGGAGATTATGCAAGGGCACTTCCGGGAGGGGAGCAGCGTTTTGCAAATCTTACCATGCTTGTGGAGAAAGCTATGGACTACGAGAAGACAAGCTACAGGGGTCTGTTTAACTTTGTTCGTTATATCGAACAGCTACAGGCATATCAGGTAGACTATGGAGAAGTCAATCTGACAGGAGCGGGCAATACCGCAGTGGAGATCATGACGATCCACAAGAGTAAGGGACTTGAATTTCCGGTAGTATTTGTGGCCGGTATGGGAAAACAGTTTAATTTTCAGGATATGAATGCAGGTCTTTTGCTTCACCCGGAACTGGGAATAGGGGCTGATGCTATCATACCGGAGAAACGGGTGATCGCATCTTCGCTGAATAAGCAGGTGATCAGAAGACAGCTTCTGAAAGAGAGTCTGGGAGAGGAACTGAGGGTACTTTACGTTGCCATGACAAGAGCAAAAGAGAAACTGATCCTTACAGGAACAGTCGGAAAGCTGGAAAAGCAGATGCTGTCGCTGTCGCGTTTTCTGGATGAGGAAGAAGAACTGCTCCCACTGGGAACCAGAATGAAAGCAAAGAATTACTGGGCTTTTGTACTGCCTGCACTGGTGCGGCATCGGGCCATGAGTGAACTTCTGTGGGAATATGGAATCCTCATGAAGAAACAGCCGGGGATTTACGATGATATCTCTGAGTTTGTGATAAAAAAGATCACTGTCCGTCAGATGACAGAAAAAGCAGTTCTCATCCAGGCAGGAAACCAGATGCAGGAGGAATATCTGAAGAACTGGGATGAAAATAAAGTGTATGATGAGGCTGTGAAGGAAGAGATAGAGAAGAGATTTTCCTTTGTATATCCGTATAAATATCTGGAAGATATTCCGGTTAAAGTCAGTGTTTCGGACCTGAAAAAGAGAAGCTGGCATGATGAAAGTGAACTGGAAGAGAATATCAGTGTGTCTGCCGAAGAGCAGGAGGAAGAACAGGAAGCACCGGTTCCCGCATTTATGGCAGAGAAGCAGGAAGAGTATAAGGGGGCTGCCAGAGGTACTGCTTATCACAGAGTAATGGAATGTCTGGATTATGCAGAAGCAGATACAGAGGAACAGCTTCGGGCTCAGTTAAAGAGACTTCTGGAGAGCCGGAAGATGACAGAGCAGGAAGCAGAATGTATCCGGATCCGGGATATCAGGAGGTTTGTGGAGTCCGGGCTGGGGCAGAGGATGAAGAAGGCTGCCATGAAAAAACATCTTTACAGAGAACAGCCTTTTGTGATTCAGAGAAGTGCTTCTATGCTCGATGATGGGTGGAAGAACGAAGCAGTGCTGGTGCAGGGAATTATCGATGCCTATTTTATGGAAGAAGATGAGATTGTTCTTGTGGACTATAAAACGGATAGAGTGAAGAGAGGACAGGAACAGAAGCTGATCGATCTGTATCATGTGCAGCTTGAGGATTATGCCCGGGCATTGGAGCGGATGACAGGAAAAAAAGTGAAGGAGAAGATCATTTATTCGTTTACATTGCAGAAAGAGATATTGCTGTAAGCGGACTAAAAATTTATTATTATGAATTCAAATATCCGGCAGGATAAGCGCGTGTTATACGCGCCACCCTGCCGGATATTTGTTTTTCAGGATCTGGTTGACCAGTTTACCGAAGCCAATGGGATATCCATCTGCACAGAGGAGATGCCAGCCTTTTTTGTGAGCTGCTTCTTCGGGTTCGATATTTAAGGTTTCGCCCTTTAAATATCTGGTAATCCTTTCGTCAGAAGCGGAGAGAGAGATGACTGCTTCTGCTTCATTTTTGCGGATCGCCAGTGCAAGTGGCTGAGACGGCTCGAAGCGGTTTTTCTTCAGGTCACCGAGATAGAGACCGTTTCTTAAGAAGGTGATGCCGCGGAAGTTGTGGGCAACCGGGGGAAGATAGTAGGCTTTATCACCGCGGATTTCCACACGTTCCCAGTCAAATGGCTGGCCGCAGAGGGTTTTCAGACCGATTTCGTTCAGAAATTCCTCAATCAGTGGAAATGCGTTTTTGTCCGGTTTTGTGTGAGGACGGGAGTTTTCCCGGATTGCCTGTCCTTTTTTATGGAAGAGTGCAAGGAAGTGTCCCTCTCCATTCATTTTGTGTGGGAAAATCCGGATGCATTTGATAAGTTCCGGATTTTTGTTTCCCCATTCAGGAACTCCATGAGAGAAGCCTTCATAATCTTCCATTTCTGCCAGTTCCATGTCAGGACGGTTATCCAGAAGCCAGGAAACAGTTTGTTCGTCTTCTGCAGGTGCGAATGTGCAGGTAGAGTAAAGCATCAGTCCGCCGGGACGGAGCATATCGGCTGCCTGGAGGATAAGCTCTTTCTGGATTTCGGAAAGCTCCAGGGATTTTTCGGGAGTCCAGTCTTTGGCAAGGGCTTCTTCCTTACGGAACATTCCTTCTCCGGAGCATGGAGCATCCAGGATGATCTTGTCGAAGAATTCGGGGAATGCTTTGGTTAACTTTGCAGGTGTTTCGTTTGCTACGAAGACATTTGGGATGCCGAAGAGTTCCAGGTTGCGAAGGAGGGCTCTGGCGCGGGAGGTGCTGATATCATTTGCTACCAGAAGTCCCTGTCCCTGAAGTGCTGCGCCTGCTGCAGTTGCCTTGCCGCCCGGGGCTGCGCAGAGGTCCAGGACTCTGTCACCCGGCTCGATGGGGATGCGGGAGGCGGGGGTCATGGCGCTGGGTTCCTGAAGGTAGTAGAGGCCGGCCTGGTAGTATGGGCATCTGGATGGACGGATGTCTTCATCGTAGAAATAGCCGTTTTTGACCCATGGGATCTGACGGATTGGAAATGGAGACAGGTTTTCGAAGTCTTCGCAGGTGATCTTGGAGGTGTTTATGCGCAGGCCGTAGGTTCGGGGGGCGCTGAAGCTGGAGAGGAAGGCGGGGTATTCGTTGCCGAGCATTTCTTTCATTCGGGTGAGGAAGGCTGGGTGGAGGGGTGTTGTATTTTCGTTCATAATCATAATGGGTTGGTTTCCTTTGCTGTAGTTTTTGATTGGTGGGTGGGGACGCGCAGGAAAATATATCTGTCTGAGTGCGGTTTCGGCATCTAAGATCTTCTAAGCCGGTAAAAATCTGCTAAAAGCATGGAGAAAAATGCAAAACTCGCTCCGCTGCAGGCTTCGCTCAGACAGGTTGCGATTTTTCTCCATAACGCAGATTTCTACCGGCTAAGAAGATCTAAGATGCCTGCAAATGCACTCAGACAGATATATTTTCCTGCGCTGTTTACTGAAAATAACTGTAGTATAACGTGAGGTTTATGGAATATTAAGTTTATGAAATACTATAGCAATTTAATAAAATAATGCAATCAAGACAGTTCAGCAGGACTTCACGCTATGATGGACTGGATTGTTTGCAGTAATTTATGAAATAAGAAATTGATATATAGCAATGCTTTTAAATACATTATTTATGAGGAGTGCTATAGTAAACCGGAAGACGTTAAGGAGGTATTTTCGGTAAAGGTATCAAAATGATTATAAAGTATAAATGATTTTTGCTAAATAGTATTGACAAAATCATATTATACATCATATAATATCGTTAACAAAACAATATTGATGTTCTGTATAGTATGTGAACAGGATGGAATAAATGTATCAGATGTGAAATGGCGTTTACCTTTGGTATAGTCTGGAGCATTTTTCAGACACGCTCTAAGGCTGGATTGCAGAGATGATGCTGTCTGTACAGAACATAATTGAAACGAGGGAGTGAGCATATGGTTTTTAATACGGGTGCTGCGCTTCTGGATGCGGTTGTTCTGGCGGTTGTTTCTAAGGAGAAGGAAGGGACTTACGGGTATAAGATCACGCAGGATGTGCGTGGAGTTCTGGATGTTTCGGAGTCTACTTTGTATCCGGTGCTCAGGAGGCTGCAGAAGGATGATTGTCTGGAGGTTTACGATATGGCGTATGCAGGGCGTAACCGGCGTTATTATAAGCTGACGGACAGAGGTGCTGCGCAGCTGGAGTTTTATAAAGCTGAATGGAAAATTTATGCATCCAAGATAAGCGGGATGTTTGAGGGAGGAATAGGATGATGGACAGGGCACAGTTTATGCAGGAGCTGGAGAAGCTGCTTGCTGATATTTCCGAGACAGAGAGGCAGGATGCCCTTGATTTTTATAATAGTTATTTCGATGATGCAGGAGCTGAGAATGAAGCTTCGGTGCTCAGGGAACTTGGAAGTCCAGAGAAGGTTGCAGCGATCATTAAGGCGGATCTGAAAGGTTCGGCAGGAGGCTATGAGTATGGAGAATATACGGAGCATGGCTATGAGGATGCCCGGACTAAAGAGAGAGGACAGATGCCTGAGAAATATGGAGAAGAGTCGGGAACAGGGAAGCGTTTTTTCAGAAAGGGGAATCAGGCGGTGCTGATCCTTGCGGTGATCCTGCTGGTTTTTATTTCTCCTTTTATTAAGGGGGCTGTTGGTGGGATTCTGACATTTGCAGTTGGAATCTTACTGCTTCCGTTCTGGCTGATCGTTGGATTGGGCATAGGTGCTGTGGTTTTACTGGTTGGCGGAATCGCAGCTGTTGTGGCTGGAGCAGGGCTTTTGGCTGTAATGACCGGAACCGGGATCCTGACGATAGGAATTGGATGTCTGATGATTGCTCTGGCAATCCTTATGATATTAGGACTGATCAGCATTGCAGTACGCATTGTGCCGAAATGGTTTCGGAAGATTACTGACTTTTTTAACAGGTTGCTCTACAGAAAGAGAAAGGAGGAGGTTAAATGAAGAAGTTTACAAAAGGAATGTTGATCGCAGCGGGGATTTTTGGTGCTGTGGGAATCGGGCTGACAGCTGCCGGTGGTGTTATGGGAGCCAGTATGTCGGAACTGACAGGGGTGGAAAGCCTGAAAAGGGTGCTTCTGGTGGCAGACGGGGATTATGATTATGATGACAGCGATGACTATGACGACAGCGACGACTGTGACGACAGTGAGGATTATGCCTGCGCTGTTGATGAGAATGAGGAAGATGGCACTGTATATCAGTTGAAGTATCAGCCCACAAAGCTGGATATAGAGCTGAAGTACGATGATCTGATCCTGGAAGAGGGTGACAGTTTCTGTGTCAGAGTTTATGATGACAGTGGGAAGAATGTGACAGTGAAGGAGAGTTCAGATACTCTTAAGGTCAAAAGCACAAAAAAACTGTCTAAGAACAGAAAGGTGTGTATTTCTTATCCGGAAGATGTTAAGCTTCAGGAGCTGGAGATTGAGATGGGTGCAGGTACTGTTTATCTGAACAGAGATATTGAGACAGAGAAGCTGAGTGTGGAGATGGGAGCCGGGGAATTTGAAAGTAAGAATCCGGTGACTGCAAGGGAGGCAGATCTGGAAATCGGAACCGGAAGTATGACATTTGCAGATCTGAGCGCCAGGAAGACAGATGGAGAATGTGGTCTGGGTGAACTGGATCTGACACTGACCGGTACGCAGGAGGATTATAATTATGATCTGGAATGTGGAGTGGGAAATCTGGATGTAGGTTCTGATTCTTACAGCGGACTTGGACGGGAGAAAACCATTTCCAATAAAGGCGCAGACAGGAAACTGAATCTGGAGTGCGGTATGGGAAATATATCAGTAGATTTCTCCGGGAAAGAGCACAGAGATTTGCAGATATCCTGAAGAGCATATACTTTGACGTGCAGAAATAAAAGTGGTATTTAACCGAATCAGGAAGTTATTCGGTGTAGAGTAAGTAGCGAAGCGGATGATTTTATCTGCTCGACTAATCTGGGTTTAAGGAGGAAATGGACATGGGTGACAAACGTTTATACAAATCATCAGAAAACAGTATGCTTTGCGGTGTATGTGGAGGAATCGCAGAATATTTTGATATTGACCCTACGCTGGTGCGTCTGGCATGGGTGATCCTTACCTGCTTTGGCGGTGCGGGAATCTGGGCATATATCATTGCGGCAATTATTATTCCCAAAAGATAACAGAATCTCAGGATCCAATCTGTAATGGACAGAAGTTTAACCGAATCAGGCAGGCAGCGAAGCGGATTGCGAATATCCGTTTGAATGAAATACAGTATAAAAATTAAGAAAACAGCCCATACTCCAAAGAAAAGGAGTGTGGGCTGTTTTGGATAAAGAGAAGGAAATAAAAGCTTATCTTGATGGAGAATTATTGCCGGAGGTCAGAATGAAGTATGAAATTGCAGAGGAAATGGGACTGCTGGACAGGGTATTGAGTGATGGATGGAAAAGTCTGTCTGCGAAAGAGAC
>ENA-UONY01002396-UONY01002396.1-human-gut-metagenome-genome-assembly--contig:-CS9-NODE-2396-length-13331-cov-5.201115_pt1 | contig 13331 bp, 10 predicted proteins | sample MGYA00242465_ERZ724012 | MGnify/ENA metagenome assembly ERZ724012 | reverse complement strand
CGGTTATGATTTGATCGGATTTCATCAATCCAGCAGAGACAGCAGCTCCTCCCGGGACATGGAGAGGATGCTCGGATCCTTTCCCCCGGCTACCACCTCCATAAGGGCAGATTTTTTCTCCTGGAGCTCCAAGATTCTCTCTTCAATGGTATCCTTGGCAATGAGCTTATACACATGCACACTGGCCTGCTGGCCCATGCGGTGAGCCCGGTCGGTGGCCTGATTTTGGGCTGCCAGGTTCCACCAGGGATCATAGTGAATCACCACATCTGCCGATGTCAGGTTGAGGCCAGTGCCTCCGGCTTTCAGAGAAATCAGGAACACCTGGGCCCCACCGCTATGGAAGGCCTTCACCAATTGAGCCCGCTTCTCCTTGGAGGTATCCCCCTGAAGGGTATAGCTGGAAATGCCCAATTGGTCCAGACGTTCCCGAATTCGGCCCAGCATGGAGGTAAACTGGGAAAACAGGAGAACCTGATGGCCGTTCTCCACCATGCCGGCGCACAGCTCCAAGCATGCCTCCAGCTTACTGGACGGTCCCTGGTAGTTAGAAAAACACAGGTTGGGATCACAGCAAACCTGCCGCAGCTGGGTAAGGGCTGCCAGGATTTGCAGCTTATTCTGGCTCTCACCAGAGCAGGCCGTCTTGGCCGCGCTGGCCACGGCGTAATAGGTCTTGCGCTCCTCCTCAGAAATCTGGACCTTCCGGATGTGCTCAATTTTGGGCGGCAACTCCTTCAGCACCGTCTGTTTCAGCCGTCGGAGCAAAAAGGGCTGAATCAGGCGGCTAAGCTGCTGTCCGGCCTGAGGGTCCTTACTTTGGGCAATTGGCCGCTCCAGCTTCTCCACAAAGGCAGCGTGGGAAAACAGGTAGCCTGGCATGAGGAAGTCAAAAAGGTTCCACAGCTCACTGAGACGGTTCTCAATGGGCGTACCTGTGAGCACAAAGCGCTGGGTGCAGGCGATTGCCTTGACTGCCTTAGAGGCCAGGGTCGCCTGATTCTTGATGTTCTGACCCTCATCCAGCACGCAAGCGTAAAAATTCCGGCTCTCATACAGCTTGATATCCCGCTTCAGCAGATCGTAGGAGGTCACCCATAAATCCCAGTCCCCACATGTTTCCATCTGCCTCTTGCGCTCCGCAGCGGGGCCCAAAATGAGTGCGGCCCGGAGCTGGGGGGCAAACCGGGCCAACTCGTCTCCCCAATTTAAAATGAGAGAGGTGGGGCACACCACCAGATTGGGTTTGCCGGTTTCCCGGAAGGGCACCGTGGATAGGTAGGCAATGATCTGCGCCGTCTTGCCCAGGCCCATTTCGTCGGCCAGGATGCCGCCAAAATGGCAGCTCTCCAGCGTCTTGAGCCATTGAAAGCCCACCTTTTGGTAGGGACGGAGCACCGGCTCCAAATACGCCGGAACCTGGTAGTCGCTCTCCGCCACAGATTTAAAGTTCCGAATCATGGAGCGGAACTGCCGGTCCCGGTTCACCTGGATCCCTTCGTTTTTTCCCAGAAGACCGTCCAGATACAGCCCCCGGTACGCAGGCAACGTCACATGGCCCCGGGCCAGCTCCTTTGCAGGCAGGAGGGTCATATGGGCCATCTCCGCCAGGGTTTCGTAGGGTGAGCCGTCCAGCTTCAGAAAACGGCCATCCTTCAGCCGGTGATATTTTTGCCTCCGGAGCAGACTCCGGTACAGGCCCTCCAGCTCCTCTGGAGGGAACTCCCCGGTATCCAGATCCAGACTCAGCAGGCCGTCAGAAACGGAAATCCCCACAGCGGGGCTGGAAGGCCGAATCTGCTTATCTCTCAGGCGTTGGGAGACATACACTTCCCCATAGTTGTGGAAGGTATCCAGCACATCCGTGAGAAAGTCATACATAGCCTCCTCTTTCTCCATGACAAATGCGCCGTTATTGTCCTCCTGAAAGTACCGCCGCAGAGGGTTCTGGGCGGCCTGCTCCTGCCGCACGTTGCGCTTCACCGGCAGGTCCCGGGGCGCTGTGAGGCCGTAAGGTACCTCTTTCTCCCCGTACCGGAATTTCAGCTCTGCCAGCAGCCGCCCGTTGTCCACATCGAAGTAGTAGCAGGGGGTACAATCATCAGGGGAATAGGCTTCCAAAAGCCCATCCGGGTCCTCCACAGCGACGAAATCCTGCACCTCCGGCAGCACGCAGCTGCAAAAATCTGGCAGGTCAGAAAAGGCAATTTGCATCTTGCCGGGTCCCGCCGACAGCATGGGGTAGACACGCTCTCGAAAATCCCGGCTACACCGGAGCAGCTCCCGGCCACAGAAGGTATATAAGGCTCGAGCGTTCCCAAAAAAGCTGGTCTCTCCCGGGAGGTCCACCGTCAGGCTGGCCATGTTCTTCCCCTTCTGGAGCCGCATGACAACAGGCGGGTCCCCATCCTCCAACACCGTGTTTGGGTTCCACCTGGTGCCTCCCAGGTCCTGATGCAGATACATCTGAAAAAAACGGTCAAAAGACTCGCCTGTGAGCTGAATCCCGCCCCTATTTCCCATTTGACTGCCGTAGCTGTCATATATCATGTAGCTTGTCTCAAAGGAGCGGAAGTTGCGGAATTCATTCATCAGAAGTGTGATGAGGGCCTGAGACTGCTCATCAAATTGCGCCAGGGCGTGGCATAGGGTCAGACCTTTGCCATAGGTCACCTCTTCCTCTTTATTAACATGCTCCAAAAAAGTCCTCACATTCTTGACCACGTAAAGCCTGTCAAAGCCCACCTGGAACGTGAGCATGGGGTAGGCTCGCTCCCGATCCGACGGCCAAATCTGGGGAATCAACCGGGCCTGACGGGTAGCATCCACGCTGGGCCCGGAACGGTTCCGGTAGGCCTTAAGAATCTGGCTCACTCTCCCGTCACTGTGGTTGGTCTCCCCCCGGAAGGAGGCAAGGGTCAGAAGGGCCGCAACCAGGTGCTTGCAGCAGCGCCGGTCTGCAAAGCGAGGGCAGGTACACAGTGCCGACAGACCACGGTCGGAATAGGAGGCATTGACTGTATACAGCTTCGCTCCCTGAACCTTACAAGTGATCTTTGCAAATTCTCTTGTTACTTCCTCCCGGTAACTGACCACCCGGTCCTGCTCATAATAGGCAAGCCCCCTCACGTAGTCCTCCTCCGGAACCATCTGCCGGATTTCTTTATTCGTTATGCGCATGGAGTCCACTCCGTAAAAATAAATTCACAGTCATTTCTTTGTTATTTTACTACAACCTTCTGCCAAACACAAGCATCAATCCCACAAAATTCCGCCAAACAATCAAACGGGAGAAATCGCGAATGTCACAACCTCTCCCGCTATTTTAAAAATTGAAATCATTCGCTTTGGCCAAACCACTCTGCCTTCCCCCTCGGTATTGCATCACTTGCCAGTGGCAAGTGGCTCCATCATTCCAGGTCCGGGTGGAGAAAAGAGGATGAGGAATGGCGATATCTTGCAGACCGGCAGACAGGATTGATTCAGACGTATCATATTTCCATTTTAACGAAACTGCATACAAACCAGCCAGATTTCGCCGTTCCTCATCCGCCCCGGCTTTGCCGGGCCACCTTCCCCCAGGGGGCACGTGCGTACCGCTAAGAAGAAAGTACCGCATAAAACGGGCGGCACTTAAGTTGATGGCATTGCCCTCCTCAGAGAGCGTCTAAGTAAGCCGCTATCGCTGCAAGCCGGTCAATCCTCTTTTGGAGTAACCATCAAACCGGTGATCTCCCCAGCACGGTCCTGCACCAGGACGGCGGAGCCGGTGGCAGTCAGGGTCAGGGTGCCGTCCCCCTTGACATCGGCCGTGCGGTATCCGGCGGCTTTGGCGAGATCGGTGTCTGAAGAGGTCTCATAGACCTGGAACTCCACGGTGGTGTCCCCCCGGAGCTGCTTGAAAACCTTCTTCAGGACAATGATCTGATCGCTTTCGATGAGGCCTTGTGCCCGGGCATCCTCTGTAAGGGCAGTGTTGACCTCCACCTTCTCCTCGGTGCTCAGCCGGGCAGCCTGGTCGTTGTTGTTGTAATCGTAGACAAAATATCCTGCCACACAGCCGGCAGCAAAGAGAAACAGGACGCCCAGGAGAATGGCCTGCCTCTTTTCCAGGTGCAGCCGGTCTCCAGCGTCATAGACCAGGTGCATCCGGTAAGCCAGAGGGATCATCACCATCAGGAACAAAATCAGGAGCACGGACTCCAGGGGGAACAGCGCCAGGTTCTTGAGGATTCGGGGCAGCTGGAAAAATGCATAGGACTTGTTGAGAACTACCTGATAGTACCACGCCATAATGGGGGCATTCAACACAATGTTCACAAAAAAGTCCACGCAAAATCGGGAGAGAATCACCCGGGTAGCCGTGACCCTGGTCCGGTACAAGAACAGTGCAAAAATCAGGGAGCCTGCAATTTCAATGAAAATAAAGGGGAAAAAGTACACCCCGGTGGGAAACAGCAGGCAGCCTAGGGTATCCGACACCGCAGCGGCCAAAATGGCCACCACAGGTCCAAATACCATGGCGCCTAAAGCGTTGATAAAGAAAGCAATGTTGATCTTCAGATCTGCGGCAATGGGGATGCCCAGGCTCTTGAGCGCCACCCGCAGGGCAATCATCAGGGCGGCAAACACCAGAATGCGGATGTCCTTCAGCTCCATGGCGGCATCGCGCCAGTAGGCCCTGGAGAACGGGGTCTGATACAGTGCGGTAGATTTGGTTTGTTTCATAGGTAGACCTCCTACAGTAAAATGGGGCCGGGTCGGCAGCAACTGCTGCTGTCTCATGGCGCGCAGCCAGCAAAAAAGCTCCCCACAGGCCAAAGCCCGGGGGAGCAAAGCTTGCCAACACGCGCGCCAGTGGGAGGGACGGCTAGCTTCACAGCCTTCCCCAATGCCCAACTGAGCATCGTTGCTACATAAAGGAGGTTTTTCCACCCATATGCAACAGCGGGTGCGGACCGTCTATCGCGGAGAAACTCCTTCGTCTGCCAGACAACTCCCCATTTTGGCAGCACTTCACGCAGAGGGTCCTACTCTGTCGGGGTTATTCTACACGAAACAGCGGTGGTTGTAAATATAAATTTTGAAAAAAATTGGCATTTGCACAGGAATGAACAGCGGGCAGCTGACCGGTCTTCCACACCCTTCCTGACCGGGTGCAAAAAAGAAGAGAAAAGGTAAAATTTCCTCTTGCATTTTGGGGAGAACCTGATACAATAAAATTCGTCCAGCGTCGCAGGGAGTAGGAAATTTCGCGTCAAGTACCGTTCGGATGGGAGGTTGCCAGCGGGCGAAGGGGTTGTGGCCCCGCGATGAATTTTCCGCAACCGCCTGAGCCGGATGCCCGACCGCGGCAGGCCGTGACCCGCCTCTGCCGTTTGGTCCAAAAACGCTGGTAAACCTGCGTCCACGGGGGCATGACAGCCGGACAAACCGCATATTTCCCCAAACCTCCTCCATTTTCGAAAGGAGGACTTTTTTATGTCCAAAAACGCAACAACCAAGCAGATTCAGCCCACAACCAAAGGAAGAATGGCCACCCGGGTTGTGGCGACCTGCGCCCTGCTGTGTGCCCTGAGCGTGGTGTTTGCCCGGTTTACCACGGTGATGCCCTCAGCGATCAGCCGATTCTCCATTGAGGCAGTGCCCATTGCTCTGGCGGGCTACTTCTTTGGCCCCATTGCCGGCGTGATGGTGGGCGCGGTGAGCGACACCGTGGGCTGCCTTTTCTCTGGCTACGGCTGGGACCCGGTGCTGACGGTATCTCCCATGCTCCTGGGTCTTTTTGCAGGTCTCCTGCGGCCGGTGTTGTACCGCATGGAGAAGCCCTGGGACTTCTGGCGTGTAGCAGTAACCCTGCTGCCGGGGAAGGTACTGGGCAGCGTCCTGTGGCAGAGCTACTGGCTCATCTTCTTGGGCTATTCCAAGAAGGCCATTGGCCCCCTGATCGCTTACCGCTGCACCGAAGCCGGCTTGGAGCTGGTACTGGATACCCTGATCATTTTCGTCCTGTTCCGCACGGGAATCTTCCAGAGGCTGGGCCTTTGGCGGCCGAAAGCAGCGAAGCCCCGCGCATAAACAAAGCGTATGGGGGTGTCTCAAAACTTCGTTTTTTAGACACCCTCTAATGTCTTTCCAAGCCTGCAGGTTTGGAAATGCAGTGAATGGAACGTGAAAGAGGTCTTTGGCCCTTTCACGCTTTCCTCGCTACCCGGTTTCTTAACTCCGTGCTAAAACATGCGAGACAGCCCCATTTTACAAGGAGAAATTGCCATGAACATCACAGAAGCTTTGACCTATATTCACTCCGTGTGCTGGAAGGGGTCCATCCCCGGTCTCTCCCGGACCCAGGAACTCCTGCACCGAATGGGAAACCCGGAAAAGAAGCTGAAGTTTGTCCACATCGCCGGAACCAACGGCAAAGGCTCTACGGCGGCCATGACCGCTTCCATCCTGCGCAAGGCAGGCTATTGCACCGGCCTGTATACTTCCCCCTTCCTCTTCCGGTTTAACGAGCGGATGAATGTAAACGGGGTGGACATTGCAGATGAAGAGCTGGCCGAAATCACAGAGTTCGTCAAGCCCCACGCCGAGGCCATGACGGATCATCCCACTGAGTTTGAGTTGGTGACAGCCATTGCCATGGAATACTTTGCCCGGCACCGGTGTGACATCGTGGTTCTGGAGGTCGGCATGGGGGGAGAACTGGACTCCACCAATGTGATTGATCCGCCGGAGGTGGCAGTGATCTGCAACCTGGGTCTGGACCATACGGAGTTTTTGGGCAACACACTGGAAGAAATTGCAAGGGCCAAGGCCGGGATCATCAAGCCCGGCTGCACAGCCGTTTTGTACCGTGGCAGTCCGTCGGTGGAAGCCGTGTTTGAAGAAACCTGCAAAGCCCGGAGAGTCCAACTTTGCAAAGCAGACTTCAGCGCCTTGACCTCCCGGTCCCATAGCTTTGCTGGGCAGGTGTTTGACTTTGGTTCCCGGAAAGCCCTGGAAATTCCCCTCCTGGGGGCCCATCAACTGCGTAACGCCGCCGTGGTGCTAACGGCCGTGGATCGCCTAATTCAGCGGGGCTGGAAAATTTCTGAAGAGAACATCCGGGATGGGCTTCGGGATGTGGTATGGCCAGGCCGGTTTGAGCTGCTGCGGAGAAATCCCGATGTGATTGTAGACGGCGGTCACAATCCCCAATGTCTGGAAGCTCTGGCCCAAAATGTTCGGGACTACCTGGCTGGACGAGATATTACCGCTCTCACCGGCGTCATGGCTGACAAGGACTACGCCCACATGTACGAGACCATGGCTCCTCTGGTCGCCCGGTTTGTCACCGTAACGCCGGACAATCCCCGCGCCATGCCCGCCGAGGAGCTGAAAACCATTTTAACCCCCTTTGGAAAGCCGGTCACAGCCTGCGCCTCCGTTTCTCAGGGCGTGGAGGAAGCTCTCCGCCAAGCCGGTCCCCAGGGGTTGGTGTTGGCCTTTGGCAGCCTGTACATGGTGGGAGATGTGCGTAAGACGGTGCTGGGGGCATAAGAATTCCGGAAAAAGTCAAAAAAACTCTTGCATTTAAGGGCTGGATGTGCTATTATGATCGGGCGATTGAATTGACGGGTGCAATGCGCCCTTGGACCCCAGAGCAGAAAGAGGTGAAACGACATGAAGGAAGGTATCCATCCCAAGTACGAACAGACTACGATCCGCTGTGCCTGTGGCAACGTTTTCACAACCGGTTCCACAAAGAAGGACATCAAGGTTGAAATCTGCTCTAAGTGCCATCCCTTCTACACCGGCAAGCAGAAGCTGGTTGATACCGGTGGACGCGTTGATCGGTTCAACAAGAGATTTGGCCTGAAGTAAGACCCCTGAGTCCGCACTGCGAAAGTGGTGCGGACTTTTTTCTATTTTCTGGAATGGAACATCGCGTCATATGGAATCATTCACCATATGAACCAACATCTTTTGAAATCAGGTGATGATATGCCGCAAGAACACGCCATAGAGCGTGCAGTCCTGGTAGGGCTGAATGCTGACTGTTTTTCGAAAGAGGAGACCGCCACAGAGGCCAGCTTAGAGGAGCTGGAGGCTCTGCTGGAGACGGCAGGGGGCCTCTGCACCGCCAAGGTTCTCCAAAACCGCCACACCCCGGACGCCCGCACCTTGATTGGCGCAGGCAAGGCCGAGGAAATCCGTCAGCTGATCCAGGCCACAGAGGCGGGCATGGCCATTTTTGATAACCCTCTTTCCCCCTCTCAAATCCGGGTACTGGAGGAGCTTCTGGGTGTCACAGTTCTGGACCGAAGCGCCTTAATTTTGGACATTTTCGCCCAGCGGGCCAAGACGGCAGAGGGCCGGCTACAGGTGGAGCTGGCTCAGTACAAATACCTGTTGCCCCGCCTGTCTGGCATGGGAACCAGCCTGTCCCGGCAGGGCGGTGGCATTGGCACCCGAGGCCCCGGCGAGACCCAGCTGGAGACAGACCGCCGCCACATCCGTACCAGAATTGCCAAGCTGGAAGAGGAGCTGTCCCAGGTCCGCCAGGTCCGGGCTATGCAGCGCCGTCAAAGAATCAAAAATTCCGTCCCGGTGGTGGCCCTGGTGGGGTACACCAACGCAGGAAAGTCCACTTTACTGAACCGGCTCACCGGCGCGGACATCCCCGCCAACAACCGCCTTTTTGATACTCTGGACACCACCTCCCGGCAGCTGGAGGTGAACGACACCCTGCAGGTCATTCTGTCGGACACCGTAGGCTTTATTTCCAAGCTGCCCCACCACCTGGTGGATGCCTTCCGTGCCACCCTGGAGGAGCTGTCCTACGCAGATCTTCTGATTCATGTCATCGATGCATCGGACCCGGAGCGAGAGGCCCACATTGCCGTGGTGGATCAGCTGGTAGAGCAGCTGGCGAAACCCGGCGTCCCAGTGATCCAGTGCTTTAACAAGGCGGATTTGGTCATGCCCGAGGACCTGCCTGTGGGGCAAAACCGGGTGGCAGTCTCCGCCAAAGAGGGGGCCGGACTGGAAGCCCTGCTCCGCTTGGTGGCAGACAATCTGAATCGGGGACAACACCGGTGCCGCCTGCTTCTGCCTTATGCAGAAGGGGGCATTCTGGACCGGCTGCACCGGGACGCCCAGGTCTTGACAGTAGAGTACAACCCGGAAGGCATCCAGGTAGAAGCCGTCTGCGGCCCCATTGTTTACGGGCAATTAAAGAAATTTGTCATATGGGAGATTTGACCGATGGAGGAATATCTGGTCCCCACCGCTTTTGGCCAGGCAGAGTTTGTGGAGAAAAAGTCCCGCTTCATTGGCCACATCTGGCCCGCAGAGTCGGAAGCTGAGGCCCTGGCTCACATAGAGGAAATGCGCAAGCTCCACTATGACGCCACCCACAATGTGTGGGCCTATATCATCCAAGGCGGCCCGGTGCGCTTTTCCGACGACGGTGAGCCCGGCGGTACTGCTGGAATGCCCACTCTCCAGGTGCTGCAACGCGAAAACCTGTTCAATGTCATCTGCGTAGTCACCCGGTATTTCGGAGGCATTCTTCTGGGAGCCGGCGGATTGGTCCGGGCCTATGCCAAAGGAGCCAAAATTGCCGTGGACGCCGCAGGGAAGTCCGTAAAGCGCGTCTGGACCGCCCTGTATTTGCCGGTTCCCTACAGCTGGTACGAGCGAACAAAGCTGGAAGTAGCCGCCTTCGGAGGACTGATCCGGGATACGCAATTTGGCGCCGATGTGGAGCTGGAGGTCCTCCTGCCGGAAGCCCAGACCGCCCCCTTTTTTGAGCGGCTCCGGGATATGTCCGGCGCCACACTGGAGGCCCTCATCACCGGCCAGGAATACCGGGCCTTCCCCCTGGAGGCCATGCCTTCCCCTTAAGCACTGCCCCTAAGGCGCACTGGTGGAGAATTACAGCCCTTAAGTTGACCACATTGCCTGGCAGAAGTCTCTGCCGCACCTTGAAATTTTTCCTGATGGAGGTTACAATATTTATGGAAATTCGTCCTTATACTCAGGCTAATTGGCCCCGGATTGCTGCGATTCATGACGCCGCGCGAGCCATGGAGCTGCATTTGGCAGACCTGGACGGCGCGTTTCTCCCCCTGTCTGTGGCAGCCCAGCGGGAGGGACTGTTTGACTACACCATTTTGGTTGCCCTAGCCCCGGAGGCCGTGGGTTTTGTGGCCTTCACGCCAGAGGAATTGGCCTGGCTTTACGTGGACCCGGCCTGTCACCGCCAGGGCATTGGGCGGGCTCTGGCCCGTGCGGCCCTGGAGCAGATGGGGCCAAAGCCCCTGACGGTGGAAGTTTTATCCGGAAACCTGCCCGCCCTGTCCCTGTACCGCAGCCTGGGCTTTACCCAGGAGGAAATCGTCCACGGCCATATGCCGGGCAACGAAGCGTTTCCTGTCACAGTCCATTGCCTGACTGCCCCGGCTGAGGTGTGATACCATTACCTCAGCTGCCGGGAAGCCACCGCACATCATTTCATGGGAGGGATGGTTATGACAATCCGGCAGGCTTTAGAGCAGGCGGAGCACCGGCGTTTGGACCCCCGGGCTGCCTTTTCTGACCAGTCCCGGGGACGTCCCATTCCGGAGCCGGAGCGAGAGGACGATGTCCGCACCTGCTACCAGCGGGATACGGACCGCATCGTCCACAGCAAAGCCTTCCGCCGTCTGATGCACAAAACCCAGGTATTTCTCTGCCCCGAGGGGGATCATTACCGGACCCGTATGACCCACACCCTGGAGGTGGCCCGCATTGCCCGAACCATCACCCGGGCCCTGAACCTGAACGAAGACCTATCCGAAGCCATTGCTCTTGGCCATGACCTGGGGCACACCCCCTTCGGCCACGCCGGCGAGGATGCCCTCAGCCAGGTTCTGGGCAAGCCCTTCCGGCACAATGAGCAATCCCTGCGGGTGGTAGACATTTTGGAAAAGGATGGGCAAGGTCTAAACCTCTGCCACGAGGTCCGGCTGGGAATTCTGGGCCACACCGGGGAATATGTGCCGGAGACCTTGGAGGGGCAAATTGTCCGGAAATCGGATCAGATTGCCTACATCAACCACGACATCGACGATGCCATGCGGGCCGGCATCCTGACCAACGACGACATTCCCCGGTCCGTTGCCCACATTTTAGGGGAAACCCACAAGGATCGGATCAATACACTGGTCACCAACATCATTTCCCACACCCTATACACTGGCGAGCTGTCCATGGATCCGGAGGTGACGGGGGCCATGCAGGAGCTGCGGTCCTTTATGTTCCAGCGGGTCTATCGGAATCCGGTGGCAAAGGGAGAGGAATCCAAGGCCAAAGTCATTGTGCAGCAGCTGTATGAGTACTACATCCGCCATCCCCAGGCCATGCCAGATACCTTCCAGCCCCAGCTCACCTTCGAGGGCATGGAGCGGACTGTCTGCGATTACATCGCCGGCATGACAGATAAATACGCAGTGGATAAATACACAGAGCTGTTTATCCCATCCAACTGGCACGTTCGGGGATAAGATGGCCGGAGAGTGCGAGAAATTTTAAAATTTTTGGGGAAGACTTTTTGGCAAAGCTGTGATATAATGAATTTTAATGGGTCAGTGCGCCCAGATTCCTACCTGAGACTATACCCAAAAGGAGATCGCTTTCTATGAGAAACCTGCGCGGCATCATTGTGGCTGGTGTGTTTGGTGCTCTGACTTGGTTGCTGCAGCAGCTGGCCCAGCGTTACAACTTGTTGCTGGATATGGCGTACCCCTTCGCCTCCAAAACGGTTCAAGAGATTTTGGGTGGCTGGAGCGCCGGGGTGGATTTCTGTGTCTGGCAGGTCATTCTTGCAGTATTTCTGGTGGCAGTCGCCGTATCCATCGGTCTGATGGTTCTGTTTCGGTGGAACTTTTTCCGATGGCTGGGCTGGGTCCTGGCGCCGGTGTCCATTGCCTACTTCCTGTTCACCTGCCTGTGGGGACTCAACTACTATAACCGGCCTATCCAAGAAAGCATGAAGCTGAAGGCCGGCGACTACACCGTGGCTGATCTGCGTGACGCCACCCAGTTCTACCGGGAACAAGCGGATCGTCTGGCGGGTCAGATGAAGCGGGACGCAAACGGTAACATGGTGTTGGAAGATTTGGATACCCTGAATCAATCGGTAAAGGCAGGATACGATAACCTAGTGTGGGACTATTCCATCTTTGCCGGTTCCCGGGGACCTGTCAAGGCACTGGGATGGGGCAGCCTTTTCAGCCGCTTTGGGACGTCCGGTGTCACCATCGGTCTCACTGGTGAGGCGGCGGTCAATATGGAAGAGTATTCCGCTACAATTCCCTTTAACATGTGCCACGAAGTGGCCCATCTTCTGGCCATTGCCGTGGAGGACGAGGCGAATTTTGCCGGCTACCTGGCCTGCGAATATAGTGACGATCCGGTGTTTCAATATTCCGGGTATATGATGGCATACCTCTACTGCTCCAACGAGCTGTACAAAACTGACCAGGAGGCTTGGCAGCAAATCCGGAGCCAGGCCTCGGCAGAGTTGCTCCACGATCTGGACGCCAACAACCAGGTGTTCCAGCAAAACCAGGGGCCAGTGAGGGATACCGCCCAGACGGTGTATCATGACTATCTCCAGTCCAATGGTCAGGAAAAGGGCGTTGAATCCTATAACATGGTAACGGGTCTTCTGGTCGCTTGGCATCAGGAGAAGTACGTGGAACATGATGAAACGGAGCCCACCGTATTTGACCCTTACAATTACGATGAGGTCTTCCCCTCTACCGCTGCAGAACCAGAAGAGACTGCGCCAGCCACAGAGGAGGGCTAAGATGGACAACATGCAGTCGGCCCTCCTGGCCGGTTTGCCCGGCCTGGGCCTGTCCTTGCCAGACGGGGCGGCAGAAACCATGTGCACTTTCGGTCACGCCCTGCTGGAAAAGAATCGGGTGATGAATCTCACCGCCATCACGGAGCCGGAGCAAGTGGCCCAGCTCCATTTCCTGGACAGCCTGACTCTTCTCACCCTGGCGGATTTTCGGCAGAAGCGGGTCATTGATGTGGGCTGTGGCGGCGGCTTTCCAGGTGTGCCTTTGAAAATTGCCTGCCCGGAGATGGAGTTGACCCTGTTGGACTCTCTGGGCAAGCGTATGGCTTGGCTCTCTGAGACCCTTCCGGGTTTAAACATAACAGCTTCCTGCGTCACCGCCCGGGCAGAGGATGCGGTGGCATCCCAGCGGGAGCAATATGACTTTGCCGTGTCCCGGGCTGTGGCCAGACTCCCGGTGTTGTGTGAGCTGTGTCTTCCCTATGTGAAGGTGGGT
>ENA-UONY01002391-UONY01002391.1-human-gut-metagenome-genome-assembly--contig:-CS9-NODE-2391-length-13357-cov-6.004661_pt1 | contig 13357 bp, 12 predicted proteins | sample MGYA00242465_ERZ724012 | MGnify/ENA metagenome assembly ERZ724012 | reverse complement strand
GATACAGATCTCCTGCCGCATCCATTTTCTCCGGCTACGGACGAACTCATAAGCTTTTTAAAAACACGCGACATAAGAATACACGGGCATCCGCTTGTATGGGGGAACAAAAGATGGAATGTCCCCGAATTCGAATGGCTTATTGAAAACTATGCTGACGACGCTGCTAAGGTTGTCTTAAAAAACAAAGCTGCAACTCCACCGCTCCATAAGCCTTTGTATGTCGATGAAAAATTTAAAAAGATGTCTATTCAAGATGCCGAATCTCTTTTCGGAAACTACGCTGCAGAAATGGAAAAGGCTTCCGACAGAAGAATCAGGCAAATAGCCGCCAAATACGCCGATTCTGTCGACAGTTGGGACGTAGTAAACGAAAGCTGCAAAGATTATGAATCGGGCGCATTGGGGAAAAGCAAAAAAGTATGCATGAGTTTGGAATACGGCATTATGCCGGGCGACTATGCCTGCAACGCATTTAAAATTGCCGAAAAACTTTTTCCTAAATCCGCAATGCTTTCTATAAACGACTACCACTGCGGCGAAAAATATGGCGAACAAATACGCGATATGCTTTCCAAAGGCTGCAAAATTGACATGATAGGCTTTCAGCGCCATTTATGGAACACAGGCCAGATGAAAAAAATTGCGGGCGGAGAGGATGTTCCAAATTGGTCCATAAAGGGGCAACGGGAAATATTAGACAGATTAGATTCCTTTGGACTACCCATTCATATAAGCGAAGTGACTGTGCTTCCAACAGAACGAAATCCGGACGGATTCAAGGCGCAAGCGGCGATTTTGCGCAATTATTACAAGCTATGGTTTTCCTACAAAAATGTTTCAGCGATAACCTATTGGCGCACAATAGACAAACTCGATAAAAACGTGCGCGACCGCGACGAGCCGTATTTTGCGGGGATTCTATTCCCAGACGCCACTAAAAAACCGGCGTACTTTGCCCTCGACGACCTAATAAATAGAGAATGGAAGACGAGTCTGGAACTGAAACCAGATGAGAACGGAACTGTGAAATTCCGCGGTTTCAAAGGAAAGTACAAAATAGTGTGGCGAGACACTTCCGGAAATATCCGGACAAAAATAGTCTCGGTAAGATAATTGGGAAAAGTTTTTATAAAATTTTTTCTCCCCCGCGCTGCACACAAAAAAAATACAGCACATTAAAATTTTTTTAATTTCAACGTGCTGTATATTGGAAAATTTCTCTTAGCTTATCGTGCTAAGGAATGACTTCTATTAGGAGAGTTTCACTTAGCTTTTTAGATTAAGCAATGATCTCTATCAGGAGGGTTTTCTCCTCAGCTCTTGAATTAAGGAATGACTTTGTTGAGAGGATATTCAACAATACCTTCCGCGCCGTTGTCTTTCAGAGTCGGAACTATCTCGCGGACTACCTTTTCGTCAACTATTGTTTCAACTGCCACCCATGCAGGATCCGACAACTGCGAAACTGTCGGCTTGCGCAGGGCGGGAAGGGCGGCTATCACCTTTGAAAGATTCCCTTTGGGGAGGTTCATTTTTAGCCCGACTTTGTTGTTTGCGTCGAGCGCGGCTTGCAAGAGCATTGCTATCGATTCTATCTTCTTGCGCTTCGCCGGATTCTCCCATGCAGCCTTGTTGGCTATGAACTTTGTGTTCGTGTAAAGCATCGTGTCTATTATGCGCAGGTTGTTCGCGCGCAGGGACGAGCCGGTCTCGGTAATGTCGGCTATTGCGTCCACGAGGTCCGGAACCTTGACTTCCGTCGCTCCCCATGAAAATTCGACTTCCGCGTCAACACCGTTGTCGGCGAGAAATTTCTTTGTGACGTTCATAAGCTCCGTCGCAACCCTCTTGCCTTGGAGGTCTTTTACCGACTTTATGTCGGAGTCTTCCTTCACGCAGAGCACCCAGCGCGATTTTAGCGATGTCGCCTTGCTGTAAACGAGGTCGCAGACTTCCACGACATCGCTGGAATTTTCGAGAATCCAATCGTATCCTGTGAGGCCGCAGTCGAAGAATCCCTGCTCGACGTACCTGCTGATTTCCTGTGCTCTCACAAAGCGCCCGTCGAGTTCGGGGTCGTCTATGGACGGCTTGTAGGAGCGCGAACTTTTTGTAATGCGCCAGCCGGCTTTTGCGAATAGCGCTATTGTCGATTCTTCGAGGCTGCCTTTGGGAAGGCCTATCATTATTAACGGTGTGCTCACGGTATTGCCTTAATTTGATTTTTATGGGCTTTCGGCTTATAAAATTAAAAGTCTTTTTTGCTCATTCCACAAATTTTGCCTTAGAACGAAAAAGCATTCCACAGATTTGCGCGACGCGCGCCCCCCGCAAAATGCTCTCCGACCGCCGATTGCCCGCGTACGGGATTTCGGCAAAATTGGTGCGGGCAGACGGAATCGAACCGACATCACCAGTTTGGAAGACTGGGGTTTTACCACTAAACTATGCCCGCTCTGAATTAAAGCCAAAATTAAAATACTTTCTTATCTTGTGCGTCAAGACTATTTTTAAAATAGATTGAAAACCTCCACGGTAAATGCGGCGGCCATGTACACTACAATCAGAAATTTTATCATTGAAGCCGCCAGTGCGCCCACAAATGCACCCAAGCCGGCTTTGCCTGATTCCCTTATGTTTGCGCCTCCGAGCCACTCCCCCAAGAACGCCCCGGCAAGGGGGGCGACAAATATCCAAAATATCGGCGGCGGCAAAAATATGCCTACAAAAACGCCTATAAAAGCCCCAAGGCCCCCGCGCCATGTCGCGCCGAATTTCTTTGCGCCAAGCCACGACATAAATATGTCGGCAAGCTGCGCGAACGCGGCGAGGAATCCGCATATCCAAATGTTCAGCCAACCGACCCCGCTTTCGGGAAACACGAGCTTAAACACGAGAATCGCCGCAAAGGAAAGCAGCGGCCCCGGCAGCACGGGCAAAAACGCCCCAATCGCCGCCAAAAGGCAGGCTATGTACACGAGAATCTCTCCGGTTGCTATGTATGCCGTCTCCATTTTCTTGCTTGAAATATGCTAAAAACTCTGTTTTTATCAAGAAAAGTTTAAATAAAAAAAACACGCCGTCTATGGAAAATCCCGACCAAAAATTATTGGAGATTATACGCAACGAAAAGTTCCTCGCTTTTTTCGATCTCGCGGAAAGGGGCGAAAACGGGGCAGTGGAAATCGGTGGACTGTGCAAAGTGGCGATGCCAAGACAAGTCAAAGACATCGACTATATATCGCTTACGTTCATTTTCGACACACCGAGCGAAGGGACATTTTCTCTCGCAAAACGCATAATGGCGAGGCTTACGACGGAGGCCTTCAAAAAGGCAATACCTTCGGTCTGCGCGGTGACGAGCGTTCCGGCGACTCTGAGGGCGGGCGAAAACTACGTCCACCAGATAGACGTAATATTTGCCTCCCACGTTGCAAACGTTAGGGAAACTATAACGAAAGTAGTCTATGTAATACGCACTTCCGGCTGCCTCGATACCGAGCCCCCGCAATGGTGGGACGAAAATACCTCCCCGTTGCCCACGGAAGTTGAAAAGGCAAACTGGACGGCGCGCATCAAGGCCCTTCTTGGCATCGCCAAGTAATGCCCGCTAAAAAATACAATCCCAACGCCGTTTCAAGAAATTGAAGCGGCTGTTTTTTAAAGAAAATTTAATACGATGGAAATTTGGTTTCACCCGGCGAAAGCCCTAAAATCACTGACAACAAAAGCGGCCGAATCGGCGGGCTTCGACGACAGCTTCGACCCCATAATACGGCCGGCCGACCCTAAATTCGGAGACTTCCAGTCAAACGGAGCCCTCCAATACGCAAAATCCCATAAGGAGAATCCGAGGGCTGTCGGAGAAAAGCTCCTCGCGGAAATAAAAAAATCTCCGGATTTCGACGATACGCTCATTGAAACGTCTATTGCCGGCCCCGGTTTTATCAACTTTAAGCTGACCAAGAAATTTCTCGGGGGGTGGCTTGCAAAATACAAGGGCGAGCCCGAATTGAGGGCGGCGGCAAGGGAATTTTACGGCGGGAAAAAGACTGTCGTTGATTATCCGTCTCCGAACACGGCAAAGCAGATGCATGTCGGGCACTTGCGCCCGATGGTCATAGGCGAGGCGGTCAAACGGCTTCTAAAATTTTGCGGCGCAGATGTCATTACCGACAACCATATCGGCGACTGGGGAACGAACTTCGGCATTCTCATTTACGGCATAAAAACTTCTGGATACAAGCTCGACCCTGAAAACGAAAATTCGCTTGAAGAGCTCGAGCAAATGTACAAGCGCGGCAGCGCCCTCGCAAAGGAGTCCAACGAGGCTGCCGACGCGGCGCGCGCGGAACTCGTAAAGCTCCAAAACGGCGACGCTGAAAATGTCGCTCTCTGGAATAAGATAAACGAGGTCAGCTCTGCGGCGTTTGATAGAATGTATAAGCGCATGGGCCTTACGATAGACTTTACTCTCGGGGAGTCATTCTACCGCGACAAAGTCGGGCGCGTGTACAAAGAGCTTACAGAATGCGGCATTGCCGAGGAGGACCAAGGGGCGCTCGTAGTATTTCTGCGCGAGCACGAAAGGTTTAAAAAGCAGCCTTTTATAATTAGAAAGAGCGACGGAGCCTCGAATTACGCATCGACAGATTTGGCGACTTTGCTGTATAGGGTGGAGCATTTTGACGCCCGCGAAATAGTTTACGTCACCGACGGCCGACAGCAGGACCACTTCCAGCAGCTGTTTATGACCGCAAAAAAATGGTTCGACTGCAAAGGGTACAAACTGCCGAAACTGCGCCACGTATGGTTTGGGACAATCCTCGGCGAGGACGGCAAGGCGATAAAGACCAAAAGCGGCGAACCCGTGAGGCTAAAAGCTCTCCTTGACGAAGCTGTGGCGCGCGCGCGGGCGATAGTAATGGAGAAAAATCCGGAAACGCCCGCGGAGGAGGCAGACAAGATTGCCGAAACTGTCGGCGTCGCCGCCCTTCGCTATGCTGATTTGTCGCAGAATAGAACAAACGACTACCTTTTCTCTTGGGACAAGCTTCTGGCATTCGACGGCAATACAGCCCCATATCTGCTTTACGCTGTGGCGAGAATGCACTCAATATTCCGCAAACTGAAAACCTCCCCGGATGCCGACTTTTCGGCGGCTTCGGAATTGGAGACGGAGCGCGAGATAGCTCTCGCCCGAAAGCTCGTCGCGCTTCCTGCGGTGTTTGAGCTTACATTGTCGGAGCTCCGCCCGCACTTTTTGTGCACATACCTTTACGAGCTCGCAGGCGTTTTCTCGACTTTCTACAACGCGGATAAAGTTATGGTGGACGACGAATCCGTAAAGGCGCGGCGCTTGATGCTGTGCTCGCGCACAATGCGCGTGCTCGAGGCGGGCCTTCGCGTGCTCGGCATTGAACCGCTCGAAAAAATGTAATATGAAAATCTCGACAAAAACAGGGGACGCCGGGCGCACAAAGCTGATGTTCGGAAGGGACGTATCAAAATCGTCGCAAAGGGTAAGGGCGTACGGGGCGGTTGACGACTTCTCCGCGACGCTCGGGCTTGCGCGCTCATTCGCGGGCAAGGAGCTCGGGGCGGAGATACTTGGAATTCAGGAGTCGCTGGTGTGCCTGATGACGGAGCTTGCGACAAAAAAGGAGGATTTTCATCTGCTAACCGAGAAAAAATTGCGCCTGCTTGGCGACGGAGACCTAAAAAGCCTCGAGGACCGCATAGAGTCAGCCGAGAGATACGGAGATATTTTTTCCGGTTGGACCCATTCAGGCGAAACCCATTTGCAGGCGGCGCTCGATATGGCGAGGGCGCGCTGCCGCAACGCAGAGCGCGAGATTGTTGGGCTTGCCGAATCCGAGGGGCTTGCGCGCGATTTCCCGCTTGTGTACATAAACAGGCTCTCCGACTACCTTTGGATTCTCGCGCAAGTGTCGCTGCGCTCTTAATTGCCATTAAAAACTAAAAGGAAAAAGCTATGAAAAAAATAATCTGTACCGCGATAATATCGATAATCTCAGCATGCGCTTTTGCCGCCGGAGACTGGGCGAGCTTCGGCCGATATGCGGAGGCGAACAAGAGCGTAAAAACGCCACCGCTTGCGGTGCTCATGGGCGATTCAATAACCGACGCATGGGTTAAAAGTACTCCGTCGGATTTCTTCAAAAAAAATAACATTGTGGGCCGCGGGATAAGCGGGCAAGTGACGTCGCAAATGTTGGTGAGATTCCGCCGCGACGTGCTCGACCTAAAACCCAAGTATGTTGCGATTCTCGCCGGAACAAACGACATCGCCCAGAATCAGGGATACATTAGCGTTGAAAACATATTCGGCAACATTGTGTCTATGGTGGAAATCGCAAAGGCAAACGGCGTAGTGCCGGTGGTATGCTCTATTTTGCCCGCAAACAAATATCCGTGGCGCAAGGAGATAAAACCCGTTCCGATGGTCAAAAAGCTAAACGAAATGCTCAAAGACTACTGCGAAAAAAATTCCGTAATATACGTCGATTATTTTACGAAGCTCGTTGACGACAAAGACGGCCTTCCGAAAAAGTACGCCAACGACGGTATACACCCGACTCCCGACGGATATGCTGTTATGGAGGAAATACTCATTAAAAACCTCAAATAAAAATATCTTCCCAAAAAAGAATACGGCAATATCCTCTCGGATTTTGCCGTTTTTTTTGGAGCGGGGAAGGCTGCCATGAATGGAGTATTTTGCGGATAAAGTGTTTGCCGGCAATATGTGCCGATATTGCGCGAGGCGCAATTTTGCCTGCAAGCCGATTTTAATAAGATTTTTTATCTTTAACAGGCGGCCCATTTTTGCTTTAACAGTTTTTTTAATTTTAGGCGGACTGCGCCGCTTGTTTTTATGATTGAGATAAGGGAATTGAGGCTCTCGTACGGAGCGAGGACTATATTCGACAATGTGTCGGCCGTGATAAACAAGGGCGACAGAATAGGACTTGTCGGCTCCAACGGGGCGGGGAAAACCACGCTCCTCAAAATCCTTGCGGGCGCCGAATCTCCCGATTCCGGAAGCATTCTCAAACCAAAATACGCAACCATCGGGTATTTGCCGCAGGAGCTCGTCGTAAGCGCGCAGAGGCCGCTTTTTGAGGAGGCGGAATCGGCCTTTGAAAGCATATTGGCGCTTCGGGAAAAACTCGCGCAGGCCGACGAAGTTATACGCACCGCAAGCCCGTCCTCGGCTGAATATTCGGACGCCCTCCTTGAAATGGGGGAAATCAGGCACAGGCTTGAAGACGCGGAAGAATCTAAATTGCGTTCGAGGGTCGAGACGGTGCTGATGGGGCTCGGCTTTAAAATGGCCGATATGGCGCGGCCGTGCTCGGAATTTTCCGGGGGTTGGCAGATGCGCGTTGCGCTCGCAAAGCTGCTGCTGACTGAGCCGACTCTCCTGATGCTCGACGAGCCTACAAACCACCTCGATATTGAGTCGGTCGCGTGGCTCGAAGACTATTTGAAGTCGTATCCCGGTTCGATATTAGTCGTAAGCCACGACAGGGCATTCCTAAACGCCCTCACAAACCGCACATTCCACCTTTCAAAGGGCAGGCTGGACTCCTATTCGGGCAATTACGATTTCTTTGAGGCGGAGTCCGCCGCGCGCAGGCGCACGCTTGAACATACGGCGGAAAATCAAAGGCGCAGCATAGAAAAGACGGAGAAATTTATCGAGCGTTTCAGGTATAAAAGCTCAAAGGCGGCGCAGGTTCAAAGCAGGATTAAGGCGCTTGATAAAATCGAGCGCATAGAGGTTGAGTCGGACGAAAAAGAGATACATTTTAAATTTCCGGAGCCTGAGAGGACGGGGCAGATTGTTCTCGACGTCGAAGGCGTGGAAAAATCGTTCGGGGCGCACAGAGTTCTGAACGGAGTTTCGATGCGTTTGGAGCGCGGCGACAGAGCGGCGCTCGTGGGCGTAAACGGGGCGGGGAAAACGACGCTCGCAAAAATCATAGCGGGCGTTATGCAGCCTGATGCGGGAAGTGTAAAACTGGGGCTCAACGTAAAAATGTCGTATTTTGCGCAGCACCAGACGGAGGAGCTCGACAAGTCGAACGACGTATTGGAGGAGGCTCTGTCAGCCGCTCCTATGGAGCGCAAGGGGGAAGTGCGCGGGTTGCTTGGCTCTTTCTTATTTACGGGCGACGACGTCCTTAAGAAGGTGGGCGTATTATCCGGTGGCGAAAAAAACAGGCTTGCACTCGCAAAAATGCTCTTGCGCGATTTTAATTTTCTGCTGCTTGATGAGCCGACAAACCATCTGGATATGAATTCAAAAAATATCCTCGCCCAAGCTCTCGCTTCGTACCGCGGAACATATCTTATAGTGAGCCACGACAGGGCATTCCTCGATCCGATAGTCGATAAGGTTTACGAGTTGGGGCCTGGCGGTTTAAAAGTCTATCCCGGGAATCTGACTTCGTATGTGGAGCGCATAAAATCCGAGGGCAGGCTGAATCTTAAAAATTCGCCCGCGCCTAAAAAAAGCGCCTCGGCTTACTGGGAGCGCAAGGCGGAGGCTTCAAAAAAGCGGGCTGAAATATCTTCGTTAAAAAAGAGCGTCGAGCGCATAGAAGCGGAGATTGCTGCGGCCGAGGGGGACGTCGCCAAAATAGAGGCCGAGATGTCCGAGCCCGACTTTTTTAAGCGCGGCGCGCAATGCTCTTCTACAACAGAGGCGTACAACGCGCTAAAAACAAAGATAGAAAAACTTTACCGCGAATGGGAGGAGTGCAGCGAGCGCTTGAGCGCCGCGCAATCAGAGTGATTTTTCCAAAAATGGGAAGTTAAGCCGATTTTTTATAAAATATGGCGCGGCTTGCAAAATTTTGTGCGCGTTTGCCGGCGGAGAATCGTCCGTGGTATGCTACCGGACAAATGAGTAATTTGTGTATTGAATTTTTTGTGGTTTTAGTAGATTCTTTATTTGATGAAAATTAAATGCGCAAAAGTATTTTTCTTTTTTATTGCAACTGCGGCTGCGCTTTTTTTGAGCGGGTGCGAAATGCCGGAGTCGTGGAATGATCCTGCCTATTTTGGGGACGGTAAAGACCTTGGCAAGAAGGTAAACGGCTCCGGAACTGGCTATGAAACTTGGGATCCGGACGTTCTATAACCGCGCATTGCTTTCAATATATCCGAGGGCTAAAATATTTTTTGCGGCGCAAGACTGTGCCGCAAATTTTTTTAGCACAGCAAGCTAATAGTCTCCGCAAATCGGCGCAAAAAAAAGCGCGGAAAATATTTCTCCGCGCTTTTTTTAAAAAATTGCTAAATTTTTCTGCGGCGCATAGCAAGCCCAAGCGAGGCGAGCGCAATAATTGCGGCTATCGCCGAGGGCTCCGGCACGCTCACCCTGAGAGTCAGCAAACCGTTCGCAAGATCTCCTTCAATAACTTTTACGTCAACCCCGTCTTCTGCGACGAGCATTTGATTGAGGACGTCTATTGTTATGTTGGAGGAATTCTCATCGAAAGACATTACAGTATAGTCGAGATACGATACTTCGGAGGCTTCAAGCCACATTGCCAAGTCGTAGGGATCTACATTTACGAGGAAAGTTCCCCTTGTGGGGTCGAGCACATTGACTCCGCCGGCGACGTCTATTCTGTCGCCCTGCATTTTGGAAAGGTCAAAGCGTATCGTGCCTCTTTGAAAATCAATAGATGAAAATCTTGTAGTGCCGATTTCCGAGCCGCTGTCCAAGCCAGTGGAGCTGAAAATCGCCTTTTCCCCGACAACCGTCAACATGCCGGCGCTCATTGCGGAGTGCATGCCGACATTCAATTCGCCCCATTCTACCGTTACCCTGCCCAAGTCTGCCATCTTAAAGGTTTTTTCGTCGCTATAATCGGCAAACTCTTGAAAGCGCATAATCTGTTTGCCGGTGTCGGAATTTGCGTTCATATTCAAGTGCAGGGCGCCGCCCACGCCGTTTTGAGTTGCGTACTTCCCGCTAAATTCGGCGGTGCCGTTGTTTTTAAATATTACGGTTGTATCAACACTTGGCAATCCGACTTGCAGCCGCCCTATGCCGTTTATGCCGCCAATCATGCGGCTTTTGCTTCCGGAGCCGCCGCCGTCTTGTTTAGCGAAATCAAGCGACGAGTTTACAGTGCTTAGATTTAAAGTGCCCCATACTGTAAAACCGCTTGTCGAATTCCCTGAAAGGTAAAGCCGCGTATTGTTGATGTCAAAATTTCCGCCTACTTCCCAAGCCCCTCGCGCAGAGTGTATAATCAATGGAGAATTTAAGCTAATATTGCCGTCTACCTTAAATGTCTTATTGCCAAACCTCATCTGTATTACATATCCGGGTACAGAGGAAAAATTTACATCGCCCCTAAAATACGCTCCTTGATAAAAATTAAATTCACTGCCCCACGCACCTTGCGGAATAGATGCTACGTTAAAATTAAGGTTGTTGCCGACAATATATTCCGAAAACTCTCCAATGCCCGAGGATGTTGCGTTTACGCTTATATTAAGGTTGTTTGTAGAAGAGCTTACTACGCCATTGTATGCTTCGCCGTCAAAAGATCCAACACGCCAGCTTGAGCCGTCGTTTAGGCTAAAATCGGCGTCGGAAGTTGAGTTGTATATATCTTCAGCGTTTGCTTGTGAGAAGCCTAACGCTGAGAAAAACAGCAGTAGGGAAACGGAAAAACATTGGCGGGGAAAATTGCCAAAGTGGAATTTTTTGTGGGAGAAAGTTGAGGATTTATTTTTCATATAGCGCTTCAATGTTAATAAAACTTTTTTATATATGAGACGCTATGAGTTCAATTTAAAAACAACTATTTTATTTTAACTGTTAAATTTGGCTTTTTCTATTATCCCTAATTAGAAATTTTGGTTGATTTTGCATTAAATCAAATCTATGCATAAAGAAAATTATATTGCCCGCTAAATAAGAAAACCCGCCGCCGTGTATAAATTAATAACACAACAAAAAGCCCGCGGTCTTTCTTAACGCGCGGGCATCTTGCATTAATTTTCTATTGCCTAAGCTTTGAAGTTGGGAAGATACGCCCCAAATTTTACGAGTTTCCCTTGAAGGGTTCTTACGTCTATTTCGTGCACCGACGCATTCAAGCCCGCCGCCATAGAAGCTCCGATACCGGCTGCCTGGCCCATTATGAAGCATGCGGGCATGACGCGTATTGAACCGTGCACAAGTTCGTCGGAGCTTGCGCATCTGCCGGCAGTGTACAAATTGTCGAATCCTTTTGGTGTCAAAATTCGGTACGGAATGCCGTAGCTTTCGCCCTTTGCGTATTTGTACAGCTTGTCGAATTCTTGGCGGTGGCGCTCAAGCTCGCCTTTGTCGAAGCTTGAAGGGTGTATGTCTATGGGATAAGCGTAGCGGCCGATTTCGTCGTCGAAAACTGCGCGCTTCATATAGTCGTCAATATTTAGGGTGTAGTCGCCCACAAACCTTCGTGTTTCGCGGATTCCCATTGCAGATCCCGTGGATACAACCTTGGCGTTCTCGAATCCGGGCGCGTATTTGTTGTAGTAGTTTTTATATTCGCGCATAGACTTTCTGCAATGCAGTAGCGCGCGCGTAACCGAGCCTTCGTCCGTGCCGTCAACTCCGAAAGCGTGGCCTATGTTTCCGCCGCCAAGGCCGTCGCCAATTTCAAATATGCCTGTCATGTGCGGATCGTAAAAAGAAAATACGCCGGCTTCGTACGCCTCTTTTACTTTGAAGGACTGCGGCTGGGGCATATCGGGCCTGTTTTTCCTCCATTTTTGCCAGTCGATTGAGCACCATGTCGAGCAGAGCGAGCCCGGCATCATTTTCCCATTTTTATCGCCCTTTTCATATTTGGCGCCCGCCATGTAGGCGAGGTCGCCGTTGCCTGTTGCGTCGATAAATACTTTTGCCTTTACGGCAAATATGCCACTGAGCCCCGAGCATATGGCGCAATCGATTTTCCCTTCCGACGCCTTTACTCCGATGACTTTTGTGCAGAATGTAAACTTTGCTCCGGATTTTTCGGCAAGCTCGTCGTAAACGCGTTTTAGCGTCTCGATGTCGTGCGCGCCGCCTTTAAAAGATTTTTGCGAATTGAGAGCGTCTCTGACCCTCGACCCGAATCCCGCGGCGAGAAAATTTATCCCGTCCGTCATTTGCATGAAAAGCGGAACCAGTGCCGAAGTTCCCATTCCTCCGAAGCACGAAAGATTCTCCGCCGCATAGACGTCGGCCCCGCTTTCTGCTGCGGCAACCATTGCGGCTATTCCGGCAGGTCCGCCGCCGGCAACAAATACGTCAACGTTGTATCTCACGGGAATATTCGCGGAGAAGTTTACCGTTTCATTCGGCTTGGCCCCGGAATTTTCCGCCGGCACTGCCATTGCCTTCGATGTTGCGATTGCGGGGAGTCCCGCAGCAAGTTTTAAATACTCCCTTCGTTTCATACGCATTAATTTTTTTAAATATTTTATTCAAAGATAAGAACAAGGCAAAAGAAAAAATTGACATATTTTGAATAAAAAAGACATTTATATACGCATGGCCTATTGCGTCTTGCGAGCGCGTTTTTTTATTTATGCGCAACCGCATTCTGCCACGATAGCTCAATGGAAGGGCGAGTCGGCGCGTAAAATTTCTATAATTAAAAAAAGAGCTTCGCAAAAAAAGTAAGTTGATAAAAGGCACATTGGCTTGAAGCGAAAAATTCCGCCGCAATTTTTAATGCCTTCCCCGAGCGATATTGCCCCGAATACGCTCGTGCCTTTCCACGGGTTTGAAAAATCGTTTATCCATGAGCCGTCCGATTGGGAAACGTTGTTTTCCATCCAGTCGTAGAGCATTATTCCGGAGTCGAGCATATCGGAATCTTTGCGGCGCTTGGCAACGCATAGAAAAGGATATACGGCGTCGCCGATTCTTCCGTGTATGAAGTCGCATGCGGGGCACTTTATCCCGCCGAGCCGCTCCTTTGGCCCGCTTTTTATTTGCAGATTTCTAAGCCCGTTGCATCAATCCGCCAAAAGGTTGTCCGCGAGCGCGCGCAGGGGATCTTTTACGCCTGTTTGCGCGCGGAGCTTTAATGTTGCAGCAACGGCCGACGCGGCCAAGGCCGTCTTAAAAAATCCTCTTCTATCCATAATTCCTATTCGTTCAAAATATGCGCGCGGTTGAGTGCGCGTCTAAAACAGCTTTTTAAGACTAAAATATCTTTGCCTTTATTTACAAATAATTACTTTGCCGCGCGCTAAAAAATTAAATTCCGCAATCCCCTGTGCGGCTGCGCTTATCTTAAAATTTTCCGCCAATATTTAAGTA
>ENA-UONY01002388-UONY01002388.1-human-gut-metagenome-genome-assembly--contig:-CS9-NODE-2388-length-13372-cov-6.404671_pt1 | contig 13372 bp, 12 predicted proteins | sample MGYA00242465_ERZ724012 | MGnify/ENA metagenome assembly ERZ724012 | reverse complement strand
GCTAGCCTGTCACGCTAGAGGTCGACGGTTCGAGCCCGTTCCGGGTCGCCATTTTATGCTGCTGTAGCTCAGTAGGTAGAGCGCATCCTTGGTAAGGATGAGGTCTCCGGTTCAAATCCGGATAGCAGCTCCAGAAAACGCTTGAAATCTTCGGATTTCAGGCGTTTTTTGTTTTAAATTGTGGCTTGAGAAAAATGCACGCTCACTATATGCTAATTTTCGAGCTAATGCAATTTCTTTTTGCCTCAAACCGCCGTTTCTGCATCACGGAGCAGTAACTGCAAGAGCTGCTGCGCAAATGCGGGATCGGACTTAACCCGGTTTAGCAAGACGGCGCTGCTGATCGAAGTTGGTGCAGCTGCGGTTGCCTGCCCTGAGTAGAGATCCGCTTCCACAAGCTGAGAAAGGTTTCTCTTTTCGGAGTCCAAGGCCTCATTGTAGTTGCTCATAAGAACTTCCGGGGACTGTCCACTGCTCTCCGCTACCAACTGGTAGTTATTTTGGGTAATTCGTACTTTGTGCATTTGGCCTGACTTCCTGAGCCCTTGAAAATCAATTTGGTCTTCTATGTGATGGGCTGTCTGCCACTTGCGAAATGATTTGCAGAGGTTATTTGGATCAATGGGGCGGCCATCAGGCTGGCAAATCAGCAGGCCATAGTCGTGGTAATCCCGGCCCAACAGTTTCTTGTTTTCTTTGATCTCACGCAGGCGACAAAGCACTTCTTTCAGGAGCGGTGTGGTTAAGTATTGCTTGCGAAAACTCTCATCGGTCTTGGGCGCTTTCAAAATCATACAGGAAGATGACATGGAGGTTTGCTTCGGAAAGATCTGAATGATACGTTCCTTGGGGAGTTCCTTCAGGGACTTGTCCGAAACACGTTCGACGATCTGGGTGATCCATAAACTCTGATCATTGGGGTCAACCGAGTTGGCGTCGATGCCCACGACTTCACCAGCCCGCAGGGAGCAGACAAAACCGAGGTGGACTGCCAAATGCAACAGGGGGTCATCGACCATCTGATCCAAAACCTCCATAATGGCAGACGCAGCCCATGACTTCCGCTTCTTGTACTTCTCGGATGGAGCAGTTGCATTTGGGATTTCGCTCACATACCCCCAACGCTTTGCCGTGGGGAAACCAACCATCAAAATATTATAGCATTTTTTGATGGTTGGTGAGCTGAGGGTCGGGATTTCATCGGCCTTCTTGCCATAGCTTTTATAGCCGCTGCACGGCTTTTTCCGCAAGTGATCCAGGAAATTGTCGATGGCCTGAGCTGTGATGGTACTCATTACCCAATCGCCGAAGTACGGGAGAATATGGGCTCTCAGATTTGTTTCGTAGCTGTCATAGGTTTTGGGCGAAAAGTTTCGCTTCCTGGCGTAGGCTGGCAAAAATCGCTCCATAAATTCCCGATATGTCCGAGTCAGATTTTCCTCGGGTGCGTCTGCGATGGCGGGCTCACCATCATCTTGCCGGTCACGAGCGATCTTGCTGGCTGCCTTCTCAATGGCGCGGGAGCGTTTATAGTCCAACGCCGCCTGGCGGAGCTCGTCCGTACGTTTCTGGGACTGCAAAAGCTCAATGTAGGCTTTACGCTGTACGGCCTCCAATTCTGTGTCGTAGGACTCCCACTGCTGCTTCGTCTGCCCGGCCGATGTCCGGTATGAATAGATTACGTTGTGGGATGCGCCTCTTACCTTGTATGTTGCCATAGTAGTGTTCCTTTCCATGATGTGCTCAGGAAGCGCCGTCTACCCCATCCAGCCAATTATCAAAGGACTCCTTATGGATACGGAGACAACGCCTGCCGAGACGAATGACTTTAAATTCTTTCGTGCCTTCGCAGAGGTAATACGCCTTGCGAATGCTCACACCAAGGATCTCCGCTACTTGCTCAACGGTGTAGGTTCGCTGTGCAGTAGCACTGCATTGATTGGAATTCATATCATGAGATTCCTCCTTGCAGCCTGGCAACCATTCAGATAGAAATGTACCTCCCTTCGTATAGATTAGCAGGTAAGTACATTATAGCCTGAATCAAATGAGTTGCCAAGCGGAGTATTGTATATTTGCACCTGACTCCGGCTCACTTCCTGCGCTCTGCGTTCAGACCGCGTATTTTCAGGCTGCCGCTGTGCGGCACTTCCGCCGGCGGCGTGCAGAACAGCACACTGTCGCCGGCTCCTGTATGACCTCCAGAACAGGCTGTGGAATTTTCAAGGTACATTAGGCATATCTGCTCCAAGCCTTACACCCTATAAAAAGCCGCATGCGGACTTCATTTTTGCATGAGACACGAAAAGATTTAAATTTCTGCATCTATATAGCACACAAGATACAAGATATAGTAGAATACGCTTGACTATTTGCGTATCTTGTGGTATATTACAAGCCGTAATTGATGATTGTGCGTATCCATACAGGACGACAGGCCGCAGAGCCTGCCCCGCGGGAGAGATCCTGCATTGCACATGTTGTTAAGTTTGTAAGCAGCCGATTGTATTACTGTGCCCATTGGGCCGTGATATGGTCGGCTTTTTTGTTTTTTGAGGGCATGGCCCAAAACAGCGAGGATGACTTTGGCCAGGCGGAGAGCCGCATGGCACCAGTCTATGAGGCGGGTAAGGTCATCCTCGCTTTTTTATTGCCCAAATGCCGAAAGGCTTTGAGGATATTTTAAGAAAGGCGGAATGTACCATGAGGCACGCAAGAAAAAGATCCAGATACCACCACCGGAATCCCAGATATGCGAAGCAGTGGGTCAAGGAGCGTCCGCGCTGGAATGGGCAAAGGATCAAAATGGAGTTCAACGCCGGGCTGCGCGGCAAAGGAGGACAAATCAGATGTCAGCGGGAGAAAACATGAGAGATGAGTATACACCGGTGGAATTTGTGGATACCACAAATCTGCCAGAGGAGGAGTGGCTGGCATGGAGAAGGAAGGGGATCGGCGGCAGCGACGCCGCGGCAATCATGGGGATTTCACCCTTCCGAACGGCGAGGGACATCTACTATGATAAGCTGAATATTGTCCCGCAGTGCAACAGTGAGGAGAACTGGGTTGCATTAAAAATGGGGCATCTCCTGGAAGATCTGGTGGCGGAAATCTTTTCCCGAAAGACCGGGCTGAAGGTGTTCCAAATCAAGCGCATGTTCCAGCATCCATTACACCCATTCATGTTGGCTGACGTAGACTATTTTGTGTCGCTGCCAAATGGCCGAACGGCGATCCTGGAGATCAAAACCACAAACTACAACGCCGGATCCAACTGGTGGCAGGATGGAAAAGAAATCGTCCCGCCATACTATGAGGCCCAGGGCCGACACTATATGGCTGTAATGAACCTGGACGAGGTGTATTTCTGCTGCCTCTACGGGAATAACGAGGACGAGACGCTCATACGCCACATTGACCGGAACTGCACCTATGAGTCTGAGCTGATCTTTTTGGAGGAGTGCTTTTGGCAAGAGCACGTTCTGGCGCAGATCCCTCCCGCCTACACGGAGGACGGGGAGCTGATACAGCAGAGCTTAAAGCGATTTTCTCCGCCTGCAAACCAACTGGCGGAAGCGGTCATCTTGTCCGACACTGGAAAGCGCAGACTGGAAAAATACCTGACGCTGCAGGAGCGCAAATCCGCCGCAGACAGAGTCTCCGGCACATTGGAGAAAGAGATGAAGCGGCTGCGGGCCTTGATTGCCGAGGAGATGGGAAGCAGCTGCACAGCCTTCTGTGAGACCAGCGGGGGTCAGTACAAGATCTCCTATAACCCGATTCACAGAACGGAGGTAAAAAAGGAGGGCCTTCTGCGTCTGCAAATGCTCTACCCTGAAGCATACCAGCAGTGCGTCTCTGACTCGGAGTATCGCCGCTTCAGCGTCAACAGAAAAGAAAGTGATGTGGCTTGATTGCTTCATCGGACCAGAAAGGAATGGAACATGGATAAACAACATCCTTTGGATGAGACGGAGCAGGACAAGAAGCTGATGAAGTACCGCGGGTATTTTGACCGGGCCATCTACTTTAATCCAGTCAATAAGTACTGCGTTCTGTCTATCCGAACAGACGATCCGGCAATACCGGCAGAGTGCCGATCTTCCTACACCTACCGGGATCATCTGATCCGTTTTACAGTGACAGGGTATGACCTGCCCCGGACGGACGCCATTGAGATCCTCTGGGAAGGAGAATGGCAGAGCAGTAAATATGGAACCCAGCTGCAGATCCTCCAATGGGAGGAGATCGTACCGCAAACAACAGAGGGGATTACGGGCTACTTGGCTTCGGGGCTGCTCAAAGGAATCGGGGAGCGGACGGCAGAGGCCATTGTGACCCGTTTTGGGCTCAGCGCCTTGGATGTTTTGGAGCACAGCCCGGAGCGCCTGCTGGAAATCAGAGGCATCACGAAAGAGCGGCTGGAGGATATTAAGCAGTCCTACGCTGAAAGTCGTTCCCTGCGCGATCTGATGACGATGCTCGCTCCGTTCAAGGTCACTCCGAAAGCTGCCCAAGCGATTTATCAACACTTTGGAGTAAAGAGCGTGGAGATCCTGCGCAATAGTCCTTACCAACTGTGCCAGGTTTCAGGCTTTGGGTTTCTGAGGGTGGACAGTATTGTCCAGAAAAATGGAGGTAAACTGGATGACCCCATGCGCATCCAAGCTGCAATCTGCTACGCACTGGAGGGCGGAAAAAATGAGAGCGGGCATCTTTACCTGGGACGGGAGGAGACGCTGGATGAAGCGTTCAACCTGCTGAACAGAAATATCCCCATTCCAGAACTGCGGATTGGGAAAGGCAGGGTGGAGGAGCTGCTGCAAAGTATGCTTCTCCGGGGTGAGCTATATTCTACGCGGGATTGCATCTACCTGCCTCAGGCATTTGAACTGGAGGATGAAACAGCGCGGCGAGTTGCTGAAATCCTCATGGAGCAGCCAAAGAAGGCACACATCCAGGCAACACTCAGGTTGGTGAAGAAACAGCTCGGTATTACCCTGTCAGAGAAACAGGAACAAGCGGTAGAAGCAGTGTTTGTCCATAATCTGTCTATCATTACCGGCGGGCCTGGAACGGGTAAGACCACCGTGCTGAAGGCGATTCTGGGGGTATATCAGAAGGTGTACCCAGGGGCAAATATCCTCCTGGCTGCTCCCACGGGAAGAGCCAGCCGCAGGATGGCGGAGAGCACAGGCTTCCTGGACGCACGCACACTGCACAGTGCACTCCGCATCGGTACAGAAGAGGATGCGCTCCCGGAGGACAAGCGCAGCGACATTGAGGCGGACTTGATTGTGGTAGACGAGACCTCAATGGTGGATCAGTGGCTGGCCAGGCAGTTCTTCACCAGAATCAGGCCAGGAACAAAGGTAGTTCTGGTAGGTGACGCCGACCAGCTGCCAAGTGTAGGGGCCGGGAATGTGTTTCATGAACTCATTGAGTGCGGTGTCATTGCGGTCACAGTTTTGGATCAAATCTTTCGTCAGGCGGAGGACAGCCGCATCGCGCACAATGCGCAATATATTCATCAGGCCCTGACTGGGCTGCTTTATGGGGACGATTTTGTCTTCCTCAAAAGCAGTGACCAGAGTAATGCGGCCAAGAAGATCTGCTCTCTCTATTACGAGGCCGTTCGGGAATTCGGCATTGATCATGTGATGATCCTCTCCCCGTTTCGTGAATCGGGTGATGCCTCAGCAGAAAAGCTCAATGGGATTATCCGAGAGGAGCTGAACCCCTATGATGAAGCTAAAGGAGAGCTTCGCCTTGGCAACCAGAGCTTCCGTATGGGAGATAGGGTCATGCAGACCAAGAACGACTACAACATCCAGCTCCGGGACAAAAAAGGCGATCTGATCGGCGCAGGCGTTTTCAATGGGGACATCGGTACGATCATCGGCCTGGAGAGCGACACGGTTAATGTGGACTACGATGGCCGACTGGCAAGCTATCCACTGGATCGGGTGGGTGACCTGACCTTAGCCTATGCCACGACAGTCCATAAAGCGATGGGCTCGGAGTACGACTGTGTAATCATCCCCGTCCTGCGGGCGAACATGAGATTGCTCAACCGGAACCTGATTTATACTGCCATCACCCGTGCGAAGAAAAAGGTCTTTCTGGTGGGGCAAAAAGACATGCTTTTTGCCGCAATTCTGCGCCATAAAGCCGACCAAAGAAATACGCTTTTGGGAGAGCGGATACAGCTATACTACAAAGCGCTTTCCCAAAAACGCGGCAGAGATACCGGCGCTGAACTGAAAAAAGCCGTATGAAACGAGATGCTGTGCAAAAAATTTGCCGGTATCTCGCATTTTATTATGAAGGGAGTTATTTTCCATGTCTAAAGCCGAGGAACTGCTCATTCAGACCAACCAACGTGTGGCGGAACTCAACCGTGTACCGGGGTTTGACCCGGTGAAGCTGCTGCAGGGAACATTCTCCGGCGGTAAGCCCACAGAAGGGAACCAGGTTCAGCTGATCCTGAAGTACAAAAAGCTCTGGTTCCGGCTGGCCTGTCCTCATGGGCGTATCCGGGTCACCGCCCTGCGGCTGACGGAACAGATGGCGATCATCCAGGCGGAGATCTACCGGGACAAGGATGACGCCAAACCGGTGTCTAATTTTGTAGGGAGCCGGACGGCTCATAACACCCCGGGCGGGCTCTATATCCAGGCGGCTGAGTATGAGGCTGTGGATAATGCGCTCACTGACGCCGGATTTGGAATCCAGCTGTGCGACGTCTGTAAGGCCTGGGGGGAAGAAGCTTATACGCCCCTTCCGAATCAGGAGACGGCTGCGGCACATGGCCAGGACGATCCGGGCCGGCCCTGCGATGCAGAGCAGAAAGAGGAAGTGGAGCAGACTGTGAAAACGCCGGCCCAATGCGAGGTACAGCGCGAGGTACAGCCACAGGCGGCTGCTTTGCCGGAGAATGGCGATGCGGATGCCGCGCAGGGGCCGGAGGCTGCGATGCTTGTCTCGGCTGTCAGGGAAACGGATGCTGTCCCGGCTGCTGGCTCAGTCTGCCAGGTGCCCGAGAAGGCTCCCAATTTGGAAACCGTACAGGATCAGGCAGGGATAGAAGCGATGCCCGATACGGAGCCTGCGGGCGACGCTGCCGCAGAGCCTGCGGAGCCTGTTTATCAGGCCGCAGAGGGCGTACCGGAAAGCAAGCCTGATGCCTGTTCCGACGAGATGGTACAGGACGCTGTGGTTCAGCCGCGGCCTGCAGAAGCTCCCGAGAATACGCCTGTTCCCGCAGCCGATGAGCCTGAGCAAAAGCCCAGTGCCGTTGCCTCTGGTGAAATGACGCTGGAAGAGGCGAGAAACATGATTGCGGATGTGGGCAGCTGCCGGGGAAAGACTCTGGCACAGATCGCGGACCGGCGCCCAACGACGCTCCGGTGGTACTTCACCACCTGTCCGGACAGCAGTGAGCGGTTGAAGCAGGCTGCCCGGCTTGTGTTTGAAAGCCTGAATCTGCAGCAAAGTGCTTGATTTCACACCAGAGAGAAGAGAGCCTTCGTAGGGGGTGGTTTATCTGTATGACGAGTATCCGTTCAGCATCCTGGATATTGCCTGCCTGCTGAGACTGACTATCCGGCGGGAACTGGCTGACAGTGTTTATGTGGACTGTCCCTTCTGTCAAAAGCGGAAGGGCAAGCTGAACCTGAACCTGGTCAAGAATGTCTGGCGGTGTAACCGATGCGGCAAAAGCGGCCACATGTTTGAGCTCTACGCACAGCTGCGAGGGCTCCAGGTGTCCGAAGCAAAGCTGGAGCTGATCGACCTGCTGGCAGCAGGCACACCAGTGGAAGGAATACAGGCAAGTGCCCCTTCCGTGCCGGCAGGCCCGCAGAGTGCACGCAGGGAGCTGGTGGAACAGTCTCCGCGCGCAGCGCCGGAGGAGGTTGACAGGACGATGCGTGCCATGCTGGATATGCTCTCACTCACGCCAGCCCATCGGGAGCATCTGCACAGCAAAAGGGGGCTTACGGATGCGCAGATTGAGTACCTGAAGCTCAGAAGTACCCCATCCTATAAGCTCAGGCACACGATACCACGCAGGCTCATGGATCGAGGTTATACAGTGGCAGGAGTGCCTGGTTTCTTTGTAGACAAGTACGGAAAGTGGACCGCAAACTTCACAACCTGGACGGCTGGCATCTTGGTGCCGTCCAGACGCATTGACGGATTGATCTGCGGCGCACAGATTCGGTTGGACAAACCTATCAAAGAAGATGAGTCCGACCCAGATGATGAGGGGACAAAATACATCTGGTTTTCCACCGCCTCCAAGCACAGGGGAACTGGATCCGGCAGCCCGGTCAATCTGATTGGAGACCGCTATGCCCGAACCATCTACATCACCGAGGGCGCCCTAAAGGCAGGCATTGCGCACTGCCTGATCAAGCGCACCTTCCTGTCCATACAGGGAGCGAACAACCTCTCCGGGCTGGAAGAAGTCTTTCGCCAGCTCCATGAGACAGGGACACAGCTGATTGTCGAGGCGCTGGACACAGATAAGTTCAGCAATCCGGATGTGGCCAAGGGAGCCCAAAAGATATACCTTTTGGCAAAACAGTGTGGGATGCAGTGCCGCTCACTTACCTGGAATCCCAATTATAAGGGCATTGATGACTGGCAGGTGGCGCTCAAGCAAAAAAACCGACAGGAGGGAACAGAAACGAAGTTCAAAGAACAGTTTCTGACAGGACACTGTTCTTTGAGTCAGGCATGGGTATACGCTCAGGCCTGGGAAAACAGTCCGGAACAGGGGAATGACCTTCGCAGCTATCTGGGGCTGGATGAGACGGAATATGCCGCTTTCCGAGCAGGGGCAGATGCGCTGGGAAAGGCGCTTCTCCCACAGCGCAGACAGCAGCAGTTTCGTATCTACCAAATGGATTTCTCCGCAGGTCAGGTGATCCCTTTTGCGTTCCAAGGAATCAAGGCTATGCTTGAGGCGCGGTACCAACAGCCGCCGGCCAAAGCATACCGGTTGGTGTGCGACGGAGAGTTGACGGTGCCGGTAGTTCAGGAGGAGGATAATACCTTGCGGCAGATTGCTGAAAGGTACAGCGATGATTTTCCACCTGGTTATGAAGGGCGCAGCGTTGCCCCGTCTGATGTCCTGGAGCTGTTTGATGACCAAAGCCGGAAATACTTTTATGCAGATAAGGATGGGAAATTTGTGCCAGTGCGTTTTTCACCTGCGCTGGTTCAAAACAGACTGTCCGGACAGGCGCAGGAAAGAAGGGAGGGAGTTGACTTCGGTCAGCGGTAAAACTTCGGTAGCAGAGTTGCTGGAACTGATGAGTGAGTGTAAAAAGCTGGATGCAGAGGTTCGCTTCTGCGCTTCCGGTGAGTACTTCACCGTCATGGTCTGGCGCGGATGGGATTCTCCCGATCCGCAGGACGAAGCAAAGCACATTCAGACGCAGGTTCGGGAACTGGCGGGGCAATATCCTCAGGTAGCATGCTACTGTTTCGACAAATTCAGCACCCTGCTCTATGCGCTCTGAAAACAACTGGAAGGCACGAGGCGGCAAATTACAGCCGCTTCGTGCCTTTCCCTTTGAAAGGAGATGGTGACCATGCACAGGCAAAACGACACGGAAAGGTTTCTCGGCGCTCTAAAGCGGTGGACTCCAACCTTTCGGTACCAGCTTCTGCATCGGATGAACTCCGACTGCAAATATTTTTTAGGGGCCGGCGCCCGGCAGAACAAATATCTTTGGGCGGGCGATCCTCAGCTTCAGATCGTATATATGAAGGCGCTCTGGGACAGCTTCCCGGAAGGGCAAAAACCGGAATGGCTGAGCTATGCTCAGATCTGCCGGTTGGAACAGCGAATGAAAGCTGAAGAGGCCCAGGACAAGGGGGAACGGCTATGAACATGACTGAAAAAGAAATGAAAACATTTCTAGAGCGGTTGCGCCCACTTCAAGAGGCGGAACAGGATCTTATCTGCCCGCGGTGCGGCTATAACGAGCTGTATTCTGGAAGCTTCTTTTTCCTGAACTCTCTGAGTAGACATGCTGATGTGTACATCTGTGAAAAATGTTGGATGGATGAAATGCTGCGCGAAATTGACCACCAGTCGATTTCGCTGGACAAATGGAGTGCGATAGTTTGCCTTTCTGTCAGCGGCGAATATCCGTCCTCCATAAATTCCACCCGATCTTGTCACTCTGAACAGCGGATAAAGCCGGAAAAGGCTCAGAGCAAGGAGGATAATGTATGAATTTCAAACAGCTGAAATGTGATGAACACATCCGTCTGCGTGATGGGCGGCCTGCGACATTGAGCGCGGTTGAGCAGGATGACAGGAGCTACTGTGTGCTGCTCCACACCAATGATATCCAGCCGGAGAACGTAGCGGACAGAACCTGCCGCAGTGAGTATGAGGCTCTCTGCTGCTTCCATGAGTTTTATGAGCGGTATCATTTTACGGAACTGACCGGCCACTATCAGAAGCTGGCAGAGGATTTGCGGACAGCGGTGGCCTACGGCCTGAAGCACGCTGGAACTGATGATGGCGGGACGAGTAATTTTGATGCCCCCACGCTTCATCTTCCCAGATGGAACCGGAAGATGGTGGAGCAAGCGGCAAAACAGGCTGGAACGGGCTGTTTTGTCTGGGAGGCATGCTCCAAGGACTGTTATGTGTTTTCGGTACCGGGCGTAGGTCAAGGATACACCAGAACCAATGCTGCTGAGGCGATGCGCGACTATCTGGCAGGCAAGGGCTATGACGCCGGCATGTATTATCAAATGGATTGAAGAAAGGGGTTAGATTATGGGTGCGTTTTCTGAAATCGACATTGATCAGCAATGTGGGGAGAACAATGACGCTTGCGTCGATGTGTTCCGTCTGGAACAGGAACCCCTTGAGCAGCCGGATCAAGCCCAGGAGGCGCAGATTCGTTTTGAAGATGATGCGCTCCAGCAGGCTGAGGCGGATGCCGCTCCGCAGGAGATGGCAAAGCTGATGAAGGGCGAGGCACCACCGCCCGCCCTGTCAAAGCCCGCTGAGGAAGTCGACGAAGACAAGGCGCGGAAGGCCCATGAGGAGGCCGAGGCCAAGCGAAAAGCGGAATGGGAAGCAAGGCGGGCGGTGAAGAAAGCGGAACAGGAGAAACAGCTCCAGAAGATTGCCGCAATGAGCGAAGAGGAACTGCTGGCCGCATCCGCAAAACGGCTCAATGAGGAGACGGAGCGGCTGACCCGACGTAACATGAAGGAATATGTGTCTGAGCATATCCAGACGCTTTGCCTGGATGACCTGGAATTTGCCAGGCTGACCATGCACCCACGCAAGAGTTTTATACACTGCGTTTGGTACATCAACCGCAAGGCCAGAGAATATCTGGAGCAGGAAATGAAGAGCAACGGTATGCAGCGCCCCTATGGCACCAATGGCATATATGGCGGCGATGTTCCAGATGAAATAGTCTACCAGTGGGCAGAGGATTACTACCGAGATACGGATGCTCCCGAGGATAAGGAGGAGGACGATCAATTTGAGGCCAAGCCCTATACCGGCCCAGTCAGCTCCAGATCCCGGAAGAAAGCTGCGGCCCAAAAGGCTTCGGCACCGAAGAAAACAGAGAAGCCACAGGAGGCCAAAGTGGAGGAAAAGGCGCCGGTGGACGAGAATCAGATCTCCTTTGGCGCCTTTCTGGAAGCTGCCGGCAAGGCAAGTTGATGGGAGAGTGAAAAGATGCTCGCATACAAAGGGTTTAAAAAAGGCCTGATTTGCCTGGGCTACCAGTTCACCATGGGAAAGAATATGACCGATCAGGCAAACTGTCAGCGTAATGGTTTTCATACCGCAGCTAACCCTCTTGACTGCCTGGTTCACTACCCGGACATCCAAAACTCCGAGTATTACCTGGTCAAGGTGGAGGGCGACCTGGATGAGGATGCCATTGACTCCAAGATCTCCTGTACGGAACTGACCATCTTTCGAAAGCTGGATGTAGAGCAGCTGATTCTGCACGGTCTTGCCTATATGACCGACCATCCCCTGTTGGAATGGAGCAGCAAGGTCAGACGGGAGCGGGGCACCGCTTCGGACGGCTATACTGTGGTGCGGGGCTATGACCCAATAGCACGGGGGCAGCTGGGTGATATTCTGGCGCTTGCCAGAGAGAACCTTCAGGGTACACAAATCGAGGAGATTGCGATCACCCGTGTAGATGGAAAAAAGATTTTGCCCGATGTCTGGTATGGCGTGGACTGGAAAGCGAGGAGTGCATCCCTATGAAGAAAAAAGAACTAAGGAACTTGCCTGCGCTGCGGGCAACTCAAAAAATGATGGAGCTGGCAAGGGCGGACAAGCTCACGATGCGCAAGCAACGGTATGGCGGATGTGTAGAGAGTTATGAAAGGGGCTACTATCTGCGCAGCCAAGTCTTTGGCAGCATTTTAAAAGTGGCAATCTATCTGACGGAGTACATGCGGATGGGTGTCCGGGACGCGGCGTTTGAAATTTACGTTGACAAAGCGCACAGTTGTTTTCTCACCTATGACCGGATGGGGGATCGGTGGCTGACGGCAAAGGTTGACTGCCTGCCGTGGCCAGCCTATGTCTATTATTCGACGGGACACTACATCAACAGATGCAGCGCGAAGACCATCCAAAGGTACTGTGAAAGCGCCCATGGCGGGTATGGAGGACTTTTGGAGTATCAGCAAAAGGTTCGCAAGGAGGCCCTCAGACGTAAATATAAGCGTGAGACAGAATCCTGGGATGTCGATCTTGCACAGGTGCCGCCGCTGCCCAAGGACTGGGAGCACTGGTGCCGCAAAGTAGGAATCCCGGAGAACTACATCTTTTATCAGTACAACAGGAAAGGCGTGAAAACAGGCTACTGTACCTACTGCGAACGGGAAGTGTCAATCCACAGCCCCAGACACAACAAACAGGGGGTATGCCCCCGCTGCCGGCATCCCATCACCTTTAAAGCGGAGAATAAAGCTGGGACTGTGCATACAGAGAGCGCCTATATCCATTTGCTCCAGCGGTGTGCAGATGGATTTGTTCTTCGGGTGTTCCTGGGCTGGCGCGCCTATTCCAGAAATGCTCACCGGCAGGAGAACACATCTGTACGGGAGCTCCGGCGTGTGATCTATGACCGTGTTACTGGCAGCAGCCGTGTGTACTGCTGGGAGGACTATAAGCATGATGGGGACCGCTGGATCCCACAGGAGAAGGTGCACAAATACAGCTACTACAAAAGCTATTGGGGCGGTTCCTGGGAGGGCTTGGTCTATGGAAAGACCATTCCATCCCTGGCCCGGCGGGAGCTGGCTCGTACAGGACTTCCTGAGTTCGTCCGTATGGTGGGACAATTAGACC
>ENA-UONY01002387-UONY01002387.1-human-gut-metagenome-genome-assembly--contig:-CS9-NODE-2387-length-13375-cov-4.523574_pt1 | contig 13375 bp, 8 predicted proteins | sample MGYA00242465_ERZ724012 | MGnify/ENA metagenome assembly ERZ724012 | reverse complement strand
GGCGCTGGAAGCCCTGCTGGCAGAGCGGGAGGCCATGAGCGAGCTGCTGGGGAATCTGAGCTTCTCCCAGGCGGAAGCCTTGGCACTGCTTCAAAACCTTCCAGCGAATTTGTCTCCGGAACGCAAGGCGGTTGTCCGCCATGCCCTGAGCCTGGTGGGGAAGGTCAATTACTTCTGGGGCGGAAAGAGCCTGGTGCTTGGTTGGGACAGCCGCTGGGGGCAGCTCCAGCTGGTCTGGGCAGAGGGAAGCGAAACCACCGGCACCTACCGCCCCTATGGGCTGGACTGCTCTGGCTTTGTGGATTGGGTGTTCTACAACGCCTCCGGCGGGGCCTATGTCATCGGCCACGGCGGCGGTGCCTATGCCCAGCACACCTACTGCACCGATATTCCCTGGAGTGAGGCCCAGCCCGGCGACCTGGCCTTTTACCCGGAGGATGAACACATTGGCATCGTGGGAGGCTGGGATGCAAGCGGAAATCTGCTGATCATCCACTGTACCAGCGGCAGCTTGAACAATGTGGTGATTACGGGAAGCGATGGGTTTGCTTCCATTGCACAGCCATTCTATTATACAGCAGACGGTTAGCTTTATTATCATTTCAAAGTTAGGAGGCTCCATCCTGTCACGTGACGGGCGGGATGGGGCCTCCTTATGTTGTTATTTAGATGTGAAGAAATATATCCCCAAACCTTATTGAGAAACCCACACAAATTTTCCTAAATTCCCCCATAAATAGCTTGCAATTTGACAGGGTTTCCAGTAAAATGGAGCGCAGAATAATTCCTGATTAGCCACTGCACCAGTGGCTGGAATTGTGCGATAATTCCAAACATTAACAGATTTGTTTCTGATACCGACGGCCTATTTTGCCAATATCTAATAATCACTAATAATTTCCGTGTTTACATTATATAATTATAAATATGATTCTGAAATTTATTTTTTATACATATTCAATGTGTTACTTGGTGCGAATAATGATTAAAAATAACTTGTTACTTTCTCTTGCGGAATTTTATGTGTGCCTAAGGTGAAATACTTTTGAAGATTTGTTTTGAATTGGAGGATATTAATGAAAATTAGAATTATGAATAAGCCTGCAATTTTATTAGAGGCGGTGGAGCTTCTTTATTTGTATGTAAACAATAAGTCTCTTGATAATATCAAGCGTTATTATTTTCTGACCCATGCCAGTTGTTGGGATGAGAAGAACAGAGCTTTCTTTCAAGACTATTTCACAGCCCTGGATGATATCATGAGTCAGTGTGTGCAGGATGTGGATCAAGAGGATCCCAGGGTCCAGTATTTCTTCCGTTGCCTGAAGGGAAGCGATGGAAAGGACTGGAGATGCTTGGGCAAAATTATGGCACATTCCTTTTTCGATGGAACTAGCAGTCTCCTGGAGGACGACTGTGGTTCCTATGACAAAGAAGTTGAGGTATGCTTGAATCAATACAGAGAATTTGCAAAAGACAATTTTGCCCACTATGAAATCCTGGAGATCACGGATATGGGTATGAGCTATATGCCAATCCAGGACAATAAAGCAACGCTGTCTCAGCAGATTGCCCGGCTGGATATTCCGTCTGCCTGCAAGTGGGAGGTTTTCCAAATGTTGGAAAATTATGAGGCCCTGCTGCAGGAACTGCAGGAACTGATGCGACCGGTTGTGCAGCGGTTAAATGTGTTGCTGGAACATTATGATATAATTTATCAATATATTGTTAATTATTGGGAAAACTACCTAGAAAAACATACATTCTCTCATCTGATAAAGGATGTATTTGGTATGGACAGCAAAGGGGAAAATACTTACGCCGCCCAGATTGTCTGGCCATGGTGGATGGGATTTGGTCAGTATTATTATGATATGGGAGCCAGCGGCGAAAGCGTTAGCCTGGGCTTCGGCGTCCGGATTGAACGTTTCCCGCGAGTAAGTGGTTATGTAAAGGAAACCCTGCCGAATATTCTGCGATTTTTTAGCGATTCGGTTAAACTTGAGATTATATACAAGCTGTCTGAGCATAGTTATTATGGTTTGGAACTAGCGAACCAACTAGGGCTATCCTCAGGAACCATGTCCAAGTACCTGAATTCCTTGTATAATTTTGGCTTGGTAAATCTGCATCGGGTTAATAACCGGGTCTATTATAAAGCGGATATTGCTGCAGTACAGCTCCTCATTGACCAACTCAAAACCAGCCTCTTATCTCCCAAAGCGGGCGAGCAGGGAAGCCCTATCTAAGATATATACCGTCAGAGAAGCAGCTGTCGTCACATTTCTTAAAAATGTGGCGACTTTTTTATTTTTGTTATTGATTTTTGAAGCCACTTCCGGTATACTGACACCTAAGAAGTGCTTACTCTTCCAAACTGGAAGACATTGGGCACATTTTGGTTTTAGGAGTTTGCACACAAACAAATAGGAGGAACATCTTATGAAAACAATGCACAGAACATTGTCCCTGCTCCTGGCACTGCTGTTGATTTGCAACCTGGTTCATCCAGCTGCGATGGCAACGGCAGACGCCTACGAAGTCCTGGAAAGCTGGACGAATGCAGACTTGACTGACACAACCAAGTACGCAGTCGCCAATGCGACCCTGACTGCGGGAACCGATGATACGGTGGGCGATTATGTGGACATGAAAGCCAACAACTACGATCCAACTCTGACGGTAACTGTAGCCCTGACCGCCTCCAAATACACAGAACCTACCTTGGGCGTGTGGGTGAAGCAGGGTAATACCTTGGAGGGCAATGTGAACCTGCTGTCCGGCGGCACTGTGACCGATACAGCCAAGTATGCTCCCGTGAATGGCGAATGGATCTTCGTAACTATTACTGTAACCAGCAATGCTGACAGCGTGCAGTTTGTGCCCAATTCTTACGGCAATCCTTCCATCGGTACCATTTATTTCGGTGACAGGAGTGCCATCGATAAGATTGGCAGTGGCAATCTGGATCCCACTGAGCCAACAGATCCTGTTGACCCGCCCACTGATCCCACTGATCCTACCGATCCTACCGATCCTGAACCTGCCCCCGGTGGAGACGGTAGATGGGTGCTGGTAGACAATTTTGAAACCGGAACGCTTTCCACCTATTATTCCGCAAAGGACAATATGGAGATCGTGTCTGCTAGCGACGGTGCAGATACCATGGGCAGTTATTCGGCCCATCATGTCCCTGGCGAGAGCATGACCTACTTTACTTATGATTTGGATCTGGACGCGTCCGTTTATGAAGAGCCGGTTGTTTCCTTCTGGGCCCGGGCCAATGGCGAGGCCTCTATTGGATACTGGACCAATAACCCCATGAAGTTCTTCAATTTGACCGAGGAATGGACTTACTATATTGTGCCAAATTCCACCCTGGGCAGTTTCGTCAGCGACGGTGTGCTAGAACATATTAAATTCTCCATTCCCGCCAATGCGGACATCTACTTTGACGAGATCTTCTTCGGCGAAGCTGCCGATCTGGCAACAGCACCGGTCAACATGCACGACTATGTGATTGGCGGCGGTGGTTTGCCTCCTATCATTGGCACGGACAAGATTGTGACCCACTACCATGAAGGCTTCGAGGATGGTGTGATCCCCGAAAATATCACCACAAAGACTACGGAAGGTGATATCCTTTGGGAAATCTGTGACAGCACCAGAGCCAAGGAGGACTATGGTTATACCAATGGCAAGCTGATGGGAAGCTACAGCCTGCTGTTCTCTCAGAGTGCTGAAAGCGAGAGCAAGAACAACCAAGGCATTGTGACCATTCCTGCTTTGAGCGTGGCTGGAGATGAAACGGTCGTACAGCCTGCCCTTACCTTCATGGTCCTGACAGAGTTTGAGCGGGACGAGGATGTGAATCACTGGCAGATCCTTCCGAATCAAAAGCAGAACCTAACTGTTCAGATCAAAAATGCTTCCGGCGAATGGGAAAGCATCTGGAACTATAACGACGAAATGGGTGACGACCTGTACAACGGTGTCTGGTATTTTGCCAACATCCCCATCGAAACCAAGTATTTGGTTTCCGGCTTATTGGAATGCCGTTTCGTCTATAACAGCAACGACGGTTATCCGATGATGCTCGATGATATTACAATCGAAGAATACGTTGCGCCTATTATGCCAGAATCTGTTGATATCTATGGATTTAATACCTATGAATATGGAACCGGCAGCGTTTATGAATTTATTTCCTTCAACACTGCCAATACCCACGATGTGACCCGCTCCACTGCCGGAACGACTTATGGTGGCAATGCCTACGCAGTCATGGATTATGCGAATGGCTCTGTTTATGCTGTTGTCCGCGATAGTTTTGCCTTAGTGGAACTGGATCCCGTAACCTATAAGACCATTCGTGTGGTTGCTTCCCGTGTGGGTAATCCCACTCCCGGCGTTATGGCATCCGTGTATTCCATCGCCTACAATCCCGTGGAAGATATGCTGTACCTGCTGGAAAGCGCTGACGCTTATAATGGCTATCTGGAAATCTATCGTGTCTCTCCCGAAAACGGCGCATCTACCCTGGTTAAGAAATGGCAAAGTGCCGAAGCCTCTCTTACCAACATCATGTGCGACCGGGATGGCAATATGTACGGAACTGCAAGCAGCAATCTATACTATATTAACACGGATGCGGCCATCATTTCCAGGATCGGCGAAATGAACATTTGCACCAGCGGTCCCTGGCTGGATGCTGCCACGATTGACAAGCAGACTGGTATTCTGTACTACGCTCCCTTCAGCGGCAGTATGGGCTATGGTTATAGCCATCTGTATGCCGTGGATATGTCTACTCTGCGGGCAACAAAACTTGGTACTATCGGAAACACCATGGATATTACATCCATGTATATTCCCTTTGACAGTTATGTAGACCGCATCACTATTCAGGCCTCTACCAGCGATAACGGCAGAATTTCTCCCGCCGGAAATGCTCAGGTTGCCTATGGCAAAGATAAGACCTTCTATATCTATCCGGATGCCGGGTTTGAAATTGATACGTTGACCGTTGACGGCGCTGTGATCGACATTGAAAACGATCCCAACTACAATAGTCTGGATCGGTCTTATACTATGGTCAATGTGACCGCAGCACATACCATTCATGTGACCTTCAAAGCCGCTGTCTTCACTGTAGAGTTCCGCAGTTACGATGGTACCGTGCTGGAGACCCAAGAGGTTGGGTATGGTGAGGACGCACAAGCCCCCGAGCCACCCGCCCGGGAAGGCTACACTTTCACCGGTTGGGATATCGACTTTACCGATGTCCGAAACGACCTGGTGGTAACTGCAACCTATGCGATCAATGTCTACCGCATCGTTTTTTTGGACTGGGACGAAACGCTTCTAGATGTGCAGAAGGTAAAACATCAGAAAGCGGCAGAAGCTCCTGACGCACCCAGCCGCGAGGGATATGTATTCGTAGGCTGGGATAAAGATTTCAGCTCCGTGACGGAAGATATGGTCATTACCGCACAGTATAAGGCAGATGGTTCCCATGCCCACGCTTACGAAGTAATTGACAGAACCTACACTGGTAACCACACCGAGGAGATCACCTATACCTGCGTGTGCGGAGACAGTTATACCACAGTTGCAGAGATTCCCTGTCCCTCTGGTGCATTTACGGATCTGCCTGCTTCCTGGTATCACGAAGGTGTGGATGAGGCAATCTACCGGGGCCTCTTCAAGGGTATGAGCAACACAAAATTTGGTCCTCAAATCAGTATGACCCGTGGACAGTTTGTAACCGTACTCTATCGTATGTATGGCGCACCTGATGTGAATGTCGCCGCTCCGTTTGCAGATGTGGACAGCAAGGCATATTATGCTGATGCTGTAGCCTGGGCGTATGAAGAAGGCTATGTGAAGGGGATCAGTGACAAGGCATTTGGTCCTGATGCACCCATGACCAGAGAAATGGTCGTGACGATTCTCTGGCGTATGGAGGGTGAGCCTGTTTCTAAGCAGGCGTTGACCGCCTATGCTGATGCCAATCGTATCAGCACCTATGCCCGGCAGGCCATGGCCTGGGCTGTGGAACAGAATCTGATTCAGGGCGTATCCGAAACCAGTCTGGCTCCTCAGGGAGTAGCCACCAGAGCCCAGGGGGCGCTGCTTCTGGTTCGTTATGCTAGAGCATTTTATGACGCAGACTGATACTGGAACAGACCGGATGGGAACAATGGTCTCCTCTCATGATCCGTGAGGGGAGACCACCGGAAAAACTGAATTGGAGGCAATTCTATGACGAAACCAAGAAAAATGATTGGCATGTGTATTGCGGTGCTGATTGTCGCTATGGCGCTTCAGTTGCTGGCAATTTCAATCTATGCTACAAATTCTGATGCCCCGATCCGATCCTCTGTGCAGCAGGGAACGGTTGAAGCATTGGAGCCTCAGTACACTGAGGATGAGATTGTAACCGTTGTGGTTCAATTACAGGAGGAACCCTTGCTGGCTTACTCCGCCGATGTGTATACCTATGACCAAGGCTTGTCGATTACAGCCAAGGGAGAGCAGATCCTTCAGAAGCTGGAGTCCCAGCAGGAAGTGGTAATCCAGAGTATCGAAGATGAGATTCTGCAGGATGAGGCAGATGTAATATACCGGTACACACTGATAAGCAATGCTGTTGCCATGGAAGTCCCCTATGGTGATATGGAAGCTATCAGCATGCTGCCCGGTGTGGAGTGCGTTTACATCTCTCCTGAGTTATCCATTGATCCGATGATGAGTTCTGCCGCTGATATGCAGCAAGCCAGCACTGTGTGGGAGGATCTGGGCTATCACGGTGAGGGCATGGTCATTGCCGTGCTGGATACCGGTATCGATACGGATCATCCCTTCTTTGCAGATGCGCCGGATGGCGCGCGGCTTACCAAGAGCGACATTATCAATCTGCGGGTAGGAATGCATGGCTCTGACGCAACCTACATTAGCGAAAAGATACCCTTTGCCTATAACTATGCCGACCGCACCACCCGTGTTGACCATAACGGAGGGCACGACCACGGCACGCATGTGGCCGGTATCTGTGCCGGCAACCAGGGCGTTTTGAGCAATGTTAGCGGCATCGCGCCGGAGGCCCAGCTCGCTGTGTTTAAGGTTCTCAGCGACTCCGGCAGCGGCGCAACCACAGACATTCTCGCTGCAGTAGAAGATGCCATTCGCCTAGGCGTGGATGTGATTAATATGAGTTTGGGCTCTCCTGCCGGATTTACATATTACGGTCAGAAGATGCCTGCCTATGATGAAATCTATGGAAATGTGGAGAAAGCAGGTATTTTCCTTTCCGTCGCAGCAGGTAACAGTTTCAGTGCCGCCTATGGAAACAAATGGGGCTATAATCTGTCTCTGACGAGTAACCCGGACACTGGCATCATCGCTACACCTGCCAGCCTGCTACCCAGCACCACGGTGGCCAGCGTGAACAACGCCTATGAATCCGGTGTGGGCTTCTATCTGGACGGCGTGGCCTACAGCTACACAGACAGGGCCCAGGACGGAGAGCCAAAGATGGCAGATCTGGAGCCGGGCATCTACGAGTACGAAGTGATTGAAAAACTGGGCTCGGCTGAAGGCTATGAAGGAAAGGATATGGCCGGAAAGATTGCCGTCGTTTCCAGAGGTACCATTACCTTCAATGAAAAGGTGCAGAACGCAGCCGATGCCGGCGCTGTCGCTATCATTATTTACAACAACGAACCCGGTGTCATTAATATGCAGGTGAACAGTCGTCGAATCCCTGCTGTTTCCGTGACCCAGCACGCAGGCGGTATGCTTGTAGAAGCAGCGCAGGACGGCAAGGGAATGCTGGAACTTGTTGATGGTGTTGTGCAAGCTGAAAGTGAGTATGGCTACCAGATGTCGGAGTTCTCCTCCTGGGGTGCCACGCCAGACCTGAGACTGGAGCCTGATGTTGCGGCCATCGGTGGCAATGTATTCTCCTCTCTTGACAACGGAACCTATGGTTCCAGCAGTGGTACCTCCATGGCAACCCCCAACCTGGCTGGCTGTGCCACCCTGTTGTTGCAATACATGAAGACACAGGAGGCGTACTTCGGTGGCATGAACCGGTATGACACCAACATTCTGGCAAACGCATTGCTTATGGGCACAGCCAGGCCGCTGAAGAATCCCAACGGCGGGTACTACTCCCCCAGAAAGCAAGGTGCGGGCCTGGTACAGCTGAAGGACGCGATTGATGCCACTGCGTATCTCAGCGTAGATGGTATGAACCGCCCAAAAATTGAGCTTGGTGATGACCCGCAGAAAACAGGACTGTATACGTTGACCTTTGATGTCACCAACTTTGGCGACACTGCTATTACATACGACCTCAGTGTGGCTGTCCTTACAGAGAGCATTTTCCACAGTGAGGAGTATGGCCTGGATTTTATCGCGGAAGAGTCTAAGGATCTGACCACTCTGACAAACGTAACGTATACTACCGGTCAGACCGTAAAGGTGAAAGCCAACTGCACTGAGACGGTATCTGTGCAACTGGAGCTTACCACTGAAGCCAAGGCTTATCTGGACGAAAACTTCAAAAATGGCATATATGTGGAGGGCTATGTATTCCTGACCCCTACAAAGGGTTCTGATATTACATTGTCCATTCCCTATATGGGCTTCTACGGTGACTGGACTGCGGCACCTGCCATTGATCTGGGAACCTATGGAGATGGTGCGGACAGTCTGTCCAGCCAGTATGAAAACTGTGCGTTCAGCGCCGTCAATTACTGGGACAAAGGCGATCTTATGTCAGAGTACTATTTCTCCTTTGGCTTCAATCCCTATTGGGAAATGTACGACTCCGCTACACCCGATGGTATACCCTTCTATGCAGGTCGGGGCTGCATTACCAATCGTCCGGAAGTAATCAACGATGGGCAGCAGGGTGTGTTTGCCTATACCGGTATGTACGTTTCTTTGCTTCGCAACGCCGAGACGCTTTCCTTTATCATCCGGAATGTGGATACCGGCGAAGTGTACTGGGAGAGTGTGCATGAAAAGGCTCTCAAGAGCTACTATGTGACCACTGCCGGTTTGTGCGTTCCTTTTGTGGAGAATGTACTTTGGTATGGCACTGATGCTGAAGGCAAATATCTGCCAAACAACACCAGAGCCGAGATGGTTGTTGAGGCAGAACTGGATTATCCCGTCAGTGATACCGGAAACGCTAATCAGTGGGTAATCCCTATTACCATTGATAACGAGGTTCCGCAGGTAAAGGACGTGGTAACCTACGAGGACAGCGGACAGACCCGGATGCGTCTGGAGCTTACGGACAATCAGTACCTGGCATATGTTCTGGTGATGGACGGCAGCACAGTTCTTTATGAAGCTCCGGTGGGCGAATATGAGCCTGGTGCAACAACGGTAGCGACCTTTGATGTTACCGGCCACGAAAATCTGCAGATTATCCTTGGTGACTATGCCTACAACGAAGTAACTATCCCTGTAGAGGTTCCTGCTCCTGGCGAAGGTATCGCAATCCTGCCCAGTTCCTTGACGCTAGAGGTGGGGGAAAGTCGGACTATTGCCAGCTACAACATGACCGGTGAAGATACCCGGTATTACAGCGAGGATCCCCAGGTTGCTATGGTAGATGAAAACGGTCTGGTTACTGCAGTGGCACCGGGAAAAGCAAAGATTTATGCCATTGCTGGTGATTCCCTGGATTTCTGCATTGTAACTGTAAAAGATGCCCCGGCCCACACCCATTCCTATGAAGTAATTGACAGAACCTACGCTGGTAACCACACTGAGGAGATCACCTATACCTGCGTGTGCGGAGACAGTTGTACTACAGTTGCAGAGATTCCCTGTCCCTCTGGTGCATTTACGGATCTGCCTGCTTCCTGGTATCACGAAGGTGTGGATGAGGCAATCTACCGGGGCCTCTTCAAGGGTATGAGCAACACAAAATTTGGTCCTCAAATCAGTATGACCCGTGGACAGTTTGTAACCGTACTCTATCGTATGTATGGCGCACCTGATGTGAATGTCGCCGCTCCGTTTGCAGATGTGGACAGCAAGGCATATTATGCTGATGCTGTAGCCTGGGCGTATGAAGAAGGCTATGTGAAGGGGATCAGTGACAAGGCATTTGGTCCTGATGCACCCATGACCAGAGAAATGGTCGTGACGATTCTCTGGCGTATGGAGGGTGAGCCTGTTTCTAAGCAGGCGTTGACCGCCTATGCTGATGCCAATCGTATCAGCACCTATGCCCGGCAGGCCATGGCCTGGGCTGTGGAACAGAATCTGATTCAGGGCGTATCCGAAACCAGTCTGGCTCCTCAGGGAGTAGCCACCAGAGCCCAGGGGGCGCTGCTTCTGGTTCGTTATGCTAGAGCATTCTGTGATTCATAATGTCATAAGCTGAGATTCGGGATAACTAGAATAAAGCAGGGCCTGTTGCAAGTTTGTGTTTTGCAACAGGCTCTTTTTTGTCCCAACTTGGGCCGGATTTTGGAATTATCCATAAAATTGGTTCCAACATCCGGCTCGAGTTGGGATTTGTTTCTATGCGTGCATATCTACATAACATAGGGAAAAGAGGTATTTTATGTAAGCTTTTGGGAAGTTTTCGGTTTTTTCTGGAAATTGCTCCCAGTTCATTCGTGATATAAATAGCACCAAAGAAAGAAGGACAAACAAAATGACAAGAGAGCAATTCTACAAATACCAGGAAGACACCTTTGAAGCTTTCTGTAAAGCCCTGATCCGCAATGAGAGCATCGATGCACACCGAGAACTTGCCGCCCGAGCGGAGCGAGAAACCGCTATGTCCGCACTTTCCGAAAGGGAGTTGTCTTCCCTTTGCGTGGAAGACCGCTACTGCCCCTTTTGCAAAATCTTCTTCATTCGGGGAGCCGCAGTAAAAGTCTTTGACCCTGGCCTGGCAGAAGCTTTGCAGTTTCTCCCGCCACATCTGCGGGACATTCTGCTGCTATCCTATTTCATGGAATATAGCGCATTACGAATTGGCTGTCTGCTGAATCTCCCCCAAAGTACCGTCCATTACCGCAAGCATGAAGCAATACGCCGGTTGCGGAGGCTGCTGGAGGACATGAATTATGAGGTCTAATCGAATCCCATACTTAACAATCGTGGCCGCCAAAGCTGGAGACAGCGAGGCCATGACGGCAATTCTGATTCAGTTTGCGCCGTACATTCGCAGCTGCTCTAAGCGTACCTTCTATGACGAACATGGCAACCGTTATGAGTTTGTAGACGATGAAATCCGGCAGCGCATTGAGGTCAAGCTGATGATGGGCATCGTTTACAAGTATGACCCGGATCAATTGCCCCCTGGGGAATCCCTGCCACCAGATGAATGGGATTGAAATTTGTTTTTCGTCCCAATTCGGGACAAATTGTAAATTTACAACCACCTACAGAGAGGCTCTGTGGTATTCCACTAGGACCAAATGCACAGTCTCATCCCAATGGCATAATATTGGGAAAAGAAATATTTCCTGAAACCTTTTGGGAAGTTTTTGCAACTTTCTGAAAATCTGTCCTACTTCATTCGTGACATAAGTAGAGGCAAAAGGAGGGACAGGCCATAACAACCTTAATTTTCCATGAAGACCGCTGCGTTATGTGCGGTCAAGTCATTCCAGAGGGGCGGATGGTATGCCCAAACTGCGAGCAGAAGGTCATGCGCCCAGCAGAAGCGCCCTCTTCTCAGATTCCAACAAAACCCCGATTCTGGCACCGCATCAGCTGCAAGTTCCGCTTTCGGTAAAGCAGCTCTACTCCATCCTGTTTCCAATTACTGAAGACTGGCGCTGTTCTGCTGGCAATTCACAACTGCATCCAAATACACGTTGGATTCCTCTACTACAAACAGCGCCTTATAACGCCGGAAGAACAACGCCTTGCGGTAAGTGTGCTCCGGCAAATTCGGGTCAGTTTCCCAAGGAAACTGGTAGGGATTTTGCTTCCATTCCTCCAAAAGGCTGGCAAATTCCTTGCGGAACTGCTTTGCTGCTGGGAGACTGACCCGCGCCAGAAATTCCATATGCCGCAGCAGCATTTCGTCTACCCGACTGGCCACAATCACTGGGTAGGACTTCATGGCTCCTGTCCCTTCTCCGCGCGCTCCAGAATCCGATCCATATCGGCCAGAACGGCATCGCTGTTCCGCCCCACATGTCCCTTTGCCCGTTCCCCCTGGGCAAACAGCAAATCCGCATACATGGATTGCTCCGTATTCAGGGAGAGATTGAGCGGAACTGCCCGTTCCCGGACAATTTGTTGTAGAAACATATTGATTGTTCCATTCATGGTCATCCCAAGCTGAGACAGGACGAATTCCGCCTGTGCTTTTAGCTCAGAGTCTGTCCGAATGCTCATATTGATGCTTGCCATACAATCACCTCATGAACAGTATACACAGGGTTAGATGCAATGTCAATACTTTTGCGTTAGAGTTCTCATTTCGTGTCAGCGTGCCTCCCTTTTTGCGGTACGCTGACACGGGCTGAGAATCAGCCCCAGCGATATGCTGCTTACAACTGAATAGGGCCATCAGATACGTTCTGTATGTGCCTAGCCAAGCGGCGGGTGCGCCGGGATATTTTCACCAAGGAAAGGGGGCTTTGAGCCGGTGGACATGGAGCGACCAACACCAACGCCGCAAAACAGCTTTGGCAGAGCTGTGGGCCGGGACGCACATATGGGGATGATGATACTTGCGCTGGCTACACGTCACAGAGTAGAGCGCCCCGCCATGAGCATGGAGGGAGGCACAATAATCCTATGGAGCGGCCCTGCCCGCCGCCGTCTGAGAAGCCTTTGAACACAAAATGTGAAGTTTTGCATCCGCACCGTCCACTGGTGCGGATTTTGTCATTCGGAGGTAGACGATGGAAAATCTTAGAATCATCAATATGGAGACGGATTCAGGTGGACGCCACACACTGCACCTTTTTGTCCATGAGCATGAGGTGGAGGCCACCTTTGCCGCGGAAGAAAACCCGGCGTTGCTTCTCCGGCTGAAGCAGATACTTTTTGACGTATACGCGCAAAATCTCTCAAGTATAAAATCAATATAGAAGTTCGGAAATTTGACATTTTTCGTAAAATGTGAGATAATATAGATAGACAAGGCAGCTTGTTTTGTACCTTGACAACTTCATATCCGATATGCTGATCTGCCGTCTCACATTACAACAGAGAGGACAGATCACTATGTCACAAACGAGTGTTTTCCCAAACTATACCAATATACCCAGTGAAGAAGGAACCCGCACCCTTTGCCTCTATCGTGTCTCTTCCGCCGGGCAGCTTTACCACACCGAGAAAAATGAAGCGGATATCCCCATGCAGCGGCTTGAAT
>ENA-UONY01002386-UONY01002386.1-human-gut-metagenome-genome-assembly--contig:-CS9-NODE-2386-length-13378-cov-4.142686_pt1 | contig 13378 bp, 13 predicted proteins | sample MGYA00242465_ERZ724012 | MGnify/ENA metagenome assembly ERZ724012 | reverse complement strand
GCTTCTCTTCCTGTTTGCAGCCGCAGTCCGATTCTGCGTGGTTCTTCCGGCAGCCTCCGCATCGTCCACAGTCCCCACAGCAGCCCCTGTTCCGCCGTATGGATCGAAGAGCAAAGAATACGCCCACTGCCAAAAGGGCCAGAAGGAGGCCGTCCAGGAGGCTCACAGGAGCCTCCCCAGCTGGTAGAAGATCCCGGCGGCCAGCCAGGCTACCACACACTGCATCACCACAACCCCCAGGGTCTGGAGCTTGGAGCCCAGCTCCCGGCGGATGGTGGCCACTGCCGCCACACAGGGGGTGTACAGCAGCGTGAAGATCAGGAAGCTGCCTGCCGCCAAGGGGGTAAACAAGGTCCCCAGGGCCGGGCCCAAGTTGTCCATTCCCACCCCCAGAAGGACTCCCAAAGTACTGATCACCGCCTCCTTGGCGGTAAAGCCGGAGATGAGGGCGGTCACAGCGCGCCAATCCCCAAAGCCTAGAGGCTGGAATACCGGCGCAATCCACCGCCCCACCAGGGCCAAAATGCTGTCGGCCCCATCGGAAACCACATTCAGCCGCAGATCAAAGGTTTGCAGGAACCAAATCAGGATTGTCGCCGTAAAAATCACCGTAAAGGCCCGGCGGATGAAATCCCAAGCCTTCTCCCAGAGCAGAATCCCCACATTGCGGGGGGAGGGGAACCGATAATTGGGCAGCTCCATCACAAAGGGCACCGGCTTGCCCTGAAACAGCGTCCCCTTCAGGACCAGGGCCACCAGAATTCCCAGGACAATCCCCAGGGCATACAGCCCGATCATCACAAAGGCCGCATAGTTTGGAAAGAAGGCCGCGCTGAACACGGCATAGATGGGAATCTTCGCCGAGCAGCTCATGTACGGGGTGAGGAGAATGGTCATCTTCCGGTCCCGGTCTGACGACAGGGTCCGGGTCGCCATGATGGCGGGGACAGAGCATCCAAAGCCAATGAGCATGGGCACAAAGGACCGGCCCGAGAGGCCGATTTTCCGCAAAAGCTTATCCATGACAAAGGCCACCCGGGCCATGTAGCCCGTATCCTCCAGCACCGACAGGAAGAAAAACAGCACCACAATGAGGGGCAAGAAGCTGAGGACGCTGCCCACGCCGGCAAACACGCCGTCCACAATGAGGCTGTGGACCACAGGATTGATCCCATAAGCCGTAAGGCCCCGGTCTACCAGGGCGGTCAGGGCGTCAATTCCCAGGCTCAGGAGATCCGACAGCCAGGCCCCCACCAGGTTGAAGGTGAGGTAAAACACCAAAAACATAATGCCCAGGAACAGAGGCAGGGCGGCAAACCGGTTGGTAAGGACCGCGTCAATGCGCATACTGCGCCGGTGCTCCCGGCTCTCATGGGCCTTTACCACAGACTCCGCCGCCACCTTCTCAATGAAATCATAGCGCATGGCGGCCAGAGCCGCATTCCGGTCCATACCGGAATCGTGCTCCATTTCGATGATGGAATGCTCCAGGAGCTCCCGCTCGTTCTGCCGCAACTCCAGCAGCTCCAGAAAGGACTCGTCCCCCTCAATGAGCTTCGTGGCACAAAACCGAGGGGAAACCCCCGCCCGCTGGGCATGGTCCTCAATCAGGTGGGACACGGCATGTATGCACCGGTGCACCGGGCCGCTGGGGCAGAAATCCATCACCTTAGGAAAAACCCGCTCTTTTGCCACCCGGACAAACTGCCGGGTTAGCTCCGAGACGCCCTCGTTTTTGGCAGCACTAATGGGCACCACAGGAACACCCAAGGCCTTGGACATTTTCTGAATATCCACGGAGCCCCCATTTCCCGTCAGCTCATCCATCATATTGAGGGCCACCACGGTGGGAATGTGAAGCTCCAGCAGCTGCAGGGTCAGATACAGGTTCCGCTCCATGTTGGTGGCGTCCACAATATTGATGATGCCCTCTGGCTTTCCCCCCAACACAAAGTCCCGGGTGACAAGCTCCTCCTGGGAGTAGGGCCGGATGGAATAGATCCCCGGCAGGTCCACCACCGAGCAGCCCGGCGCACCCTTGACCTCGCCCACCTTCTGGTCCACGGTGACTCCGGGAAAATTGCCCACATGTTGGTTAGAACCGGTGAGGGTATTGAACAGCGTAGTTTTCCCGCAGTTCTGATTGCCCACCAAGGCAAAAATCATACCGCTTCCTCCTTCCGGATCTCAATCCGCTGGGCATCTTCCCGCCGGATGGTCAGCTCATACCCCCGGATCTGGATTTGGATGGGATCCCCCATGGGCGCCACCTTCTGAACCCGGACCCGGGTCTTTGGGATGAGACCCATATCCAACAGCCGGAGCCGCAGGGCCCCCTCGCCGCCGACAGCGGTGATGATACCGCTCTGTCCAATTTTCAAATCATTTAGCGTCATAAACATGCAGCCTCCCAACTGTGCGGTTTCTGTTAGAACCATCTAACTCCGAACCATGCTACCATTTCGACCTTTTTTTGTCAACAGGCGCGAAAGAAAAATATAGGGAAATTCTTGCCAAATCTGGTCATCCTACTTATAATACTTACATCAACACCATGTATGATGGGAAGGAGTCTCTGCTTATGGACTATTTGGAACTTGCGCGCACCCGCCAAAGCTGCCGGGCCTACGACGCCGCCCGCCCTGTGGAAGAGGAAAAGCTTCTAGCCTGCCTGGAGGCTGCCCGCCTGGCCCCCTCCGCTTGCAACGCCCAGCCCTATCACATCACCGTAGCCCGGGGCGCCACAGCAGAAGCCGTAGGCGCTGCCACCCGGAGCATGGGTATGAATGGCTTCACCCGAGAGGCCCCGGTCTTTCTGGTGATTTCTGAAGCCGCCTACAACCAAACCGCCGCCGTAGGCGCCAAGGTGAAGGGTCAGGACTATCGCTCTGTGGATATCGGCATTGCCACAGCCTATCTCACCGCCGAAGCCCAAAGTCAGGGGCTATCCTCCTGCATCCTGGGCTGGTTCGACGGAAAAAAGCTTCGGCAGCTGCTGGACCTGAAGGGGCCGGTACGTCTGGTCATCGCCCTGGGCTACGCCAAAGCCGACGATTCCCTGCGGCCTAAGAAGCGGAAAGCTTTGAATCAACTGGTAACCTGGCGGTAATCTTAAAATTTGAAGCAGAAGGAGGTACCATATGCGCATTGCCATCATCGGATACAGCGGTGCTGGGAAATCCACCCTAGCCAAAACCTTGGGGGAACGCCATTACTGCCCGGTTCTGCACCTGGACGCCCTGCATTTTCTGCCCGGCTGGCAGGAGCAAGATGATGCGGACGCTCTGGCCCTCCTGCTGCCCGGCTTCAGGAAGAGAGCTGGGTCATAGGCGGAAATTATGGCAGCCTCGCCTATTGGGAGCGGATGGAGGCGGCGGACCGGATCATTTTTTTGAATTTTAACCGGTTTCAATGCCTCTGGCAGGCCTATGGCCGCTACCGGCACACCGGCGGTAGGTCCGCGGCTCCGTGGCCCCGGGCTGCCTGGAAAAATTTGACCTGAAACTCTTCCTGTGGATTCTGTGGAACGGTAGAAACAAGCGGAGCCGAAACCGCTATCGCCAGGTGGCCCAGGCCTATCCCCACAAGTTTACGGTCTGCCGGTGCCGCAGGGATGTCCGGCGGCTCCTGGAAAGTGGCTTATGACCGGCGGCTTGTATCGTTCTATATTCGCCCCAGGCAGCTTACGGCTGGCTTGCCCCGCTCCCAGTCAAGCCCCGAATCTTACATCATCCTTACAATTTGCCGTTTCTCAGCAATTTCGACAGGAATGATTGCAATCAGCCGGTTTTCGGGGTATAATAGCCTAAGCGGCCCCTTCAGGGAGCCCTTCAGTCAAATGATACGAAAGGTTGGGTACAGTATGTCTGTTTTAACCATTACGCAGGAAAACTTCAACCAGGATGTGCTCTCTTCTCCTGTTCCCGTGCTTCTGGATTTCTGGGCCTCCTGGTGCGGCCCCTGCCGCATGATGGCCCCTGTGGTGGAGGAAATCGCCGCCGGGTACCCGGAAATCCGGGTTGGAAAGGTAGACGTGGACGCGGAAAACGGGCTGGCCGCCCAGTTTGGGATCATGAGCATTCCCACTCTGGTGGTCATTCGGAACGGTGAAACCGCCGGGACTCTGGTCGGCGTGCAGTCCAAGGAGCGGGTCCTGGAGCTTCTGGGCCTGTAATCTCTATGGCCCCGGGCATCCCGGGGCCATATGCTGCATTTCATCAGCAAGTCGTATCAGACGCAGTAGGTGAGATAAACGAGCAGAATGGCAGTGGGCCTCTGAACCGCTTCATCTTTGCGGTGGCTTCTCGTTTCTCTGCAAGCCTGCATACTTGAGGATCTTTCTATGAATCAAACACGCACCCTATCTCAATCCCTAGCATCTCAGCTGCCCAGGCTAGTATTTGCGCTTTGCGTCATTCAGCCACTTTTGGATGTGCTGTCCTACTGGCTGGATACTTTGGGCCTGGCCAACTGGCCTACGCTGGTCATTCGTTTTTGTATGCTGGCCCTGCTGATCTGGTCCGGCTTTCTCTTGAGCAAGCGGCGGTGGATTTATTGGACCGCCGGCGCCCTCCTATTGGCGCTCACAATCGGGCATTCCTGGGCTTGTTTTCTCTCCGGCTATGACAATCCGGTGGAGGACTGGGCAAATTTGCTCCGGATCTATCAGTTCCCCCTGAGCACCATCTGCTTTATCACTTTTTTGCGGACAAACCCGCAAGCTTACAACGCCCTGCGTAAGGGGATGGCCTGTAGCTTGGCAATCATCGCCGCTATTGAGCTGCTCAGCGTCCTCACGGGCACCAATCCTTACACATATTCCAATAAATCCTTGGGAATTTTGGGCTGGTTTTACTTTCCCAATGCCCAAAGTGCAATTTTATCTATGCTGGTTCCAGTCAGTCTGGTTTGGGCCATGGAACGTTGGGAGCACCGGCCTATGGTCATCACCCTCCTGGTGGTGATCGGTCTCGGAATTCTCTTTCTCTTCGGCACCCGGCTCTCATTTTTAGCTCTGGGCGCCACCGGTGTTGGGCTGCTCCTCACTCTGCTGATTACAGACCGAAAACAAAAGCGAAACATGGGAATCTTGCTGATTTGCACCTGCCTGTTCCTGGGTTGCTTCCCCCTCTCCCCGATGTATCGCAACCAGGTCCAGATACAGGAAAATGCCGCGCAGAAGCAGGCAAGCATTGACACCTTGATCGCTTCTGGTGAGGAAGACGCTTTGGCCCAGGGCTTGTCTGGCGAAGCGTACCGGCTTGCCCGCCTCTCCGACGCCTATGAGGCCTATCTAGGCGGGCTGGTTCACAAGTTTGGCCTGGCCCGGGTCGCCCGGCTGTATGATTACACGGACCGGGTTTCCAGCTTGTCAAATCGGCGGCTGCTTCATATCAACTACTGCAAACTTCTGCTGGAGGACTCCCCAAAGCTCAGCGCCCTGTTTGGTCTGGAGTTGGGAGACCTGACGTACGAAGACTATATCTACGATGCGGAAAATGACCTTCATGGCATTTTCTTCCTGTGTGGCGGCATTGGGTTTGGCATGATGCTGCTGTTCCTCTGCTACTTCCTGGGGCTGATTCTGCGAGCTTTGTTGCGGGACTTCCGGCATACCTTTACCCTCCAAGCCGCAGGCTGGGGCATCGCTCTGCTCACCTGTCTGACCCATATTTATGCCACAGCCGGTGTTTTGCGCCGCCCTAACGCATCATTCTACCTGTCAGTCACCCTGGCCTGCATTTTCTTTCTGGTTCAGGAAAATGGTAGCACCTCTGACGCCGCTTCTGTAGTCAACGCCCATACCGATACGAAAGGAATCCACATACGATGAAACGAACAAACTGGCTCTCTGCGCATCTCCCCAAGCTCACTGCCGGGCTGCTTCTCATTCAGCCACTCATGGACGCTCTGTCTTACTGGCTGCAGGAATGGGGCTGCTCTACACTCCCCACCCTGATGCTGCGCTCTGGTATTTTGCTCCTCACCATGCTCTTTGGGTTTATCCTGTCTGACCGGAAAAAGGTATACTATATCACAGTCGCCGTCCTGGCCTTCATCGGCCTGGGCCACATATGGGCCTGCATGCAGACGGGGTATATTGACCCATTTTCCGACCTTTCTAATTATATTCGCATCATTCAGATGCCCATCACCGTCGTATGCCTCATTACCTTTTTGCGTCAGGATGAACGGAGCTTTGATGGGATGCAGCTGGGCCTCACCGGCGCATTGGTTCTCACCTTGGCCATAGAAATCATCAGCGTCATCACCGGCACAAACCCCAGCACATACGTAGACGGAACCGGCATTCTCGGCTGGTTTCATCACACCAACTCCCAAAGCTCCAATCTGTGTGTTTTGGTTCCCTTATCCCTTGGTTGGCAGCTGAGTCATAAAAAGCGGAATTGGCCCCTATTCTGGCTCACCGCCGTGCTGGGTCTTTTTGCCTTATACTTCTTTGCCACACGGCTGGCCTACCTGGGCATCGGCGTTATCACCGCAGGGATGGCCATCTCAATCCTCCTGACCCACAAGTCAGATTGGAAGGTTGCCGTAGGATTCCTAGCGCTTCTGGCCCTGTTTGCAGTGTTGCTGCCGAAGTCGCCCATGATGGTTCACTTGAAAACCTTTAGCGACACACAAGTTGAGCGGCAATTTTATGTGAATGAGCAGATTGGAGAAAATCTGGGTGATGTCCAGGCCCTTATCCAAAGGGCTCCCAATAAGCCGAAGCCTACCAGTACCGCCCCTGGCACCTCCGAGGAGACAGAGTCCCCCCAGGCAGACGATGGCCTCACAGAGGCAGAGCGGCAGCGCCTGGTTCAAGAGCTGACCCCGGTGTATGAGCGTTACCTCAAGGACTTTGTGAAGGTCTTCGGGGCGGAAAGAACCATGGAGATGTTCCACTACACCATTGACATCCGGGAATTTGCCTCCGTACGAGAGAAAAAGCTCCTGTTTGCCCAGATGCTCATGGAGGATTCCCCCATAAGCGCCAAATTTTTTGGCATTGATCTGAATCGCTTTTACGTTGGAGACAACATTTATGATGTGGAAAATGACTTCCATGGCATCTACTACCTCTTTGGCGGTGTAGGGCTGTCCGCATGCCTGCTGTTCTTTGCCTACTTTGTCTACCTCATCGTCTGGGCGCTGTGTAAAAACGCCAAGCGCTATTTCACCATAGAAGCCGCTTCTTATGGCATTGCGTTCCTTCTGTGCCTGGCGCATGTGTACAATACCGCTGGTGTCCTCCGGCGGCCCAACGCCTCCATCTACTTGTCCGCCATACTGGCCGGCATCTACTATCTGGTCCGCATCCGTCAGTATCCGGACCAAAAGGCTCCCGAAGCCCTGCAACATGATTAACGAGGTGATCAGCCCCATGGTTCTCTCCGTTGTCATTCCCGTATATAACACGGCAAGCTATCTGGAGGGTTGTCTCTCTTCGGTCCTCGCTGGAGACTGCACAGACTGCGAAATCCTTCTGATAGACGATGGCTCCACCGACGGCGTCAGTCCCGGGCTCTGCGACCGTCTATCCGCAGCCCATCCCAGTCTCGTACAGGTCATCCATCAGGAGAACCGAGGTCTGGGTGGTGCACGGAATACCGGTTTGGAAGCCGCCCGAGGAGAATATGTATTCTTCCCAGACAGTGATGACACCATCACCCCAGATGCTTTGGCTCTTATCAAACAGGCCATTGCCAAGACAGGGGCGGAGGTGATCGCCTTTAACCTGTATTCTGACGACGGTGCCGGGCATCACACCCCGGTTCAGGCCAACCATTGCCAGCCGCAGGAGGTTTTCCAGGCATCGGAACGGCCGGACTTTCTTCTGTCCCTTCCCAGTGCTTGGAGCCGTGTGTGGAAGCGGAGCCTGTTTCTGGACACCGGCATCCGGTTTCCCAGCCGGGTCTGGTATGAAGATATACGAACCACCATCAAGCTGTTTGCCCTGGCCCAGTCTATCGTAACCTTACCAGACCATCTGTATCTCTACCTGCAACGTCCCGGCTCTATTATGCGCTCATCCAATGTAGACCGTAATCGGGAAATTCTGGACGCATTCGATGATCTGCTGCCTTGGTTCAAAGCCCATGGGCTGTGGGACACCTATCGGGATGCTTTGTGCCGTCTGTGCATTGACCACGTATACATTGCAGCCTCCGTACGTGTTCTGCAGGCAGACCCTCATCATCCGCTTTTGGCGCAATTCCGAGTTTACCTTGAAACGCAGTTCCCTGACTACAAAAAAAATGTATACCTTTCCCAGCTCCCAAAAATGAAGAAGCTGGTTTTTTCCCTTCTGGAAGGCCAACATTATGTCCTGCTGAAGTGGCTGTTTCGGATTCGGGGCCAGTGATACTTGAGGTGCCAAAAATGAAATTCAGCATCATTGTACCTGTATATAACGTGGCCCAGTATCTGCCTGCCTGCATCGCTTCTCTCCTGGAGCAGACGGAGCAGGATTTTGAAATTTTATTAATAGACGATGGCTCCACAGACGGGCTTAGCGGTCAACTTTGCGACCAATACGCCAAAGCACATCCAGAAAAAATCAGAGTCATTCACAAAGACAACGGAGGTCAGGGCACCGCCAGGAATCTGGGTATTGAGCTGGCCCAGGGAGATTACCTGTTTTTTGTGGACAGCGATGACTACATCCATCTAGATGCCCTGTCCATTCTGAACGCTCAAATAGAGAAAAGCCATGCTGACGCCTATCAGTTCGGCTTCTATTACGTACACCATGGCGTTCTCTCTCCCGGTGAAAGCACCCGTCTTCCTCTCCTGACCCCTCTTTTACCAGAGGAGCATCCTGAATTGCTGCTGGAATCCCCCAGTCCGTGCTTACGAATCGTCCGCCGGAGCATATTTCTGGAATCCGGCATTCGGTTTACCGGCAAGCTATGGTATGAGGATTTGCGGACCATCCCCAAGCTTTATTGCCATATCCGTACCCTGATTGCTCTGCCAAACCGGCTATATTACTATTTGCTCCGGGATGGCTCCACCATGCACAATCAAAGCTACCATCGCAATTTGGAAATTCTGGATGCGGTGGAAGACCTGCGGATCTACCTAGCCCAACAGCACGTGCCCTCTGCCTGGACCGAATCTATGTGCTGTCTGGCAGTAGATAGTGTCCTCATGGCAGCACAGCGAGTGCTGATGATTGACCCCAAAGCGCAATGCCTGCCAGAATTTTTGAACTATATTCATGAGGTTTATCCTGATTACCAAAAAAATCCGCTGCTGCCATGCCTGGGCAGAAAAAAGCGATTTGTATTGCATTTGCTGGAGGGTAAGCACTATCTTTTAGCCAATCTGCTCTTCCGCCTCAAACATCTGGTTCGGCTTTGAGCTGCAAGCATTTGAATATGGAGGTCTTATGGAATTCAGCATTGTAATTCCGGTATATAATACCGCCGCCTATCTGGAAGCCTGCGTTCAATCCGTCACCTGCAGTCCCTTCCTTGATTACGAAATTCTCTTGATAGATGATGGTTCCACCGATGGAGTCTGCCCCGCCTTATGCGACCAGCTGGCCGCCCGGCAGCCTGAGCGCATCCGTGTCATTCATCAGAAAAACCGAGGGCTGGGCGGCGCTCGAAACACAGGCATTGAGGCCGCTACCGGCACCTATTTACTCTTCCTGGACAGTGACGATACCCTGACGCCAGACGCCCTGCCTGTCCTGGCGGAAGCCTGCCAGTCTGGTGCCGATGTCATCACGTTCCATACGCAAAATATTTCTGAAGGCGGAGTCCTTTTGAACCTACAGCGTCACAGTGTCCCTGTAGATCGCACAGTGACTCTAGCCCAGTGTCCCCATCTTCTTCTGGACTTTCCTTCCGCCTGCGCCCGTCTGTGGCGCAGAGAACTCTTCTGTCGCACCGGGATTCGTTTTCCTGACCATGTGCGCTATGAGGATTTACACACCACTGGAAAGTTGCTGTTGGAGGCCCATAGCATTCTGGGCCTGAATCAGGCCCCATACCTCTATTTGCAACGCGAAGGCTCCATCATACGCGGAAAAGATCCCTCCTGCAATGCCGATGTGACAGTAGCTCTGGATAGCATTTGGGATTGGTTCCGCCGTCAGGGAAAATTGGATCCATACCGCCCCTACCTGGAGGGTATGGTCCTGCTGCATATCTATGACGCATCTTACCGCACCCTTCGGCTGGACTATAAATCTCCGGTCCTGAAGCAGCTACAGGTCTATCTGAAAGAACATGTGTCCCACTACACCAGCTGTCCCACCTACGACAATCTGCTGCGGTCCCAGCGCATTACCCTTTGGTTCTTGCAGCATGGCTGCTATCGTGTACCTGCCTGGATATTTGCCGGGAAGGACTGGCTGGGAAAGCAAAGGAGGCCCAAAGTTTGAAGCATAAAATCCATCTGCACAAATCCAAACGCGTCCTTCTGCAAAACACCCTGATGCTCTATATTCTAACCTTTTCCAACTACCTGCTGTCTTTTGCTCTGGTTCCCTATGAATCCCGGGTTTTGAAGCCGGAGGCTTACGGGGATTTGGGTGTAGCTTCGGCCATTATGGTCTATTTTCAGCTGTTCATCGACTTCGGCTTTCTCCTGTCCGGTACCCAGGAGGTCTCCATGTACCGGGACAATCAGGAGCGGCTTCGCCATATTACTACCACCATCACCTGCTGTAAATTGCTGCTGGCGGGCATGTCCGCCGTCATTCTCACAATCCTGTGCCAAGCCCTTCCAGCCTGGCAGGGTAGGTGGGGATTCTATATGCTCTTTTTCTTGGGCACTGCTTTCAACTCTCTGATCCCGGATTACCTATACCGGGGGCTGGAAAAAATGGGAGCCATCACGGTCCGCACCGTCTGCATTAAGGTTTTCTTCACCTTGTGTATTCTGCTATTTTTGAAGAGGCCAGAGGATGTGTGGATGGTTCCTTTCTTCACCGCCGTGGGCAATTCTGTAGCCATGGTGTGCTGCTTTCTACATCTGAGCCGGAAGCTGGGCATTCGATTCTGCCGGATTTCCTGCTCTGATATTTGGCAGAGTCTGCGAAGTTCCTCCGTCTTCTTTTACTCCCGCATCGCCACCACAGCATACTCTGCTCTGAATACCATCATTCTGGACTTTATTTCTGCCAGCGGCGCAACAACAGGCTACTACACCTCCGCCGAGCGGCTGATTACCACCGGCAAAAATGCCTTGTCCCCTATCTCCGACAGTCTCTATCCTTATATGGTAAAAAATCGGGACTTTGCATTGGCGAAAAAGGTACTCCTAATCCTGGAGCCGATAATTTTTGTCTTTTGCACCTGCTGCTTCATCTGGGCCGAGCCCCTGTGCCGCCTGATTTTCGGCAGTTCCTATGCTCCGGCTGGTCAAGTTTTACGGGCTATGCTCCCTGTAGGCGTTGTGATCCTGCCCAGCTATATTCTGGGCTTCCCGGTGCTGTCCGCCATGGGTATGCCCAAGCATGCCAATTATTCTGTGGTCTTTGGTTCCGCCATCCACATGGTCAATCTCCTGATTCTGTTTTGTACCGGCAACATCAATATGGTCACACTGGGCGCAGCTATGTCTCTGGCAGAAACCCTGATCCTGGGTTATCGGGTGGTCGTAATTTGGCGTCATCGGGACATACTCCAGAAAGGAATACAACATGGTAAAGCTTCGTGATCTGGCTTTTTCTATCGTCCGGCGGCTGTGCCTGCTGCTGCCGGTGTCCAAAAATAAAATTGTCTTTTGCAGCTACTACGGCCGTGGCTATTCTGATAGCCCCAAAGCCATTGCCCAAGCGTTGCTGACCTCCCAGGAGGAGTTGCAGCTCCAATGGATCGTAAAAAACCAGCAAGAAGCCCAATCTCTGCCGCCCTCTGTTCGGCCCATTGCCTATGACAGTTTGCACCGCATTTACGCTCTGTCTACTGCGCGGGTATGGGTAGACAACTGCCGCAAGGACGAGCGGTTTAAACGAAAAAAGCAGTACTATCTCCAGACTTGGCACGGCTTCGCCCTCAAACGCATTGAAGCGGATGTAGCCAATACGCTGGAGCCGGGATACATCCGAAGCTGCAAGCAGGATTCCCAGCAGTGCGATCTGATTGTCTCGGGCAGCGCCTTCATGTCCGGGCTTTACCGGAATGTTTTCTGGTATCATGGAGAAATTGCCGAGTATGGTACGCCTCGCAATGATGTATTTTTCTCTCCTCAAGCGCAAACACGGCAAAAGGTTTTGAAGCATTTCAAATTGCCACAGGAGCGGAAACTGGTGCTCTACGCCCCAACCTTCCGGTCAGACCATAGCAGCCGCGCTTACAGCCTGGATGTCCCCGCTCTGTTGGATGCCTGTCAAGCCCGTTTCGGCGGTTCCTGGTCCTGCCTCATCCGCCTGCACCCCAATGTTGCGGAGCATTCTGCCGGTTTGTTTGCCTACAATGGCAGCACCATTTTGGACACAACCGCTTACCCGGATATGCAGGAGCTGCTGTGTGCTGTGGACATGCTGATTACGGATTACTCCTCTTGTATGTTTGACTTCGCCCTCAGCGGAAAGCCCTGCCTGCAATTTGCCACAGACATTGAAAGCTACCGCCAGGATCGGAATTTTTATTTTCCCCTGGACCGTCTCCCCTTCCCTCTGGCCAGCAGCAATCCGGCCTTGTGTCAGGCGGTGCGATCCTTTGACACCCAGAAATATGCCCGGGACTGGGCCGCATTCGCTCAGGAGAATCATTTTTGCGAAGATGGTCAGGCTGCCCGTCGCTGTGCAGATTGGATTTTGGCCCGCTTGGGCAGAAAGGAGAAAATACCATGAAGCGCGTCATTACCTACGGAACCTTCGACCTGCTCCACTACGGCCACATCAATCTGCTCCGCCGGGCCAGGGCCCTGGGAGATTATCTGATTGTGGGCCTGTCCACAGACCAGTTCAACTGGCAGGAAAAGCAGAAAAAGAGCTACTTCACCTACGAAGAGCGAAAGGCCATGCTGGAAGCCATTCGCTACGTGGATCTGGTGATCCCAGAGGAAAGCTGGGACCAGAAAAAAACTGACGTAGAAAAATACCATGCGGATGTCTTTGTCATTGGCGACGACTGGAAAGGAAAGTTTGACTTTCTCCAGGACCAGTGCGAAGTCGTCTACCTCTCCCGCACCCCGGAAATCTCCACCACCAAAATCAAAACAGAGCTTCACACCTGATGAACAGCTGCCGGAGAATCGCTCCCCGGCAGCTTTTTCAGGTTCTGAAGCAGCCCGTGCTTTCTGCATATACATCTGCAATTCTGCACATAGTATCAATAATAAATATGCAGAAGAGTCTAAATGGCCTTGACTTTCTGCATATAGACCTCTATAATGATATGCAGAAAGGCCA
>ENA-UONY01002385-UONY01002385.1-human-gut-metagenome-genome-assembly--contig:-CS9-NODE-2385-length-13382-cov-4.919337_pt1 | contig 13382 bp, 16 predicted proteins | sample MGYA00242465_ERZ724012 | MGnify/ENA metagenome assembly ERZ724012 | reverse complement strand
TACTATAATAGCCGAGTTTAGGAGGGGAGTTATACTCTTTCGCGACATTGAACATTTGAGAGGACTTTCAACGTGAAGCAACTCGTTTTACTATATTGGGGCTGCGTGTTCCTGATGTACCTGTCTCAGACATACTGTCCGGTGGAAAGCCAGCTTGGTGGTTACCAGACCGGTTGGCGGCATTTCATGTTACGCCGGGCGGATGCTTTCATGATTGTCGTTATTGCATGGATGACGTGCTTTTCCTTTTTGCGGACGAAATATAATGATACCGGAAACTATATCTTGGGATTTACAAATGTACAGAGTGTAGCAGAAGACGTTTCGAATGGTACGTTTACAGATTTCTCTGGTAACCCTTGGTCAATGCTGTATCGAAGCTTCATGTGCAGTATCATTGACAATTACCATATCTATTTCTTTTTCCCGCATTCATAAGTAGTTTTTTGGTAGTAAGACTATCTAAGCGATATTCCATCAGCCCTGTGTTCAGCTTGCTGATTTTCTTTTCTATAGGCACCTATATCACATACGTTGCGGCGATGAAGCAGTGTGCAGCAATGTTTTTCCTGCTTATGGCGCTTCCATATGCAATTGATAAGAAATATGTGAAGTTCTATTTGCCGGTGTTCGTTGCAATTATGTTCCATACCCATGCTTTTATGTTTGCCATTGTTTCTCTTTTATTCGAAAAACCATGGGGAAAGGTAACTTGGATCGGCCTTGGCATCACTCTGTTTGCTATGGCGACCTATGATTCAACGCTGGGGGCCTTTATGGAATACGCCCAATCTCGGGGGGCAATGGTTGCGGAAATCGAGGTTTTTGACGAGCATCAGATCAATATACTCCAGGTGTTAGTATATTGGGTGCCTGCAATTTTTGCGTTCGTATTCCGCCAACGTTTGTTTAGCGGCTCTACAAGAATTGAGAATTTGTTTGTCAACATGAGTATAGTCAGTGCTTTTATCTTGACTATTGGACTTGTGCAAGGTGCAAATCTCTATGCCCGTATGGCTGCATACTTTGAAATCGCAACCGCAATTGCATTGCCTTGGATGATCAAGAAACTGTTTACCAAGCAGTCTGCACAGTTAGTGACGATATCAGCAGGAGTACTTTATTTTAGCTACTTTTATTATGAGTTTGCTGTATCGAAAAACTTTAGTAGTGATTACCCCCCCCAATTACCTTGTGGCAGTTCATTGTAAGTATTTTTATTAATTAAGAATAAAAATTATGCATTTTTTAGGTTCCTCCGCACCACCCTCTGCCTTCCCATCGCGCAAAATAGTTTATCATTTCTCGTTTTTAGCAAACTTAACTGGAATAGGAAGCGAGAAATACTTCTTTATCTATAAGCAGCTCAAGAAGCTACTTGAAACAATTTGCCACGGTCGTTTGGTAACCCCCTAGAAGAGTTGGTCCCAGAAGGTTTCTGATGTTCAGGAATTCAATGTGCTGATATATCAAAGCAAGTAGATTATGTCTGCACACATAATGGAGGGAGGGGTGCTGTTCGGGAGTTTATTGATTATCTAATTAGAGAAAAGTAAGGGCCATGGTAAGGGGCCAATATGGAGCATATACGATTTTTGCTCCTGGTAATCAGACGTCAAAGTGAGCAGATATTAATGGCCGGAAATTTAGATAGAGATGCGTATTGTTATGGGTTCCAGTTCCATTTTACCTCTAAAGAATATAAGTCTTTTTATGAACGAAAAAGACTTATAAATAGGTGTAAATATGATATACGTGCTTTTTATTTGCCACGGCAACATCTGCCGCAGCCCCATGGGGGAATTTATCTTGAAAGATCTTGCAGCAAAAGCGGGCCTGTCTGGCCGGATGTTCATTGCTTCCGCTGCAGTCAGCCGGGAGGAGATTGGAAATCCAGTCTATCCGCCGGCCAAGCGGGTTTTGGCTGCTCATGGCATTTCCTGCGAAGGAAAGACTGCAGTCCAGGTCTGCGCTGCAGATTATAACCGTTACGATTACATCCTGTATATGGAACAGGCCAATCTGCCCCGGCTGCTGCGGCTGATGGGGCCGGACTATGCTGGGAAGTGTCACAGGCTGCTGGACTTTACCGACTGTCCCGGAAACATCGATGACCCCTGGTATACCGGGGACTTTTCCGGTGTGTACAGCCAGGTCCAGAGGGGTTGCGAGGCATTTCTCCGATACCTGGAGGACCGCCATGAACTGTGAGCACCTGGAAAAGCAATTGGCAGAGCTGCCCCTCTATGGTTACTTCTTCCTAAAAACTCAAGATCTGACCTTTACAGACCGGGTCCGATGGATCTGCAAGCACGAATGCCAGATGTATGGGAAAACCTGGGCCTGCCCTCCGGCTGTGGGTACCGTCGAGTCCTGCCGGGCCAGATGCCTGGCTTATCCGGACGTGCTCCTCATCTGCACCGTGACTGAGGTAGACGATATCTCCGACATCTCCGCCACCCTGGCCACACGGGGGGAGCACGAGGCTGTCACCCGTCAGGTGGAAGCCATGGTCCGGGCAGAAGGACAAGATATCTATACCCTCTCCACCGAAGCCTGCGCCATCTGCAGCTCCTGTGCCTACCCTGCCGGCCCCTGTCGCCACCCGGAGCGAATGCACCCGTGCATTGAGAGCCACGGCATTCTCCTGACCCAGGCTGCAGAAGAATGTGGCATTCCCTTCCAGTATGGGGACAACATCGTCACATGGTTTAGCATGATTTTTTACCGCCCTCAGGGGGTAGCTCCAAAGCATGACCGCGTAACACATCATGAGTGAGTATTTGGCTCGGAAAACATGTGGGGCTGCCTCAATCCAATTTTGAGACAGCCCCTATTCCAAAGTTGTCAACATCGCTCTTCCGGCGCTAAAAACGGCGCGGCGTCTTGCAGGAATGGATCCAGCTCCTCCCGGGTGCAATCCGCAACAACCCGAAGTGGACGACGAAAGTTTAGGCTAAACATCCCGATGAAGGACTTGGCGCTGACTTTCTGCCCGGGGGTTGTCACATAGACCTCAAAAGGCTGCACAGTCGCCACCCGAACAAAGGTCTTGACCTCCTCCACCGTGGAGAGCTTAATGTCAAATTCACACACAAATGGTAACCTCCAAAGCTGTGCCGGCATTAGGCCGGGAAATTCTCTTTCACAGACGGAGTCTATATACTCCCTATCCGATTACCATATATTATATCGCACGAGCCAGCCCTGTTTCAATTGGCAGTTTAAGCGAAGGTTTTTGGAACATTTTGAAGATTTTTGGTGATATTAACATGAGGTTTGCATTCTACACTCTGGGCTGCAAGGTAAATCAATATGAAACTCAGGCCATGGAGCAGACACTCCTGACCATGGGTCATACCCTTGGCCGCTTTGACGAGCCCTGCGACTGTTACGTAATCAACACCTGCACGGTCACTGCCGTAGCAGACAAGAAAAATCGCGGAATCATTCGCCGCTGCCGCCGGCAAAATCCCCAGGCCATTGTGGGCGTATGTGGCTGCTATGCCCAAGTGCAGCCCCAGGCCGTGCGACAGCTGGATGTGGACGTGATTTCCGGCAGCGCCGGACGGGAGGCCTTCCTGGACATGATGCTGCTGGCCGCCAAAGAGCGGACCCGCCTGGAGCGTGTGGATCAGGCGCTCCAGCGGCGCGCCTTTGAAATTCTCCCTGCCGGAGGCCTGGAAGCCCGTACCCGCGCCATGCTAAAGGTCCAGGATGGGTGCAACAACTTTTGTTCCTACTGCATCATCCCCTATGCCCGGGGGCCGGTTCGCTCCGAGCCTCTGGAGGCCGCTGTCACCCAAGCCCGGGAGTTGGCTGCCGCAGGCTACCGGGAAATTGTGATAACCGGCATTGAAATTGCATCCTGGGGATGGGATTTGAAAAACGGTCAGACCCTGACGGAGCTGGCAGAGGCGCTGTGTGCCGCTGTACCGGACGTACGGATTCGCCTGGGTTCCCTGGAGCCCAGAATCATCACCCGGGATTTTTGTCTGCGTCTATCCCGCTTCCCCAACCTGTGCCCTCAATTCCACCTGAGCCTTCAATCCGGCAGCGACACCGTCCTCGCCCGGATGCGCCGGAAATATGACACAGCCCGCTACGCGCAAAGTGTGGCGCTCCTTCGGGAAAGCTTTCCCGGATGCGCCCTCACCACAGACCTGATCGTGGGCTTCCCCGGTGAGACAGAAGAGGAGCTGGAGGAATCCCTGGCCTTTGCCCGGCAGTGCGGATTCGCGGCAATGCATATTTTCCCCTACTCTCGTCGCCCTGGAACACCGGCGGACAAGATGCCCGGGCAGCTGACCAAGTCGGAGAAGGAGGCCCGCAGCGCCCGGGCCATTGCGGTTGCCAAAGAACTGGAGCAAGCCTACCTGTCCGCGCAAATCGGAACGGTACAGGAGGTCCTTTGGGAAGAACCGGCCGGAGAGGGGCTTTACACCGGCCACACTCCCAACTACACCAAGGTCTACGCATCAGGGGCCGGTTTGCACAACCAAATCTGCCCTGCCACCATCATCGGACTCTACCAAGACGGGCTCCTGGGGCAGCTTTAGTGCCAAACTTCATACCCCTTGTGGCCCCCCGCATGGTATATCGTATCTCCTACTGAGAGGCGTTCATTTCTTCTACAAATGCGCACTCTCTTGCTGTAACCTCTACCCATGCAGGCCGAAAGCCGCTCTTTAGGGCGTTGCCAACAGATTTGATATTGCACCACGCCGCACAATAAAATGGGACCTTTCCACGGGCTAGGATTTCCAGCGCCAGCCGGCTGGTCAATGCAGAGGCGATGCCCCGTCTCCGGTAGGCCGGCAATACGTCGACTCCAACCTGATACATGGTTTCGCAATCTGCAGAGCACCCCGCAAGTCCAACCAGCCTCCCATCTACGTAAGCGCCGATCCCAAGCACATCCAATTCCCTCCGTTTTTCGCACAGGGCATTGCTCCATATGTCCACATATAAGTCTGAAAAATCAGGCGGGTATAGCATGCGGAGTGTGCAATCGCAGGGCAGCTCCCGAAGGCAATTTAAATCTGGCAGAAAATACTCCGCCATAAAACATACTTGCAGACCATGCCCCCGGAGCATTCCGTCCAGGACATGCAAGTATGGCGTTTCCATGCAATGGTAGGCAGGCCCCTTTTGGAGATATACCGCCACAGGGCCGGCTAATTCCTCACTGGTTTGAGCCACAATATTATTGCCGCAGGCGAAGGGAAGCGGCAAATATTTTCGGGCAAGCGCATGTTTCCTGGACAGCGTCACGATGTTTCGATCTGACAGGAAATCCTCCGGCTTACAGTTGCAGTCATATGCCGACTGCTGCAATGCAATTTGATATATTTCTTGATTGGTCATAGCTTTTCTCCCTTCCAATTTGCTTGCATGTAAAATTCCACCAGACCTGGCCCTCCATAGCATTCACTGGTGGAAGGTGCCCCCAAATCAAAGAATCAACTGCCCGTTGGAACCCATTCAACCGGCAGTTGCGGAAGAAAAAAGCCGGAAATAAACAAATGGGTGATAGCTTTTTCCCCATTTTTATGGCATAGTACAGGCAAATCCAAAGAGGAGGTCTTCCATATGGATGACACAGCAAGCTTGACTCTGGGTAGGCGAATTTTATATCATCGAAAGCGGCTGGGACTGACACAGGATCAGCTGGCTGAGAAAATGGGCGTGACCGCCCAAGCGGTAAGCAAATGGGAGCATGACCTGTCCTGCCCCGATGTGACCACGGTTCCCCGACTGGCAGAGCTGTTCGGTATCTCTACCGACGAGCTACTGGGCGTTGCCCATCCGGCGGAGGAGCCTCGGAAAAGCCATGTAGGCGAAGTGGTAGAAGAGGTCATCCAGGACGCAGACAAAAGCGGTTTTCACCTGAACCTGCGGGATAGTGGAATTTGGTTTGCCCTGTTTCTGATTCTCACTGGCGTTACCTACATCGCCGCAGTCTACATGGATCTGGACGTGGGGCTCTGGTCTGTGACTTGGCCCTCTGCGATCCTGTGCCTGGGCCTGTCCTCCTGCACCTCCCGCCTCTCTGCCTTTGGGCTTGGAGCCAGCGCAGCGGGCCTGTATTTCCTGCTGGTGAATCTGGGCGTCATCCCCTCTCTCATCACCTGGCCTCTCGTTCTGGGGCTGCTGCTGATTCTCTGGGGCATTTCCATGGTGTTCGACCGCGTCAGCTGGCGCAAACGCAGAAATCAACACCACCCCCATGTCACGGTGAACGGCATTCCCTTCCACCGTGAGGATCAGACACGGCGGTCCTATACCAACAGCTCTGGCTACATCCGGGGGGACTTCGCTTTCTGTTCCGACCGGATTTTGGTCCAGGCCGAAGAGCTTCGGGGCGGCAATGTGGACATGGCCTTTGGCAGCCTGGTGCTGGATCTCACGGGCTGCCAGTCAGTAGACCGGGACTGCAGGCTGTATTTTGACGCTGCCTTTGGCAACCTGGTGCTCCAGGTGCCCAGCCGGTACCGGGTAGAAATCAACCTGGACCGCACAGGCGGCGGCATTGATGTCTCCGGTCAGCCGGACCCCACTCCCCAGGCTACCATCCGGCTGGAGGGGGAGGTCAGCTTTGGAAGCATGAAAATTCAGTACGTATAATCTCTCAGAAAATGGCAGCAGACGCTGGCGTGTAAAAACGCTGGCGTCTGCTGCCATCGTCTTGCCTCGTAAGGCGCTTTAGCGTACCGGCTCCTCCTGGGGTAGCTGGAGGGCCAGCAGCTTGTCGGTGACCAGCTTGTACAGGGTGGCGGCTACCGCCGTAGTAAGGACCAGGCTCTCCACCTGGCTGGCTTCCTGATTTCCTGGGTCCAGCACCGGCTCGGACAGCTGCTCCAGCTGCTCCACGCAGCGCAAATAGGCGGTACGGTACCGGTGCACAAAGTTTGTATAAATCTGCCGGATCTCCTCCTCAGGCAGACTGGCAGGGAACATCTGCTGAATGCTGGACAGGCTCATGGACCCCTTCAGGCAGCAGATGACAATGAGATACGCCAAATGAATCCGGCTGTATCGCTTCTTCACAGGCGGCGGAATGAGCTTCAGCCGGACATAGTTGTTGACTGCGCTGGCCGTCAGGATGGAGTCCTTCGGCGCAGAATGGGGCTGCAAATTCACATAGCGAATGACCAGAGACACCACCTGGTCCATATACAGCTCCAGATCGGGCAACTCCTCCCAGGTGGGCAAGTGAAAGCTCTGCATAAATTCCCGCCAGTAGCAGAGCCGTTCTGCCACCTGTTTTTTATCATAATTCATTTCCGGCGCCTTCCCTTCCAGAATTTTGATACATTATAGCACAGCAGACCTTCCGGCTGCAAGTTCGGTGACTCCGGAGCACAAATTTTTTGCAACTTCCGTCTTTACATGGTCTACAAAATCATGTATACTAATATCAAACACAAGATGTGGAGGCGCGTTTCAATATGAGCTTTGCCATTTTTTCTGATTCATCCTGTAACCTTCCCAAAGCACAGCTGGAGGAGTTCCGGGTGCAAATCATTTCATCCTCTTATGAGCGGGCGGGAAAACTAATTGCCTGTCCCCCTTATCCGGAGGATTTTGACGGCCATGAGTACTACAATTACCTTCGAAATAAGGGATTGGTCAAAACCTCCCTGATTCCTGCCGCAAGGATGGAAGATGCTTTTCGTCCGGTTCTGGCCTCGGGGGAGGATGTTCTGTACATCACCCTCTCTTCCGGTATCAGTGGGACCGTGGCCGCCGGCTTGCAGGCCACCCAGGCCATGGCAGAGGAATTTCCCGAGCGGCAGGTGCGGGTACTGGATTCCATGGGTGCCGGGTTCGGCATCGGCCTGCTTTTGGGCCGGGCCTCTGACTATCGGAAGGCCGGGCTGGACCTGGCTCAAGCCTATGCCTCGTTGGAGCAGGACCGGGACAACCTGTGTGAATTTTTCACCGTAGACGATCTGATGTTCCTCCGCCGAACCGGACGACTGTCCGGTGTCACGGCGACGCTGGGTACTATGCTTCAGCTGAAGCCCCTGCTTCGGGGGGACGAAACCGGCCACATTACCGTCTTCAACAAGGTACGTGGCCGGAAACGGGCCGTAGAGGCCCTGGCAGAGCTGTACCGGAAACGGGTATGTAGTCCGGAAACCCAGCGAGTCTACATCTCCCATGGCGACTGCCCGGAGGAGGCGGAGCAGCTGGCCCGGATGGTCCGGGAAATTGCGCCGCCTAAAGAACTCATTGTCTGCCTTCACGAGCCTCTCACTGGCGCTCACGTAGGTCCTGGAATGCTTGCGCTCTTCTTCCTGGGAGAGGGCCGATAAGCCAACACAGCGGCGTATACGCCCCCAGAAGTACATCCAAATGCATGATACATAGGGACGGGGTACCTCAAAGCAAATGCCACTTTGAGGTACCCCAGTGTTTTCTCTTGTCAGCTCCCAAAGGAAATTATAGCACCGGTTCACTCAACCGGCGTGCTGAGGCCCATATCCTGCCGCCACTGAGGCGGCGGGCCGTCGTCTCCCCAGTATTCGTCCAGGGTCACAATCTTTCCCTGGGAAATCCGGAAAAAAGATGTCACATGGAAAGAACAGGGCTCGTTTTTGGCGTACACGTGCACCACGGTGATGGGGGCGTCCCCGGTCCCCTCCACCCGCTGGATCTCCCCGGCCCATGCCCCGGGATATGTACAGTTGGCGCAAATAAAGGCCTCTTTTGTAAAACACTCGTTGGTATTATGCCATTGAATTCGGGCATTCTCGTGAAAATACTTGCGCATTTCAGATGCATTTTGGTCCAGGACAGACCGCCAATAGGCATGGAGATTCACTTGATAGCCTTCCTTTCGTAACACGCAAACCGGAGCGGATCAGATTCGCACCAGTTCATAGCTGTCCTCACCCAGACCGATTTTTTTGGCGTGGTCAATCTGACTGCGCCAGTTGGTAATGGGGAAGATGGACTGAATGTGGTCTTCTCCCCGTCCGGCCACCTGCTCCAGGATGGAACCTGCAATCGGGGTTTGCGCCAAAACCGCCTCCGTGCAGGCCAGATCCAGGGCCACCGGGTCAAAGGAAGCGAACATGCCCACATCCGGCACCACCGGCACATCATTTTCCCCATGGCAGTCGCAGTACGGACTTACATCCTGCACCAAGCTGATGTGGAAGCTGGGCCGTCCCGCCAGGACCGCCTTGGTGTACTCGGCAATTTTGCAGCCCAGGAGGCTCGCGGAGTGCTGGTAGGCCGGATGGATGGCTTCCACTGGGCACACAGCCATGCACCGGCCACAGCCGACGCAGGCGCTCCAGTCGATGTCCATTTTACCGTCCCGAAGCTTGGGGCCGTCGTGGGCGCAGATCTTCGCGCAGGCTCCACAGCCCACGCATTTTTCCCGGTCAGAAAGGGGCCGCCCGTCGCTGTGCATCTCCCGCTTTCCGGCGCCGGAGCCGCATCCCATCCCCACATTTTTCATAGCGCCGCCCATACCGGCTTCTTCGTGGCACTTGAAATGGGTGAGGGAAATGACAATGTCCGCATCCATCACCGCCCGGCCGATTTTAGCGGTTTTTACATACTCGCCGCCCTCCACCGGCACGTCTACCTCATCCGTGCCCTTCAGCCCATCGGCAATGATCACCTGGCAGCCGGTAGCGTAGGGTACAAAGCCGTTTTGATAGGCGCTGTCCAGATGATCCAGGGCATTCTTCCGTCCGCCAATGTACAGGGTGTTGCAGTCTGTGAGAAAGGGCTTCCCCCCCAGATCCTTTACCACATCTGCCACTACCCGGGCGTAGTTGGGCCGCAGGAAGGCCAGATTCCCCGGCTCGCCAAAGTGCATCTTGATGGCAACAAATTTCCCCTGAAAGTCAATTTGGTCCATACCCGCCGTGAGGATCAGCCGGGCCAGCTTCTTGGTGAGAGGCTCGTCTACTGTGGTGTGAAAATCGGTGTAGTATACCTTGGATGCCATACATGGTTCCTCCTTGCCAGTCTGTATAACCAAAGTTTATCCACCTCCCAGAGATTTGTCAATGGCACAGCCGGGTTTTCTCTTGACATCCCCTAAAAATCGTGATATGAAAGAACAAAACGATCCCATGTCACAGGAGGTATTTAGTATGAAAATCGCAGTCATTACCGGCGCCAGCTCCGGCATGGGCCGGGAGTTTGCCATTCAGCTTTCCCAGGAGGCAAACTTCGATGAAATGTGGGTCATCGCCCGCCGGAAAGAGGCACTGGAGGCGCTGAAGGACCAGGTCCACTGCCCCATCCGTCCCATTTCTATGGATTTGTTGAACCCGGACAGCTTCCAGCGGTATGCGGATCTTCTGGATATGGTTCAGCCGGAAATCAAGGTCCTGGTAAACTGCGCCGGTTTTGGGAAATTCGGCCGGTACGACCAGATCCCGTTGCAGGACTGCATGAACATGATTGATCTCAACTGCAAAGCCCTGGTAGTCATGACCCAGCTGTCCCTCCCCTATATGCATCGGGACAGCAAAATCGTTGAATTGGATTCTCTGTCCGCGTTCCAGCCTGTGCCCTACATCAATGTGTATGGCTCCACTAAGGCCTTTGTCCTCAGCTACAGCCGCGCCCTGAATCAGGAGCTAAAGCCCCGGGGCATCCGGGTCATGGCCGTGAGCCCCGGCTGGGTCAAGACAGAGTTTTTCGATCACGCCACCAAAACCAGCGATACGGCGGTCACCTATTATAACATCATGTATGAGGCGAAGGACGTGGTGACCACAGCCATCCACGACCTATACCACACCCAGAAGGACCTGTCCGTACACGGCGCGCCGGTCCGTTGGCAGGTGCGGGGTGTAAAGCTGCTGCCCCACAGCCTGGTGATGAAAATCTGGATGAAGCAGCAAAAGCACGACAAGGAGTAACCATGGGTCTGGAACTGGAATTTAAATATGCCCTCACGGGCCCCACTCAGCTGGATCAGCTCCGCCGGGAGCTGGGTGAAACCTTTGGCCCCTGGGAAGCAGTGGAAATGGAAACGGTTTATTATGACACGCCGGACCAGGCCCTGTCCGCCCGCCGCTGGACCCTGCGAGTACGCCGGGAAAACGGGAATCCGGTTTTGACCGTGAAAATGCCTGGCCCCGATGGGGCCCGCTACGAATGGGAGCTGCCCGGCGGGGAGCTGCGGGACCTTCCCCGGCTACAAGCGTTGGGCGCACCTCAAGAGGTGACGTCTCTGCAGCCAGACCAGCTGTCGCCCCGGTGCGGCGCACGGTTCCGGCGGCTCCGGTGCCTGGCTCACCTGCCGGAGGTCCAGGCAGAGCTGGCCCTGGATCAGGGCGTGCTCACCGGCGGCGGGCAGGAGCTGCCATTTTGGGAGCTGGAGATAGAGCGCAAGGATGGCAGCGGCGAGGCCCTGGCCCAGTGGTGCCGGAGCCTGGCCGGGGATTGGAACCTCCGGGAGGAGCCCTGGAGCAAATTTGCCCGCGCCGCTTCCCTGGGCAAAAAATAGGAGGTTTTATGACAGGATTGGACACATTGTTTTCCCGGTATGACAAGCTGGTGGTCTTTGACACAGAGACCACAGGCCTGTCCCCCAGCCGGGATGAGATCATTGAGTTTTCCGCCGCCGTACTGGAGCGGCAGGAGGGCCGGGCCGCGGTCACCCGGGAGTATGACAACCTGGTGACTCTATCCCCCGGGCGGTTTGTACCACCCAAAATTCAGGCCCTCACCGGCATCACCAATCAGGACTTGCGGGAGCGGGGCATCTCCAAGACCCGGCTGTGCCGGGATGTGGCGGAGCTGATTACCGGAGACCGGACCCTGCTCCTTGCCTACAACGCCCACTTTGACCTGTCTTTCCTTTTCTACACCTTGGTAAAAGACGGGGACGCGGCAATCCTGAAGGGAAAAGACAAGCTGGATCTGCTCACGGTGTACCGGGACCGGCGATCCTTCCCCCACCGTCTGGCCTCGGCCATTGAGGCCTACCGCCTCCAGGACCGGGTACAAAACTCCCACCGGGCCATTGACGATGTACTGGCCACGGTGGCCGTCATGGAGGCCATGGCGGAAGAGCGGGATGACCTGGTCCACTACATCAACCTCTTTGGCTACAGCGCCCGCTACGGTCTGGAAGGCAAGCCCATCTCCTCCGTCACCTACTGCCCCCAGGGCTATGAACCGGGAAGGCCCCTGTATGAGCAGGTGGCTGCTGGCTCTCCTACATAAGAAAGAACCCACGGCACAGCTTCAGGTAAGAACTATGCCGTGGGCTTTGTTATTGAAGCAGATCCCCATCAAAGCAGAAGTGCCAAAACGCCCACCCCAAGGAAACACACGCCGGGTATCAGCCAAAGCCAATGGTTTCTCCGAACCTCCCGGTGAAGCAGCTCTTCCATCAAAGCCGCCAGGAAGCTGATGGCTCCCAAGGTAGCCAAATTATAGATGAGAAAGGCCTTTGCCGTTGCGGCGGTCTCCGTCAGAGAAATATTCACGTTCAGGATGGTAAAAATCGCAATAAAAATGGTCAGAATCGTGATGACATTGCCGTAAATACTTTTCTCCAAGGACTTCAGGTCGTTGATTTTACCGTCCAGCGATTGAATCTGGTCTGCATACTGAGAGGTATAATCCGCCAAGCCTTGAAAGGAAAACTCATCGCGAAATGCCCCCTCATAAGGGTGCTCCGGCGCAGTTTCCAGCTGTTCAAACATCAGCATGGCATATTTCTCACCTTTGCGCAGAGTAATCAAAGTGCTGGAGACATTGGTTAGCCGGAAGAATATGACGGTTTTATGCCCTGGCTGATAAACGGGGGCATCCATGGTCAGCCCCATACGAATTCTGCTGTTTTTTAACGCCAATTTGCCCACCGTATGATGGTCAAACCCGACAACTTCCTCCGATGTGACAAAAACGGACTCACCAGGCCGCAATTCGCAAGAGTCTTCTTCATGCCCTGCCCGGGCAAAGGACTTTGCCCGAAGGTCGTAACCGATATTGGTCACACATTCAGGCGCACCATTGTAAATTGCGGTTTGTCCTTGGTCCGGCAGCGTGCCGTTCCGGAGGAAAATCTGAATCTCCTGATCTACCAACAACATAGCCATTCCTCCTTTTGCCGCCTTTTGTTCAGTATAGCACAATTTTTGTCAATTGCAACCACCACAGAATGATTTTAAATTGAGAATCGGGAAAAATACGTAAAAACCAGCCATATGCAGGCCCTTCCAAATGGATACCGTCAGGTTCTTTCCTGGTTCTTTGTCGCTTTGTGCATAAAAACGCTGGATTTTTTTATGGCCTTCGTGCAAATTGTCTTGACTTTCCCTTTCGCAGCATATAAAATAAACGATGGATTGGTGTACCGGCTGGCGCTGTTGGGGACTGTGCCGGCCCGG
>ENA-UONY01002383-UONY01002383.1-human-gut-metagenome-genome-assembly--contig:-CS9-NODE-2383-length-13396-cov-9.202459_pt1 | contig 13396 bp, 10 predicted proteins | sample MGYA00242465_ERZ724012 | MGnify/ENA metagenome assembly ERZ724012 | reverse complement strand
GCACCTGACTCTTAATCAGGGTGTCCAGGGTTCGAGTCCCTGAAGGTGTACCATAGTTGGTGTTTTTAGCGGTGAGGGTCCACCCGTTCCCATTCCGAACACGGAAGTTAAGCTCACCTGTGCCGACGATACTTGCCTGGCGACGGGCTGGGAAAATAGGTCAACGCCAACACATCGTAACGGAGAGATGATTTATCATCTCTCCGCTTTTTTTATTCACGCGGAAAGCATTTATGCCAACCGAGTAATTTTTTTCTTTAATACAGAACACCCGACATTTTTCGATGATTTCCTGTCGCTTCTTTACGATGGGCCTTGACGTTTCTGTTTAAATGTGTATATAGTATTATCGAATATATTTGAACACGTGTATTAGTTGCACGTGAGATCCATTTCCCCAATGGGAGGAACGAACATGGAAAAGACCAACTTGCAGACGACGGTAAAGGAGCTCGAAGAGTTTCTTTCGTCGAACTATCGCAAAACCGGTGTCCGTCCATCGCTCGGCGAAGCGCTTGATCTGATGGACAAGAAACACCTCCTGACCTCACCGCACATCCCCGTTACAGCGGAATCCAGATTGAAGCACAGCATTGACGAGATTTGCTCGATTATCGACGCGCAGCCGGTAGATGTCACGGCGTTTCTTCAGAATACCTCGGCCTCGGACGGCGTTCATCTTCTGGAAGAGGATGCGATCTTTGCACCCGGCCGTGATGTTGCCGTGACACGCCTGTTCTCCTATCTGAGCGAAGAGCCCTCGGTATACGATGCCTTCTCCGTGGTTGTTGTTCTGAAAAATGAATGTGTAATCCATTTTGACGGCGTGCCCCTTTCCGTTGATGCGGGGGGCGTCGTGATTATTCCGCCGCAGACGCCGCATACCATGGAGGTACCGGCGGAGGCCTATGTCGTTGCGCTGCACATGCGCCGCTCCACCTTTGACGCGCAGTTCGGCGCGCTGATGACATGCGGCGATAAAATGAGTGTTTTCTTCCGTGAATCGCTTTATGGCTCGGAAGAGACGGGCGAGCTGAACTACTTCCATATGGCGGGCGATTTTGAATCCGGCAACACGCTGCCCATCCTGCACGAGCTTGTCCGCGAGTGCTCGTCCAAAGCCCCCCTCGCGAATCTCTGCTCGATGAGCTGGATGAAGCTCTTCCTCGCAACGGTGTTCCGCGCGCACGGGGAGACCGTCTCCGTTCTCCGCTCCGGGCGCGACGAGACGACCCGCGCCGACTGCGGCGCGATTTTGCAGTACATCCAGCAGAACTACCGCACCGTGCGGCTGAGCACGCTCGCCAAGACGTTCCATTACAACGAAACCTATCTCTCCCGCATGCTGCAGAATTATATGGGCATGAGCTTCACGGACATCGTCCGCGGCATCAAAATGACCCGTGCCGAGGAATATCTCAGCAGCTCCAGCCTGCGCATCCATGAGATTTCCGCGCTTGTCGGCTACGACAGCGTGGATCACTTCTCCCGGACGTTCAAATTGACGCACAACATGTCGCCGCAGGCCTACCGCCGCAGCACCGCCAAGCGCGGGCTGCGCGCACTGGCGGAGCTCCCGGACAAAACCGGGGATAAAGAAGAATAAGAAAGATCCGGAAGGACAAGCAGTCCTTCCGGATCTTTCGTTTTGCCTCTCTCGTCAGAGGGAGCCTATGGGATTACATCGCAAATACGACCTGCAAAAAGTTATAGAGCCCGACGATCCAGGCGCTGTATTCGTGGCCAATGCCAGGGAGCTGGGTAAACCAGGCGTTCTCCGTGTCGGTGAGGCCCTCCACGCGGTCGGTGAGCGCGATGAAGTTTTCGCGGTGGAGCGTCGCCATGGAATCGAGCGTTCCGATGCTGTTATAAAAGTACCGGATCGGGTAGGCGGCGTTTGCCTCGCTGCTCAATGCATCTGCGGCGAGATCGACGTAGCAGTCGCTCCCGGAAAAGCAGCCGAACCACGCGAACAGATCGAGACAGAGCGGCATCACGGAGTTATAGGCGTAGATCGAGCCCATGGAGAGCCCCGCATAGGCGAAATGGTCGCGCGATGCAGAAATCGCCTCGGCGCTGCCGTCGGCAGCGTAGGTCGCGTAGTTTTGCACAATGCAGGGCAGAATGTCCTCGCGTAGCTCGCGGACGAACTGCTCCTCGTCCGGGATGCGGTCGTACCGGGAGAGGTTGGCGCTGTTTCGGTAAAAGGTCGGCGTCACGATGATCATATCCCGGCACATCCCGGCGGCAAACAGGTTGTCGAGCATCCGGGAGGTGTAAACATACGTGTCGGTGCTGTAAGCGGCATAAAGCTGCTGCTTTCCGAACCAGTAGTTCTCGTTGCCGCCCATGCCGTGCAGCAGCACGAGCACGTTGTGCGGCTTCGAGGCGTCGTACCCGTAGGGGAGATAGACGAGCATCCGCTTGCTGTAGGTGAGCGTACCGGTGCCCTTGCGCTCGCCGACGTAGTCGCGCGTCGTATACTCGACCGCCTCGACCGTGCCGGGGTATTCGGAGCGGGAAAAGAGCTCCAGCGGCACGCGCGAATCGATATAATCCGGCACGCGGTCGCACATCGGGCAGCGCGACGTGAGATACGAGTGGCCGACGGTCATGCCGCAGGCAAAGCAAACGCAGGTATAATAATCATGCTCCGCGTGCGGGCAGGCCGCGCCGCACGCGACGCATACGCCGTTCTGCCAGCCGGGGTGCGCGCAATCGCTCTCCGCAGCGGGGACGTCTCCTTCGTCGGCGTGCGCGGTGAGCGCGCCGAGACAGCAGAGCGCGAGAACGAGCGCGAGAGCGCGGCGGAGCGCCCTCATTTATACTGTACCGGCGGGCGGTAAGCTTCAAAGATCACGGCGTCGCTCTTCGCCTCCTCGCCGCGGTCGTGCGCCGTCCAGGTGACGCGCATCGCGCCGAAGAGCTCCGCGAGCTTCACGCCGAAGGACTTTTTGCCCGTGCGGTGGGCGATGAACTGCGGCCGGCCGATGCAGCCGATGAGCATCCGGCTCGAAAGCCACGCGCCGAGACCGCCGCCGAGCTCCTTCCATTGGGCGGTGAGCTGGCCGCGCAGCAGGTCGGGCGCATGGAAGCGGAACCATGCCACGATGAACGGGTCAAAGCTCTCTACGCAGAAATTGCCGGTGTGCGCGTCGATAATCTCCAGCACCTTGCGGCAGAGCTCGCCCCGGCGATGGTCGGGCGAGGCCTTGACCTCCACGATCACGGGCACGTGCGCGGCAGCGAGAATGTCGAGCGCGTCCGAAAAGCGCGGCACGCGCTCTTCGGTGCCGCCGAGCGTATACTGCTGCAGCTCGGCATAGTCGAGCGATTCGACCGTCACGTCCGCGCCGGTCATGCGGCGGATGTTGCTGTCGTGCGAAACGACAACGACGCCGTCCTTCGTGAGGCGGGTGTCGAGCTCCGCGCCGTATCCGGCCGCCGCCGCGGCGCGAAACGCCGCGAGCGAGTTTTCGGGGACGCCCTGCGCGGCGTCATACAGACCGCGGTGGGCGATGTTCTGTCCCCGGAACGGGAAGCGCTGCCCCGCGCGGGAGCGCCCCGGCGCGATCAGGAAAAGATACCCGGCGGCAGCCGCGCCGATGGCGGCAGCGGCGATCGTCCCGGCGTTTTTGTATTGTTTCATGCATTGTTTCATTGGTATCACCTCGCAGCGGTATTTTACCGCAGGAAAAACGCCTTGTAAAGAGACGGTTTTTCCTGTATGATGGAGGGAGTCTAAAAGAGAGGCGCGCGGCGTGAGCCGCGCGGAGAGGAAACGGCAGTGAAGCTCAATTATAAGCGTACCTTTCTCATCGGCTTTGCCTTTTTCGGCATTCTCCTGCTCTGGCAGGTGTACGACTCCTGGTGTCCAACGTTTCTGACGGACATCTTCGCCCGCCGGTTTTACGGCATGTCGTCCGCCGATCTCAAGGCGAGCGACCCGAACCACATTCTGCATGTGCAGTGGATCGTTGGCATCATCATGGCGTGCGACAATCTCGCCGCGCTCATCCTTCTGCCGCTCTTCGGCCGCCTTTCCGACAAGACGCATACGAAGATCGGCAAGCGCATGCCGTACATCCTCGTCGGCACATTTGTTTCGGCGGTAGCGTTCCCGTTCATCCCGCTCTTTTTCCATAATAACAACATCGCCGGGATGGTCGCGATGATGGCCGTTGTGCTCATCTTCATGATGATGTACCGCAACCCCGCCGTCGCCCTCATGCCGGACATCACGCCCAAGCCCCTGCGCGCGAAGGCCAACGGCATCATCAACATCATGGGCTACATCGGCGGCGCGTTCGCCACGGTGCTCGGTCTCTTCCTCGTGCTGAGCAACTACATCAACGCCCCCGATGCCGAGCGCAATCTCTGGGTCATCGAGCTGCCGTTCATCATCGGCTCGGTGCTGATGGTCATTTCCGCGCTTGTGCTCTTTGCCGCGATCAAGGAGAACAAGATCGAGGAGGAGATGGCGGAGGAGCTCGCTCTCGGCGAGGAGATGGCCGCGGTTGAAACGCCCATCGACGACGATAAGCCGATGAGCAAGGCCAATAAGCGCATGCTGCTCGCGATCCTCGGCGCGGAATTCCTCTGGTTCATGTCCGATAACGCGCTCGGCACGTACATCGGCAACTATGTTATTTACTATCTCAACAGCGTTTCGAGCGCCACGATGATCCTCACGATCCTCGGCGGTCTCGCCTCCGTCATCGGCTTTGCCACCGCCGGTTCGATCGCCGAAAAGATCGGGCGCAAGTGGACGATCTCCTGCGGCCTTGCGTGCACGCTCGTCGGCCTCATCATCATGTGCTTCGCGACGCCCACCGGAAAGGTTGTCGGCGCGCGCGGCGAGTTCGCGTTCCCGACGCTGCTGTTCGTCGTCTGGGCGATCAAGGGCTTCGGCATGGCGCTGGTGCACAACTGCTCGTTCCCGATGGTCGTGGAGCTCTGCTCGAGCAAGAAGATTGGCCGCTTCACCGGCTATTACTACGCCGCGAGCATGTCCGCGCAGACAATCACGCCCATCGCCCTCGGCTTCGTGCTGGACGCGACGATGGCGTGGCGCACGCTGCCGATCTACGCCTCCATCCTCACCGCCGCGAGCTTTGTGGTGTTCACGCTGCTCGTGAAGAACATCAAGGCGAAAAAGGTTGATCACGTCAAGGGCCTCGACGCCCTCGGCGCGGATGACTGACAGCATACGGAAAAAATCAACATAAATCAAAACGAGCCTCCCCGGAACAAGTTCAGGGGAGGCTCCAATCTGTCAAGAAACCCGGCTGGGAAGTAAGCGGCAGCCGGGTTTCTCGACAGGCTGCGACCCGCCCGTGCAGAAATGCACGGGCGGGTCTGGCATATATTCTCTTACCGAATGGAGAAGAAGGCGCTCTTTCCGGGGTACTGCGCGGCGTCGAACAGCTCTTCCTCGATGCGGAGGAGCTGATTGTACTTCGCCACGCGGTCGGTGCGGCTCGGCGCGCCGGTCTTAATCTGCCCGGCGTTGAGGCCGACGACGAGATCGGCGATCGTGGTGTCCTCCGTCTCGCCGGAGCGGTGGGAGACGACCGTGGTGTAGCCCGCGCGGTTGGCAAGCTGAATGGCATCAAGCGTTTCGGTCAGCGTGCCGATCTGGTTGAGCTTGATGAGAACGCTGTTCGCAACGTGCTTTTCGAGCCCCATCTTGATGCGGCGCACGTTCGTGACGAAGAGATCGTCGCCGACGAGCTGCACGCGGTGGCCGAGAGCGTCGGTGAGCATTTTCCAGCCCTCCCAGTCATCCTCTGCCATGCAGTCCTCGAGCGAGATGATCGGGTACTTGTCGCAGAAATCAACCCACATATCAACCATCTGCTGCCGCGTCATGGTGATGCCGCGCTTCGGCAGGTGATAGCAGCCGTCCTCGGCCTTGAACCAGTCGGAGCAGGCCGCGTCCATCGCGAGCATGAAGTCCTCGCCGGGCTTGTAGCCCGCGAGCTTGATGGCCTTGACGATCGCGCGCAGGCCGTCCTCGTCGCTCGCAAGGTCGCTGGGCGCGTAGCCACCCTCGTCGCCGACGCTGGAGGTGTGCAGCACCTTGGAGAGCGTGTGGAACACCTCGCTGCACCAGCGCAGCGCTTCCTTCCAGCTCTTCGCGCCGACAGGCATGATCATGAATTCCTGAATGTCCGCCGCGGAGGACGGCGCGTGGACGCCGCCGTTGAGCACGTTCATCATCGGCACGGGCAGCGTCTTGGCGTTCACGCCGCCGATGTAGCTGTACAGCGGCAGCCCGAGCGCCTCGGCGCTCGCCTTCGCCACGGCGAGCGATACGCCGAGCATTGCGTTCGCGCCGAGACGGGTCTTGTTCGGCGTGCCGTCGAGCTCGATGAGGATCTTGTCGATATACGGCTGGTCGAGCGCGTTGAGGCCGTTGAGCGCCTCGGCGATCTCGCCGTTGACGTTTTCGACCGCCTTCTGCACGCCCTTTCCGAGATAGCGGGACTTGTCGCCGTCGCGCAGCTCACAGGCCTCGTAAATGCCGGTGGACGCGCCGGACGGCACCGCCGCGCGGCCGACGACGCCGTTATCGAGCGTCACCTCGACCTCGACTGTGGGGTTGCCGCGGGAATCGAGAATTTCTCTTCCGAGAACGTCAACAATTTCAAAATACTCTTTCATGGAAAACTCCTTTCCCTTAGAGCGGAACATCAAACGATGGATTTACTTTACGATCAGGCTCTCGCCGGTCATCTGCGCGGGCTTTGCAAGACCCATAAGGTCGAGCATCGTCGGGCAGAGGTCGCACAGGCGGCCGGGACGGAGCTTTACCTCCGCACCGGAGACGATCAGCGGCACGGGGTTGGTGGTGTGGGCGGTGTCGGGGCTGCCGTCCGGCTTCATGATGCGGTCGGCGTTGCCGTGGTCGGCGGTGATGAGGATCACGCCGCCCATTTTCTTCACGGCGTCAACAATCTTGCCGACGCACTCGTCCACGGTCTCCACGGCCTTGATGGCCGCGGCCTTCACACCGGTGTGGCCGACCATGTCGCAGTTGGCGAGATTGCAGATCACAACGTCGTATTTGCCGCTTTCGATGCGCGCCGCGCACTCGTCCGCGACCTTGTAGGCGCTCATCTCCGGGATGAGGTCATACGTCGGGAACTCCTTCGGGGACGGGATGAGGCAGCGATCCTCGCCGGGATAGCATGTCTCGGTGCCGCCGTTGAAGAAGAATGTCACGTGGGCATATTTCTCGGTCTCGGCGATGCGCAGCTGCGTCTTGCCGAGCTTGCCAAGATATTCGCCGAACGTCATTTCGATCTCCTCCGGCGGGAAGGCGATGGAGACGTTGGGGATCGTCGCGTCGTACTGCGTGGTGCAGACATAGTGCAGCGGGAAGAAGCCGTTCGGGCGGACAAACCCGTCAAAATCGGGATCGACGAGCGCGCGGGTCATTTCGCGGGCGCGGTCGGGGCGGAAGTTGATGAAAATAACGCTGTCGCCGGAGCGGATGCAGCCGTTGGGGTCGCACACCGTCGGCACGACGAACTCGTCCGTCACACCGGCTTTGTAGCTCTCCTCCACGGCGTGGACGGGGTCGGCATCCTGCACGCCCTCGCCGCAGACAACGGCGCGGTAGCCCTTCTCGACGCGGTCCCAGCGCTTGTCGCGGTCCATGCCGTAAAAGCGGCCCTGGATTGTGGCGACCTTGCCGGTACCGAGCTCGGCGCACTTTTCCACGAGCGCCTTCACATAGCCCGCGCCGGAGGTGGGGGCCACGTCGCGCCCGTCGAGCAGCGCATGGACGTAAACTTCCTTTACGCCGCGGCGCTTGGCCATTTCGAGCAGCGCGAAGAGGTGGTTGATGTGGCTGTGGACGCCGCCGTCGGAGAGAAGCCCCATGAGATGGAGCCGCGCGCCGGTGCGCACGCACTCGTCCATGGCGGATTTGTAGGCGGCATTTTCAAAGAAGCTGCCGTCTTCGACGGCGTTGGAGATGCGGGGGAGATCCTGGTAGACAACGCGCCCTGCGCCGATGTTCGTGTGGCCGACCTCGCTGTTGCCCATCTGCCCGGCGGGCAGGCCGACATCGAGACCGGAGGCCTGCAGCTGCGTGTTCGGGCACTCGGCAAAGAGCTTATCGAGATGCGGCGTCTTAGCGCAGGAAATGGCGTTTTCCGGGCCCGCCGGAGCGAGACCGAAGCCGTCCATAATGAGAAGAACAGTAGGCTTTTTGCTCATGCTTTACTCCTCCTTGCAGCCCTCGCGGATAATTGCGGCAAAGTCGTCCACCTTGAGCGACGCGCCGCCGATGAGGCCGCCGTCAATGTCCGGCTGGGCGAGGAGCCCGGCGCAGTTCTTCGCGTTCATGGAGCCGCCGTAGAGGATGCACACCTTGCGGGAGACGAGCGCGCCATACTGCGCGCGCAGGTTCTCGCGGATGTTGAAGCAGACCTCCTGCGCCTGCTCGTCGGTGGCGGTGCGGCCCGTGCCGATGGCCCAGATGGGCTCGTAGGCGATGACGACCTTCTTCACCTGCTCGCTGGTCAGGCCGTACAGCGCCGCCTTGACCTGGTAGGAGATGCGCTCCATGGTGAGATCGCGGTCGCGCTCGGAGAGCGATTCGCCGACGCACACGATCGGGGTGATGCCCTTGACGAGCAGCGCGCGGACCTTCGTGTTCACAAGCTCGTCGGTGTCGCCGTTATTCGCGCGGCGCTCGCTGTGGCCGACGATGCAGTATTTTGCGCCGAGATCGGCGATCATATCCACGCTGATCTCGCCGGTATGTGCGCCCTTGTCAAACTCGGAAACGTTCTGCGCGCCAACGCCGATGCGCCGCGCCTTCTCGCGCGCGAGCGCGGCGAGATGCGTCGCCGGGACGCAGAGAACGACGCTGCACCCGTTCATGCCGACGGGCAGCTTCGTCTTCAGTTCCTCGACGAACGGCTTCACGCCGGAGGGAAGCTGGTTCATTTTCCAGTTTCCGGCGATGATGACTTTTCTGTATTTCTTGTTCATAGCGGTTTATTACTCCCTTCGGTGAATACGCGCAGGGGAGCGGCATGCCCGCTCCCCTGGTGAAAAATTACTTGTCGAGCAGGCAGGCCACGCCGGGCAGCTCCTTGCCTTCCATGAATTCGAGCGACGCGCCGCCGCCGGTGGAAACGTGGGTCACCTTGTCGGCATAGCCCATCTTCTCGATGGCGCTGGCGCTGTCGCCGCCGCCGACAACCGTGACGCCCTGGCACTCCGCCATCGCCGCGGCAACGGCCTCGGTGCCCTTGGCAAACTTCGGGAATTCAAAAACGCCCATGGGGCCGTTCCAGATAACGGTACCGGCGTTCTTCACGGCCTCGCCGAAGAGCTCGCGCGTCTCGGGGCCGATGTCCAGACCCATCCAGCCGGCGGGAATGGCGTCGGCGGCGACGACCTGGCTCTCCGCGTCGGCGGCGAACCTGTCGGCAACGACAACGTCCACCGGCAGCAGCAGCTTCACGCCGGACTCCTCCGCCTTGGCGAGCATGTTCTTGCAGTAGTCGATCTTCTCCTCATCGAGCAGGGAGGCGCCGGTCTCATAGCCCTTGGCCTTGAGGAACGTGAACGCCATGCCGCCGCCGATGACGAGCGTGTCGGCCTTCTTGAGCAGGTTCTCGATCACGGCCAGCTTGTCGGCAACCTTCGCGCCGCCGAGAACGGCAACGAGCGGGCGCTTGGGATCGTCCATCGCGCCGCCGAGAGCGGTCAGCTCCTTCTCCACGAGGAAGCCGCAGTAGGCGGGCAGATAGTCCGCAACGCCGGCGGTGGAGGCGTGGGCGCGGTGCACCGCGCCGAACGCGTCGGAAACGTACACATCGGCCATGGAGGCGAGCTCCTTGGCGAATTCGGGATCGTTCTTCTCCTCGCGGGGATCAAAGCGGGTGTTTTCGAGCAGCAGCACTTCGCCCGGCTTGAGCGCGGCGGCTTTCGCCTTCGCGTCGGGGCCGATGGTGTCTTCGGCGAACTCAACCGGCTTGCCGAGCAGCTCGGCAAAGCGGACGGCGACGCGCTTGAGCGTCAGGTTGGTCTTGGCGTCGGGATCCTTTTTGGGCTTGCCGAGATGGGAGCAGACGATCAGCGCAGCGCCGTCGTCCAGCAGGTACTGGATCGTGGGCAGCGCAGCGCGGATGCGCTTGTCGTTGGTGATTTCGTGGGTCGTCTTGTCCAGAGGTACATTGAAGTCTACGCGCAGCAGCACTTTTTTGCCGGCGAAGCTCACGTCGCGGATGCTCTTCTTTTTGTAATTCATATCATAGACCTCCTAATAATAGTTTTTCCTTCTGAGCGCATTGTAGTACAGCGATGCGCATTTTGCAAGTGAAATGTGTTGATTTTCGTCCATTTCCAACGAAAAAAACCGTGTTCTTTCAAACAAAATGTTTCGTTGCACTATGCGGTGTTTTGGTGTAAAATGCCAGTATAGTATTTTACCTGCCACCGGCTAATATTCGGGAAGGAGAAAACTTCATGAAAACGCTTCCGGTTCTTTATATTGTTGTCCCCTGCTACAACGAGGAGGAGGCTCTGCCGCTCAGCGCACCGGTATTCCGCAAAAAGCTCGGCGAGCTGATCGACGCGGGCGCGATTGCGCCGGAGAGCCGCATCGTCCTTGTGGACGACGGCTCGAAGGATGCCACCTGGAGCATCATCCGCTCGCTCCACGAGAACGACGCGCACTTCACCGGTCTGCGCCAGATCCGCAACCGCGGCCACCAGAACGCCCTCACCGCGGGGCTCATGTGGTCGCGCACCCGGTGCGACATCACCATCAGCATCGACGCCGATCTGCAGGACGATATCGACGCGATGGACAAAATGGTGGAGAAATATAAGGAAGGCTGCGGCATCGTCTGCGGTGTGCGCGCCTCGCGTGCCACCGACACGTTCTTAAAGCGCACGACCGCCCGCGGGTATTATGGCCTTATGAAGCTCTTCGGCTCCGATCTTATTTACGACCACGCCGATTATCGCCTCATGGACACCGCTGCGCTCGAAGCGCTCTCGCACTACCACGGGGACGAGCTCTTCCTGCGCGGGCTTGTGAACCGGCTCGGCGCGAAGGTCGGCACCGTCTCCTATGACCGCCGCGCCCGTGAGGCCGGGGAGAGCAAGTACACGCTCAAAAAGATGCTCAAGCTCGCCGTGAAGGGCATGGAGTGCGGCCGCAAAAAGCCGGAGCGTACCAGCCGCTCAGACGACGCCGTCATCGCCGAGGTACTGCATGTCTGAGTGCCGCCTCTGCCCTCGGCAGTGCGGCGCTGCCCGCGCGGTCGGCGCGGGTGTGTGCCATATGGGCAGCGAAATGCGCATCGCGCGCGCCGCGCCGCACTATGGCGAGGAGCCCTGCATCAGCGGCGAGCGGGGGAGCGGCGCGGTATTTTTCGCCGGGTGTCCGCTCGGCTGCGTTTACTGCCAGAACTACGCGCTCAGCCGCGGAAGAGTGGGCGAGACGGTTTCCGTTGAACACCTTGCGGCGATCTTCTCCGAGCTCGAAGCAAAGGGCGTTCATAACCTCAATCTCGTCACCGGCACGCAGTTTGCCCCGGAGATACTGGAAGCGCTCGGTATTGCTGCGCCGAAGATCCCTGTTGTCTGGAATACGTCGGGATATGAAACGGTCGGGACCGTGGATGTGCTCTCGGAGCGTGTGAGCGTCTTTCTGCCGGACTTCAAGTATGCTGAGGCGGCGCTCGCCGCGCGCTATTCCCGCGCGCCGGACTATCCGGATGCCGCCCGCGCTGCGATAGAGCGCATGGTCGAGCATACCGGCGCGTTTGAGATGGACGAAAACGGCCTTCTCCGCCGCGGAGTTATGATCCGGCATCTCGTGCTGCCGGGGCAGATCGAAAATACGCGCGCGGTGCTTTATTGGATTGCGGACACGTTCGCGCCCGGCACGGTGCTCGTGTCGCTCATGGCGCAGTACACCCCCTGCGGGCATCTCGACAAGTACCCGGAGCTGCGCCGGACGCTCACACCGGAGGAGTGGGACGCCGCGCTCGCCATTCTGGACGAGACCGGCCTCTCGGACGGGTATGTGCAGGAACTCTCCGCCTCCGGCGAGGAAGAAATTCCCGCGTTTGACGGTACAGGCGTCATATCCTGAATTTCCCGCGCATATACTTTCTCTGTAAAGCCAATACGCTTCAGAGAAGGGGATATGCACCAATGAAAAAACCAAATCGGAAACTTGTATGGCTGCTGCTTATCGCGTTTGTGTTCACGATAGGCAGCGGCTTTTCTGCGCGCAAAACCGCCGAACTGCCCGCCGTGGGCGATACGGTCTCCGGCTTTCGCACCGAAAAGGCCGAGCGGCTGGAAGAAACCGGCGGGAGGATTATCTATCTCACGCACGAGACAAGCGGCGCGGCGGTCGTGTACATAGAAGGTACCGGCACGGCCCCGGCGCTCACGCTCGCGGCACGAACGGCCGATGGCGTGCGCCGCCGGACGCTCACGGCGGATACCGCCGAGGAGCTTCTGCGCGGGGCAAAGGAAAGCCTCGGTGCATTTTTCAGCGGCGAGGAGACGGCGCCGGACGGAAACGGGGCATACCGCGCGTTTCTCGGCTATCTTCTCCCCGGCAGCGACGCCGCCGGAAACGGCGCTGCGGAGGTGACGGCGGGGAACCTTCTCGCGGTCGTCTGCGCCGAGCCGGAGAGCGCAGGATCGATCCTCGCGTGGCTGGACGGGGTGTTCTCCGGCGCGCCTGTGGGAGAGGCATTTGCGCCGGATGCCGCCTATCGCCGGATCGAAAAGCCGGTCGAGGAAACGGCGGCGTTCGCCGGGGACGAGACCGGGGGCGTATACTTCGGCATCGTCTGCCCGCGTGCGGGCGAATGGACGCGCGTCCGGCTCGCGGCGGTCGCCGCGGCGCTGGGGCGCAGCGGGTCGCTTCTCGATAAGCGCGTGCGCGCTTCGCTGCCGGAGACGGCGGTTTCCTGCGGCACGGAAACGGCGGGCGCGGACGCTTCGCTCTGGTTTTTTGCGCCGGGACTGGAAGAGAAGGACGCGGAAGCCTTTCGCGACGCGGTGCTCGCCGCGCTGCGCTCTCTTGCCGGGAACGGGCTGAGCGCGCAGGCGGTTGAAACGCTCTCTGCCGCGCAGCGGCTGGAGGAGCTGACGTTCCCGGAGCGGGACGATCTCGGCGCGGCGCTCTGCGAGGGCTTCGCCACGGCGTGGGCGCGCGGGGACGCGGGCGGCTATCCTGCGCAGCTGCGCGAGGCGTGGAACGCCGCGGCATATCTCGCGGACGGCTCCTGCGCGGAGGTCGTGCGCGAGGAGCTTCTGGAAAATGAGCGTACCGCGCTCCTGACGGTCATGCCCGAACCGGCCGAAGAGCCGGAGCCCTCGCCGGAGCCGACGGAGG
>ENA-UONY01002375-UONY01002375.1-human-gut-metagenome-genome-assembly--contig:-CS9-NODE-2375-length-13437-cov-4.062696_pt1 | contig 13437 bp, 6 predicted proteins | sample MGYA00242465_ERZ724012 | MGnify/ENA metagenome assembly ERZ724012 | reverse complement strand
ACATTCGCCCAGCTTCCGCTGGTCCAGAAAGATATTCAGCTTGTTGTTCACCAGCCCGATACGCAAAACACTCCCCTCCGAAGCCTCTTCGACGGCGCAGGGGATCTCCCGCCAGACCTTCCGCCCCACCCCGACTTCGGCCAGCGTGTTGGTGTTGACCCGCATCTCCTCCACCCCCAGGCTGCTCCGGTCGCTCTCCGGATCCCGGCGACAGCGCAGCGTCACCTCCCAGAAACGATTCGCCATGGGCATCCCCTTCTGCAGATCAAAATTCCAGAATGACAGCGTAAACACCGTCCCCGGCGCCGGGAAACTGAGCCAGCCGAGAATCAGTTCAAACGAGTTCGGCAGCCGGATTGCCGGGGGACTCAGGAACGGAATCGCACCAGTGATGATCAACCCGTGCAAGTTGCTGTATCTCATGCTGTCCGGGAAATAGAACGGCGCCTCCCAGTTCCGCACTCCGCGGAAATTCTCCTCCTGAAGGTGGTTGGCCAGTGGCGCGTACGAGGAGGGATACCATCGATAGACGCGCTTCATTTTCGGCAATTCCCGGGGGAGGATTCCGGACGGTTCCGCCGACGATTCTGCGGCATTGACCGCCCTCCATTTGGTACGGGCGGCGGAATACCCCCGCAGGCGCAGCAGATACGGCAGACGCTGTTCCCGCGTCAAAGCCGGATTGTCGGCGATCAGCCGGCAGCGTTCCTGTTCCCGCAACAGCTCCCGGGCGTTCTCCGACAGCAATTCCACCTGATGTCTCGTACTGGCGGAAAAATGCTGGAACTGTTTCTGCAGCTGATTGTACTCCGCGACAGCGTCCAGAGCCTGCTGCCGGTACAGTTCGTTCTCGCGGTCGGAATATTCCGCAATCCAGAATGCAGAGGTCGCAACGGCGACGACCAGAAAAAGTTTCAGGAGCCGGCAGGATTCGTCGAGCAGACGGTTCAACCGACAGCCATCCCGGGAATCCGCCGCCCGGGAAAACCGGCGGCGAAAACCGATCCACGCCGCCAGCCGCCGGATCTCATCGATAAAATTTCTCACCGCGCCAGTCCAGCGATTGTCCGGGGGCGGCGGCATGTAGCGGCAATACTCCCGCACCAGACGGTTCAACCGGGCGTACTCCGCCTGATCCTCCTCCAGCGGCAGGGAGCTGGGCAGTTCCGGATACGCGTCCGGCGGCAGACCGGTGAACGCGCAGTAGATCACCTTGCCCAGCGCGTAGAAGTCGCAGTACTGACTCTCCTCCAGCGTCAGGCTCCCTTCCAGAAAACGGGAGCGCAGACCGGGCGGCAGAAACCCGGGGGTGCCGACCCGTCCGGCAACCGTGTCGTGCGAACTCACCAGCCCGATGTCGCCCAGCTTCGGCACGCCGTTGACGTAGAGAATATTGCCCGGTTTCACATCCCGGTGCGCCATGCCGTGCGCGTGGAGCACCTCCAACGCCTCGCGGATTCCGCGAGCCAGACGGTCGGTATCGGCGACGGAGAGATAACCGCCGTCGGCAATCCGGTTCTGGAGGGTGAAGGGGCGATACGAGTCCGCCTCCAGCGAATCCGCCGCCTCCATCGAATAGTAGAGACAGGAATCATCCTGCGCAACGTGGAAAATCTGCAGCAGATGCGGGTGATTTTCAATCACTCTGCGGTAGTTGCAAAGGCCGGAGAACTCCTGTTCAAAATTTTCGGGATTGCGCTGCCGGGAGATGACTTTCAATGCGAGCTTCCGCCCGGTGATGTCCTGCACGAGATAGACCTCTCCGAAACCGCCGCGCCCGCAGAACTGCAGAATCGTGAATCCGTGAAACTCTTCCATTCTCTTCAACATGTGGCGTCCTCCCGTTCCGCCGAGCGGAATGCCTTCAGCCCGTCATACGCGGTCCGCAGCAGAACCTCATCGGGAATTTCCTCCGGAGAGAGCTCCTCCTGGAACTCCTCCACCAGCCGCCGCAACGCCCTGGTGCCCCGGCTGCACACGGTGTAGACGTTGACCGTGCTCTCCTGAAAGAAATCGGCGACGAATGCGGCGGAACGCCCCTGCAGTCTGCAGAGCTGAAACATCTGGAACTGTTTGTCGCTGAGCTGATGTTTCAACTTTTCCAGTGCCAGACTGAGCAGATATTTCTGCCAGAGCTCCCGCCACTCTTCGCTGCCGGATGCGGATGCCGGCGGTTCCGGGGGATCCTCCATGGAGACGATGAAGTTGCGTTTCCGCGTCTGGGCGCGTCGCCGGATGTCGCGGATGCAGTTGGAGATAATTCCGCCGAGGTAGTCGCGGAAACGCCCCTGAGCCCGGTCATAGGTGCGGATTTTATCCTTCGCCCGGATCGTATCATACACCAGGTCGATCAGCTCCCGGATCTGATCCCGGGTCAACTTCTGCTTTCGCCCGTACATGATGATGAGAGAACGGTATTTGGGATAAAAATGCTCCCAATCTGCCGGAGCCAGGGTATCTTCCCGCATTCTGGCGGTCAGGTCGACCCAGGTTTGCCAGCCCGACTCCGCCCCGGGCGCGCGCAAACTGTCATATGAATTCATCATCCCCCCCCTGACAAATAAATGACACTGCTGAAAAATACCGCAGAAAAAGAGATAATCAATCTCATATTCGTAAAAAAAGCGAATTTTTATTATTTTTCTTTTATTAGAAGGAGAGCCGGATTCCCGTCACCGTTCTCGGCGACAGCCCTCCGCGGAAGCGGGGAACCCGGGCTCGAGATTCCGCCGATAGAAATCGGGAGCAATCCCCACGCGTCGTTTAAACAGCCGGGAGAAATAAAATTCATCCCGGAAACCGGAGGTTCCACCATTCTCCGCCAATTTGACCGGCAGTTCCGAAAGTCCACAACCCTTCCGGACCCGATAAAGATTCCCCGATCCCGTGCCATCGTGCAATTGTCTGGAACAATAAATTCGCAAAGGCCGGCCTGATGCACCGATTGTTCTTTCTGCGCACGGTCCGGAAAACTTTCGAAAAACCATTCCCATGGAGGGGATGACACAGGAAAAGAAACAGACATTGTACTTTTTTGCAAATATTTCGGTTCGAATTTGCCAATCTTTTTTTTAAAATTTTGATTTTCCTATTGCCATTGCTTGAATTTTCGATATAATAGGAGAGTGTAAAGTTCACCTAAAATTGATTTTGCATTATGTGTGCCTATTACAGTAAAGCGTGTCGTCTCTCGGAGACCATACAGACGGAAATCCAACAGGGACGTCTATTCAACAACCCCTATTTCCCGTCGGAAATACAGCTTGCGGCCCGCTATTGTGCAAGTCGTCACACGGTACGCAGAATTCTGGCGAAACTCACCGATGACGGAATCCTGATCCGCATGGACAACGGGCGCGTGAAAATCAGTCCATCTGTCGAGGAAAACATCTCGATAAATCCCGGGAAAATCAAGCTGGCCTGGATCTATGCAGCGTATCCCGACTCCACGGTTGCAGAAGTCACTGCGGGAATTGTCGACTTCGCCGAAAAAAATGAGGTGGATCTACAGATTATAAACAGCACCTCCGGCCACCAGGAAGTGCTGCAACTTCTTCCCCACATCAAACAGCTGGGATTTGATGGTGCGATGATTCTGTCATATGAAATACCGGAATATGCCGCCTGTTTGAATCAACTGGTCCGGGAGCATTTTCCTGTCGTTACATTCGGGCCGACATACGGCAGCAACTGCAGTTCGGTTTCCACGGACGACTTCGGCAGTACCTTTCAGGCGGTGAGAGATCTGATACAACGGTACGACCGCCCGGTGTACTTCATCGGAGCCTGCGAGAGCGGCAGCGCCACAGAGCGGTATCACGCCTACTGCCGCGCGATGCTCGACGCCGGATTCGAACAGGAAATCAGGCAATATTCCATATTTCTGGAATGCGCCTGCCCCAACCCGGACTACTGGCCGATTGAGCAAAAACTTCTTCATCCTGCCGAACTCATCAGAAAGGCAATGGAACAACTTCCCCGCCCCTGCTCCATCTTCTGCGTGAACGACTATGTGGCAAACGGAGTCTACCGGAGCGTCGAAAAAGACCGGATCGGCATTGATCTCATGGTGGTGGGGTTTGACGATCTGCCGCTGGCACGGCGCCTGTGTCCGCCGCTGTCAACCATCCAGGTCGATAAGCATCAGATCGGATTTCAGATGGCAATGTTGTTACATAAAATTATATCACAACGAATCGAGAATCAGATTCACCTGAAACTCCCAGCAACATTCATCCGCAGGAAATCATCCTGAAAGAGAAAGTTTAACAACATGAACCAAAGGAGATTGCACATGAACAGACCACACATGAAGAACTGCCGCAATGCTGAATTTACTTTGATTGAAATTTTAGTAGTGATTGCTATTATTGCAATTCTGGCGGCCATGCTTCTCCCGGCCCTCAACAAGGCCCGGGCCAAAGCACAAACCACCCGATGCATCTCCAACCTGAAACAGCAAGGCCAGGGAATCATCGAATATGTGGGAGATTACCTTGACACTCTTCCGCCGACATTCAGCAATTTCATGAAAGAAAACTGGGATATGCGTTGCATCAGCGTTTCCGAAACCGATCCGAGACAGGGAGGTCTGGCTCTGGTTGCAAATTATGTCCGGGGCATGAACAACTGTTACGGAAAAAATCGCCCCCAATGGCTGTATTGCGATGCACTGATTGCAAGAGGCTCGGTATGGGAAGACGATGACATTTCCACCGGGAGAGGCATCGCATATTATTACAACCGCGACTCCTCCGTCGGTCAGGGATATGGAACAGAAAAATATACCTGCTTCGGGAGAAAATACTCCAAACTTTCTTCTGAAATTCTGGTTTTCTGCATCGGTTGCGGCGCAGTCTTCGATTATGCCCTGCACAACGGCGGAGGAACCATGCTCCGGGCGGATGGCTCTGTAAAATGGTATCCCTTCGGGAAATATAGACTGGGAAATCATGCCACCACGCCAGACGGCACAATCATCTGGCTGGATAAAAACCGTTAACCCCCACTGTCCAGGGAGATCAAAGACAATGAAGCTGCTATCTGTTGTCCATCTTGGAGTTCTTCTGACCTGCGGAACCGCAATCGGTGCAGTTCCACCGGATTCCGCGGAAAACCTGTTGAACAACTCTTCGTTTGAACGAGTTCAGGCCAATGGTGTACCTGCCGACTGGGCGATCACCTACCGCCTGGTTGACGCATCCATCCGCAGTGTTCCCTCCGCGACGGCGGCGGATGGGGGGAAGGTGCTCCGTATACAGCGGAAAACCCCGTACTCCGAACATCTGTATGCAAGCATCGCCACCTCCTTTCCCGCAAAAGCAGGAGTTCGCTACCGGATAAGTCTGGCGGCTCGATGTGCAAAAGAAAATTTCGTCTCGCTGGTCATCGGACAAAAATGGGATATACGAAACCGGATTATTCCGGATACATTCTGGAAGCGCAACCTCTTTGAATTCACTCTGACTGCAGATCAGATCACCAGCCAGGGAACTGCGCCGCTTCTCTTCATCTGCGACGACGTTACCGCAGATTTTGAACTGGATGACATTCAGCTCGTACCAGCACAACACTCCATCGACACGGTCGGCACCCCCCTGCCCTCCTCCCGGCAGATTGCAAACGGCGTCTATCTGGCTCCGTCCGGCGACACCCCGGAATCCCGGGAAAATACTTTTACTCTTCCAGCTGACAAGAATCATTGGGAAAGTACGGCCAAGTTCTCCGAAAAGAATTTAAAGGCGGATGTTGCCCTTTTCTGGGATCAGGCGCAGGGGATAGCATTTAAGATTCATGTCCGTGACAACGTCGTCAACGCTCTGTCTGGCGCCGAACTGTTCCGCGGTGACAGCATCCAGATGCGGATTGAGCCGGCGGGGAAATGCCGGGATGAAGTTCGGGATGACGATCTGGAAATTGGATTTTCCCCGACTGCAGGCAAAGTGAGCACCTGGTACTGGGGCGCCGAACGCGTCCTGACTCCGGAAGAGGCGGAGATCACTGCGACGCGCACTGTTGACGGCTATGTACTCTCCGGAGTTCTGCGATGGAAGCTGTTTCCCGCATCGATGAGGCAGCAGGGCTTCTTCGGCTTCAACATGATCGTCAACGACTCCGACGTCGCAGGGGAACGGGAGCGCGCCGTCGCATTTCTCGCCGACGGCATCCATCATGCCAAGAGCAACCGCAACAATATCCTTGTATTCAACGGCGGCCGGAGAAATCTGTACTGCCGCGCCCGCATTGACAAAAATTACGGAAGGGCCGTTTGCGACTGGTTTGCGGTGGACAACACCGCCCCGCGGAGAACTCGTCTGCGTCAATCCATCAGAGATGCCCGGGGCAATCTCTCCCGATTGCCCGAGTTGCAACTTCGCGCCGGCCAACTGGTACGCTATACGGCGGAATATACTCTGAAAGATATCGCCGACGGCACTCTGAACATCACAGCGGAGACCGAAGACGGCAGACGCGGCACCTTCCGTGCGGAAAAAGCGGATCAGCTTCAATCACAACTTGCCAGCCTGAAAAAATTGCGGAACAAACTGCAGGTTCTGCAAAAAAAGGCGGCCGCTCAACCCGCCTCCGCCGTCGCCACCATGTATGAACGAATCGCCGACCTGCAACTGGCACGTTTCTCACAGCTTCTGCAGGAAAAGTTCTCTCCTGAGGGGAAAATGAATCTTATGAAGCATTGTGAAAACATTCTGATTCCGGAGATGGAAGAACTGCTTGAGCGCTATGAAACGCTGCTCGCAATCCGCGAAACGAGGACGCTGCCGGAAAACTGGAAAATGGTCACCTCACGGCAGCGCATGCTCGACAACTGGCCCACCGCGGTCATGCGCTCCGACAGCGGCAAACTGGAAGAGCGGAAGGTGTATCTCGGCGGCTATGGACACAGCGCTGCCATCCGGGAAGAAATGAAGGACTTTTCCGATATGGGAGCCAACATGATTCATCTGGAAATCGGCCCGAGTGCATTTTTCCCGACCCCGGGCAAACAAACGGAATTTGCCGCTCCGGATTACAAGCGCTTCCAGCGGGATATTGCAGAGATTATGACGGTCGCAAAGCAGAAAAATCTTCGCACCATGCTGCTTCTCGCCCCTCATTACGCTCCGGAATGGTGGTATGACCGTCATCCGGAGGCGGCCGGCATCTGCGGCTTTGCCAGATATGAAATCATGCATCCGGAAACCCGGAAGATGGTTTCTCACCACCTCGACACCCTGTTCTCCCGGCTTCGTCAGATGCCGTTCAGCGACTCGATCTTCAGTTTTTGTCTGACCAACGAGCCGAACTATTCCGGAGCTGACCCGAAGGAAAAAGCCTCCCAGCAGCGTTTTGCCGCTTACCTGAAGAACAAGTTCAAAACCGTTGCGGAACTCAATCGGCGCAGCGGCCTCGCTTTTGCCGATTTCGATGCGGCCTCCCAGAGCGCCGTGACAGAGCCGGCTATGCGCGTACTCTTTGAAAAGTACCGTCAGTGGGCTTTGCTCGACTGGCATCAATTCATTGCAAAGGAAACGAAAAAATATTTCCCGGACATTCCCATTCAGACCAAAATCATGGTCTTTTTCACTCTGGACCCCCAGCAACTGGAACTGGGCGTGGATCCGGAACTCTACTCGGAACTGGGTGACATCAACGGAAATGACAATTATTTCTACTATACCCCCGGGGGAACATGGATCGCAGACTGGGGGAAAACCACGTTCTACCATGACCTTCAATGGTCCTTCAAGCCTGCGGCAATCGTCAACGGCGAAAACCACATCATGCCCGACGGCTTCCCCGGCCGGCTTCCCTACGGACATGTGTATACGCAGGCGTTCCAGCAGTATGCTTCCGGAGTTTCCGGTCTGGCAACCTGGATCTGGGCGCCATATAAATTCGATCATCCGGAAATCATCCACAATAACATTTCGCGTCGGCCGCTTGCCCTGGCGGCACTGGGGGAGGCAACGTTTGATGCAAACCGGCTCTTCAATGAGCTTCAATCGTTGCGCCGCGCCCCGGCAGAAGTGGCTCTGTTCTACAGCCAGACCGCCTATCTCTGGGATCCGAAAGGATATTCAACCGCCATCCGCGATGTGCACGAACAACTCTGCTTTACCGGGCGCCCGATCACGTTTCTGAGTGAAAAGCAGTTGATCCGCGACCAATTCGGCTCCGCCAGACTTCTGATACTTACCAACGTGAAAAATCTGGATCGCGAAGCCTGGCAGGGAATCCGCAGATTCACCGCTTCCGGCGGCCGTGTCATGTATACCGGCGCGATGCCGCTTCGCGCTGCCGCCACTCCCCATACCTGCCGAGAGGTTGAACATAACACCCTACCCCGGCATGGACATCGCGTCGCTGGAGAAACAAATTGCTCCGAACCTGTCCGCCTTTCAGCTCGGCATGACAGTTTCCTATGCCTCCGGAATGCAGGGAATCTACCGCCGGACAGTCTCCACGCCGCAGGGCGAGTTGACCAATCTGGTCAATTATAATAAGGGGATACGGAACATTCATTTCCAGATTCCCCGGGGATACAAACTCCGGGAGCTGATATCGGACCAGCTCATTGACGGAGCTTACTCCCTCAAGCCGTTGTCACCAATTCTGGTCCGTCTGGAAAAGGCAGAGAACTGACAGGAAAGATTCGCTTATGAAATCTCTATACGGTTCGGATCAGTCAAAAGAGTTTCAACAGCAGTTTTCCTCACCGGGCATTCTCTATCGCGACGCCCCGTTCTGGGCCTGGAACTGCGAATTGGAGGAAAATCAGCTTGTACGGCAAATTGAGTGTTTCTCGCTCATGGGAATGGGGGGATTCTACATGCACGCACGCTTCGGGCTGCGCACCCCTTACCTGGGTTGCAAATTCATGGAGTGCATCAAAGTTTGCGTCGCTGAAGCAAAAAAACGCAACATGCTGGCCTGGCTTTACGACGAAGACCGCTGGCCTTCGGGAAGTGCGGGCGGCACCGTAACCCAAGATCCCAGATGGCGGGCGCGCCATCTGAAGTTAAGTTTTGCTCCGGAGTCCGGCCCGGCAGAAGAGTCCGGGAAACTGCTGTGCTGTTATGCGGTGAAGCTGGATGAAACAGGGAAACTTTTCCATTACGAACGCGTCGCAGCTCAGGACCCCATCCCGGAATCCTATCGGAAATTGTATGTTTACCGCCAGCTTGCAACTCCGGAACCATGGTTTAACAATATGACCTATCTGGACACGCTCAATCCCGTCGCGGTCAGACAATTTCTCGAGGCGACTCACGAAAAATATTTTCACACGGTCGGTGAAGAATTTCATCATACCGTTCCCGGAATCTTCACCGACGAGCCTCAATTCACCCGGCAGAAGGATCTCCCGACGGCCGGAACAGATCAGCCGGCCATTCTGCCATACACCGATGATTTTCCGGAGAGTTATCAGAGAGAGTACGGTTGTGATTTCTTCGATACTCTTCCCGAGATTGTATGGGAGCTGCCGGACTCCCGTTATTCCGCGGCACGTTATCGCTTTCACAACCATGTTACAGAACGGTTCGCCACAGCATATGCGGACCAGATCGGCGCATGGTGCAGGGAGCACAACCTTCTTTTCACCGGCCATCTGACCGGGGAAGCAACCCTGTCCAATCAGTCCGTCTTCTGCGGAGAAGTGATGCGTTCCTACCGTGCCTTCTCCCTTCCCGGGATCGATATGCTCTGCGATCGCCGGGAGCTGGCGACGGCCAAGCAGGCGCAAAGCGCCTCCCGCCAGTTCGGCTGCGGCGGCGTTCTGAGTGAACTGGACGGAGTGACCAACTGGGACTTCTCGTTTGCAGACCACAAAGGGCATGGAGACTGGCAGGCCGCGCTCGGAGTCACCTTGCGGGTGCCGCACCACGCCTGGCTCTCCATGGCAGGCGGAGCCAAGCGGGATTTCCCCGCCTCAATCGGATGCCAGTCAGCCTGGTATCGGAAATATCATTGGATCGCAGATCATTTTGCACGGCTCAATGTCGCACTCACCCGGGGAAAAGCACTTGTGCATATTGCGGTGATCCATCCGATTGAATCGTTCTGGCTGCTTCAGGGGCCGCTCGATCAGACCGCAACTGCCAGAGAAAATGCAGAGAACGATTTCTCCTCTCTGATCGAATGGCTGCTCTTCGGGTTGCTGGACTTTGATCTGCTGTCGGAATCTCTGCTGCCGGAACAGAATGCTCACGTCGAAGGTTGTCAGCTCGTCGTCGGCGAGATGCACTATTCTTCCATCCTCGTACCGCCGACACTCACCCTGCGCGCCACTACGCTTGAACTCCTGGAACAATTCGTTGAGGCAGGAGGAAATGTCATATTTTCCGGATCGGTTGCCCCGCTCTGCGACGCGGAACGCTCCGCCCGTCCGGCCCGGCTGTCCGAACAGTGCACAAGAATCTCCCACACGAAGCATGATATTCTGCAGGTCATGGAACAGGAGCGGGAACTTCGGATCATTCGCAAAGACACCTGCCTGCCGGCGACAGAACTGCTCTACCAGCTCCGGGAGGACGGCAATGCCCGTTATCTGTTTGTCGCCAACTCGCTCCGCTGCGGGAACAGCTACCATGCGACCGTATCCGTTCACGGAGAATGGCAGCTGGAAGAGCTTGATACGTTTACGGGCACCGCCACTTTCGTTGCCGCGGAAATACGGAAAGGGTGGACGGCGTTTGATTTCGAATTTCATCCGCACGGACATCTGCTGCTGCGTCTCACCCCGTCACACAAAAGCAGCGGAAAATCGTTCCCCCTCTCCCCGCTGAACCAGGAAAAGACAGAAAAAAACATCCTGATGCGTCTGCCGGGGAACTGCGTAAAAGTTTCTCTGGATGAACCGAATGTCCTGCTCCTTGACCGGGCGGAGTGGAGAGTTGACGGTGGCCCGTGGGAAGCTCCGCTCGAAATTCTGCGCCTGGACAATACGGCCCGGGCAAAAATGGGGTTGCAACATAAATTTTACGGGGCACAGCCATGGAGCAAGCCGCAATCAGACAGAATTTACGGTTTGCTTGAACTGCGCTATTCCTTCGATTGCCGGACAAATGTTTCCCACGTTTTTCTGGCAGCGGAACAGCCGGAGAGTTCGACGTTCTGTCTGGATGGAGAAACAATTCCATTTGCCGACTGCGGCTACTGGGTGGATGAATCCATTCGACGTACGCTCCTGCCTGATCTGCAGGCAGGCCGGCACACCTTGTGCGTCAAACGCAAATACACAGATCAAACAAACATTGAACAGCTCTATCTGCTCGGCGATTTCGGGGTTCATACCCTGGCGGACACGGCGGAAATTACGGCTCCGGTCCGCAGCCTTCACTGGGGGGACATCACCACACAGGGGCTTCCCTTTTATGGCGGAAACATCTCCTATCATCTCGATTTTGAACTTTCCAAACCGGAACGTCTGGCTCTGCGACTGCCTCCCAGAAACATGAATATGCCGCATGGGTTGTGCAATCCTCAGGCGTCACGCGAGTGCGCCGTGGCAAGTTTTCGCGGAATGCTTGTTTCGGTGAACATCGACGGCAGAGAAGCAGGCGATATCGCGTTTTCGCCCTGTCAGCTTTCTCTCGGCCGCCTCTCCGCAGGAAAACATCAGCTGAAACTGACCCTCTACGGCAGCCGCATCAACTGTTTCGGACCTCTTCATCTCACCTTCCGATACGATTGGGACAGCGCGCCGGATGCCTATCGGCCGACCGGAGATCTCTTCAGCAACGAATACCGGCTTACGCCATGGGGAATCCTGCATTCCCCTCTTTTACTCCGGGAGTGAAAGGCGACATCGACCGCTCTCGGGTACGCTACGGGAAAATAAATTCCACTCATAAACAACGACAGGAGCAAAAATGGATCAGCAGGTAAAAGATAGCCTCAAAAAATTGACACGCTTTTTTGATCATCCCAAAGCCGGTACCTGGGAACGCATCGATCTGGACATCCGGCGCAACCGCATGGGCTGGGGCAGACTCTGGCTTCAGGATGGCCGGGGCAACGCGCTCAAACACCGGCAGATCAATTTACGCCAGACCTCCCACGATTTCCGTTTCGGATGCAACGCATTCAAACTGAAAGATTTTGAAGAAAAAGAGAAAAATGACGCCTATGAAGCCTATTTCAAACGCATCTTCAACGAAGCGGTAGTTCCCCTTTTATGGGATTCCACCGAACCGGAGAAGGGGATGCTCCGTTATGCGGCGGACAGTTGCAAAATGAGTCGCCGCCCTCCGGCGGACCTGGTGTTGGTGTGGTGTGAGCAGAATCACATCTCCCCCAAAGGTCACTGGCTTTTCTGCGACAACTTCGTCCCGAAATGGCTGCCGGGAGACTGGAATGAAGTGATGCTCCTGCTGGAAGACCGCATCGCCGGCATCGCAGAACGTTACGGCAGACGTATCCGAAAGTGGGACGTCGTCAACGAATCTTTGTGCAGCCATCCCCGCCGGGATCCCCGCATCGGCGACGCGAGTGTGCCGCCGGACTATCTCTGGCAGATCTTCAAGATGGCGGAAAAATATCTGCCGCGTCAAAGTGAATTTCTCTACAACGACGGCGGCAACCAGGCTTTTGAGCGTTTTGCGCATGACAGCTCTCCGATGTTCCTCCTCGCAGACCGGCTTCTGCGCCGCAACGCGAAATTGGACGGCCTCGGAATTCAGTTTCATCTGCTGGCGGACAAAATGGAGCAATTCTCCCGGGAAGAGCTCTGCAATTACTTTGATCCGGCCCACCATCTCCGCGTACTGGATCAGCTCGGCCAGCTCAATCTGCCGCTGCACATTTCGGAAATTTCGCTCACGACATTTCCGGAACTTCCCCGGGAAGCGGCGGAAGAGTTTCAGGCACAATGTCTCCGGAACTTCTACCGCATCTGGTTCAGTCATCGGAACTGCAACTCCATCGTCTACTGGAATCTCTGCGATCAAACCGCCTTCGGTGAGGAGAACCGCTGGAACGCCTGCCTGATCGATGGAGAGTTCAACGAGAAGCCCTCTTACAAGATGCTGGATCAACTCGTCAACCGGGAATGGCATACGCAGACCACTCTCGTCACTGACGAAAACGGCGAAGCAACCTGGAATGGCTTCTATGGAGAATATGAATTGGAAATTGCAGGAACGAAAAAGAAAGTTTCCCTGACACCGCGGGGAGAGAACGAGTACAAAATTCTCCTCTGAGAGAGCCTGTTCACACGGTTCTCCGGACTCATCGGCGAACCCCTCTCATGAAACTCTCCGACAACCGTCTAAACCGTTCGCGGGGCACTGACGCTGGCGCGTTCGATCAGCTTCGGCTTGAACTCCACCGAGGCGGGACGGCTGCCGGAGAGCACCCAGTCGCCGAGCAGCTTCACCGCCTGTTCCCCCTGCTCGCGGAGCGGCTCGGCAAAGGTGGTGAGTTTCGCCTGTTCCG
>ENA-UONY01002360-UONY01002360.1-human-gut-metagenome-genome-assembly--contig:-CS9-NODE-2360-length-13480-cov-33.735568_pt1 | contig 13480 bp, 10 predicted proteins | sample MGYA00242465_ERZ724012 | MGnify/ENA metagenome assembly ERZ724012 | reverse complement strand
GAAATCCGACCGCCTTTCGAATCTCATTCAGGATTGTGATATTCGGCGCAAGAACCAATATTCTCTCTTCCGCATGATCCGCAATATAACGTGCCAACAGGTAAGACTTTCCTGTTCCGGTCGCCTGTACAACCGCTCCAATGCGGTGTTGTCCGAATCCTTTTATGACAGCCCTGTACGCCGCCTCGTTATGGGGGTAAAGCTCCACATGCTTTCCGGACGAGAGGCTCTCAATATAACTTTCATCCGAAACTGTCAGCCCGTGCAATTCAAAAGACAACGCTTCCGGCAGGAATCCTCCGTGCGCCACGATTCGGAAATAAGGATTCCCATATCGTTTGCCCAATAAAGCAAGTTCCGTATAATATCGTTCCGCATCCGACCGGGTCAGGGGCAGTCCGTTCCAGACCTCTTTTACGATGGCATGCACCCCCCCCGGTCTGAAACCAATCCATAATACCCCGTCCGATTCTGTCACATGGAAATTAAGGAGGCGATAGCGTGTTGCTAATGAAGGACACATATTCCCTTTATCTGACTGTATCTCCTTTAAAAGAAAATCTCTGGATTGCACTTCCATCAGGATGAAACTGATTATGGCATGTCAGGAACGGCTTTGGGCTTCGACAGTATCGTTTAACTGAACTTTAACAGTATCTCCACCTACAACCAATGTTTTTCTCTGTCAACAGATAATACCGTATTTCCGTAACTTCTCGTACAAGGTTGTCCGGCTCATGTTCAACAACTTGGCGGTTTTGGAACGGTTGTTCCCAGTTTGTTCGAGCGTTTGGAGCAACAGCAGCCTCTCTTTTTCCTCCTCCGTGAGGCCGGGTACCTCTTCCTGCTTTAACGTCAGGTCCAGATTCAGGGAGGTCGCGGTGATCCAGTCGCCGTCTGTCAGCAGCAGGGCGCTGCGGAGAGCGTTCCTCAGCTCGCGGATGTTGCCCGGCCAGGGGTACCGTCTCAGGGCCGCCTCCGCCAGCCGGTCGAAACCCTGTACCCGTTTGTGGTGCTCTTTCATGAGGTGGCCCAGCAGGAAACGGGCCAGCGGGAGGATATCCTCCGGGCATTCCGAAAGGAGCGGGACACGGATGGTGAACTCGTTCAGCCGGTGGAACAGGTCCTCACGGAAACGTCCTCCGGCGATGGCCTCCTCCAGGTTCTCGTTGGTGGCGGCGATCAGGCGGATGTCAAAGCCGCGCTCCCGGGTCGAGCCCACCGGCCTGTAGCATTTCTCTTGTAGGGCGCGAAGAAGGAGCATCTGGCTCTTGTAGGACAGGTTACCTATCTCGTCAAGGAACAGCGTGCCCCCGTCGGCCTCCTGCAGCAGACCGACCTTGTCGCTCTCCGCGCCCGTGAACGCCCCCTTACGGTGGCCGAACAGCTCGGAGGCGGCCAGATCTTCCGGAAGGGATCCACAGTCCAGCGTGATGTACGGTCGGTTCCTTCTGCGGCTCTGTTCGTGCAGCTCGAGAGCGATATGTTCCTTGCCCGTACCGGATGCGCCACGGATCAGGACGGAGATGTCGGAGGGCGCCACCAGGCTGATCCGGCGGTACATCTCACGCGCCTTGTCGCTCTCTCCCCGGTAGAACTCCGTGCCGTCGTGACGGGGACGGCTGAACTCCTTGCGGATGGCTTCCAGCAGCTTGTCCGGCTGGATGGGCTTGCAGAGATAGTTGACCGCTCCCAGGCGCATGGCTTCCACGGCGTTCTCCACCTGACCGTAGTTGGTCATGATCAGAAACGGGGTGGCAATGTGGCGGTCGTGCATCCACCTGAGCAGGTCCGTGCTGTTGCCGTCGGGCAGGCGGAGATCGGCTAGCACGAGGTCGTATTCCCTGTCCGAGAGGCTCTTCCGGGCGGCGGAGAGGGTTGTGACACGCTCGCTTCCCATCTCCTGTTTCCTCAGCCAGTTGCCGATGCTGCGGGCGTATATCACGTCATCTTCTATGATCAGTATCGTTTTCATTCCGTAATGTCTTGTATTTGTTCCGCGAAGGTGGCCAGCCGGTCGGCGGCTTCCGCTATGTCGCGTATCTGTTCCAGCTCCTTTTCCGTCCACCCTTCCGGTTCCGAGGTCGTGATCCGCCGCAGTTCCTCCAGCGGGTAGTCCAGCCGGACGGATTCCCAGAGGGGCAGGTTCTTGTGCAGCACCTCCCGGACGGTCCGGCGGTCGCCGCTTTCCAGCGCCTGATGTAGGACGTGCAGGTCTTTCCGGCTTTCCCTCGCGAACTCGTCCAGCATCTCCCGGCGGTTCTCCTCACCGGAGAGGATCAGGGAGAAGTCCGGTTTCCATGCCCTGTTCCCCGGGGTACCGATAATCCGCGCCACACCTTCCGAGAGGCTCTCTATCGTGAACGGCTTGCGGATGCGTCCCGCGAAACCGCGTGCGAGGTATTCCTCCTCCTTGTTCACATGTGCCGTCAGGGCGACCACCGGAATGGTCCTGGCCTGCGGGATGTTGGAAGAACGGAGCAGTTCCAGAACGGAGAAGCCGTCCATCTCCGGCATCTGGATGTCCGTCAGCAGCACGTCATAGGCATTTTCCCGCAGACGGGCGATAAGTTCGCGGCTGTCCGTGCAGCAGTCGCATGAGGCGTGGCACCGGCGCAGCATCTCCTTCGTTATGCCGAGCTGCCTGATATCGTCATCCAGCAGGAGGACACGCGTGTTTTCCAGGCGGAGGCTACCGGAGGGCCGCCGGTTCTCCATCAGGGAGTTGCCGTCGGCGGGAGGCAGGGGAACCAGCACGGTGAAACGACTTCCCCTGCCTGGCGTGCTCTCCACATCGATTTTTCCTCCCATCTCCGATACGAGCCGAGAAGTGATGGCGAGACCGAGCCCGAAGCCGGACGCGTGCCGGGCGTTTTCCAGCCGTTCGAACGGATCGAATATCCGGGAAGCGTCCTTCACATCCATGCCTATGCCCGTGTCTTGTACGAGAAGGCGGAGCTCGCCTTTCCGATATTCCGCCTCCAGGCGGACGCTTCCTTCTTCCGTGAACTTGATGGCGTTCGAGAGCAGGTTGTTCACCACCTGTTGGAGGAACCCCTTCTCGCCTCCGACCACCACGTCCAGTCCGGAGAAGCCGGTGGAGAAGCCGAGATGTTTCTTCTTGGCGGCCGGGGCGTGGCTGTCGGCTGTCTCCCCGAGCAGGGTGCCCAGGTGAAAGATGGAGGGATGATGTTGCAACTGGCCGCTGTCGAGCAGGTAGAACTCCATGAGCGTGTCGACCAGCGAGAGCATGTATTCCGAGGCGTGCCGGATGTTGTCCACGTATCTCATCCTGCCCTGTTCGCCGCTCTCCTTGGGGAGCAGCTCGGCCGAGCCGCTTATCGTGGCAAGGGGCGAGCGAAGGTCGTGGGCGATGGAGAGCATCATGTCTTTCCTGGACTGGAGGAGCTCCTGTTTCTCCGTATTGGAGGACTCCAGCCTGCGCTGATACCGGTACTTGCGTTTCAGGTCACGATGGACGAGGCCGTACAGCAGGAGAGCCAGCAAGGAAACGGATATGGCAACAATTGACAGTGTATGAAATGACCGGTCGTGCTCCGCCACGAACTGCCGGTAACGGTTCTCTATACGCAGGTTCGCTTCCGTTTCAAGTTCTTTGAGAATGCTATGCAGCCTTTGGTTTTGCTTGATGCTTTTATCATATAATTCATCCATTTGGAACAGCAACTTTTCTCTTTCGTCTCTCTGGCGCTTCGTCACCTCCCTGTTCAGTGAACGGAGCATCCCGGTCGCCGATGTTTTCTGTCGTTTCCGATCGGAGATTTCCTTCTGTTTTTTTCGTTGTTCCAAATAGGCGGATTGTTTCTCTTTCCGTCCTAACAGTCGGGACCAGAAACTCGTAGGCCCGGAACTTTTCCGTACCGTATCCTTTGGGGCGGACTCAGAGAGAGATTCTGTCGTCTTTTGCACATGAGAGACAATAACGGGTATTTTACGGTTAACGATTTCCCCCACTTCCTGTAAACGGATGAACGTCCGCATGACAGTATCAAGCAATTGTTCTTTTTGTTCCAGCAGGATACAAAGCGAATCCACGCGTGATAGTCCTTTTGTGGAATGAATATATGGTTTCAACCCTTGCAGATGCTGGCAGGCCTCTTTGCTCTTTCTCTGATAGGTACTGAGGTCTGCCTCCTTCCACACGCCGACAGTCTCACCCAATGCGGACAGTTCCAACAATGCGGCGTAGATTTGTTCGGCCAAATGACGGGTATGGATCAGTTCACGCTCGTCCTGTCGCAGACGGTTTCTCTCCATCTGTTCCTTGCGGAAGGAATAAACAGTGAACGCCAAAAGGGTGATCAAAGTAATATATCCTACAAATATCTTAAATCTTAACCACATGACTTTTTTGTTCGGTAAAATGGAGGCCTGTCTGTGACCACCATCCCACATTTATGTTTTTCGTTATTTGTTGTTGGCAACTGCATATCTTTATACCATCCTCATTCTCCATTATTTATGACAGGACTTTACGCTAGGGAAAATTATGGATGCTCTCTCTTTTCCACATATTCCAAACCGTTTCCGGTATTGACCGGTTCCGTAGTGCGTCTGACTGTCACCATGCAGTCGCAATATGCCGCGATACGATGCCGGTGGGTGATAAAAAGGAGGGTATGCCCCTGCAGATAAACGGAGAGGTTACGGATAAGCCGGCTTTCCGTTTCGTCATCCAGAGAGGAGCTCAACTCGTCAAATAAATAGACACTTCCCTTGCGTAGCAGGGCCCGGGCGATGGCTATACGTTGTGCCTGACCTTCGCTGAGCCCGCCTCCCTGCTCGCTACAGAATGTGTCCAGGCCTTCCGCCAAGCCGAACACGAACTCTGCGGCGGCCACTTCCAGGACTTCACACAGTTCGGATTCTGTCGCTTCGGGATTACCCAGCAGGAGGTTTTCCCGGATAGTGCCGCTCCACAGGCTGTTTCCTTGGGGAACGTATATCAGGTTACAAAGTGTGGCGGAGGAAAGCTCCATTTCTAACCCTGTCCCGTTATATAACAGGATATGCCCTTCCGTAGGACGTAGCAATGAGAGAATCAGCCGGAAAATTGTTGTTTTCCCGGCACCGGTTTCCCCCAGGATGGCAGTACTGGATCCGGGTCTGAAATCATGACTGAACCACCTTAATATATACCGAGAAGCTCCCGGATAATGAAAGGAAACGTTTCGGAAACGGATACCTAACTTTCCGGGCAACGAAAACGAAGCCGGAGCCGTTGCCATCGAGTCCGTTTCCAGTTCCTTCAGACGGTCTATGGAAGTTGTGGTATGGATAAGAGAAGGCAACTGCCGTCCCATCTCCATGAGGGGACGCTGGATCTGTCCCACCAGTTGCAGGAAGGCGGTCATCATGCCGAACGTGACCGTTCCCGTATAAATACCGTGCACTCCCCAGAGGAAAGCGATGGAGTATCCACCGGAAAAGGCAAGTTGGACCATTACGCGGGATGCGGTGGAAAACCGGTTACGTCGCATGGTTTTACTGTACAATTCATCTTGAATATCCCCCATCTGTCTTTCCATCCAGGACCTCTTCTCGAATGCCTGCAGCAGGAACAGGTGCTGGAAGCATTCCTGCAAGAAAGATTGCACACGGCTGTCTCCTTGCCGGATGGCAAGGGTCAAGCGGCGGACATTTCTTGCCGGGAGCTTGCCTAAAAGCAGGCATGCCGGCAAGACCGTGATAAGCAACCAGACCAGCCGGATATCCAAAGATGAAAGGAAGGCCAAAGCCATGGCTAGCTGCATGAGCGTCGCGGCAAAAGAGGGCAGGGATTGTCCCAGCATGTTGGCGACCACTCGCACGTCCTCTGTCAGACGGCTTTGTATGTCGCCCGAATGGTAACGCAGGCGGCTTTCATAATCCATGCCGGCAAGACGGGAAAACATCCGGCTGCGCAGATAGTTCTGCAGCCGGATGTTGTTTCTTACGGACAGGTAGCTTTTCCCGTTTGAGAGGATGAGCTGGAAAACCACGCAGCCGGCCAGCTGCCAGATGTATCGCTGAAAGTCAAGAGTGGAAACCCCGGAGGCGATATCTACCAGCGTCTTGCATACATAAATGAAGTAAAAGGATACGCCCGTGTGAAGCAACTGCAGCAGGCTGTACAGGAAAAGGCTTGCCCTCGTTTCTTTGGAAGCCGTCCACAACCAACGAGCGTATAGGCAAAATGACTTCATTTGTTCTATTTATGCGTCAAAACGGTTTTAATACTTCCCCAGAAGTCCACCAACCCTCCACGCAGGAGCATCCATGGGGCAAAAGAAAAAACTTCCCTCTGCCAGCGGACCCGGCAATAAAATCCGTACAACTTGCCTCCATAATAATTTTTAGGACGCAGGCTAAGGTCAAAAAAGTAGTGACCGAAATTTCCGGTTTCCAGTATCAGATTCATTGCACGACGCATTTCTTTTTTATCGGTAAAAAAGAAATCAGGAAACTCGTTTCCTGATAATCCCAGATAGTCTACAGCGATACCTCCGAATAATCGCCAGAATTTTTCCATATGCAAAAAACGGATTTCCCGTGACAGACGTTCCTTGTCGATGTCTGCCGAACGGGCAGACAGGAAAAGAGCCCAGTCGCACACTTGTCGCAGACCGACACCACCGTGGATGAAATGACCAACCATGTGAAAAAAAAGAAACAAGGCGTCGAAATTCACCGGGGGAAGCGACACATCCGTTCCCTTCAGTTTCTCAAAATAGTAGCCATCCTCGTGCAGATAAGTACGTGTCAACCGTTGGAAGCGTTTATTGGTCAGGGGATCGGAAAAAGTACCCGCAAGGCGGTGTATCTCAATGATCACCCCGTTCCGATGAAAGTGGCGATGTTTGGAACTTTCGTTTTCCTCACCGGTAGGCTTTCCGTATTTTTTGAGCACCTGACAGGCATGATCGTACTGTTCCGGTCCGACATAAAGGTCGATATCCCCACACTGCCGCTGTTCGGGGCAGACATAATATTGTGCCATACCTTGTCCCTTCAGCAGAACGGGACGGATGCCGGCACAAGCCAGTTTTTCCCAAATTTCCTGTAAGACATGATTGAGCAGGATATGTCCCTGACGGATGTGCAGCAATTCCTGTTGCAACGAACGGTGGATTGGAAACGGTGGACGCAAGGCGGGGGGGAGCTTGCCGATACCGTCGGCAAGGACACCTAGAACGGTCTGCTTCCGTCCCTGTTCCAACAGGCTTTGCCAATCCACCGGGCTACCGAACAAACAGAGTTCAACATCCTTGTCCCACAAACCGGCCCGGAGCAGAGAAAAGAAGCGACGCTCGTCATCGGCCGTCATTCTGTCACGCCCGCCTTTTGCCATGCCTCACAAATATCAACGGCATCAGCCGATGCCCGGTCGTGGTCTATCCCGTAACGTTCCGCCAGTAGGCCGGCCAGAAGTTCCGGGGAAAAGTCCCGGTCCTCCACCGCTTGCCACAGGTAGGCGGCCGATTCATTCAGTGTTACCAGTTTATTGAAATTGATTTGCTCCAGGCTGTCAGCCGTCACTACATGCTCCCCGCACATCCGGCGGAGCACAAATCCTTTCTTTATACGCATATTCAAGATGCTTTTATTATAATGTCTTTTACTTTTTCTACGGCACGGAGTAGCCCCAGCAGATAGCGGCGCACAGGTAGCAACCGCCACCACAGGAAGGACAGGAAACGGAAGCAGGGACTGTCGCAACTCAACGTCCGTTTCCGACCGACTATCCTGATAACCTTGGCCACAACCTTATCCGCCGTGCAATGCTCCGTTCCTTTGAGGTTCCCGTCACCCATCAGAATCAAGCCGTCCTCTTCCTTCCTTACCAGACGATGGATGACATAGTCTTTTTGTGCGATCCGACACAAGAGGATATCCCCTATTCGGATACCATGAGCCGGACCGAGCACGATGCTGTCCCGTCCACCCTGGATGAATGGGCGCATACTGGAACCTATAGCTTTTATTTCCACAGTCCGGCCTTCCATGACGAGATGATGTATTTCTTCTGCCAACAGTATGGCAGGCTTTTCTTTTTTTATCATTATATAGCCTTTACCGTTTGAGCGCAAAGCCGTGCGGCAGCCTTGTCTGGTAGACATTCCAAATGATAGCTGCCACATCGTCCGATAATCCGCTCTATCGAGTTATGTACCCCATCTGCCATCTTCCTCTCCCATGGCATGCACGAGCAAGAAGGAAGCAAGGATGCGTAGGCCTCGATTGGGGTCATCGCCCTGATTCGATTAAGCGGGGCCTGGGAGAGACGTACTACGCCCCCCAGCTCCGCACGACATTTCTTGTAACAAGCCGTCTTGCCGCTCCACGGCGAACCATAAACAAATACGCTTCCGTTATCCTCCACACGAAGGATGGGAGAGTCATCGTTCAACAGGCTGGAACCTTTCACATGTTCCAGCCAGAGACGGGCATGGGTGCTCTTTCCGGTACCACTGCGCCCCAGAAACAAATAGCCTTTGCCTTCAAATTCCACGGTGGCGGCATGGACAAGCAGCGTCCCCTTACTGGCGGTATTCAACGCATAGAGTAGCATCAGGCTGCTATTCAGGGCAAAAGCGATCTGTCCAGACGTGTCTTGAGCACAGATATGCAGCTCTCCTTCCCTATAGGATGGGGATACGGACAGCAGGCAGTCCGGCTCCCGTTGTGTCATGGAAAAGCCAAAGGTCTGGTTTGCATCATTTCGGTAAAGCCAGAGATAAGGCTGGATGTCTCCTCTATAGATCAGTTGCCCCGGCGTTTTACCCCGTAGATGCGTGACATCCTTCTCCACACGCAGGGTGAATATCGGTTCCGTACATCCTTCCGTCATCCCCTTGAACGGGAGGTAGGGGGACAGGACCTCGTCTATAGGAAAACTAGCCGGTATTTCCAGCCTGAACGGGTGTCCGGCCACGGTATAGGTGTAAAATAATCTCATGTATTTCTTCGTTCAATAAAAGACAATCCGGAAATCTCGGTGGTCGAGGTCCCCGGATTGTCGGGATAAAGTCTATTCTATCCGGTCGGTCATAAACAAGGTATCAATCGGTTTATTAAAACAGAATCAATCCAAATGGGCCTCCCGGATATTTTTTGAAGAATTTTTCTACAATTTTCCAGTCTCTTAAAAGGGATATCCGCAGAATTATTCCTGCGGGAGTACCGCTTTGAAAGGAAAGACACTACTATCATCTTCCGTGTTCGCCACATACTTATACGGTGCGCCGTATTCAAATTCCGAAGCCCGTGCGACTTCCTCGATAGTAGAGTTCATAGTAGACATGACCAATTGGAGGTCACTGACCACCTCGCAATCCTCCCTGTTCCCATTTTCCTCATCGATTCCGAAGAAAGGCTTCGATGAGTCACCTGTCCCATAGCAGGCCTTGAACGTCGGTTTTGTCACATCTACCGCATTATTCATGTTTTTCTTGATACGATAAACTATCGCGGCAGCCTCCATCCGGTTGGCGTAACAGGCATAGATGTCTCCATAGCTTTCACCCGCAATGGCTCCACCGTAGGATCCTTCCACTTTTCCGCTTGCGGCGCAGGCCACGATCGTGCCGTTATTCGCTCCGGCGATACCTCCAACGTAGCGGGGATCCAACTGATTGTCGCTGCCAGTATCTCCGCTCACCGTCACATTTGCCGTACAGGCCACTATCTGACCGGAGTTGTTTGTGCCGACAATACCGCCTATGCGGATTTCCGACCGTACCGAGTGTGCCAAAAGACTGGTGCCGTCCTTCACATGGCAGTTTTCGATGATACCTTCCGTGTTGCCGACAATGCCCCCCACAAACATGTGTCCGGTAATCGTTCCACCTACCACCGTACAATTGTTCACGGCATCGTTACGTCCGTAACTGCGCCCTACAATGCCTCCTACGTTTTCTCCTCCGCTGAGAGACGGGTTCATCACGCGGCAATTCCGAATAGACGCGTCGGTATAATTGAACTTGTCCTCGTAGTTCAATCGACCGACGATGGTACCCAGATAACCATCATCGTCCACATTACCCAGATCTCCTTGATAAGAGGAAGTAACGGAAGGCGAATCGAACGAGAGGTTCTCCACGGAGCCACCCGCTCCCATAACCGCAACGAAACCGGTAAACTGTGCGTCACCCGTACTTTTGAAATTGGTGATGGTTTTACCGTTGCCAATGATACGACCGGTAAACGGATGTTCGTTCGTTCCGAGCTGCGGCCATGTGCGGATATCATTTTCAAAATCAATATCCGTTGTGATATAGCACCCCAGGTCATATTGGCCGCTGGACACCAGTTCCGCCCATTCATAAAGACAATCCAGGCTGGTCACGGTAAAGAGGCCATCAGAAGTGACCGTGCCACATTCCTCTCCATCAAAAGTTGCCTCCGTTATGGTGATAGTATTCACTACATTCCTAGAGAAATCAACAGGGCCGGCTTTTCGTATTGCAGCCGTTTTGCCTTCTTCATTTACCAACGTCAGTGTAAAGCCTTCAGTCATATTCGTGGGAGCCAATACGAAGTAATAACTTTTGCCCTTTATACAAGTCTGTCCCTGTCTGGCTTGATCCAGATAGATTGTCTCTGACGCGTTTTCATTGTTAATAACTTTAGCCACAACCTCATCCTCGTAGGTTGCGGGAATGGTCACATCTCCTGCCAGCAATTCACCATTGTTGCCATTCAGGCGCATGGAAGAGATGTCGTCCCCCTCGTATTCCGGAGAAATTATCACACGTAAATATGCGGCGGCATTATAAAATCCCAGATCCTGTGCGTCATCGTTCGCCGAGCGTGCCACAGCCAAATTCATACCGGAGGCATAGCTTCCAGGTTCGGCATACTGGTGTGTGTAAAGGGTAGTTGTAAAGATAAACGTATTCTCGTCAAATTGGGCTTTACTGTTGTAGGGGTACAAGGCACAATACCAGTCGGGCGATGGTTGCGTGACTTTTCCCTTGAAATTCGTCACTACACCACCATCTTTCGTAATGAAAGGATTGTTCACGTTCGCCCCGTCAATCAGGCTGATCCGGTCATTGGCTACCCAATATGTTTTCAAGCCTTCGCGTACTAGTGTCCGCGTTGTCGTGCCGGGACTCATTTCCCCGTTCGACGCGCTGAAGGTCAGTTCAACCGGACCGGACGGCTTTTCTTCATTCTGTATGATTTGATCTGTGCAGGAGGTGGCCCCGATTAACAGGGCCACACTCCATAATAAAAAGGGTTTCATAAAAATACACTTAATAATTCTCACCATAAAAACCGTCTCCTTCTTCTGGGATATGTCCATCGTCACCATCCCCCATATCCCCCAAAGAAGGTCTCAATAGCGGACCTTCGCTAAGGAGTTCCATAACTTCACACTTGGGAGACTCATAAGTCTCCACTTTGTTGATTTTTTCTTTCATAACTCTGAAATTTAAATGTTTATAAATCGATTTATAACTTATATAGAAGCAGCTTTTTATTCCACCACCGTAAAGTTGACAGACTGCTCATAGCCGGTCACACCATATTTGGCATTCACGTCATAAGTGCGTATCTCCATGCGCTCAGGGAAGATACCGTACCTGTTAACCAGTATGTCACGTATTTTTTCAGCACGATGACGGGCCAGACGGTTGTCTGTCTTTCCCGTATTGCCCACTATCGCAATTTTCGCATCCTTATAACGCATCATATAACGTGCGATACGGAAGACATTCACCATTTGCAGTTCCTCGTTGAAGTCGTTCTTGTCCGGGATGAATACCACGGAAGGTATCAGCAGGCTACCAACTGTCATACGTTCCTTTGCCACCTCTATCGTGTCACCGGGAACAATCTGTTCCTGACGTATCAATGTTACGGCGTTGTTCAAGGCTGCAAGCTGCTCTTTCGGGACAAGACGCACCACCTTGTAGCCCTGCCGCCCGATGCGATAGCTCAGACCGATGGAGCCGTTAAGGATACCGGAGAACTTGTCACCTTTACCCAGCTCACCGTCAAAACTGGAACCGGTCAGTGCACATCCCACCGTCAGATGTGCGCCCAGTCGGTCGGTGATGTTGTAGTTGCCGGTTACGCCCAACCGGAAAGCAACTTTCACGTTGTCTTCCATCCCATGGTACTTGGCAGTGCGGAGCATGCCCACGCCCACATATCCCTGTGAGGTCCACCGGCGGTTCAAGCGGTTGTTGGACGTGAAGATATTATAGAGGTCGAACAAGAAGTCCGCGTTCAACTCATAATACTTCATATCCTGCTTGTAGCCGTTCTTCGTGTCCACGCCTTTGTTGTTCCAATATTCCTGTACCGGGTCGAAATTGTCCACCCAGCTGTCGTGGTAGGCGTAGATACCGGTCGCACCGGCATTCCATCCCTTCAGCCGGGAACCGCCAAAATTCAGGCGCACGCCGAAATCCGGATGCAGCCATTTGCCCACTGTCAGGCTGAATCCCGGCTTCAACCGCTTACCGAAGGAGAGGCTCGCATCATCCTCGCCCATCAACATTCGTCCGGCAAAGTCCGCCTCAATATAGAAATTATCCCAAAAGGAGGAGATGTAACGGGTTTTGTAATTCACTTCTATCGTATCCATTTGCACGGTCCGGTTCACTTCCTTTTGAGGAGCCTGGGCTTGTGCCGTAAGCAGGCATCCCCATACCATCGCTATTGATGCTACTATCTTTTTCATATCAGTTCTTGTTTTCATTGTCGATTATTCTCATGACCACAGCCCGGTTCCAACGGTAGTCCTCGCTATATACCTGTTCGGTATCGCCCTTAGCCTTGATGACCAGCCGGGAGGCATCAACGCCGCATTCTTTTGTCAAGTAGTCACGCACGGCATCCACCCTGCGCTTGCTCAGTTTCATGTTGTAAGCTGGATAAGCCGTCTCCTTGTCGGCAAATCCGGTCAGTTCCAGCCGGGCTTCCGGATGGCGTTTCAGATAACGTGCCATACGGTCGATGTTCAATTTCTGGTCATCCTCGATATTGTACTTGTCAATGAGGAAGCGCACGGCAAAGGCGGTCACGACCTCTTCGGCGGCGGGTTGGACCACTTCCACCTTCGTGGGAGGCTGGATGTAGCGTACTGACTCATAGGTCACGGGGTGTACCTTGGCATAACGGGCAAATTTCCGCCCGCCGAACTTGTAGGAGACACCGATATTCAGCCCCGCGTAGCCTTCGATGGTGCGGTTCCGGTTATTAGGTTGCCCGCCAATATGGTTATCAAAGCTCTCATCCACAATATTTCCTTGGACTTCTGCAAAAACATCCCAGTTCTTATGCACGTTCATGTTCAGCATGATGCCCGCATTGAAAGCGAATGAGTTCGATGCCGATACCCCTCGTGAGGCGAACCCGTGTGCGAAGCCGGGACCGGCGGACAATATCAGTCCGACAGGCTTCTTTTCTTTCGTAAACCAGCGGACGGCATCCGTCATCAGGTTGACGGACCAGTCCATATAAG